>Ga0233426_10000020_pt1 | contig 158698 bp, 138 predicted proteins | sample SI_118_April2016_6_FD_179875 | JGI IMG/M metagenome (GOLD analysis project Ga0233426, IMG submission 179875) | Seawater microbial communities from Saanich Inlet, British Columbia, Canada - SI_118_April2016_10_MG | ecosystem: Environmental > Aquatic > Marine > Inlet | place: Canada: British...
AGGGCCTATCATTGAGGAAGTTAGTGCAGAATATGCTGACAAAGCCGTTGTAGGAAAAGTTGATGTAGATGCAAATCAAGAATTTGCTGCTAAATACGGCGTGCGTAACATTCCAACAGTTTTGGTGTTTCAAAACGGTGAAGTTGTTGGGCGTCAAGTAGGCGTATCTCCAAAAAATGTTTACACAGAAGCTATTGACGCTCTCTTGTAAGCACATCTTTTAAAAAGAAGTTTAAAAAGGTTTGTCTTATTGGTAAACCTTTTTTAGTTTAGGACCTATGGATATTCAAAAGGAATTACAAGAAGCTTCTGGATTTTTAAACTTTGATTTATTGGCTAAATCCATTGTAGAAGGCTTTATTTCAGGCATGCATAAAAGTCCTTTTCATGGGTTTTCGGCAGAGTTTGCCGAGCATAAAATTTATAACAATGGCGAAAGTACGCGCCATATCGATTGGAAATTGTTTGCTAAAACAGATAAACTCTATACAAAGCGATATGACGAAGAAACCAACTTGCGATGCCATCTGATTGTCGATAATAGCAGTTCAATGCATTATCCAAAATGCAACCAACCTTCCATTACCCAATTAAATAAAGTTAGTTTTTCAGCCTTGGCTGCTGCGGCAATGATGCAGCTCCTAAAAAAACAACGCGATGCTGTGGGGTTGAGTGTGTATTCAAAGGGAATGGATTATTATGCTCCAGAAAAAGGAAGTGAACGTCACCATCAAATGTTGATGGATCGTTTAAACACCACTGTGAGCAGCCCTCAAAAAAAAGTAGGTACCAAAACCTATGAGGTCTTGCATCAAATTGCTGAAAAGTTACACCGCCGCTCGTTGATTTTTCTGTTTACAGACATGTTTCAGTCCGATCAGGAAGCCGAACAATTGTTTGAAGCGCTCCGTCATTTAAAGTATAACAAGCACGAATTGGTGTTGTTTCATGTCTATGACAAAGCCACCGAATTTAATTTTAAATTTGAAAACACCCCAAAGCGTTTTGTTGATGTAGAAACGGGTGGGTCAGTAGATTTGTATCCAGAAACATTACAAGCCAATTACGAGGCCGCTATAACGTCCTATTTCAAGGACTTACGCATGAAGTGTGGACAGTATAAAATCAATTATGTTGGGGTTGATATTCAAGAAGGATTTAATAAAATCTTGACCACCTATATGGTCGAACGTCAGAAATTTATTTAATTTTCATTTTAGATAAAAATAAAGTCAAAAATAGTTGTGAAATGAAAAATGCAGTGTATATTTGCAACCGCATTAACGCAACGGTTTGGTAGTTCAGTTGGTTAGAATACCTGCCTGTCACGCAGGGGGTCGCGGGTTCGAGTCCCGTCCAGACCGCTAAGTATTTTTTATAAAATACAAATAGTAATTAAGACGTTGTGTCGAGATAATCAAATGATTATCCGTGGTTTGTGACAAAACCAGTGAGAAGCTTTCCTGAAAATGGAGGGCTTTTTTTATATCTAAACACCAAGGATAAGCAGTTCTTCAGATTAATCTAACGGAATTCTACCATCCAAAAGTGTATCCTTAAACAAGAAATTTTTAATTTTTGAGATATAATCCACCTGTTTTTCTGTTTTAAACCCTTGTCAAAAATAGATATTTTACTACTGTTATGAGTTTTTATCGTATATTGTATAAGTTACTACGACAAAAATTAAACAAAAATATGTCATCATTAACTCCTTCAACTTCAATTTTAGGGCTCAGAAAAGCCAAGCACTTGCTCAGACGCAGTTGTTTCCAATATTCTAAAACCGTTTTGGATCAGTTTGCAGCTTTAACTCCACAACAAGCATTGGCTCAACTCACTGTAGAGCCTACTGTTTTTTGGGAAGATCCTTATGACATGAAAGTATATGCTCAATCCGGAGTATCTGATGATTTTTGGATTCATACGCCCAATACAGTGCCTTCAGATTTTCCTTATGGACAGTTTCGTAAACGAGGAATACTTTCTGGGTGGTGGTGGTACAACGCTTATAAGCAGAACAACCTCAAGCACAAGCTCATCTTTTTTTTACATACAACTTTTACGGTTTCTAAGGATGATGGCGTCGGGAAGTCTTCCTATTTTTATGACTATTTAAAGTTGTTGGAATTCTATGCCTTTGGAAATATTAAAACTCTCGCAAAAAAAATCAACTATGATAATGGAATGCTAAATTATTTGGATAATACGACTAACAATAAAAACAATCCAAATGAGAACTATGCGCGCGAATTTCTTGAGCTTTTCACAATTCTTAAAGGCCCTCAAATAGGGCAAGGTAATTATACAAATTATACTGAAACAGATATTCAAACCACTGCTAAAGTTTTTTCTGGAATAAAAATGAAACCTAATAGAGATGTTATCGACCCTGATACTGGGATTCCAATGGGTTATGCAAATGTTTCTCAACACAATACGGATTCCAAAACGTTTAGTAATGCGTTTAATAATTTAACAATTACAGGGCAATCCGATGAGGTAGGGATCAAACAGGAGGTAGACGATTATGTAGAAATGGTATTTGCGCAAGAGGCAACAGCCAAGGCGTATGTTAGAAAAATTTATAGATATTTTGTAAAAAGTGAATGGGGTCAAGAAGTTGAAGATGATATCATTACGCCGCTTTCAGCGCAGTTGATTGCATCTGATTATGACTTGTTAGATGTCGTTAAGACGCTTTTAGAATCGGAGCATTTTTATGATGAGGATGATTCAGATAGCTCAAATGAAACTATTGGAAGTATAGTCAAAAACCCTATTCAACTTTTAAGTGAAGCGTTAAGTTTATTGCAAATCGAATTACCAGATCCTTCCGCAAGCAGTGCAAATCCGCCAACGACTTGGACAACAGATCAAGATTATTTTCACAAATTTTATTTTAATTTTTGTTATTTCGGATATTTTGCTGGCTCTGGGATGAATCCATTTTCACCTGAAACAGTCGCAGGATACCCTGGCGATTATCAAACACCTGATTTTGATCGCAGTTGGTTTTCTTCCAACACTGTTATTTCACGCTACAAACTTATAGAATGTTTTATATCTGGAAAAAATAAAATCAGCAGTCCAAACACCAATATTTGGGTGTTGTTTAACAGTGTTGATTATGTGCATAATTCTGGAAACTTTTCCTTTGCGAGTGATGCTCAGACTTTAGTCACCGAGATTTCAGAGTTGCTTTATTGCGAATCTATAGATCAAAGCAGAATCGACTATTTTATGACAGTTTTGAATGAAATGGATCCCTCTTATTGGAACTCAGCTTGGAATAATTACCTCCAAACTGGGGTTGATGTACAAGTCAAAATACGACTTGACGCACTATTTACTAAAATGATTAATGCTCCAGAATTTCAATTGATGTAATACGCAGACGAATGAAAAGAAGACAATTTATAAAACTATCATCAACAGCTTCAGCGATCGGGCTTATGCCTTTTCAAGTGAATGCCTCTTTAAAATTAATGAATTCATTTTTTAATTGTGATGTCTCTAACAGGAAATTAGTTTTGATTGAACTTTCTGGCGGAAATGATGGGCTAAATACGGTCATCCCTATTAGTGCTTTTACCGATTATCAAACCCTACGTCCAAATATTCATATTCCATCCTCCTTATACCTTCCTTTAAATCAGATTGACGCTAGTTTAGCAGGAACAAATCAAGATATTGCCTTACATCCGGCTCTTACGGGATTAAAAGATTTATTTGCAGCAGATCAACTTAGAATTATTCAGTCAGTAGGCTACCCGTCTCAAAATAAAAGTCATTTTGCTTCTCAAGATGTTTATGCAACTGGAAATGATGGAAGTAATTGGAGTAATGGAAGTGACAGTGGTTGGATTGGTCGTTATATGGAACAAGCGTATGCAGACTTAATTCCAGCCAATTATCCTTTAGGAATTCAAATAGGCTCACAAAATACAAACCTTGGCTTTCATGGCATCGTAGAGCATGGTCTTGCCTTAAATATCAATGGTCAAGATTCGGAAAATTTCTACTCAGTTTTGAGTGGTTTGGGGGGAAGTCCACCAGAAAATATTCCTAACTCACACTACGGAATAGAACTTCAAAACATAATAAACGTTGATGCACTTTCCAATCAGTATTCTGAAGTTATTTCTAACTCCTTCAGTGCGGGTTCAAATAATGCGACAACGACTTACCCAAATACAGACCTCGCGGATCAGTTAAAGACGGTCGCAAGATTGATGCGAGGCGGTATTCAGTCTAAAATATTTATGGTTAAGTTAGGTGGATTTGATACGCATAATAATCAAAACCAAGCTTCCGGAGATGTACAAGGAAAACATTATGAATTAATGTCTAAATTATCTGGAGCTATTGAAGCATTTATGTCAGATTTGAATTCCGATAGTTTAGCGGATGATGTGTTGGGAATTACCTTCTCAGAATTTGGAAGAAAAGCCCAAGAAAATGGCAGTTTAGGAACGGATCATGGCGAAGTTGCACCTGTTTTTGCTTTTGGAAAACCAGTTAAAAGTGGGGTTTCAGGAGTGAATGTTGATTTGAGTGAAGCGGTTTCATCCAATAACTTTCAAATACAATCGGTTCAACATGATTATAGACAAACTTTTGCAACCATTATGCAAGATTTTCTAGGATCTAATGATGCCATCGTAGATGCGGCCTTTGTAGGAAATATGAACAATGAAAGCTTTACAGATTTAAAAATATCAGAGCTGATTAAATCAGAATTTTTGGTACCTGAAAGTTGCTATGACGGCAGTTTAAATATCCCTAGCGAAACACTTGCTGAATGGTCTGTATATCCTAATCCATTTAAAACAGATTTCTTTGTAAAGTCCGAAAATCAACATTTAGGAACTTCGTTTGAATTAAGAAATCAACTTGGTCAACGCGTTTTGAATGGGGATCTTGACTTTATAAATGGAAATGCAAAGGTGCAAACTCAAAACTTACAAAATGGACTCTATATTTTAACATTAAAAAATTCCATAGAATCTTCCGTTCATAAGTTAATTAAATATTGATTTTAAGAGTTTTAAACATAAAAAAAGGCAATCCATGAGGATTGCCTTTTTTATTAATGAGTATTTTTTTAAAACTTATTCTTTCGTTAAGTCAAATTTCTGACCCCCGAGATCCAGTGTAAAACCAGTTTTTTCTGAATTAAATTGAATACTAAGTCCAGCTTCTTCCATAGAAAACTCACCGCCACCTTCGCTCTCTAAAGGCAAGGCTGGTTGGCCTTCTGCTTCAAGAACAAGGGATCCATTACCTTCAGAAACGGTAATTTTCATTGGGAATTCAGCAGAAGAATAAACTCCTAAATAAGCTGTTAAAATCTCAACACTTTCAGTTCCGTCAGATGCTTTCCACTTGTTGTTACTTGAATCTACATCTGGTAACACGAAATCAGGATCAATAACCACTTTTGATAACTCTTCGGTAGTGTCCACTTTAAATGTCCAAGTTACATTGCGTTTCCAAATCTCAACCGGCAAAGTTTTTCTTGTCACTTTTCCGCTTTTTGTTTTTAGTTCAATAACTACAGGCATCGGCATTTTCTCTAAATTCTCGATCGTTATGACAGCACCTTGAGTCGGGTCGTTTTTAACATATTTGACTTTCGTAACAGCTTGGTCTAATTTCCAGCTATTAATAAACCATCCTCTCCAAAACCATCTTAAGTCTTCGCCTGCTACGTTTTCCATAGTTCTAAAGAAATCATCTGGTGTTGGATGCTTGTAAGCCCAACGGTCTATATATGCTGTAAAGGCTTCATCAAAACGTTCAGGACCTAAGATTTGTTCACGCAACAATATAAGTCCTGTACTTGGTTTGTAGTATGCTAACACTCCTAAGTTTCGTTCTTTTAAGTTGTCTGGAGATGTATAGATTGGCTCGAGCCTGTCATTAACAAACATGCCTGACATGCGGTGCATGTTTGATTTGCGTTCTTTGTATTCTCCATTATTAAATGCATCAGTACTTAAAGAGTTAATAAACGTATTAAATCCTTCGTCCATCCAAGCGTGTAAACGCTCATTAGAACCTACAATCATCGGGAACCAAATATGTCCAAATTCGTGATCCGTTACGCCCCACAGACGCTCTGTTTTTGATTCATAGTTACAAAACACAATTCCTGGATATTCCATCCCACCTTCGTTTCCAGCAACATTAATTGCTGCAGGGTAAGGGTATTCAAGCCATTTTTCAGAATAATGCTCAATAGAAGCTTTTGTGTATTCTGTAGAACGCGTCCAAGCATCTTGACCTACACTTTCAACTGGATAGGCAGACATTGCTAATGATTTTTTTCCACTAGGTAAATTGATTCGTGCAGCATCTAAAATAAAAGCTGCAGAAGATGCCCATGCGACATCTCTGGAGTTTTCAATTCTAAACTTCCATGTCAATGTAGCTGAGTTTGTTGGTCGTGAGCTTGGCTGTGTCACTTCCGCTTCTGATCGAATCATCACAGTTTCGTCACTTATTTCTGCTGTTTTCAATCTGTTTTGTTGTTCCTGTGTGTAAACCTCAGAAGGATTTAAAAGCGCTCCCGAACAGACTACCAAATGATTTGCTGGGGCTGTAATGTTTACGTCAAAAGTTCCATATTCTAAGTAAAACTCTCCAGCTCCAAGGTAAGGAAGCGTGTTCCATCCACTCACATCGTCATAAACACTCATTCTAGGATACCATTGTGCTAAGGTGAAAATACGGCCATTTTTGGTTTCTAAAACCCCCATTCGATCCGATCCATAATCAGGAGACGTAAATGAGAAATTAATTTTAATTCCAACAGTACCACCATTGGCTTCTAAGGCAGAAGGAAGGTTTACTTTCATGCGCGTATCTACAATTGAATACGTCGTATTTATTTCTGTAGAACGACGCCCTTTTTTGTAAATAAGTTTGATGGTGTTGATGCCATATCCACCGTCAAAATCTTGACCCTTGTCACCATTTCGGCTTCCACGGAGGGGGACAATCGCTTTTCCACGAGAATCAAGTTTAAATAAATTCTGATCCAATTGCATCCACAAAAAATCCAATGCATCTGGACTGTTGTTTGTGTACGTAATGGTTTCCGATCCCGAAATTTCTTTCGTGGTTTCGTTTAAGTTGACATCGATTACATAATCCGCGCTGTTTTGCCAATAGGCATGCCCAGGTTTTCCGCTCGCGGAGCGTGTTGCAGTCCCGTTTTTACTATAAAAATCATGCCCAAAAGCGTCATTATAGTTGTAGTTAGAAGGTTCTTTTTCTTGCGCAATCAGGGAAGACGACACGAAAAATAAACCACAAAATAAAATAGAAATGTACTTGTTCATAGTGATAGAGTTTGTTTTATTAAGTGTGAAAATAATGTAAATTATAAAATATTGATTAAAAGTTTTGTTAAAAGCGATTAGGTATTAAAATACTATAGATCTATGATCCCAAATGATCGAAATAAAGAGGCCTAAATAGATGATAGCGACCACAAACTTAATGAATGCAGAGGTTAAAAACCCCAGCAAACTTCCAAATGCAGCTTTGAGAGCCGTTTTAGAATCGGCTTTGTTTATCAATTCGCCTGCAAAAGCACCCACAAAAGCACCCATAATAAAACCCCCAGGAATTGGAGTAAGGAGCCCAATGATGAGTCCAACAGAAGTTCCAATCATTCCCGCTTTGGTGCCACCAAATTTTTTAGTGCCAAGAGCTGGAATAATATAATCTAAAATCCAAATTAAAATAGCCACAATGAGCGTGATGACAAGGGTCATAAGACTGACATCAATTTCGGGCATTAAGTACAATACCAAAAGACCCAACCAACCTGTAAGAGGTCCGGGTAAAACAGGTAAAAAACTCCCAACGACCCCGAGGATCATTAAGAAGGCAGCGATTATGATTAAGAAAATATCCATAGGTTTTATTTGTTAGACTCTAAGAGCACTCCAATGTTACAAAATTTAACAGTTTGTTAAAAGAATTTAAAAGTCATTTTGTAAACAAAAGAGTTATTTTTGCAATAAATTTTAAATTATGGAATCCCTCTCTGAACTTATTAAGTTAATATCACTCGAAAAAATTAACGATCACACCTTTATTGGTAAAAATTATCAAGCGCCTTGGGGGCGTGTTTTTGGTGGTCAAGTATTGGCACAATCCCTACATGCCGCCTATCAAACTGTTCCCGAAGATCGATACGCACATTCAATGCATGGCTATTTTATATTGGGCGGAAACATTGATGTTCCAATCAAATATGAAGTAGATATTATAAGAGATGGTGGTAGTTTTACAACCCGTCGTGTAGTTGCTTTTCAAAATGAAAAGGCAATTTTTAATATGTCTGCATCTTTTCAGTTAAAACAAGAAGGAGTTGATCATCAAATTTCGATGCCTAATGTATTTCCGCCAGAAGAATTGATGAATAGTCATAAACAGATTGAACAATTTAAGGACGTAATTCCAGACACTTACAAACGTTATAAATCTTTTTTACCGAAAGTATTTGAATTCAAGCCAGTGGACAATATGCTTACCAAGTTGGTCAAAAACAGTCCGCCATTTGATAATATATGGTTTAAGACTTGCGAAGAACTTGCAACCAATATTCCACTACAACACCAGTTGTTAGCCTATGCTTCTGACTATAATATTTTGCGTCCTGCATCTATGCCACATCGAGAGTTTTTAAACTCAAAAGAAGTGTTTTATACGAGCTTAGATCATGCCTTGTGGTTTCACCGCGATTTTGATATTAGTGATTGGCTCTTGTACGCTATTGACAGTCCGAGTGCTTCTAATTCAAGAGGGTTTTCTAGAGGGAGCATCTTTGACTCTAAAGGGAATTTAATAGCTTCTGTCGCTCAAGAGGGATTGATGCGTATATTGGATCAAGGTTCAAAACCAGGGACTATTTGATCTAAAATACCGTTTTCATTTCTTTTTTAAACGTATCAAACTCGACTTTATTAGAGACCAGATTTAAGGAAGTGCTAACGACTTTTGCTACCGACTCTGCTTGAAACCCCAGCCCAATGACTATTTTTCTTAGTATGGTTACTTCGTGTGCATCTTTGATGTCATCGGCATAGACCATACGAGCCAAATCATACAAGCGCTCAATACGTGAATCTTGCGATATTGGCGGATTGATGGGATGTGATTTATAGTTTTTAAAAATTTTTAGATAAGTTTCCTTTGAAATGTCTAAGTTTTGAGCAAGTCGGTCTAAAAAACATTTTTCTTCTTGGCTTATGATATTGTCGCTGAAAGCGACCCTCACAATGGAAGCAAAATGATCTTGGTTTCTAGTGGTGAAACCACTATTGAATAAATCTGAAAAGGACATAGGTTTGTAAATTTAGGTACACAAACCTACATATTTTTTTTAAATTTTAGCTTGAATTTTTAAAAGGATTATGTCTTAATAACAATCAAATTCAAAGACTATTATTATATCTTTGCAAAAATTTTTTAGTTGAGTAAAACCATCCTTTCTCAAAAATTTCAACAGTCTTTGATTCATCAAAATCTGAGCGCTGCTATATCCAAATCCAAAGAAAAAATACATTTAAAAGGTGCTTTAGGCTCTTCGCTGTCTTTCACAATAGCCAGTCTATTTAAAACCAAAACCCACCCTTTTTTACTGATCTTTAACAATAAGGAAGAAGCGGCCTATTATTTGAATGATTTGGAAGTGTTACTGGACGACAAAGAAGTGTTGTTTTATCCAGGGAGTTATCGCAGACCTTATCAAATTGAAGAGACAGATAACGCCAATGTATTGTTACGTGCTGAGGTTTTAAATCGTATCAATTCTCAGAAAAAACCTGCCCTCATTGTTACGTATCCAGAAGCACTTTTTGAAAAAGTATTGTCCAGAAAAGAACTTGAGAAATCTACGTTTAAAGTGGCAGTAGGCGAGGAATTGAATTTAGATTTCTTTAATGAAGTCCTTTTTGATTATCAGTTCACACGTGTTGATTTTGTGACTGAACCAGGGGAGTTTTCAGTACGCGGTGGGATTGTAGATGTATTTTCATTTTCACACGACGAACCTTACCGAATTGAATTCTTTGGTGACGAAGTGGACAGTATTCGAACATTTGATATTGAATCACAACTGTCAATAAAACCCATTAAAAAACTCCAAATCATCCCTAATATTGAGCATAAATTGCTCAACGAAACACGTCAAGGGTTTTTAGAATATATTTCTTCAAATACGGTTGTATTTACTAAAAATATCCCAGCATTTTTAGCGGCTACAGATACACTTCAAGAAAAAGCTTCTGAAGCGTACAATGAACTGTCCACGGACATCAAGCACAGCCGTCCAGAAGATTTATTTTGTACGTCCGCTGATTTCAAATCTCAGTTGTTGGACTTCACAGTAGTTGAATTTGGAAGTGCCGCTGTTTTAGCACCAAAAAAGGAACAGCAATTGGAACTTCAAGTCAGTCCTCAGCCGTCTTTTAACAAACAATTTAATCTCATTATTGAAGACTTAAACAGTCATCATGATCTAGGGTATCAAAACTTTATCTGTTGTTCAAACACCCAACAAGCACAACGGTTTTATGATATTTTTGAAACCGTAGATGAAGACGTGCACTGTCAAACTATTGTGATGTCTTTGTATCAAGGGTTTATTGACCATGATAAAAAAATTGTGTGTTATACCGATCATCAGATTTTTGAACGCTATCATAAATTCCATCTTAAAAACGGATTTTCTAAAAAGCAATCTATCACTCTTCAAGAATTAACGAAACTTGAAATCGGAGATTATATCACCCATATTGACCACGGAATTGGAAAATTTGGAGGGTTGCAAAAAATTGATGTTGAAGGAAAAAAACAAGAAGCCATCAAGCTATTTTATGGCGAACGTGACATCTTATATTTAAGCATTCATGCCCTTCATAAAATCACCAAATTTAACGGAAAAGATGGGAAGCCACCCAAAGTTTATAAGTTAGGCAGTAAAGCATGGAAAGTCCTTAAGCAAAAGACAAAATCCAGAGTCAAAGAAATTGCATTTAATCTTATAAAACTCTATGCCAAACGGAAGTTAGAAACAGGTTTCAGATACAATCCTGACACCTCGATGCAGCTTGAATTGGAAGCCTCCTTTGTTTTTGAAGATACACCAGATCAAATCACGGCGACTGCCGACATCAAAGCAGATATGGAAAGCGAACGTCCTATGGACCGTTTGATTTGTGGGGATGTGGGTTTTGGTAAAACAGAAGTGGCTTTAAGGGCCGCTTTTAAAGCCGTTGACAATGGCAAGCAAGTTGCTGTTTTAGTACCCACAACCATTCTTGCATTCCAACATGCTAAAACCTTTAAATCTCGTTTAAAGGATTTTCCAGTTAGAGTTGATTATATCAACCGTTTCAAAACGACCAAACAACGCAAAGAAACCTTAGAACAGTTAGAGTCGGGAAGTTTGGACATCATTATTGGAACGCATCAATTGGTCAATAAATCTGTAAAATTTAAAGATTTAGGACTGCTAATTGTAGATGAAGAACAAAAATTTGGTGTGGCTGTCAAGGAAAAACTCAAAACGCTTAAAGATAATGTGGATGTGCTTACTCTGACTGCGACTCCAATTCCACGAACACTTCAGTTTAGTTTGATGGCAGCTCGGGATTTATCGGTCATTACAACGCCGCCTCCCAACCGTTTTCCGATTGACAGCATCGTGATTCGTTTGAATGAAGAAGCCATTCGCGACGCCATTCAATATGAGATTCAACGTGCTGGACAGGTCTATTTTATTCACAACCGCATTGAAAATATTAAAGAAGTAGCAGGGCTTTTACAACGTCTGGTACCCGATGCCAAAATTCGAGTGGGCCATGGTCAAATGGAAGGACGTAAATTGGAGCAGCTCATGCTTGATTTTATGAGTGGAGAGTTTGATGTTCTGGTCAGTACCACCATTGTAGAAAGTGGTTTGGATGTACCTAACGCCAATACGATTTTTATTAATAATGCCAATAATTTTGGGTTGAGTGATTTACACCAAATGCGGGGCCGTGTGGGGCGAAGTAACAAGAAAGCCTTTTGTTATTTCATTACTCCAGATTATCATGCGATGACGGATGAGGCACGCAAACGAATTTCAGCATTGGAACAATATACAGCCCTCGGAAGTGGTTTTAATATTGCCATGAAAGATTTAGAAATTAGAGGGGCTGGCGATTTATTAGGAGGGGAGCAAAGCGGATTTATCAACGATATTGGATTTGAAACCTATCAAAAAATATTAAATGAAGCTATTGAAGAGCTAAAAGAAACCGAGTTTAAGTCGCTTTATAACGAAGATATTAATACCAAAGAATTTGTAAGAGATGTGACCATAGACACGGATTTCTCCTTGTTATTCCCAGATGATTATGTCAATAATATTACCGAGCGTTTAAGCCTATATACTCAGTTAAATTCCTTGAAGACTGAGGATGAATTACAACGTTTTGAGCGCGATTTAATCGATCGGTTTGGGGCGCTTCCAACACAAGTGGTGGACCTTATGGACAGTGTACGCATCAAATGGTTGGCAACGACTTTAGGCTTTGACAAAGTAGTAATGAAAAGCCACAAATTAATTGGGTATTTCATCAGCGATCAAGAAAGTCGTTTTTATCAAAGTATTCATTTTTCAAAAATATTACAATATGTTCAGTCCCATCCAGAAAGCTGTTCAATCAAGGAAAAACAAATGCGTCTCGGTTTGCGTCTATTGATGCGTTTTTCTAATATTAGTTCTGTGAAACAGGGGTTAGAAGCCTTAAAGCCTATTTTGGAATAATACTTAACTTCTGTTTTAAGATGCTTATATTTGAGTCACTTAAATCCGGCTCCTCATGTTAAAACACCTTTTTTATTTCAGTCTATTAGGTTCTTTTTTAGGGCAAGCTCAACAACAGATCAAAGGAGTTTTTTCGCCTGCGAGTGAATTCAAAGCGACCATGTTGTATCAGCTCTCGGCTGGTAATGCGACCTATGTGAGTTACGGCAGTGTGAACGCAGAAGGGGAAATACAAATTGACCTCGATGCATCTGTTCCTGCGGGACTTTACAAGTTGGTCTATGCCCTCCCTCAATCTGAACATAATTTTGAATTTATATACAATGGCACTGAAGCGGTAGAATTTAATTTTGATATCGAAACGGGTGTTAAATTTATTAATTCCAAAGAAAATCAATTACTGCAAGCATACAACCAATCGATATCTCTCGCACAAAAGGAGTTGGTTCAATTGTATGCCCTACCGACTTTAGACCCCTTGAACTACAAACGCCGTACTCAAAAAATTGACAGCCTTCAAAATTACTTTGAAGCTCAATCTAAAGGAACGATTGCTGCCCATTTTATAGCAGCCAGTAAACCTTATATTCCTTCAACTGCAGAAACGGCAACCGACTACATTTCTAATGTGAAAGCCAATTATTTTCAGACCATTGATTTTCAAGATCCCATTCTTCAGAACTCTAATTTTGTTACAGACAAGTTTCTTGACTATATTCTACGAATGCATTTCTCTGAAACCCCTTCATTTCAAGAGTATCGATCTAATATTGATACGGTTCATAACGCTTTCGTAAATACGGATTTGTCCTACCAATTAACCGTTCTCAATGCTTTAAAAGAAACCCTCAACACTAAAGGATACGATGCTTTAGCTGTGTATCTCACAAAATCCTATGTACTGCCTTTGGCATTACAATTAGACGCCACGGAATTAATCAGCTCTTTAAAGGGGTTTGTGCGCATTGCTGTGGGGGAAAAAGCACCCAACTTTCAGATAGAAACTCCAAAAGAAACCACAAGCGTATCGCTTTATGATTTGGAAGACGCAACCACTTATCTATTGGTTTTTTGGAGCAGTGATTGTGGGCATTGTTTAAAAGAACTTCCTGAGATTCATACGTATATTTCCAATCACCCTAAAAAAAAGATAACAGTCTTGGCTATAGGAAACGAAACGAGTTCTGTGCAATGGAGCAAAACTATCCAGCCTTGGTCGGAATTTATACACAGTATTGCTGAAGGAAAATGGGAACATGACATTACAAAAAAATATGCCATTGAAGCAACGCCTACCTACTTTGTTTTGGATGCTTCAAAAGTTATTACTGACAAGCCGTATTCGTTAAAAGATTTAAAAACTGTATTGGATCAAAAGTGATAGAATGCATTTTCAATATGCTCTAGTTCTGAATTTTTAGAAGAAATTACAATTGCTATGATATCAAAACGAACTTCGACTTCTAAATTTTTAGAGGTCACAAAATAATCTACCGTCTTGATGATGCGTTGTATTTGCGCTGGTTTTAGAAATTCTTCGGGCGCTCCAAAATCTGATGTACTTCGGGTTTTAACCTCTACTGCTGCCAAACACTTTTCTTTTTGTGCCAAGATATCTACCTCGCCTTTCATATAACGAAAGTTTTGCGCCAAAATGCGATAGCCTTTAGAAATCAAATAGTCCACTGCCATGCGTTCTCCCGAAATACCACGTATATAAGCCTCAGACATGGGTGTTTTATTTTTTTAGAAATTCATAATCGCGTTCTACTTTGGCAATCCGAACTTTATAGTGTTTGTACCAACGTTTTTGACCTTCAGCTAGTGCTTCTTGATGTTCTAAGTTGTTTTTCCAGCGCTTGATGGCCTCTAAGTCGTTCCAATAAGAAATAGAAATCCCAATCTCTGAACTGGCATTTTCCATGCCCAAAAACCCGTCTTGTTCAAGTGCAAGCTCATTCATGAGAGTGTTCATTTCTGCGTAACCTACACAGTCAGTTGTGCGTACAGAACTAAAAATAACGGCATAATAGGGGGGTGGTGGGGTGTTTGAAATCATCCTAAAAATATTAATCTATAAATAAGACCCTTGTTTTTGATTTGGTCACTTGTAGTTGAACACTTCTTCCAAAATAAAGGGCACGATTTTCTAATTCATGACCTGCAGGAAATCCAAATGCTACAGGCACATTTGTGTCTTTGAGGACGTCTAAAATCAAGGCTTCAATAGAGTCTCCCCAAGCAGGGTCATTGATTTTAATTTGACTCATATCGCCAATAATCACGCCGACACAGTGTTTAAAATACCCGGCACGTTTCAAGCTTTGTAATTGCCGGTCGATATGGTATTTATACTCTCCAATTTCTTCTATGAAAATAAGTTTCCCTTTGGTGTCTAGTTGTGTGCTACTTCCTAAGACAGCGGTCAACAAGGATAAATTCCCGCCTACAATTGCCCCCGTTGCGTCTCCTTGTCTATTGTCTGAATGGCCCTCGATTTCATAATTTTTCAGTGTGCCAAAAAGTGCAGCTTTTAGGGTTTCTACAGATTGTTTTATGGGTTTGGGATGATCAGTAAGGTTGATACACATCATGGCGTGCAGACTTTCGTACCCCATGTTGTTTAAAGCGTTGTGTAAGACCGTTATATCTGAGTAGCCAATGATCCATTTGGGGTTAATTTTAAACCTTTTAAAATCCAAGTCATCAATAATTCTAAGTGTGCCATAGCCGCCACGGGCACACCAAATTGCTTTGATGTTTGGGTTGTCTAAGGCGATTTGTAAATCACTAGAACGTTGGGTGTCTGTGCCAGCAAAGTGATGGGATTTTGTTTGGAGATGCTCTCCAAAAACAACTTCCAACCCCCAACTATTCAAAAGGGATTTTGTGTTTTGAATCACTTCGGCATTTTGTTTTAAAACACCTGCAGGTGCAACTACAGCTATGGTATCGCCTGCTTTTAGATAGGAGGGACGAATCATTTTATTAATGTGTTAGCAGAAAAAGAGGAGGTGTTAGAAGCGTCCATAAGCGTCTTGTTTGTGTTTGGATGGATTAATATTAAAATGCACCATATGAAAGTAATTAGCATCATTTTGAAGGGCTTTTTGTAAAGATAGGAATTTCTCTAAAGTTCTGTTTCAAATTGGGCGTAATTATGTGTATTTTTGTCCTAATAATTCAGAATTCAATGTCAAAACGTTTTACCATTACAGCCGCATTACCTTATACCAACGGTCCCATTCATATCGGGCATTTGGCAGGGGTGTATGTGCCCGCGGATATCTATGCACGTTTCTTGCGTTTACAAGGCCATGATGTGGCTTTTATTTGTGGGAGTGATGAGCATGGAGTGCCCATTACGATCAAAGCTAAAAAAGAAGGGGTCACACCTCAAGATGTTGTAGATCGTTTCCATGCAAATATCAAAACCTCTTTTGAAGCGTTTGGTATTTCCTTTGATAATTATTCCAGAACGTCTGCAAAAATTCACCACGAAACAGCGTCTGAATTTTTTAAAATGCTCTATGATAAAGATGCTTTTATTGAAGAAACAACAGCTCAACTCTACGATGCTGAAGCCAATCAGTTTTTGGCCGATCGTTTTGTGGTTGGTACCTGTCCAAAATGTGGCAATGAAGAAAGTTATGGCGATCAGTGTGAAGCGTGTGGAACCACTCATAATGCGACGGATTTAATCAATCCGAAATCTGCTATCACTGGAGCAATTCCAACGTTAAAAGAAACGAAGCATTGGTTTTTACCGCTCGACAAACACGAAGCATTTTTAAAAAAATGGATTTTAGAGGGGCATAAAACCGATTGGAAACCCAATGTTTATGGACAATGTAAATCATGGATTGATGACGGTTTGCGTCCGCGTGCCGTAACCCGCGATTTGGATTGGGGAATTCCTGTTCCAGTGGAAGGTGGCGATGGAAAAGTACTTTATGTGTGGTTTGATGCGCCTATTGGCTATATATCTTCCACCAAAGAATGGGCCCAACGCGAAGGCAAAGATTGGGAACCGTATTGGAAAGATGAAGATACCACTTTGGTACATTTTATAGGAAAGGATAATATTGTGTTTCACTGTATTATGTTTCCTGCAATGCTCAAAGCTGAAGGCAGTTATATCCTGCCCGAAAATGTACCTGCTAACGAGTTTTTAAATCTTGAAGGTCAAAAGTTATCCACTTCCAAAAACTGGGCAGTTTGGTTGCCAGAGTATTTACAAGATTTTCCTGAAAAGCAAGATGTGTTGCGCTATGTACTCACCGCAACAGCTCCCGAAACAAAAGACAACGACTTTACTTGGAAAGATTTCCAAGCCCGTAATAATAACGAACTGGTCGCTATTTTTGGAAACTTCATCAACCGTGTGTTGGTATTGACCAATAAATACTATGAAGGACTGGTGCCAAGTCCAAAAACATTTTCTAAAATTGATACCGATACTTTAGAAAAAGTAAAAGCGTTTCCTGCGAGTTTATCAAAATCGATTGAGCGCTATCGTTTTAGAGAAGCCAGTCAAGAATTGATGAACCTCGCTCGTTTAGGAAATAAATATTTAGCAGATGAAGAACCGTGGAAAGTGATCAAAACAGATCCTGAACGTGTTCAAACTATTATGTATGTGGCCCTCCAGATATCCGCAGCTTTAGCGATAGTGTCTGAACCCTTTTTACCATGGTCTTCTCAAAAACTAAAAACCATGCTTCAACTGCCAACACATTCTTGGGCGGCAGTACAAACTGGTGAACCTCTTTTAGCAGCGACCCACAAAATTGGAACCGCGGAATTATTATTTGCTAAAATTGAAGATTCAGAGATTGAACAGCAGCTTGAAAAATTAGCTCAGAGTAAATTAGCTAATACCATTGCCAATAAAGTGGTTGAACCTCAAAAAGAGACGGTTTCTTTCGAAGATTTTTCTAAATTAGACATGCGTGTAGGAACGATTATTGCGGCGGAAAAAATGCCGAAAGCCAAAAAATTATTGGTGCTTCAAGTCGATACAGGAATTGATGTTCGTACTATTGTGTCGGGGATTGCTGAGAGTTTTACAGCAGAATCTTTGGTTGGAAAACGCGTCACTGTTTTGGTGAATCTAGCGCCGCGTGCGTTGAGAGGCGTCGAAAGTCAAGGAATGATTTTAATGACCGAAACCCCAGAAGGGAAACTTGTTTTTGTGAATCCAGATGCGGCTCAAGAGGCTGCAAACGGCTTAAAAATCAGCTAAGAAGTCTTATTTAGTAGCAAGTATTTAGTGGTAAGAAAAGATAATAAAGAGAAAAGACATAAATTCAAGTCAAATCTAAACTTCAGTTGTCTATCTGAACCTACCTTTCGTTAGATACACCCAACGCAAACAGCTAAGTAGTACATTGTGATTCTCTATTCTCTTAATTCTTGGTTCTCAGTACTTATTACTTTGTGCTCAATACTCAATACTCAATACTATTTATCCTCTTTTTAAAATTTTTAGCATCCCCAGCCATCAACTACCCATGCGTTTCCCTTACTAAAAGTAAGGAATTAAATATCTTAAAATCAGTAAGTTATGAGTTTATAAAATCCGTTTCTTACACGAAATAGACCTTAGGTTACGCCATTGTGCCGCTTGTTACATCACGCTTTTAGGATTCTAGTTTTATAGTTTTCTTTGTTTAAGAAAATTAATATAATAATTAACAAAATATTGATACGTTGTTTTTTGAATGCCATGATTTCGGGAAGTTTTTATTGAGAAATAGACCAAAAGCAGCACTGAGATCAGAAACTATTTTGATGTAGTGTAATAGTAAAGTTTTAAACAGTATGTAGTTTTTGATGTTTAGAGACGGAGCAAGCCATGTAATTGAGGTGTTTGTTAAATTCCCTCATTGCATGGTGACCCTCCGAGATTTTAGATTTAAAATTTAGTTCACCCGCTTCAAAAGAACATATTTACAAAGTGGTTTTGGATATTGACAACTTGATGATATAATAAATTAAGCAGGAAGCGCAGGGTAAGTCCTCTTTGCCGTGGAAGCGGGTATTGACTGACGAGGCCCTGTTTTTAAAAGCCGATTCTAAAACATTAGTTAGCAATGAAGAATCGGCACTGCCTGCTTTTTTGGAATATTGAAAAAGAAGAATGTAGATAATTTTACACCTCTTTGTTGACCTTTGTTTTTTCTAGTTTCTTAGTTTTTTTCTGGACTCTTACTGTGTTTTTTGCTTTAGACAATTTAAATTTTGTTGAGACTTTTGGTTATAGTACCTTTAGCCTTCATTATTTAAAATGCTTTTATGCCAGGATCCAACATTACTTTAAAGCAATTGTCATCTATCTTGGGGGTGTCAATTTCAACGATTTCCAAAGCGTTGAATGACAGTCATGAGATCAGTGATGTGACCAAAAAACGCATTGTGGAAATGGCGAAGTTGCACAATTATCAGCCTAATAAAATTGCAGTAGGTTTAAAGTCGGGAAAGACCAATACCATTGCGGTGGTGATTCCAAGCGTTCAAAATAGTTTTTTTGCACGGGCTTTGTATGGCATTGAAAGTTTAATTTCGGAAACGAATTTTAATATCATTGTGTGTTTAACTAAAGAGTCACATGCCAAGGAAGTGGAAACATTTAATATGTTATCCAATGGGGTCGTGGATGGTTTTATAGTTGCGGTTTCAGAAGAAACTCAGAATTTACAAAGCTATGATCATTTTACAAATGTGATGGAAAATGGTAAATCGGTTGTGATGTTTGATCGAGTGATCGATTCAGTAAATTGTGGAAAAGTAACTACCAATGATTTTACAGCCTTGTCCGAGGCTACTCAAACACTCATAGGTTCAGAGCGTAAACATATCGTATTGTTATCTACAATTCATAAGTTGAATGTTGGAAAACAACGGACTCAAGGGTATATTAAAGCGATGAATACGGCTGGTTTTCCAACGGTTATTTTAGAGTCTGATGCAGAGCATGCAGGTGCCGTCATGGCAGATTATTTGAGTTCGAATCCTGTAGATGGAATTATTGGGTTGGACACCGATGCGTCTTTGTCAGCTTTAAAAGCGGTGAGATTATCTGGAAGGCAAATCCCAAAAGATGTAGCAGTGATTGGGTATGTGAGTGAGCGTATGGCACACAACCTTACACCAGAATTAACAACCATTAACCAACATAGTTATACGATAGGAAATGCAGCAGCACGCATGATTGTGGAGTCCATTAGGTCCAAATCTAAAGAAATGCAGCAAGTGGTCGTGAGCTCTACGTTGTCGGTTCGAGGATCGTCTTAAAAAAAAGGGGACTCGTCACAAACGAGGCGTCGTGCGATTGTTTAAAGATTATAAAGTTTGATAATAAAAAAACAGCCTGTATCATTGATACAGGCTGTTCTTATTTAAGGTGTTTAGTTTACTTACTAAACATCAACACTTCACTTACCACCACTTCGGTGATGTAGCGTTTGTTACCTTCTTTATCGTCCCAAGAACGGTTTGTTAATTTGCCTTCGATCGCTATTTCTTTTCCTTTAGTGACATAGTTCTCAATGATTTCAGCAGTTTTGTTCCAGGCAACTAGATTGTGCCAGTCTGTTTTGGTTTGCTTTTGCCCATCCGCATCTTTGTAGTATTCGTTTGTTGCTAACGAAAATTTAGCTAATTTTTTCCCACCATCTAAAGTGATAATTTCTGGGTCATTTCCCAAGTTTCCAATTAACTGTACTTTGTTTCTAAGTGTGTTCATCATAATTAATTTTAAGGTTATTACAGTTTTACTATCGAACGATTCGACTCTGCAAAGATGTGATACCTTCCAAATTATAGTCGGTATTTACCTGTTTAATTTCGTTTGTAATTACTTGTAGTCGTTTGTAATTGAATAATTTTCAGTATATTTATAGATTCTTATTCATCAACACATAGAGCTATATGAAAAAGCAGTGCCCTGAATGTAACGATCCAATTGTAGGAAGAACCGACAAGAAATTTTGTAGTGATGGCTGTCGGAATAGCTATAACAACCGAGTGAATAAAGACCAAAAAAACTTGATTAGAAACATTAATAATCGCTTGCGAAAAAATTGGCGTATTCTGGAAGCACTGAATCCAAATCAAAAGACGAAAACTACCCGCGACAAGCTTATTTCAGTTGGGTTTGACTTTAATTATTTCACGAGTATATATACAACAAAGTCAGGCACGGTTTACTATTTTGTGTACGACCAAGGGTATTTGCCCTTAGAAAATCAATATTATGCGTTGGTTAAACGCGAATAGTGTGTTTTAAAATCATTTTTATATCCCGCTTAAACAGCCACAACTCCCGCTTATTACGTCATTTGACCGTTTGTTACATAAGCGTTGTACGATGCTCTAATCCACTATATATTTGAAGTATGTAATTTAATATCTTACTTAAAAGTTAAATTGGTTAATTTTGAAAAACATCACACTTGTGATGTTTTTTTTTGCTTCAAATTAAATTCATTTTCCGCTTAAACAGTCATAATCCCCGCTTATTACGTCAGTTGTCCGTTTGTTACATAGCGATTGTGAGAACTGTAAAGCTTACATATATTTGAGGTATATAATATCTTATATTATTTAAAAGTTAAATTGGTTAATTTTGAAAAAACACTACTCTCGTGGTGTTTTTTTTGGTTTAAAACGAACAGGCATTCCATTTAAACATTAAATATTTCCGCTTATTACATAAAACGTCCGTTTGTTACATCATCATTGTAAATAACACAAAGCTTCTATAATTTTGACGAACGTAATATCTACTTATTACTAAAAAGTTAAATTGGTTAATTTTGGAAAAACACCACGCTTGTGGTGTTTTTTTTGTTCAAAAGAGAATGAAAATACCTGCCTACTTTCAAAAAATCTATTACTTTTGAATCAAAATATTATGATAATGAAACATTTAAAATACACAATCCTATTAGCACTTTGTTTTTCAATGCAAATTCAGGCACAAAACCAATCAGACTTAGCCTCTCATTATAAAGCATTTTATGCTCAAATGCAGCAACAGGGCGATATTCAAGGGGTTATTAACGCAATGACACACCTTGTATTGTTAGAGCCCAACATCAAACGTAAGGATACGTTAGCAGCACTTTATATGAATGAAGGGAAGTATGTGCAAGCTTTAAATATAATTGGTGTTGAACTCCTAGAGTCGGATACCAATTTAGCAACCGAAGTAAAGGCAGTGAGTCTAAAATCTCTAAATGAGCCCAAACGTGCGCTTGAACACTATGAAGCTCTGTATAAGCAAAAACGAACAGTTTCTCTTGCCTATGAACTAGCTGATTTAAAAATTCAAACAGGAGATATTGCGGGAGCTACCTTAAACATTACCTACGGAATAGCAAATGCTACCACAGATATGATGAAGCCCTACTATGAAACACAAACGCCCTATCAAGTATCAGCACTTGCAGGATTTATGTACTTAAAAGCGATTGCAAAATTTAGAGAGAATCCAGAAACAAATCATGATGCTGCTATTGCTATCTTAAATGAAGCCTTGGAATTAGCACCTAATTTTAACATGGCTAACCTAGCTGTTGATGCGATACGTGCCCAAAAAGAAGCTCAAAAAACAGAGTAATTCTCTCAAAAAATTAAGCATAAAAAAAGCAGCGCGTTGGCGCTGCTTTTTTTATGCTTTGTATTAAAAATTACCAAATCCGAACACGTTGGTCTTCTGGTAAATACATTTCATCACCTTCCTTAATATTGAAAGCTTCATAAAAAGCATCAATATTTTTAAGTGGTTGCGTTGCACGTTGTATTCCTGGCGAGTGCGGGTCTGTTTTTATTTGTCTTCTTAGCGCGTCTTCACGCGTTAAGGTTCTCCAAACGGTTGCCCAAGACATAAAGAAACGTTGTTCTGCCGTGAATCCATCAATATCTTCTGGTCGCCCATTGGCATCAAAAAACAATTGAAGACCATCATAAGCTCCGAGTACGCCACCAAGATCTCCTATATTTTCCCCTAAAGTGAATTTACCATTGATATATACGCTGTCCATTACTTGAATGGCGCTGTACTGTTCTGCTAACGCATTTCCACGTTTTTCAAATTCGATTAAATCTGTGTCAGTCCACCAGTTATTAACGTTTCCATCGCCATCAAATCGCGCCCCAGAATCGTCAAAAGCATGTGAAATTTCATGTCCAATAACCGCCCCAATACCGCCATAATTCACTGCTTCGTCGGCAGTATAATTATAGAACGGGGGTTGTAAAATAGCCGCGGGGAATACAATTTCATTATTCAAAGGATTGAAATATGCATTGACCGTTTGAGGAGGCATGCCCCATTCCGATTTGTCAACAGGCTGTCCAATTTCAGAAATATTTTTATTTAGACTCCACTGGGATACAGCCAACATGTTTTCTGCATAGCTATTGCCTTCTTTGATTTGCAATGCAGAATAATCTTCCCATTCGTCTGGGTAAGCAATTTTGACAGTAAATTTATCCAGTTTTTCTACGGCTTTGGCTTTGGTTTCGTCACTCATCCAATCCAATACCTGAATTCTATTTTGAAATGCTTTGATCACATTTGCAATCATTTTTTCAGCTTTTGCTTTGGCTTCCGGCGGGAATTTAGCTTCCACATACAGTTTTCCAATTGCTTCACCTACAGACCCGTTGACAGTTCCTAAAGCACGTTCTTCTGCCGCACGTTGTGTTTTGGCGCCACTAAGTGTTTTACTGTAAAACTCCCAATTTGCAGTTTCAATTTCAGGAGATAAGTAGCCTGCAGCATTGTCTAGGGTACTCCATGTCATTAAGGTTTTTATATCTTCAATTGGCGTGGTACTAAAGAAAGTATTTAAAGCTTTCATATAGGTTGGTTGCATGACTAAAACGGTGTCTAAAGTTTGAGTAATTCCCATGTCTTTAATGAATTTATTCCAATCAATTTCTGGGGTGATGGCACTCAATTCTTTGACAGATCGTGGATTGTTAAAGTTACGAATGTCACGACTTTGTACTTTGTCCAATCTTGGTTCTGCCAGTTGTGTTTCTAATGCAAGTACACGTTCTGCTGCTGCTTGTGCAGAGGCTTCATCGTAATTAATAAATCCAAACATACGTGCAACATGCGCTACATATTGTCCTCTAATTTCTTTGGTCTTTTCATCTTGGTCAAGGTAGTAATCGCGTTGCAGTCCTAAGCCACCAGGAAATACCCAAGCGGTATTCATGCTACTGTTGTTCAAATCTGCTTCAGCACCAATGCCTGCAAAAGGAGCCGAAACACCGACTGTTTTGGCGTACACAGTTTGCATGTCGGAGATATTTTGAATGCTATTGATGGCATCTAAAAGTGGAACAATAGGAGTGATGCCCGCTTTTGTTCTGGCAACAGAATCCAGCTCTGATTCAAAAACCAATAAGGCTTTTTTCTGATCTGATCCTTCTTCATAAGTTCCTAGTTCTTTAGATGTTTTTATAATATCAAGCACATCTTTTCGGGTTGATTTTCTAAGTACCCCAAAGCCACCCCATCGTGATTCATCATCTGGAATGGTATTGGTTTTCATCCAATTGCCATTGACATAATCATAAAAGTTGTCTTTAGGATTCACAGAGGTGTCCATGTTTTCCAGAATAATTCCGGGTATTTTTTCAGCTTCTGAAAACTGATTTTTTGATTCGGTTTTGCATGCATGGAAGCTCAAGAGGCCAAATGCACACACGACAGCTAGTTGTTTGAAGTTCATGTGTTTTCTTTTTTAGTGATCATTATACATAGTAGTCTCACAAATAACTAAAAATGTTACAGTTATATGCGTTAATTAACATAAGTTTAGTTTAAATATACGCGGTTCTGGTTTTTTTTAGAACTAATTCAAAATTAATTTTCGCGTGGTTAGTTGGTTGTTAGCTTCGATTTGTAAAAAATAAACCCCACTTGAATACGCTTCCATTAGCAATGGAAATGGCGTTCCAGAATTAATTTGTTTTTTAGTATATACGATTTTTCCAGTGATGTCTGTTACACGAAGATCAAAAGGAGTGCTGTTATTTAATTTGACATAAAAGACATCTTTGGATGGATTTGGATATACTGAAATTTGGTTAATTTGAAAATTATCAGCATCCAATGTGGTGCCATCTACCAATAAATCATCGATAACCACTCCTTCTAGATTTACATAACCATCTGAATGAAATACCATTCTAAAAATCATATTTGATTGCGTGCTAAAAGCTGCTAGGTCGTACGAATATTCTGTGAGATTTGTATCTGTTCCAGTCCATTGCCCGCCAACACAGTTGCTGCAACCATTTGCGCTAGAGTTATACCAGTTAGGGTCTGTACTTGTTCCAAGTACCTCCCAGTCAACTCCTTGATTTGTTGAATACTGAACATAGGCGACATCGTAGTTTGTTTCTAAGTCGAAAGCCATTTGAAATTTTAAAACGGGATTGGCTAAAGTTGTCAGGTCGTAACATTTAGATGTCAGATACCCTTTTAAGTTGTTTTCATAATTACCACTCAAGTTTGTGCCATATACGTTTGTTCCGGATGCCGCAGTGTTAAGCAGAGCTCCTGTAGGAACTCCACGTTGCCAGACATCTCCTCCTTCATTAATGACGATAAGTTCGTCACTAGAATTTTCAAATGTATTTACCACCCCAGTTTCGCCAGTTTCATTCACATAAAACGTAATTTCAGTACTGTTGTTGTGAGTAAAATAATCATTGTTAATTGTGGTGGTTACATTAAGGGAGTGGATTCCATAAGCTAACGTTATGTCAACTAAGTCCAAGACAGCGGTCGCTTGTGAAGCGATGGTGCCATTCCATGTGAGTGGTGTTTCATTAGCTCCGTCAAAGCTGTATGTAATGTCAATAGTGTTAATGCTATTTTGACCATTATTAAGCACTCTTAATTGTGGAGAGATGGCTCCGCAATTAATTTGCATACTTACTAGATTTTCAACAGCGACCAATTGAATGTCATTAGGTGCTAAAGCTTCCGCCTGCAAATCACTTCGCCAAATACCACGACCGTGAGTTCCAGCGGTAATATTATAGTCCACAGTGTTGATACTTAAATCTCTGACAGATGTATTTGGAAGGTTTGTTTCATAAAGTCCCCAATCGTTTGTGAGATCGTCGTATCTATATACCCCTAAGCTTGTTCCAAGATACAGCGCATTCGTTGGAGAGAAAGGCTGGTGTTTGATAATGTTTTTTGTGACATTAGGAAGCGTTCCTGTAATCTCTATAAAATTATCCCCTTGATCGGTAGATTTATAAACCTTTCCAGAGCCTCCGCTTGTGGTTATATAAACGATCGTATTATCGTTGTTATTAACTTCAATGGATGTAATATTATTTGTAAGATTTTGTATCAGTGAAAATGTAACTCCGTGATTTATACTTCTATGGAGTTCATGATGTATGCTACCATTCACATTGTCATAATAAGAAAAACTTACATACATAATATCCGAGTCGATAGGGTCGAGTTCTAAAACCTCAATATTCGCTTCAAAAGTATCTGAGACTTTTGTCCAATTTCCAGAACTAAAGTTGTAAACACTGCTATATCCTGCATACAATTCACTCTCTTTGTTTATTGAAAGTGGAGTAATCCAATTTCCTTCTTCACCAGAGGGAGGTCCATAGCCAGCCGTACCGCCATTTTGACCAGATGTAGTGTTTATGTTTAGACTACCGCCACGCTGCGAAAAACCATAATAAATGTTATCGTTGTTAGGGTCAATGACGCCTTCCATACCGTCTCCACCATGGTAATTACTCCATTGTTCATCACGTCCAAAACCTCCATTGTCCTGAAGTCCTCCCGCAATTTTATTAGAATTTTGTTTGGATACAGAAATTCTGTAAAATTGACTGATTGCCAGTCCGGGAGTTAAATCCGTAAATGTGTTACCTGCATCTGTGGATTCAAAAATACCACCATCAGATCCTACAAATATACCATCGTTAAAAGAACGGATAAAATGAATGTCAGCATGCGTGTATGAGTTTGTACGGCTGTACCACTCATTAAGCTTTGAAAATGAATCACCTCCATCACTCGATTTCCAAACGTTTAAACAGCCTACATAAATTTCATTTTCATTGGAGTTTGAAACAGCAATGGCTAAATCATACCACGATTGAGAGCTTTCAAAAATATTAGTAGTGTTTTCCATTTGTGTGAAAGTTGTACCACTGTCCAACGATTTGTAGATTCCTTGGTAGGTGTTATCAGTATTTGATGCCACCATATAAACCAGGTTATTATTCGCCGGAGTTATATCAATAAAAAGACGTCCTGAAGAAGTTGGCAGCCCATCTGTAATATGTGTAAAGGTTTCTCCTGCATCTGTAGATTTATAAAATTTATCATCAGTAGTTCCATAAATGATATTAGGATCACTAGGTTTTACTTTGAGGTCTCTAAAGCCACCAGATTGTTTGTTTGTCCAAGTATCTCCACCATCTGTAGATTTAAAAATCCCATCACTAGTTGCAACCCAAAGCATGTTGGCATCACTAGGGTTGATATATATTTCTGAGGTTCTGTATGGAGTGTTAGACGGATTAAGTCCTGTTTGTTGCCAATTGGCTCCTGCATCTGTTGATTTCCAAATTCCTACGCTTAAAGCGTTGTTATAGTCATCATCGCCTGTGGCAATGTAAAGAATGTCCGTATTGGTTGGGTCAATAGTGATTCCAGAAACCCCAATTTGAGGTAAGTAGTCCGTTAAAGGAATGTATGTTTGTCCTGCATCAGTGGATTTCCAAATTCCTCCTGCGGGAGATCCAACATAAATGATGTTTGAATTGTAAGGGTCAACAACAATAGTATTAACACGACCAATGTTTGCACTGTTTGTAGTTCGATTTAAAAAATCAGTGGGACCCATAGATTCCCAATTACTTTCATCAGTCCTAACTGCTGATGAACGGCGTTGTGATTTCTGAGAGTTTTTAGCTTCCCATACGTCCCACAATTCTTGAGAGGTTGGTAAAAATCCATCGGCATTCACATAGCTTTGCCAAAAGGACTCCCAACGTTTGAAGGGTTTGTATCCACTCCCTTTAGCGTCTGTGTCACGAGTTTTCCAGTAGGCATTCCCGGCATCGACAATTTCTTTAAATGTCAAAGGGTTTGCTTCAGAATGTTTTAGACCTTTCATCCAAGGGGTTCCAGAACCAACTTGCGCATTGGAAAAAAGACAGCAAAAAGTAAAGAGTAAGACAAGAATAATTCTCATGATAGCTAAATTGGTTGGTTAATATAATTTTGCCTTCTTTTTAAGAAGACGGTTTAGTGTAAAAAAATTAAATTGGTTTTATAATGCGTTGCGCTTCTTTTTCGCGCGTTTTGTTTATTTGAAACTTTAAATTGGAATGTGATTCAATCAGATCGGCTTTAGTTTGTTCGGATTCTATCAAGTCTGTATCCTCAACGCTGTAAAGTTCGTGTAGTTTACGAGCTAAGGTTTCGGTGACTTTAACACGTGCCAAAATACCATTCGTTTTTAAGGATTTGGGAACACTTTTTTTAATATCTAAAAACAATTGACTTATATCCTCAATGGGTTGTTTGAAAAAAGAAGGGTCTCCAGTTTCGAGGTTTTTTATAGCAGTATCTAAAATGGGATAGTGGTTCCATTCAGTAAATTCTTGACTAGTTGAGGTGTTTAAAATAGAGGGTTTCTGTTTTGTAGTTTCATCCGTGGATGTGGGTGATTCATTAACTTGAGGTTGGGTAGGGGACTTCACAGGCGTTTCTTTGCAACTTTGAGCCCAAAGAAACATGCACAAACTGAGTAATGAATAAAGAATTATATTTTTTTTGGAATGTAAAATAACCACGCTATTTCTGTATTAATATCTTCACAAATATCTGATAAAATAATTGAAATTCATAATGAAGGTATTAGATATAAAAAAGCCCAGTTAATGAGTGGGTTTATGAAGAGAAAGCTAAGGGCTAAAAACAGACTGTTTAATAGTGGATGGAATTGAGGGTTGTGATGGATAAGTCATCAATAGAAATTGAATTAGATTTAAAGAAAATAACTTTAGTTTTGTTAGGTAATAAATCAAAAAAGTTATCAGAAAAATGACCTTTACTCTTTGCTTGCATAAAGACATCTTTTTGTAGGACTTTGCTGCGTAGTTCAATTTTAAATCCGTCCATTGTCTTGGACAGTGTTCTAAATATTTTAGCGTGCTTAAGCTGCATATCTTTGGGTTTGACCAAATAAGTTTCCTTCGTTTCTTTTTTAAATTTCGCTATCAATACTGAAGATTTGGGGTCAAATTTTAATGTGGAGAGATCCATCTCGAAAACTTTTTGACTTGAATTAGAATCTACAGTTACATGTTTTGATTCTTCCCATAAAATTCTACCATCAAAGTCCATAAGTGTGAGTTTCAACGTATCCATTTGTGCTGTAAGGTGGTCATTAATAAGAAAAACACTCAGGTTATTTAGATCTATTTCTACAGAGATGAAAAGATTTTCAAATGCTTTTTTGGCCTTATAATGTAGGGCTTTCCAATGTCCAAAATAATCGATACTCGACCACGAAATCGCGGGCCAACAATCGTTTAGTTGCCAGAACAAAGACCCCATGCAATGGGGTCTTGAGCGCCTTTGGGCTTCTATACCTTTGACAATTCCACGGGCTTGAAGTAATTGGCTGACATAGACATAATCTTCTGGTTTTGAAGGAATTTTATAGTCACGTTGCATATAGTCTTCAATCAAACTAAATCCTTTGGCATGTTTTTGGTGGTTTTTAAAAGCATCTGAGTTAAAACTAATAGTGTCAGATTGGTTAATGAATTTAATAGTTTCCAAACTCGGGAAAGATTGAAACCCAAATTCACTCATAAATCTTGGGATATTAGATTCAAAATGTTCAAATGGATATCCATCATGCCACACCCACCAGTCATGCGCATCCCCTTGCGTTAGGTATTTTTTATTTCCACGTCCAAAGAGGGGAGAAGATTCCCAATAGGGCGTGTCTGAATAGGACTGAACAGTTGAAGGTAGAATAGAGTCAAATAGTTTTAAATAATGGGACCAAATTTCGTTTTTTTCTGCTTTGCTACGTCCTTTTTTCCAGCCCCATCGGCGCCATCCTTCGGCACTTTCATTATTACCACACCACAGAACTACTGCGGGATGATTCCGGAGTCTTTTTACATTTTGAATGGCTTCCTGTTGTACAGTTTCTAAAAATTCTGGATCGCCGGGATACATAGCACAAGCAAACATAAAATCTTGCCAAATAAGTAATCCTTTCTCATCAGCCAGTTCATAAAACAAATCATTTTCATAAATTCCTCCACCCCAAACGCGAAGCATATTCATATTCGCTCCTACTACGTCGTTTAAAAGCTGCTCATAATGTTTTTCTGTAACTTCGGATTGAAAGCTGTTTTGTGGGATATAATTAGCCCCTTTTGCATAGACAGCAATCCCATTTATTTTAAAATAAAATGCAGAGCCAATAGCATCCTTTTCCGTTGCCAATTCAACAGTTCTAAGTCCTGTTTTAGTTTCAACTTGATCTAGAAGTGTTTTCTGTTTGAAAACCAAAACTTTGATTGTATAGAGGTAAGGTTCACCCAAATTGTGTGGCCACCAACGTCTTGGGTTTTTTATTTCGACCGCTAATTTTGTGAGTCCATTTTTTGGTGTTTGATGGATGGATTTATACAATTTACCATCAATATAAATTTTATATGTTAATGGCGTTTTATGGGGTGTAGATTGTTCCAATTGAAGTTCTAAAGATGCTTTTTCATCCCCCAAATACAGTTGTTTTATATAGATGTCTTTAATTGTGTAGGAGTTCCAGGTTTTGAGTGTAATAGGTCTCCAAATACCACTGGTATTTAATTTAGGCCCCCAATCCCATCCATATTGAAATTGAGCTTTTCGAGTAAAAACACGGTTTCCTTCAGGTAAAGTATAGGGTAATTTAGAGGCTACTTTAGATTCAATCTGAGCGGGGTTTTTAAAGAAAATTTTCAAAGAATTTTTGGCTTTTATAATTCCTTTTACATCTACGACATACTCACGAAAAGCGTTGTTGGTTTTGAGAATTAAAAGGTCATTCATATATACCGAAGCGTAGGTGTCGAGTCCTTTAAAAATGAGTTCATGATGTGTTTTTTCTAATTCTTCTGGTTGGACTTCAAAATGGGTCTTATATTCCCAATCCGATTCAGAAATCCATTGCATACTTGTTTCATGATTTCCAATAAAAGGATCCTCAATTAATTTGTTTTTTAGTAAATCGGTATGAACGGTCCCAGGAATACTGGCTGAATTCCACAGGGTGTCATTTATATTTTTAAATTGCCAATGACGGTCTATAGACATGTTTACAGGTAGTTCTTGCTTGTGCTTGCAAGCAAGTAGAGAAAACGAGGCTAATAAAAACACACAGATACTTCTCATTGCATTCGTTTTAAGAGCAGTTTAATTTTATTGAGATCCGAAACTGTTTGAGGTGAATCGTAAATAGCTGAGGTTTTAGTATTTTGAAGTTGTGCTGATGCTGAGGCATGAAGTTCTTTGAAATTTGTAGCTTTAAACTGGGTTATATTATTGGAGTTTATTCCACTTCCAGGCATAATAATGATAGAATCTTTTGCTTTTTTTTGTAATTCTAGTAATAAGGGCAGTCCGTTTTCAGCTTTTAGTTCTTGACCCGAGGTCAAAACTCGGTTTATGTTGAGATTAATTAAAGTGTCTAAAGCTTCTAAAGGATCAGGCACACAGTCGAATGCTCGATGAAAAGTAAAGGGAAGTGGTTTTGACAGTTCTACAAGAGTTTTTAGTCGTTCAATATCTATTCTATGGTCTTTTAATAAAACTCCAGATACAATTCCATGGCAGCCTAAATTTTTAGCAATTTTGATATTTTCTTTCATTATTTCAATTTCATGGTCTGAATAACAAAAACTTCCACTTCGCGGTCGAATCAATACAAATGTTTCAATATCAATTTGAGTTAATACCATTTTTAATAAACCATAACTGGGGGTCAGCCCTCCTAGAGATAACTCTTGACACAATTCAATCCTATTTGCTCCTGCCAACTGCGCATTTTTAGCGGACTGAAATGAATTTGCACAAATTTCTAAGGTCATTTTCATAAAATAAAAATTTCATCAATAAACGTCCAAGCATTTTGACCTGCACCTTGCTTTCCTTCTGGAATTACTCCAAAATTATCTACAAATATCTTGATTACTTTAGCATTTAGGCCGTTAAGAGCGATGCTAGATTTTGCAAATAATGAGCCAGTCGTATGGTCGGTTGTAAACTCTAATTTCCCTTCCGTTATTTTTCCTCCTAGGCTGTCATAAAGTTCCAGAGAGACTTGTTTTGGAGTATAAATCCACTGACCGTTCGCATTATAGAATCGGGTTTCTACGGAATTTATTGGAGTGTTATTTTTTAATTCAATTGTAATGACTACATCTTTGCCCCAAAAACCTACCCATTCATTATCGCCATAACGTTTGTCACTCCCTGAAACGCCGTTGATTAGACCTTGTGCGCCGCTTCCTACATAGGTTTTGTTTGGCTGCTCACTAAAAGTAATTTCCTGACCAATGCCTTTGTGTAAATTTACAGTTTTTGTAAACAGATTCCCTAGAGGCTTGCCCAAGGCATTAAATGTTTGAGCTTTTACAGTCATGGATTTGTCAATTAAAATGGGGCCTTTAAATTGATGGTCTTTTGAAAATGTAGGAGCTAACGCGTCTGTCGAATAATAGATGTTATAGTTGTTAGATGCTTTTTGGAGTTTCATATACACATGATCGGCCTTATTAGTTACCCTGCCCTGAATGTCATAAAAATGATTTGCATACGTATAGCCCAAAGCCTCTAAATGTGTTTGAAATCGTTCAACATTCTTCGAAAAAATCTCATAATTTTTTAATTCTGAACGGGTCCATAACACTTCACTCATAGCCAAAATTCTGGGAAACAACATGTATTCAACTTGCTCTGGGGTTGACATATATTCTGTCCAGACATTGCCTTGAGCACCCAAGATGTACTTAGATTCTAATTCTGTCAATTCTTCTGGGATGGGATTGAAGGCATACACTTTTTCCAAAGGCAAGTATCCTCCTATAGCCAAAGGTTCGTCTTCGTGATCTGATTGATAATAGTCAAAATAGCAATGGGAGGTGGGTGTCATGATGACGTTGTGCCCTTGTTTTGCAGCTTCTATGGCACCATTCGTACCCCGCCAAGACATAACTGTAGCGTTTTTGGCTAAACTCCCTTCTAAAATTTCGTCCCAACCGATGATTTGTTTTCCTTTACTGTTAAGATAGTTTTCAATGCGTTGGATAAAATAGGCTTGTAAGGCATTTTCATCCTTCAATTTTTCCTCTCGCATTCGTTTTTTACAAGATGAACATAGCTTCCATTGTGTCTTTGGAGCTTCGTCTCCACCAATGTGAATATAGGGTCCAGGGAATAGCGTTACAACTTCATCCAAAACAGTTTCTAGAAAATCAAAAACGGGTTCTTTGGTACAATAAATGGTTTCAAACACGCCCCACTTTTGAGCTACTGCTACTGGTTGTTCTTGACAACTTAGATGTGGATACGCCGCTATAGCTGCTAGACTGTGACCAGGCATTTCAATTTCTGGAATAATTGTAATTTGTCTTTGTTGGGCATAAGCAACAATTTCTTTGACCTCTTCTTGAGTATAATAGCCGCCATGACGCTTTCCGTCGAAGTGTTGGGGTTGTTTGTTATAATGGCCAACAAGCGTTTGGTCTCTAAATGCAGCTACTGATTGTAATTTTGGAAACTGATTTATTTCGATTCTCCAGCCTTGATCATCCGTTAAATGCCAATGAAAAGTGTTCATTTTTAATAATGCTAAAGCATCAATATAGGATTTGATAAAGCTAATTGGGAAATAATTCCGAGAGACATCTAAGTGCATTCCACGATAAGAAAATACAGGAGCATCTTTAATTTCTATTGCAGGAATTGAAATCGTGGAGTAGGAGTTGCTTATTATTGGTTTTTTTGGGGGTAATAATTGTCTTAGTGTTTGAACTGCATAAAAGGCACCTGCTTCTGTTTTTGCTTTTATTTCGATATGCTTTGAGCTGATGTTTAGTTCATACCCTTCTTTATTTTTTATGGTGAGATCTTTGGTAAGTTGGATTGTTTTGTTTTTGTCAGTATTTGTTGAAGCAATTCCAATTTGAGTTAAATATTGTTTTAAAAACGAGGCGGTTTGTTCAAATTCTGGGCAACTTGAAACATAAACTTGATTTTCTATCTCAAAAACTCCTTGCTTTTCAACAACTGAATTTGGTTGAGGTATGATGGCAATTGATCTTGGTGGTTGGATTGTTTTTTTAGGCTCACAAGTGTATAGTAAACCCACGCATAAAGTTCCAAGTACTAGTATGATTGGCATTACATTCTTCCTCATAGATCTAATTAATTTCAATCAAAACAAAATTGTATTTTTTTATTTATGTCGTGGTAGTAAAGATAATGAAGTTGAGCTATCAATCTCACCTTTCCAATAAAATTCTGTGGGACTTAGATGTTTCGGACACGATTTTTTGTTCCAATCTTGAAACTGATTCTGAAGCGTCTAAATCTAAATAATCTCATTTTGTGTAATAGAAATTTTGCATGAGGTCTGTATCGTTTACCAATTCAAAAGAAAAAACCCTTGATTAAACTAGTTAATCAAGGGTCTTGAGTAATTAATGTGGTGCCTCCAGGAATCGAACCAGGGACACATGGATTTTCAGTCCATTGCTCTACCAACTGAGCTAAGGCACCTCCTCGCGTAATGCGGTTGCAAATATAACGCAATTTTAATATTCGCAAAGTAAATTTTTATAAAAAATGGTTTTGTAAATTTACAGTCTAAATATGAAAGATGAATTTAATAATTGACATTGGAAACACAGCGACTAAACTGGCTGTTTTTCAATCAGATAAAATAATAAAAGTTCAATCCGTAGCTACTAAGGATATGCTCTATGAGGTTGAAAAATTAATTAAAAAATTCTCTAAAATCAATCGAGGATTGCTTTCATCCGTAAAAATCATTGACAATTTGGAGGTTGAGAGGCTTCAAGAATTACTGCCAATCGAAATTTTAGAGTCCACTTTTTCTATGCCTTTTAATAATTGTTACGATACGCCGCTTACTTTGGGAGTTGACCGTTTAGCGCTTATGGCGGCGGCAGTTAAGCACTATCCTAAAAGAAATGTTTTGGTGATTGATGCAGGGAGTTGTGTTACGTATGATTTTATGAGTGCTGATCAAAATTATTTAGGAGGTGCTATTTCTCCTGGAGTTGAAATGCGTTATAAATCACTTGAAACATTTACTTCAAATTTACCACTACTACATAAAACAATTCCCAGTCAACAGATTGGTAGTTCCACCAAAGCATCGATTCATTCTGGAGTTATTTATGGCGTATTGCATGAAATGGAAGGGAATATTACGGCTTATCAAAATAAATATTCAGATTTAACAGTTATTTTAACAGGAGGAGACGCAGATTTCTTGTGTAAGCAATTTAAAATTAGCATATTTGCGAATTCTAATTTTCTTTTAGAAGGACTTAATTTTTTACTAGAATTTAATTCAAACTAATGATAAAAAAGTTTTTAATAGTCATAACCTTAGTGTTTTCAAGTTTGTCGTATGCACAACAAGGTTCAAGTTCTCCTTATTCATTTTATGGCATCGGAAGCTTAAAATTTAAAGGTACAGTAGAAAATCAATCCATGGGAGGGTTAAGTGTTTATTCTGATAGTATTCATATTAATCTTCGAAATCCAGCTTCTTTTGCTGGTAAAAATCTAAAGTCTTTTAGTAATGAAGCCAGGCCAATAAAATATACTATTGGAGGGAGTCACTCCGATGTGAAACTTTCAAGTAATTCGCAAACTGCGAAGTCTAGCACAACAACAGTTGATTATTTAGCAATAGCGATTCCTTTAGGGAAATTTGGCGCTGGATTTGGTATTTTACCTTATTCATCTGTTGGATATAAATTACAGTCAACAGACGCTGACGGAGTTCTTCAATACAAATACAGAGGGGAAGGCGGATTGAATAAAGTATTTTTAGGAGTGGGCTATCAGTTAACTAACAATCTAAAATTGGGTGTTGATGCAAGTTATAATTTTGGAAATATAAAAAATACCAATATTGCTTATGGATATAATACTGAAGGAGATTTGTTGCAGTACCAATCAAGAGAGTCTAACAGATCAGATTTAGGAGGTCTTACGTATAATTTTGGATTAATTTTCTCAAAACTGATCAATCCAAATTTTGAGGTTACCGCTTCGGCAACCTACACACCTAGTTCTGAAATTACTTCAGCAAATAGCCGTGCCTATTCCACAATTGTAATTGATCCTACAACGCAACAAGAATTTACAATAAATATTTCTGAAGTTGACTTGTCTGTCTTTAACTTAGAGACTACTAAATTAACCTTACCTTCTAAAACATCTTTTGGTGTCGGGGTTGGATCTCCTAGAAAATGGTTTGCAGGGGTTGAATATACTTATCTTAAAGCAAGTCAATTTAAAAATCGACTTTTAACTATTGATAATGCTTCTTATGAAGATGCTTCAACAATTTCTGTTGGAGGGTTTTATATCCCTAAATATGATTCTTTCAATCGTTATTGGGAGCGCATCGTTTACAGAACAGGGATTCGCTTTGAAGACACTGGACTGCGAATTAATAATCAAGATATCAAAGAGTTTGGCATATCTTTTGGAGTAGGTCTTCCAGTTGGACGTATATTTTCAAATGCTAATGTTGGTTTTGAGATTGGAACTCGCGGAGTTGATACTGCTGACTTAGTAAAAGAAAATTTTGTAAAATTTCAGATCAGCTTGTCCTTAAATGACCGCTGGTTTGAGAAGCGAAAGTTTAATTAATCAATTATTCAATCAAAAAGGTTTCACAAATTAACCTAAAGTTTCTGAAAAAAATATAAAAAAAGACAGATGAAAACGAAAATCACCCTATTAATCGCATTCTTATTTTTAAGCACCACTACCATTTTCGCACAAAATGAAAAGGATTTAGAGACGCTTTCCATTTTTAGTGAGTTGGTCAAGTCTAAAAACTATACGGCAGCTTACACGCCATGGATGGAGCTACGAAATAGAAATCCAAAATTTAATAAAGCCATTTTTATTTATGGCGAACGAATTCTTAAATATAAGATTGACAACTCTGAAGGAGAGGAAAAAGTAATGTTTCTCAATGATATGCTAAAACTCTGGAAAGAACGTAAAGCTGTGTTTCCAAACGTAACTCCTAGCGGATCCTTTATGTCAAAAGCGTGTCAGTTGGAATATGATAACCGAAAAATTTTAAACAAATCAAATGAAACATTGTATGTTGCGTTTGACAGTGCTTATACGACCGATTCAAAAACATTTACAAACCCTAAAAGTTTATACACCTATTTTTCTTTGATGGTAGATCTTTATGATTCTAAAGGAAAAACGGCTCAACAATTATTTTCCAAATACGATGATATCAGTGAAAAAATTGAATTTGAAGTTAAAAACTATACCAACAAGCGAAATGCATACTTAGATGAAGAGGGAGAAGTTAAGGCAATGAGTTCAAAAGACGCTCGTAAACTTAAATCATACAACAGCTATTTGAGTGCTTATGATAAAATTGCTGGAAGTATAGACACCAAATTAGGTGCTAGAGCTAATTGTGAAAACTTGATTCCATTGTATAGCAGAGATTTTGAGGAATTTAAAAATGATGGGGTTTGGTTGCAGCGTGCCATGAACAGAATGTATGCAAAAGAATGTAACGACGATCCTTTGTTTGTAAAGATTGTAGAACAAAAAAATGCACTAGAACCAAATGCAGACACTGCATTTTATTTAGGGATTTTAAAAGATAAGGCAGGAAAGAGTTCAGAAGCTTTGACGTACTACAACCAAGCTGTTGACTTAGAGTCTGACAACTTTGAGAAATCAAAAATTTTATATAAAATCGCTACAAATTTCAAAAAGAAAGGGCGTTATGGACAGGCAAGAACTTACTACATGAAAGTGCTTAGAGCAAATCCGAGTATGGGAAGAGCGCACCTAGCCATTGCGGCGATGTATGCTAAAAGTGCAAATAATTGTGGAACAGATAACTTCTCAAAAAGAGCGGTTTATTGGCTTGCTGCGAAAGAAGCTGCCAAAGCGGGACGCATAGATCCTACAATGAAAAAAAATGCAGCGAAATCAATTGCTAATTACGAAGCTAAAGCTCCTACAAAAAGCGAAATATTTTCATCGGGGCGTGCAGGTCAAGTAATCAAGGTTGAGTGTTGGATTCAACGTTCGGTAACAGTACCATCGCTTTAATGAAATTTGGTTATCACATACTATTAAAAAACATCGTTCCACTTGTTGTGGTAACGATGTTTTTTTCTTGTAACAACACCCTTAAAAAAGTACAAGGGTTAGATATAGCCTCTTATGCACCTCTGTCTATTGCGGAGAATATCAATACAAAACACACCGATTCAGGCCGCCTAACAGTTATTCTAGTGAGTCCAAAAATGGTAAACTTCACAAACCGTGAGTTTCCATATTATAAATTCCCAGAAGGCATAGACCTCACTCTTTTTGATGATGACAACAATAAAAATACAGTGACTTCAGATCATGCAATTGTGTATGATCAAACCGATTTAATTGACCTACAAGGAAATGTCGTTTTAACGACTTCAACCAACGATACTTTATTTACAGAGCAACTTTTTTACGATCAAAAAAAGGAGTGGCTTTTTACCAATCAACCTGTGAAATTTAGAACCAAAGACTATATCACTAATGGAATTGGATTTGATTCTAATAAAAATTTCACCAATGCACAAGTTCTTGAAGTGAATGGACGTATTTTTATTGATGAATAATTCGTATATTTACTTTACTAATTTCACCAGTTAATTCAACTCTACAAAAATGAAAACTCTTTCAATTTTACACTATCTATACTTAGGATTTGCAGCCTTATTTCTTTTCGATGCCATTGAAAAATGGAACGGTGAGGGATATGATGCCTATATCTCTTTGTTTTTTTCCGTGTTGGCTGTAGCGATGTTTTTCTTTCGTAAAAAATTTAAAAAACGATTCAAAGATCGCGGTAAATTGTAGTCATGACCATAGACCTCTTGATTATTATATTTAGTTTGATTTTATCTGCATTTTTTTCAGGAATGGAAATTGCGTACGTGTCTTCAAACAAAATTCATATTGAAATAGAAAAAAAACAAGGAGGTTTACTGTCAACATTACTAACCAAAATCACTGCAAAACCCTCCAAGTTTATAGCAACTATGCTGATTGGAAATAATATTGCTCTAGTGATTTATGGGTTTTATATGGGAGATTTGCTAGTAGAGTGGTTTGCATCCTATTTGCCGTCTTCTAGTGCGCTTATCAACTCTCTTTTTACGGAGTTAAGCTTGCTGACGCAAACCGTAATTTCGACCCTTGTAATATTAGTTACAGCGGAGTTTCTTCCAAAAGTATTTTTTCAGATTTATGCCAACTCTTTACTAAAGTTATTTGCCGTTCCTGCATACTTGTTTTACGTTCTGTTTTCTTTTGTTTCTGATTTTGTGATATGGATTTCCGATATCATTCTAAAACATTTATTTAAAACGAAAGGAGATGAGGTTCAATTGGCGTTTACCAAAGTAGAGTTGGGCAACTATATAAGCGAACAAATGGAGTCTGTAGAGGCACATGATACAATTGATAGTGAGATTCAGATTTTTCAAAATGCACTTGAATTTTCGGAAGTAAAATCTAGAGAGGTTATGGTTCCTCGGACCGAACTGACCGCCATCGAAATACATGATTCCATCAATAATCTCAATGATTTATTTACTCAAACAGGTTACTCAAAAATACTGGTCTATAAAACAACGATTGACGATATTTTGGGATATGTCCATTCTTTTGACTTGTTCAAAGATCCAAAAAACATAAAATCAATGTTAAGGCCTGTAGAATATGTGCCAGAAACGATGTTTGCTAAAGATGTGTTGAACGTCTTAATAAAAAAACGAAAGAGTTTAGCCGTTGTTTTAGATGAATATGGTGGTACTTCGGGGATTATGACCGTAGAAGACGTTATTGAAGAATTGGTAGGGGAAATTGAAGATGAACACGACACTATTGAACTTATTGAAGAAAAAACAAGTCATAACACTTATATATTTTCGGCACGCCTGGAAGTGGACTACATGAATGAAACCTATAAGTTTCAACTTCCCGAAAGCGAAAATTATGAAACACTAGGCGGATTTATTGTGAATCATACCGAAGAAATACCAGAGAAAAATCAAGAGATTAGAATCGAACATTTTCATTTTACGATCAAGGAGGTTTCCAATACTAAAATTGAATTAGTACAACTTAAAATCTTAGAAGAATTTTAATTTAACCTCCTTCTTTGAATTATATTCTTTTCTCCTTTTATTATTTCAAAGAAATTGGTATTTTCGTCCATTATATTAAAAAAAATAACACACACTACAAATGGCAGTTTTAAATAAAATTAGACAACGCTCTATATTCTTAATCATTATCATCGCTCTTGCACTATTTTCATTCGTAATTGGAGATATATTTCAAAATCTAGGGTCATCAGATAAATCACAAACCGTTGTTGCAACCATTAATGGCGAAGACATTGAACGCGATGCATTTATGAATCAGGTTGAAAACATCCAAAAACAATCTGGGGGATCTGTTTCTAATACACAAGCAATGAACCGTGTTTGGGATCAGGAAGTAAGAAATAAAGTAATGCAAACGCAATACGATGCTGTTGGGATCTCTATTGAAAGAGATTATATGCGTCAATTGTTAAAACAAAACTTAGGGTCATTTGAAGAATTCAAAAACGAAGCAGGTTTGTTTGATGAGGATAAGCTGAACGAATTTATTGCAAATTTAAAAGCAATTGCTCCTGAAACAACCACACTTAACGGAAGTGCTGTAAACTACAAAGCTTGGACTGATTTTGAACAAAATATTTCTCAGACAGGCGTTCAACAAACGTATTTTAACCTAGTTAAAGCGGGTGTTATTGGAACACTTACTGAGGGAGAGTTAGAGTATGTTTTGGAAAATGATAAAGCAGACATCAAATATGTTCAAATTCCATTTACTTCTGTAGCAGACAGTTTAGTGTCTGTTAAGAAATCGGAAGTTGCAAGCTACGTAAAAGCAAATCCTAGTAAATATGAAGTTCAAGCCTCAAGAGATTTGGTATATGTTCAGTTTAAAGAAGAAGCTTCTTTAGAAGATGAGCAACAAATTCAAAATGATTTAACAGCACTTATTGCTGATAAAATAGAATTTAATGAAGCTGCCAAAGCCAATGAAACGGTGGTAGGTTTTCAAAACACAACAGATGTTCAAGCATTTGTAAATGCCAATTCTTCTGTAAAGTATAACGATGCTTACGTATTTGCGTCTAGTTTTCCAACGTCAGTATCAGAGCAATTAATAAACTTAGAATCAAATGCTGTTTTTGGACCTTATAAAGATGGCACCACTTATAAGCTGTCTAAAAAGGTTGCTAATACAATGATGTCAGATTCTACGAAAGTACGTCACATACTGATTCCTTTTGTAGGTTCAGTTCGTGCAGATGCTTCTGTCACAAAAACAGATGCTCAAGCAAAAACAACTGCGGATAGTATTTATAAAGCAATTCGTTCTAAACGTTCAAAATTTAAAAGTTTACTTTCCTTATCGTCTGATAAAGTGAGTAACGAAAAAGAAGGTGTTATTGAATTTGCTTATACAGATGGATTCGCCGAAGAATTTAAAGCATATTCATTTGAGAATCCAAAAGGAAGTTTAGGAGTTGTAAAAACAAACTTCGGATACCATATTATTGAAATCTTAGACCAAGGAAAAAAACAAGACGTATATAAAATTGCAACGATTGTTCAAGAGATTGAGCCTTCTGTAAAAACTATTGATGGTGTATTCACAGATAAATCCAAGTTTGAAATTGCCGTTGCTAATGCCGATTTTAATGCAGTTGCCACAGAAAACAACTATTCAACATCCCCTGTAAGTAGCATTAAAGAACTGGATGAAACAATTCCTGGTCTTGGTGTTCAAAGAGCTATTGTACGCTGGTCTTTTGAAGATGGTGTTGAAGTTGGAGATTTTAAAAGTTTTAATATTTCAGGAGGTGGTTTTGTTGTAGCTAAAGTTACAGCTGTCAATGAAGCTGGCTTGATGAGTGTTGAAAAAGCATCCATTACTGCACTTCCAGAAATCAGAAAAGAAAAGAAAGCTGAGCTTATTAAAAACCGTATCTCTGCAACTACGTTAGAATCTATTGCTACAGATGAAGGTCAGACCGTTAAAACAGCCATGGCTGTAAATATGAAAAACCCAACACTTTCAGGGGCTGGAAGAGAGCCTAAAGTAATTGGAACTGCTTTTGGTTTAGAAGAAGGCGCTACTTCAAAATTAATTGTTGGCACCAATGGTGTTTATGCAATTCAATTGACAAAGTTAACCCCTGCTGAGCCGTTGCCAAACTATCAAGCATCTGCTAACCGTGTGGGTCAAGCCAAGTCAAACGCTGTCAATACACAGCTTTACAATGCACTGAAAGAAGCTTCTGATATTGAAGATAACAGAGCGACGTTTTACTAAGTAGTCAATAAACATACTAGATATTAAGGACTCAGAAATGGGTCCTTTTTTTTATGCTTTAAAATCTAATAGGAATAGAGTCTATCCAAATAGAGGATTTTTGAGGCTGTCCAAAAAGTAGAATGTTTGTCATTCTAAACCTGCCTGCCGATAGGCAGGTTTATTTCAGATTCATCTATTAAAATTAGACACGATTTTTTTGTTATCTCAAAAAATTGTGTAAATTTGATGGTATTAGACCCCAAATCTAAATCTTCAATACGCAATTTAACCGAAGTTTTAGATCTAATTTTATTGAAAAACGTTTTATAAACGACAGAGGTTTATAATTGTCTGAGCAAAAATATTTTGCAACTATCAAAAGTGCAACAGATTGCCTTATTGAATGTTAAGACTCTGATAATAAATAATTTATAAATAATGCGCTAATATATAAACGCAATAGTGTGGATATATACAAGTTGGCAATAATTAAAACTAAAAATGGAAAAAAGAATAAAAAGAATTGAAATAATAACAATAATAAGTCTCTTCTTAATTGTTGGAAACCTAATTTATTTAATTTCGAACAAAACTATCAGTAAAAATACTGATACAACCGAAATAAAAGAAACCAAAAACCTTCCATCTGACATAACACGCAAATATTCTGATAAAATTTTATTTAAAATAAAAAATGATTTCAATCGTTCAGAATGGAATAAATTATATGATGTCTTTGGAGAATATGCTAAGTCTCAAATTTCAATTGACCAAATCTCTTCTGAATTTAAAAAATTAAGAGCTGCTACTGGGAAAATCAACACTTATGGATATTCTCATTATATCTATGAGGGGTATACTGAAAGCGCGGATTGGTTTGAATTACATTATAAATGTAGGTATGATAATGGAAAAGGGACTATAAAAATCTCAACACGAACAGTTGACGGAATCTCTGAAATTGTAGGAGTTGTTATTAATCTTGATGAATTATAAAAGTAACTACCGCCAACAACATCTATAAGTAATTACTTGTTCTAGCTTACTTACAAAAATCCTCGCGGATTTTCTATTCGGTTTGTATTTGCTAAATTAGTTGCTCAAACACGCAACGAAATCATACACAAACACGTTATAGGCAATTAAATAATAACAATGGATATTTTTGAAAAAATCAAAAAAGGAATACCAAAAAGCATAGTAATTCCTGCCGAATTAAAAAAATTATGTGAATGGACTGAAAAAAATGGATATCCTATAAGTGGATGTTTTGAGCTGAGAGCAGATGATGGAAAGACAAAGGCGATGGAATATTGGTGTGGTGTTGATATGTCGGATAGGTTTGGATTATTTGGAGCTGGAGCATGTGGTGATATTTATGCTTTTTGGATAAATGATAAGGGGAATCAGAAAATTATTCATTTAGGTTCAGAGGGAAACGCAGTATATATTCTCGCTGACAATTTTATTGATTTTCTACGATTATTAGCTATTGGATATGATGAAATTGGATTTGCTGATATAGATAAAACTGTTGAAGAGTGGAATATTGAAAGGGCAATGGGACATTTTCATTTTATTGGAAACAAATCCATATCAATATCACAAATAATAGAGAAACTAGGGGAAGAAATAAAAGAAGGCATTAATAAAGATTTTCAAATTTGGGTGGAACTAGAATTTGGGGTGAAAATCCCAAAAAGAGGAAATGAAATTACAGATTTTAATAACAAAGAATTTGATAATTGGATTGAAAAACAGATAAAAAAATATTCATAAATAACTAGCTACACCAAAAAATATAGTGCATTTGGCAGATAGTGCTAAATTTGAAAATAAAAGTAATTAATAAACATACTAGCAAACTGAAAAACGGAGTGTTAAAATGCCAAACGTAGCATATTCGTGACGATATAAAAGAACTCAGAAAGGGGTCTTTTTTTTATAAAATCATTTCTGAATACGGAACAACAGTCGAAAATCCTTTCGACTTAAAATAAGCCATTGATTCTGCGTTTCCTGTTGCTAAGAAGAAGTCGCCTCCCCAAGCACCCAAGCTCTTAATAGCCCCCTCATAATCCGAAAATAAGGCTTCCTTTAATGGCGGTTGTTGGATGAGCGTAGAGATGTAACGTTCATGCTGTTCAATCAGCGATTCAAAGGTTTTTAAGTCTGTACAATTTAAGAGTTCTAAAGTTATACTATTCAGCTCAGAAAAATCAAGTGATTGATCCGCAGTCAGCGTTTTGTAGGATGCAATCCCATCTCTACTGTTTTGTTTTTGGTTGCGATGTACAAAAAATAAAGACTCTATAAATGGAGGTGAAAACTCAGCTATTTTGACCGTAGGTTTTCCTACTTTTAATTGGTACAAAATTCCAGAATCCTGTTGTGCACAAGCAATGTCAAACCCACTGCCACCAAAAGTCAATTCCAGTAATTTAAAAGCATCTACCTGTGCCCATTGGGCTAAATTATTGATTAAGGTAGAGGAGGAGCCAAGCCCCCAGTTTTCTGGAAATTCAAGATTAGACGTTAATACATAGCCAGTGTCTGCTTCAAAAAGTGTGGGGTTCAACTGTTGTAAAGCTTCTAAAACTTGCACCAAGCGCACTGCAATATCTGAAGGGTTTGATGTAGAAATTTTTAGAGTGGCATCAATCGTAAATTCAGCTTCAAACCAAACATCTCCTTCATTGGAAATGCTTTTCCAAAGTATTGTATTTTCAGAGTTAGATTCTACAGATAAACATTGTCCAAATTTTGTAGGCAATGCTAGGGCCAAGGCACCATCTAAAACCGCATATTCTGCGCTGATCAATAATTTTCCATGGCTATAAAAGGTCTGCATTAGGCTCTTAGATTTTCAATAGCTTCCACAACCGCACTGTGTGTGACGGTATGGGTTTTGAAGTACTCAATTAATTGTGTTTTTTCAGCGTCATTGGCTTCGAACTGATTCAATATATTAAGCAAGTGCATTTTCATATGCCCTTGTTGAATACCAGTTGTTGTAAGTGATTTTAAGGCTGCAAAATTTTGAGCCAATCCAGCTACCGCAACAATTTCCATTAGCTCTTTAGCAGATGGGTTTCCTAACAACTCCAAAGCTGTTTTTACCATGGGATGTAAACCTGTCAGTCCGCCAACAGTTCCGAGGGCAAGTGGCAATTCAATCCAAAATTTAAACATTCCATTTTCAATAGAGGCATGGGTTAAACTTGAATAACTTCCCGAGCGTGCTGCATAGGCATGTACGCCTGCTTCTACCGCTCTAAAGTCATTACCAGTTGCTAATACAACTGAATCCACGCCATTCATTATCCCTTTATTGTGCGTCACCGCACGGTAAGGTTCCACTTCTGCTATGCGTACGGCTTGTATAAAAGTATCCGCAAATTCTTGACCCGAATACGCCTTTGTAGCGAGTGCATCAATCTTACAACTTACTTCTGCACGTACTAGACAATCAGGTACATAGTTAGATAAAATACTCATCACCACCTGAATGTCTTTAGAGCAGCTTTTAAAGGTCGTTGCAATTTGTTCCAAACAAGAATTGATGAAATTTGCTCCCATGGCATCCTTTGTTTCAAATGTAATATGCAGTTGGTAATACCCTGTAAGTTTAGCTGTTTTATCCACCAATTCGATGTCTAAAATTCCACCGCCACGTGCCTCCATGTTTTTGGTAATCGCTTTGGTTTGCTCAAAAAGTTGTGGTTTTATAGATTTGAAAAGAGACTCTAATTCAATAAACTCTTCATGAAACATAAAGTGAACTTGACCAACTTTGGTGGTCGAAAGTACTTCTGCTTTGAAGCCTCCACGCTCCATCCAAAATTTTGCTGCATTACTAGCCGCAGCAACCACCGAACTTTCTTCGATAGTCATTGGGATGACATGCATTTTATTATTAATCAAAAAATTTGGTGCCACCCCAAAAGGGAGGTAAAAATTTGAAATTGTATTTTCGGTAAACTCGTCATGAAGCTTTTGAAGGACTTCATCCGTATTCCAATAGCGTTCCAAATTGGCTTTCGCTTGTGGATTGTTTTGAAAATGATTGGAGATCAACCAATCAATTTTTTCGTCTTTAGTAAATTTTGAAAATCCAGAAACGGAATTCTGCATGTGTATCGATTTTTGAATCACAAAGATACTATTCTTCATATTACTATGGAGCTGCAATTATTCAAATTGCGTATTTATCTGTTAATAGTTGAGGTTTTCTCCTAATTTTTTAGTAAACTTGACCTAATATTATCAAAAATTCTCTTAAAAATGAAATCTCCTTTTATCTACCTACTCACTTGCTTGTTTATTTTAACGGCTAGTGCTCAAAAAAAATCAATTTCACTCGATCAAATTTGGGATGGATCTTTTAGAACACAGGGAATGACTGCCCTACATTCTATGAACAATGGACAGCAATATTCGGTTTTGAATTTTGACAGATCTAGCCGATCTACTTCCATTGATTTGTACGATTATAAGACCTTGTCTAAAGTAAAAACCATTGCAACCTCACAAACGATGGATGCAATTCCGTATTTCACAAATTACACCTTTAGCGACGATGAACGTCAAGTGATTTTGGAAACGGAAATAGAACCAATATTTAGATATTCTGCTTTAGGACTTTATTATGTCTATAACATCGCTTCTGAAAGTCTTGAAAAAATTTCAGAGGATAAAATTCAAGAACCTTCTTTTTCACCTGATGGAACCAAAGTTGCCTACGGACGAAAAAATAATTTATTTATAAAAGACTTGAGTTCTGGAACCACAAAACAAATCACTTTTGACGGTGAAAAAAACAAAATTATTAACGGAATTACAGACTGGGTTTACGAAGAAGAATTTGCTTTTGTAAGAGCTTTTGAGTGGAATGCTTCTAGCAACAAAATTGCATTTATTCGATTTGATGAAACTGAGGTCCCTGAGTTTTCAATGGATATTTATGGAACCGAACTCTATCAAACTCAAGAAGTGTTTAAGTACCCAAAAGCAGGAGAAACAAACGCAGATGTTTCGCTTCATTTTTATGATTTAAGTTCAGATAATATTTCAAGTATTCCATTGACTAAGGATTATAATGATTTTTATATCCCTAGAATTAAATGGACCAAAAATCCAGATGTTCTGTCTGCACAGTACATGAACAGACACCAAAACAACTTAGATCTTTGGTTGCTTAATCCAGCTACAAATCAAGCGAATTTAGTACTGACCGATACAGATGCTGCCTATGTGGATGTAACAGATAACCTAACATTTCTTGAAGATAATAGTTTTATTTGGACGAGTGAAAAAGATGGGTTTAATCATATTTACCACTACACAAAAGATGGGAAGTTAAAAAATCAAATCACAAAAGGCAACTGGGAAGTGACCGCCTATTATGGGTACAATGAAACTGCCAAAACAATCTATTATCAATCAGTAGAAAATGGCTCCATCAATAGAGATGTGTACTCTATCCGATTGAATGGCAAAAACAAAAAACGATTGTCTTTAGAAGAAGGAACCAATGCTGCAGAATTTAGTGCAGATTTCACCTATTTTATTAAAACCTTTTCCAATGCATCTACACCTCCAAAATTTACACTAAACGATTCCAAATCAGGCAGACTGATTAAAAATATAAAAGATAATTCAGCACTTTTAGAGACACTAGAAACGTTTAATTATTCAACAAAAGAATTCAGTACGATTAGTGTGAATGGTAATGATTTGAACATGTGGATGCTCAAACCCGCCAATTTTGATCCCTCTAAAATCTATCCACTTCTGATGTTTCAATACTCTGGACCTGGCTCACAACAAGTGGCTAATACTTGGAGCAGTTCACGGGATTATTGGCATCAATATTTAGCACAACAAGGCTATATTGTAGCTTGTGTAGATGGACGTGGAACAGGCTATAAAGGAGCAGATTTCAAAAAAGTAACTTACTTGAATTTAGTCAAATACGAAACCGAAGATCAAATTCAAGCCGCAAAACAACTTTCAGACCTTCCTTTTATCGATAAAAGTCGTATTGGGATTTGGGGTTGGAGTTATGGTGGTCATATGAGTACCAATTGTTTGCTAAAAGGAAATGATGTTTTTAAAATGGCCATTGCGGTTGCACCAGTGACAAGCTGGCGTTTTTACGATACCATTTATACTGAACGCTTTATGAGAACGCCACAAGAAAATCCAAACGGGTATGATGATAACTCTCCATTTAATTATCCAGAATTATTAAAAGGCGATTACCTTTTAGTGCATGGGTCGGGGGATGACAACGTACATGTACAACATACAATGCGTATGGTTGAAGCCTTGATTCAAGCGGATAAACAATTTGATTGGGCTATATATCCCGATAAAAATCATGGCATATATGGAGGAAATACCACCATGCATTTATATACTAAAATGACTAATTTTTTAAATGATAAATTAGGCGATAAACGAACGAATTAAAATTAACCAATAAAACAATTTATTAACTAACACTAAATTTATGTCAACGACAACAACTGCAAATCAAAAAGAACTCTGGGGTCACCCAGTCGGATTATACGTACTATTCTTTACGGAGATGTGGGAACGCTTTTCTTATTACGGAATGCGCGCCATTTTAGTTATTTATATGATTGCTGAAGCCTCTCACATAGATGGTCCTGGTTTGGGGTGGTCAAAACTTGAAGCGTATCAACTGTATGGTTGGTATGTAATGTTGGTATATGTAATATCAATACCCGGAGGTATTTTGGCAGATAAAATCTTGGGTCAGAGAAAAACAGTAATGCTAGGTGCCGTAATTCTATGTTTAGGTCATGGAACTTTAGCTGTTGAGGCTGAATGGGCGTTCTTTACAGGTTTGAGTTTGATTATTTTAGGAGTCGGTTGTCTAAAGCCTAACATCTCCACCATGGTGGGAGGTTTGTATAAAAAAGGAGATATTAGACGTGATAAAGGGTTTAGTATTTTCTATATCGGAATCAATTTAGGGTCATTATTAGCGACGTCCGTTATCGGACTTGTTGTTGCCAAATGGGGATGGCATGCTGGTTTTGGTTTAGCCGGAATTGCAATGTTATTTGGATTACTAGTGTATGTTTGGGGACAAAAATACATTACACATGTGGGGAACAAGCCTACAATAGAAGAAATGAAAAATGATGTTTCTTTAGTTAAAATATTCTCAAATATTTTTAAATCACCAGCTCAATTAGGAATTCTAGTCATTCTATTAGCACTCTCACTATATGCAGGCTTTACTTTTGAAGGCGTTGATCATTGGGGTTATGGTGCTTTATTTATCTTCCTTTCATTTGTGGTCGGTTTATTAATGATGATTTTTAAAAGTTTAGAATCACAAATATTAAAAGACCGTTTTTTAGTCTTATTACTTTCTTTCTTATTGGTAATTGTTTTTTGGGGAGCCTTTGAGCAAGCGGGTGGATTAATGAGTGTTTATACAGAAACCAAAACAGATAGAATGCTATTAGGCTACTTAATACCAACTCCAATGTTTCAGGGATTAAATGCTGGGTTTATTATATTACTTGCCGTTTGGGTTGCAAATATTTGGGCAAAACGAAAGCTGAAAAACAAAGAAGCTTCTTCTTTATTTAAAATGGCTACGGGAACAATAATTATGGGCTTAGGGTTTGTATTTATGATTTTAGCCGTAAGAGAATACGATGCGAACGGAAGTTCAGGAATGCAGTGGTTGGTTTTAGCGTATCTATTTCACACCATTGGAGAGTTGTGTTCTTCTCCAGTTTCTTTATCATTTGTAACCAAACTAGCACCCGTTAAATATGCATCCTTAATGATGGGGCTGTATTTTGCAGCGACTGGACTTGGAGGTAAAGTTGCAGGTATTTTAGGGGAGAAATCAGAACACTTTGGAGAGTACACTATTTTTATAGGAATTGTACTTTTCACAGTAACCTTCGGATTATTAGTGGTTGCATTACTGAAACCTTTAAAGCGTTTAACACATGGAGCTGAAGACAACGAAAGAGATTTAAAGCACGACGAAGCTGAAGGTTTTGAGTTGGCAGACAGTTAAAAACAATAAAATTAAACCCTTGCAAATTAATATAGCAAGGGTTTTTCTTTTTGAACTAAAACTTCATTTGTGAATACAGATGTCGAAAACCTATACATAGACAAACACGTTCGTAATTTAAATACATGAACAAAACCGAAATAGTTGCTAAAAGAATAACATTAAGACTAATTGACTTATCAGATTTGGAGTCAATCCATGATTTACATTCTTTACCAGAAACAGATGCATATAATGCACTGGGAATTCCAGAAACTATTGATGAAACAAAGTCTGTAATACAACCTTGGATTTTAGAGCATAAATTGAAAGAAATAAAAAATTATACGTTTGCAATTGATAACAAATTGAACGGCACTTTCATTGGTTTATTTGGACTAAAACTTGGAAACAAAAAATACAAAAGAGCTGAGGTATGGTATAAAATTCATTCCGATTATTGGAATCATGGCTATGCAACAGAATCCTTAAAAGCGATTATAAGTTTTGGTTTTGAGACGCTTAAACTACACCGCATAGAGGCAGGCTGTGCTGTAGGTAATATTGGCTCTTTTAAAGTTTTAGAGAAAGCAGGAATGATTAGAGAAGGACGCCTAAGACAAGTATTGCCTTTGAAATCAGGGTGGTCGGATAATTTCGAATATTCCATACTTGAAACCGACGAAAGAAAAAATAGCTAAAAACCTTTAAAGTGTTAAATTAATTACCGATTTTAGTAAACTAACCAACATTATATAGAAAACTATTATTATGACAACAGATATTGAAAATATGTTCAAAGACAAAGTCTTAGGGCATCCAGCCGGACTTTTTGTATTATTTTTCACAGAGATGTGGGAGCGTTTTTCTTACTACGGCATGCGTGCATTGCTCGTTATGTTTTTCACAGCATCACTCCTTGACGGGGGTTGGGGTTGGCCTCGAGAACATGCCTATGCAATCTTTGGTACTTACACCTCATTGGTCTATTTATCGACCCTTTTAGGAGGCTATTTCGCTGATAAAAAAATAGGCTATCGCTATGCGGTAGTTGTTGGTGCATTGCTTATGACATTGGGCCATGGTGCAATGGCTGTTGAAACTCCTTTTTTCATCTATCTAGGATTGACCTTATTAGTCTTTGGAAGTGGATTTTTTAAACCAAATATGACCTCAATCATTTCTGAAATGTACAAAGGAAAAGATGAGAAAAAAGATGGAGCTTACACTATTTTTTATATGGGTGTCAATGCAGGAGCCTTTTTAGGAATTCTGCTATGTGGATACCTTGGAGAACAAGTAGGATGGCGTTGGGGCTTTGGATTGGCTGGTATTTTTATGTTGTTTGGATTGCTTCAATTTTGGTTTGCTCAAAATATTTTTGGAGACATCGGAACCAAGCCTGTGAAGGCAGATACAGAAGTTGTTGAACTCAGTGCAGACGAGCCAAAATTAAATCCGTTTACACAGCTTCAATTGGTGTTGATAGCCGTCGCTGGACTTTTGGGAATCTCATGGATTTTTAATGATCCCATTTCTAAAATATCAGAAGGCGCTTATAATTTATTTGATTTTAGTATGTTTGGAATGGAAGGTTCTAACATCGCAATTCTATCCGCTTTAGGATTGTTTGTGGTACTGTTAGTGATTCGGATTCCTAAGTATGACAGAGTCACTCGAGACCGAATGTTAGCCGTGATGTTTTTTGCGTTTATAACTATTTTCTTCTGGGCTATTTTTGAACAATCACCAAGTTCCTTAACCATTTTTGCACGGGATTATACCCAACGGGTTTTAGAAGGAAATTCAGCCTTTATTTTTAAAATTGTCAACACTCTTATGACAGTTGTTCCTTTGGGAATTATTACTTGGGTTTTATGGTTATTATTCAAAAAAACATTTTCAAAATATGCACTTTCAAATATCTTTTTAGCAATTAGTTTTGTCATTATTTGGGCCATCGCCCTATGGATGTTATCCGTTGAATTCGGAAAACAAATTGCCGAAGTACCGGCGTCTTGGTTTGGTGTTTTAAACTCCTTGTTTATTATTGCATTTGCACCCTTATTTTCAAGGTGGTGGGAAAGTAAATACAATCCTAATGCTAACATGAAATATGCCATCGGAATGGTATTATTAGGAATTGGAATGGCATGTGTGGCTATCGGCGCATCCTCTATTGAACCGGGCGCTAAAACAGCTTCCGTGAGTATGATTTGGTTGATATTAGTTTACTTCTTTCACACCATGGGCGAACTGTGTATTTCTCCAGTTGCCTTATCTTATGTGAGTAAATTAGTACCAGGTCGTATGATTGCCATGATGTTTGGAATCTGGTATTTAGCCGTTGCTATTGGTATGAAGTTAGCCGGTGTATTTGGAGAAGCTTCCGAAGGAATTGCACAATCAGAAGGATTGAGTTATTTCTTTTGGATTTTAACTGCAGTTGCGGTTGGACTCGGAGTCATCTCTGCGTTACTCTATCCTGTAATTAAGAAATTAATGCATGGTGTTCGCTAATTTTGGTATTATATTTGTTACGTTTAAAAAAATTAAAAAGAAACACATGAACCGAGCATGTTAAAATGTTATCATTTAAGGGAATGATTAATAGCGAACACATGTGACCGTTAAAAAATAATAAAAATAAACACATGAAAAAAGTATTTATAGTTGTAGTTCTCTTACTGGGAACTACAACACTTTTTGCACAAAGTATTAATTGGGTAAGCATGGACGAAGCGCTTTCATTGCAACAAAAAGCACCTAAAAAAATACTTATAGATATGTACACTTCTTGGTGTGGTCCTTGTAAAATGCTTGACAGAAATACGTTCACCAACAAAGATCTGATTGCTTTTGTCAATGAACATTATTACGCTGTAAAATTCAATGCAGAAGGAAATGAAATTGTTAATTTTAAAGATCAAAAATTTACAAATCCAAATTACAATCCCGAAAAAGCCAAACGTCGAAACAGTCCTCACCAGTTTTCACGTTATTTAGGGGTGACCGCCTATCCAACGATGGTATTTTTAGGTTTAGATTCAGAGTTACTCGCTCCAATACCGGGGTATCAAACTGCGCAACAAATGGAATTGTACTTGAAGTTATTTAAAGACGATACTTATAAAGAAATGAACACTCAAGAGGCGTTTAATGGCTATTACAAATCGTTTGTGCCTTCTTTTATGCCTTAGTTAATAGCGAACCAAAAAAGCCCCCTTTTCACTTGTTTGGTGGAACCTCATTTTTTTTGCTTCACATGTTTTCTTCCAGCGTTCTTGATACGTTCTGTAATTACTCCCATCCCAAATAATTAATTCAGGATGTAAACTATCAATCAAACGGTTTAAGTTGATTTTTGGAGAATGTGATAACAATACCCACTGCGGCTTTATACTTTTAACATTATAAATTCCAAGACTATCCACCACCAAAAGTAACGTATTGTCAATTTTATAAAGGCGAGGGATGCTGTCAGTCGATTGGGTTTTAATGGCAGCACCAATTTTATAATCCTTCAACATTCGTAGATTGTATATGCTGTCCAAATCAGAGTGAACTTCAAGGTGCTGATTGGACTGGAAACCCAAAACACTGTGTCTCGTTTTATGAAAAATGACAAATGAATTCTTTGAAGCTAGCGCGGGAATCTGTTGCACAAAGACTTGAAAGCTGAGGATGCAGATTCCCAAAATCATGAAGTTTTTAAACGTTTTTTTATGATAAAAAATGCTGAGAGAAAACAAGATGAGGTAACTAATTATAAGTGCGGCTAAATTAAATGAAATCTGATCAAACAGAAACGTTTCTTTGGTGGCAATCCATTCTACAAATCGATTCATGAACTGAATGACCCAACCTAAGGAATAGACTAAAATATCTGGTGGGTGGAATATTCCAATTAAAATTAACGTCATAATTCCCAAACCAAGGATTACCATCAGACATGGAATCACGACCATATTGGTTACAAAAAATAAGCCCGGAAATTGATGGAAATAAAACAGACTCAACGGCAAAACGCCTATTTGAGCAGCGATGGATACTTTGAGTAAATCAAGAAACCAATTTAAAATCCGGTTTTTAAAACTCCCCCACGAATCTAAAACAGGCTTCACGATGATAATGGAGGCGACGGCTGCGTAACTGAGTTGAAACCCCACATCAAAACAAAATTTAGGACGAACCAACAGTAGAATAAACGCTGAAATTGCTAAAGTATTTAATGAATTTGAAGAACGTTTTAATCCCTTGACGATTGCAAACAAACTAAACATTGTCACTGCTCTGACCACTGAAGGAGATAAGCCTGCAATGACAGCAAAGCCCCATAACACACAAAGAATAATGAGTAAGCGAACAAATTTTCCATATCCAAAATATAATAGAGGTCTCAGGACAAATTGAAGAATTAACAATAAAATTCCTATATGAAGTCCTGAAATGGCAAGAATATGAATTGCCCCCGCTTTTTTATAAGCTTCATACACATCAGCAGAAATATCTTGGCGTTGCCCCAAAAGTAAGGCATTGATAAAGGCCCGTTCAATGGGTTTGAAAGAGAGTTTTTGAAGGCGTTTGTTCAACGCCTCACGAATTGTTTCGGCATAGTCTGTAATTGTTTTTGGAGATTGAGGAAGTACTAAAACTGGTTGATTTTTCAGAAATACTTGGTAAAATACTCCCTGTCGTTTTAGGTAAGTTTTATAATTAAATTGATTGGGGTTTTGAGGCGGTTTAACACCCTGAAGCGCTGCTGAGGTTAAGACTTTAGAATTGACCTTAAAGTTTGTGGTCATTGATTCCCTGCTCAAATTTATCAAAAGTGTACCTGATACCAAAGTGGAGTCAATTTTTATAAGTTCTACATAATAGCGGTGGTTATAAGTCGTCGATTTTAATTTTTTTTTGACAACAAATTCAAGTTGGTGTAATTGCTTGTCGGCACTTGTTTTAAAGTGAGAATAATGAGATTTAGAAAAAGAAGGAGCATTTGTTTTAGAGATGAAAACCCCGATTAACATCATTATTAAAAGTACTAGCAATGATGGCCAATACAGCGTTTTTTTGTTCTTTTTACAATAAAAATGCGTTCGAATTAATATAAAGGTTAAGAATCCAATTCCTCCTAAAATAGTCCACACAGAAATAAACACATTATCGCTGACTAGAATACCAATCGCGAGAAAAATAGTGAGTTTTAGTATGGGGTAATTAAAGGCTTTCATTGTAGGAAAAAAAGCCGAACCATAAAAAACGGGTTCGAAGCAGGTTTAAATTAGAGGTTGTTTTATTCCTCTAATCTAATGAATTATAAATTAATTCTGCAACATTTTGACTGGCACCTGAGCCTCCGAGCTTTGTTTCAAGTTCATGATAAGCCTCAAATTGAGCCTCACGTACAGGGCCTTCCAAAATAGAAGAAAGCTCTTTTGTAATGCGTTTTGAGTTAAAATCGCCTTGAATTAATTCAGTTACCACCTCTTTGTTTAAAATTAAATTTACCAGGGAAATAAATTTCAGTTTCACCAATTGTCTTCCAATTTGATATGAAATCCAACTCGACTTATAGCACACCACTTCAGGGACTTTAAACAAGGCAGTTTCTAAAGTTGCAGTTCCTGATGTAACCAAAGCAGCATGAGAGACACTTAGTAAATCGTAAGTGCAGTTTTCAACAAAATACACGTTTTCATCTGCAATAAACGAACTGTAAAATTCAGGGTCTTGACTCGGAGCACCAGCAATTACAAATTGATAGTCGCTAAAGGTTTTTACAACACTTAACATCTCTGTAAGCATCTTGTTAATTTCTTGTTTTCGACTTCCAGGTAGCAGTGCAATAATGGGTTTTTCGTTGAGTTTATGTGTTTGACGAAAGGCAGTTTCATCAACTGGGATTCTATCGGCAATGGCATCGATAAGTGGGTGTCCTACAAACGTAACTGGCATGCCATGTTTGTCTTCGTAAAACTCTTTTTCAAAAGGAAGAATGACATACATCTTATCAACATCGCGTTTGATCGCAGAGATCCGATTTTCTTTCCAAGCCCAAATTTGAGGAGAAATATAATAATGGGTTTTAAAGCCTTCAATTTTTGCCCATTTTGCAATACGCATATTAAATCCGGGATAATCTATAAAAATCAGACAATCCGGTTGGTATGCTTCAATGTCTTTTTTGCAAAAGGATAAATTTTTGGTGATGGTTCTTAGGTTCATTACAACTTCAAAGAAGCCCATAAATGCCAATTCTTTGTAGTGCTTTACTAAAGTACCTCCAACATTTTGCATCAAGTCACCACCCCAAAACCTGAATTCTGCGTTTGCATCTGTTTTTTTAAGGGCTTTCATTAGGTTTGCAGCATGCAAATCTCCTGAGGCTTCTCCTGCAATAATGTAATACTTCATTTATGATCTAATTAAAAAGGTTCCGAGTGCAATCAAAATTGTAGCTAACAACACCCCACCTGCACGAGCATCTTGTCTTTTTCTTATAAAATAAAAGAAACTAAGTAAGTTTAAAATGGCTCCTAAACTGATAAGTTTTCCTAAGAAATTTTCAGAATGAGCTGTTTCTAATACAGTAAGAATACCATCTGATCGCCCCGATAATTTACCCAAAACAAGGGCTGTAGTTACCAACCCTATTGTATTTGCCAACAGACCAACTACAAGGCCTTGAAAAAGTTTTTTCTTATTCATTGAAATCCCATTTATTTAATTCTTGAATGTAGTGATGTGCAGTCAAATCATAGTGCACAGGAACCACCGAAACAAAACCGTTTTCTAATGCCCATTCGTCAGTATCTTCCCCTTTGTCTAAATTGTTAAACTCTCCAGTCAACCAATAATAATCGCGACCTAAAGGAGTTTGACGTTTATCAAATTTTTCAATCCAATTCGCGTTGGCTTGTCGGCATACACGGATGCCTTTTATCTCTGTCTCTAATAGTTTAGGGAAATTTACATTTAGAATAATTCCTTTTTGTAGTCCCTGGTTTAAAACCTGTAAAGTCACCGTTTTTATAAACGATTCTATTTGACTAAAATCAGCTTCCCATTTATAGTTTAAAAGTGAAAATCCAATGGCAGGAATTCCTTCCATACCTGCCTCAATTGCGGCACTCATAGTTCCTGAATAAATTACATTTACAGAAGAGTTTGATCCATGATTCACTCCTGAAACACACAAATCGGGTTTACGATCTAAAAGCTCGTGTACGGCTAACTTCACACAATCCGCGGGTGTCCCTGATGTACTGTATTCTTTTTGTGGTCCCTTATCTATACGTTCTCTTTTACAATACAAGGTGTCGTTAATGGTAATGGCATGTCCCATGGCACTTTGTGGACTGTCAGGTGCAACAACGATGACTTCTCCAATAGTGTTCATGACTTTTATCAAAGTACGAATTCCCGGTGCAGTGATGCCATCATCATTGGTGACCAAAATCAAAGGTCTTTTTGTCATTTATATTGCGTTTAAGTTCCTACAAAAGTAAGTAATTTGTTGCTTATTTGATGATTTCAGTCGCTTTAACAAAAAATTATTACCGTTCATCAAGGTTGGCATAATTTTTTCTTATATTTTAGAATATTATTTATTACCCCACAAACCGTTTATTCATATGAAGCAAAATATCAACATTTTTTTAGTCTCTATTCTTATCGCTTTTGCGTCTTGCAGTTTTACATCAAAGTCTTTTGATAATCCAGACAAGGATAAGCTTTTAATGCAATTGGTCACTTACTTACTAGAAGAAGGGCACTTTGAACCCAAAGATATAAATGACACGTTTTCTGAAGGAGTTTATGAGAGTTTTTTAAATCAAGTGGATCCTTTTAAAAATTATTTTTATCAATCCGACATTAAAGAATTTGAAGCTTATAAAACAGATTTAGATGACCAGATTTTAAAACATGATGTTGGTTTTTTTAATTTGGTTTACAAACGTTTATTGACCAGAATTGAGGATTCTAGAAACGTTTATAAACAGGTATTAGAAGTGCCTTTTGATTATAATTTAGAGGAAACCTTTAGCACCGATTACGAAAATAAATCCTATGCATCTTCAAAATCTGAAATGAAGGACAGCTGGCGAAAACAACTTAAATTTTCGACACTTTCAAATTACCATGACTTGGTGTCTGAAGAAAAAGAAATAAAAAAATCAAATACAGATTTAGAAGCTGAAGCAAGAGAAGCAACTTTGAAATCCTTAAATGAAAGCGCCAGTTACATAGATGATCTAAGACGAGAAGATTGGTTGTCGATGTACATCAATGCAATTGCTGAGGAATTTGACCCCCATACATTCTATTTTGCACCTCAAGATAAAGATCGTTTCGACGCTCAAATGTCTGGAAAATACGAAGGAATCGGTGCACGCCTCCAAAAACGTATGGATGAAATTAGTATCACAGAGCTTATTTCTGGTGGTTCTGCATGGCGTCAAAATAAGTTAGAAGTTGGAGATATTATTTTAAAAGTTCGTCAAGAAGATGAAGTAGAAGCCGTGAATGTTGTTGGAATGCGATTGGATGATGCTGTCAAGCTCATTAAAGGGCCTAAAGGGACAAATGTAATTTTAACGCTTAAAAAAGTAGATGGTAAAATTGAAGATTTAAGCATTCCCAGGGATGAGATTGAGCTTGAAGAAACCTATGCAAAATCAACCATTGTTGAAAAAGGCGGCACTACCTTTGGGGTTATAAATTTACCTAAATTTTACATCGATTTTGAAGATGTTAATAGCAGAAATGCAGCAACTGACGTCAAAAAAGAAATTGAACGATTGAAATCTGAAGGCATGCAAGGATTGGTTTTGGATTTAAGAGGTAATGGAGGAGGTTCTCTTAAAACGGTGGTTGATATGGGAGGTCTATTTATAGAACAAGGACCTATCGTTCAAGTGCGTTCTACTGGAGAAGACAAAGAAGTTCTAAAAGATACAGACCGATCCATTGAATGGGAAGGGCCACTTGTTATTTTGGTTAATGAATTATCCGCTTCCGCTTCTGAAATTTTAGCCGCTGCCATGCAAGACTACAAACGTGCCATTGTGATAGGGAGCAAACAAACCTACGGAAAAGGAACGGTACAAAATATTGTTGATTTGAACCGTATGATTCGAAGTAACACCAATGGTGATATGGGCGCTTTCAAATTTACAACTCAAAAATATTACCGTATCAATGGTGGGTCAACTCAACTTGAGGGGGTTAAAAGTGATGTAGTCGTTCCAGACCGATTTAGTTATATAGACATTGGTGAGAAAGATCAAGAAAACCCACTTGAATGGGATGAAATTGCACCTGCAAATTACAATATTTGGGAAAGTTCTTTTGATTATGAAACGACCATTAAAAATAGTAAAGTGCGCATGAATTCAAGTGCCGAAATTAAGCTTATTGATGACAATGCTCGTTGGATTAAAACGATGAGAGATCGCTCTGTATATCCACTGAATTTTTCAAAATATGTACTAGATTTAGAATCAAATGAAACTGACGCAAAACGCTTTGACGTTTTATCTGAATACCAGTCAGATTTAACATATGAATCGTTACCCTATGAGCGCCCTTTAATGGAGCAAGATTCCGTTTTTAAGATTAATCGCGAGCGTTGGCATGAAAATCTGAGCAAAGATATCTATATGGAAGAGGCGATTAATGTGCTAAGTGATTTGAAAAACTCTTACAAAATCAATAAATTAGCGCAGGCAAAAGATTAAATAAGCATGCAAAAACAAGGATTAACGACGTTAGCCCTCCAGAAATTTAAAAAAAGTTTTTGGGGTGTCCTTAGTTTTTGGTTTATAGTGTTTTTGGCATTCATTTCCGTTTTTGCGTACGTATTAGCACCTGATGATTCTCAGTTTGCCAATCAAATGCATTTGTCAATACACTCAAAACAACCTGGTTTTACTGTTGAAATGCTTGTAGTTCCAAATACATTAACCAATGATCAGAGCTTTTTTAATCGTGTTTTTTTTGGAGTCAAAAATCCTCCCTCACAAATTCCTATTTCAACGCATACGGCTGAATCCCATCAAATAAAATATGTTGAATACGCTTCAGAAGGGCTGGAAGGGTTAGAAAAAACGATTGATATACCTTTAGATACTGAAGCTTCATTACATCCCTTTGTCACCCAAAAAACATTTTATTTTGGTACCGATAAGTATGGGCGTGATCTTCTAAGTCGAATTTTAGTTGGAGCCAGAATTTCATTTTCCATTGGTTTTGTAGCGGTTTTTATTTCGCTTCTAATTGGAATTTTACTCGGGAGCGTCGCTGGTTATTTTGGGGGTAAATGGGATAAATTAATCATGTGGGTTATTAATGTGACGTGGTCAATCCCTACATTGCTCCTGGTCATTGCAATTACACTGGCGTTGGGAAAAGGGTTTTGGCAAGTATTTATTGCAGTAGGTCTTACCATGTGGGTGGAAGTGGCTAGAATTGTAAGAGGTCAGGTGATGAGTGTGAAAGAAATGCAATACGTTACAGCAGCTCGTGCATTAGGTTTCACTGATTTCAGGATTATATTGAAACATATTCTACCCAATATATTAGCCCCTGTTATTGTGATTTCTGCAGCTAATTTTGCCGCTGCTATTCTCATTGAAAGTGGACTTAGCTTTTTAGGTATTGGGGCACAACCTCCAATGTCTAGTTGGGGTGCGATGATCAAAGATCACTATAACTATATCATTTTAGGAAAACCCTATTTAGCACTCATTCCTGGATTGTGTATTATGAGTTTGGTGATGGCATTTATGTTGATCGGCAACTCTTTGAGAGACGCTTTAGATGTGAAATCTTAAAGCTCTATTTCTGGAGGATAGCTACACAAAATTGAATTCACAAAATTATTGATGCGTTCTTCCTTATGCTTTACGCTTGTGGTTAGGTTTCCACGACCAATTCCTTGCCATATGAGTTCTTTTCGTTTTGTGTCCACCAAGTCAATATATAGGGTTCCTTCAGTCGAATTGGAAACATTATAACGAGTTCCTAAAAAAGGACCTCGAGCCCAACCCCATCCATACCCAAAAGAGTTGAAGTTGTTATTGTAGATATTAATTTGTTGTTTTTCTTTCGTGAAAAAGTTAACTAACAAGTCAGGTGTATCTGATTTTGTGAAGCCTTTTTCAAGGAGTGCCGTTTCTATAGCACCTAAAATCCTGCGTTTATCTAAATCGCTAATTTCAGCACGATCTACACCCTCTTTGTGAAATCCAAAGGTTTTGTAGTTTTCAAAGGAAGCAGCTTTATCATAATCTGCAACAACACGCACCGATTGACAAGACGTTAAAAAAAGTAAAGCAATTACAAAAGAGAGTAGTTTAGTTTTCATGGATTTATGTTTATTGGTTATTTTTTAATTGTATTTATATTTTTTTCAAAAGTGTATCATCTACACTATTTGGGATTGTTATTTTCAGAAGCGGTTCAGTTTCCATCGCACGTTTAATTGCAAATATGGCTCCTTCATTACGCGCCCAGTTACGCCGAGCGATGCCATTATTGACATCCCAAAACAACATTGATTTTAGTCGTCTGTCTGCATCTTCACTACCATCAAGAACCATACCAAAACCGCCATTGATTACTTCACCCCAGCCAACACCACCGCCATTATGGATGCTTACCCAAGTGGCACCACGAAAACTATCGCCAATCACATTTTGAATGGCCATATCTGCTGTAAACTGAGACCCATCATAAATATTGCTCGTTTCTCTGTAAGGAGAGTCTGTTCCTGAAACATCATGATGATCACGTCCTAATATGATTGTGCCAATTTCTTTATTAGCAATGGCTGTATTAAAGGCTTCTGCAATTTTCATGCGCCCTTCCGCATCAGCATATAAAATACGTGCTTGTGATCCTACAACTAGTTTATGGTCTTGAGCTCCTTTTATCCACTGGATGTTATCTGTCATTTGTTGCTGAATCTCTTGTGGAGCATCCTTTTTTAATTCTTCTAAAACCTTACATGCGATGGCATCTGTTTTTGCGAGATCCTCAGCAGTACCAGAAGCGCATACCCAACGAAAAGGTCCAAATCCGTAATCAAAACACATCGGCCCCATAATATCTTGAACATAACTCGGATACTTAAAATCAATCCCATTTTGTGCCATAATATCTGCGCCTGCCCTCGAAGCTTCTAATAAAAAAGCATTTCCATAATCAAAGAAATAGGTACCCTTATCTGTGTGTTTTTGAACAATGGCTGCATGACGTCTTAAAGAGGCTTTAACTTTTTCTTTAAAGAGTTTAGGGTTCGATCCCATTAGGGTATTGGCTTCCTCATAACTGATACCTGCGGGATAATATCCTCCAGCCCAGGGATTGTGTAATGATGTTTGATCGCTTCCTAAATCTACATGAATATCAGAAGTGTAAAACGCTTCCCATACATCAATTACATTTCCTAAATAAGCTAGCGAAACAATTTCTTTATTGTTTTTAGCTTTGCGAACACGTAGTACAAGGGCTTCTAAATCTGTAAAAACTTCATCGACCCAGCCTTGTGAATGACGTGTATAAATTGCCTTTTCATTCACTTCAGCACATACGGTAATACAGCCTGCAATGTTTCCAGCTTTTGGTTGTGCACCACTCATCCCTCCTAAGCCTGCTGTCAAAAATATATTTCCTAATGGAGATTTTTTTATTTTTCTAAAAGCGTTTAGTACCGTTATTGTAGTGCCATGAACAATTCCTTGAGGTCCAATATACATATAACTCCCAGCTGTCATTTGACCGTATTGAGACACGCCTAAGGCGTTAAATTTCTCCCAATCATCGGGTTTTGAATAGTTAGGAATCATCATGCCGTTGGTAACAACCACTCTAGGTGCTTCTGTGTGTGATGGAAATAATCCCATCGGATGCCCAGAATACATAACCAATGTCTGGTTGTCGGTCATTTGTGCCAAATATTGCATCGTCAGTCGGTATTGCGCCCAATTTGAAAATACGCTGCCATTACCTCCATAAGTGATTAATTCGTGGGGGTGTTGTGCAATGGCATCATCCAAATTATTTTGAATCATTAACATGATGGCAGCAGCCTGTGTGCTGTTGGCAGGGTAGTCTTCAATGGGACGTGCTACTATTTTATGGATAGGGCGGAAGCGATACATATAAATACGCCCATAAGTATCCAATTCGTTTTTAAATTCTTCAATAAGAACGTTATGGTGTTTTTTGTCAAAATAACGCAATGCATTTTTTAAGGCTAATTTAGTTTCTTCCGTACTTAAAATTGATTTTCGTTTTGGAGCATGATTATAACTAGGGTCATATGCCATTTTTTGGGGGAGTATTGCTGGAATTCCTTCTAAAATCTCCTCTTTAAATGTAAGTTCTATCGCGTTCATTTTTTTAGATTTTGTGTATTAGTTCGGGTATTATAGCCGTACGGACAATGCTTGCATCCACTCTCACAACAATAGCCGCGTTTGAGGTGATATTGAGTCGTAAAACAACGGTATCCTTCTGGCGTGAGGTAGTAATCGCCATCCTCTATTGGGATGTGTTTTTTCATATTTAACAAATATAATCTAAATTTTAAATACACAAATCTTTATGTATTTTTGCTTTATTGGTTTTGTAATATATACGATCATCAAAGTAATTTAGTATTTTTACGTTCAAGTCTTTATAATAATGCTCTCTATAAAAACGTTAGAAAATATCCGTTTAAATGCTCAGGTTTCATTGAAGCCAGATTATTTGATTCATCCTACAGTCTCTGGAAATAAATATAGAAAGCTTAAGTATAATTTACAAAAAGCACAATCCGAAAATTATAAAGGTATTCTCACTTTTGGAGGTGCATTTTCAAATCATATTGCAGCCACAGCAGCGGCAGGGAAGGCTCTGGGTATTCCTACAGTAGGGGTTATTAGAGGTGAAGAATTAGCTTCAAAAATTGAATTTAATTCTACTTTAAAATATGCGAAATTTTGTGGCATGCATTTACAATTTGTGTCGCGATCGGATTATAAACAGAAAACAGATCCAATGTATTTAGAGACACTTTTAGAAAACTATGATAATTTTTACACCATCCCGGAGGGGGGTACCAATGCACTAGCGATCCAAGGATGTCAAGAAATTCTTACGGAAGAGGATAAAAATTTTGACGTTATATGTTGTGCTGTAGGTACAGGTGGTACCATTGCTGGGCTTATAAATTCGAGTTTACCTACTCAAAAAATTATTGGATTTCCGGCTCTTAAAGGCGGTTTTTTAAACGAAGATATTTGTAAATTTGCTTCACAGTCGAATTGGGAATTGTGTGAAGCCTATCATTTTGGGGGCTATGCAAAAGTAGATTCTAAATTAATAACATTTATGAACCACTTTAAAACTACTTACAAGATTCCTTTAGACCCTGTTTATACCGCTAAGATGATGTACGGTATTTTTGATGCAATTCAAACAGGTAAAATCCCAAAAGATGCCAAAGTTTTGGCGATTCATACGGGGGGATTACAAGGAATTGAAGGCATGAATTTAAGATTGAAACAAAAACAATTAGAAGTAATACTATAGATATGAATCGAATTATAATTTTTATTTTTTTAGGATTTTTACTCACTAGTTGTGGGTCGCGCCGAAAGGTAAAAGATCTCCCAAAACCACCCAAAGTGGTGGTAGTCAAGCCTTCAAAAAACACCCCTAACTTCAATAATGCATTAGAATATATTGCTTATTTCAAGCAAACTGCGATCAATGAAATGCAGCTATTTGATATTCCAGCAAGTATTACACTCGCACAAGGGATTTTAGAATCGGGGTCTGGAAAAGGACGTTTGGCACGTGTAGCAAATAACCACTTTGGTATCAAATGTCACGATTGGAAGGGTGCCCGTATTTACCACGATGATGATAAAGATCAAGAATGTTTTAGAAAATACAAGGATCCGAATCAATCTTTTAGAGATCATTCGGAATTTTTAGCCTATCGAAAACGCTATGCTGCGTTATTTAAATTAAGAAAAGATGATTACAAAGGATGGGCTAGAGGGCTTCGTAAAGCGGGTTATGCAACTGATCCAAAGTACCCTCAAAAACTCATCATTTTAATAGAGCGTTATGAGCTTTATAAATTTGATACGAAGTCAAAACAGTCACGTTCCAAAAAAGAGTCGATTTCAAAGGCAATTAAACATCGTCATACCGTAAGAAAAGGAGATACTTTATATTCTATTTCAAAATTATACAATACCACTGTTGATGCTATCAAACAACAAAACAAACTCAATTCAACAGATTTAACGATTGGGCAAAAACTTATCATTTCTTCAAACTAATTTCATGAAATACCAACGCAGTAGTCAATTGTTCAAAGCCGCTTCGGATGTAATTCCAGGAGGCGTTAATTCCCCAGTTCGAGCTTTTAAAGCTGTCGGCGGGACGCCTATTTTTGTAAACAAAGCGAAAGGTGCCTATTTGTATGACGCCGATGGCAACCGATTGATTGATTATATCAATTCGTGGGGTCCCATGGTTTTGGGCCATGCTTTTCCACCAGTAATAGATGCCGTAGTCAGTAAAGCAAAATTAGGAACCTCATTTGGAATGCCTACAGAAATAGAAACTAAAATTGCTGAATTGGCGGTTTCGATGGTTCCAAATATAGATCAAATTAGATTTGTAAATTCAGGAACTGAGGCGTGTATGAGTGCTGTTCGTTTGGCACGAGGTTTCTCAGGAAAGGAAAAAATAATCAAATTTGCAGGATGTTACCACGGTCATTCAGATTCTTTTTTGATTCAAGCGGGGAGTGGTGCAGTTACTTTTGGAAGCCCAAACAGTCCTGGTGTAACCGAAGGAACCGCTAAAGACACCCTTTTAGCAACTTACAATAATTTAGAAGCTGTTGCCGCTATTTTTGAGGCCAACCCATCTGAAATTGCATGTATTATTGTGGAACCAGTTGCGGGCAATATGGGGTGTATTACTCCAGATGTAGGATTTCTGGAAGGGCTTCGTGCATTATGTGACTCGCATGGTGCTGTTTTAATTTTTGATGAGGTCATGACAGGCTTTCGTTTGGCACGTGGTGGCGTTCAAGAGCTGTATGGTGTGAACGCAGATATTGTCTGTTTTGGAAAAGTGATTGGGGGAGGATTGCCTGTTGGTGCTTTTGCAGCACGTCATGAAATCATGAGTCATTTAGCACCTTTAGGGCCTGTGTATCAAGCAGGAACTTTAAGTGGAAACCCGTTAGCTATGGCGGCTGGTTATGCGATGCTTCAAGCTTTAGAATCTGATTCTGAAGTATTTGAACGTTTGGCTCAGAAGACGGAATATTTACATAAAGGAATTGCAGAGGCTTTAACTTTACATAATGTCATTCATACTATTAACAGAGTAGGTTCTATGATATCGGTTCATTTTTCTCCAACTCCAGTGGTTGATTTTGAGACGGCTGCAGAAGGAAATAATGAGCGTTTTAAAACGTTTTTCCATGGGTTACTGAACGCAGGAATCTATATTGCACCGAGTGCATTTGAAACTTGGTTTATTACGGATGCTTTGACTTATGAAGATTTGGACGAAACAATTGCGGCAGTCGCTAAAATTGCTCCGAATCTATAAAGGCTTTAGTACTAATTTTCGAATGCCCACAAATACGAGTATTAAGGCTGAGTAGCTAATAAAAAATGGAATCACATAGACTTCTAGTTTTAAGGTAAGCATGGCTGCCATAAACAAGAGTTGGAATCCGAGTCCGTACATAGAAACGAGAGTCATAAACCATTTTGGAAAAGGAGGGCTATCACTAGCATTTTTATCCATATAGTACATGATTTTGTCAAAGGTAATGTACAAAATATCATAGATTTTATAAAAGACATTAACGGTGCGTTGGCTTTCTCCTTTGAGTGCTGTTGGTGCGGCATCTTCAAAAATTCGGCTTGTAGAATCGCCTTCTACAGCGTTTCTTAATATCACATAATAGTAGTTGTATACCGTACCTTGTAATTGAATGCCAAAAAATGCAATTAACATATATACTATAGAGCCTTCTGAGATGTGCCAAAAGGCAAGTAAAAAACAAAAGTTAAGAACGAAATCTGCTATAGAATCGTAGTAGCGTCCAGTATAAGAAGGGGTATTTTTTAGGCGAGACAGCTCTCCGTCGGCGGCGTCTAAAATAGATTTTAAGATGATAAAAAAGGCAGCAGTTTTATAGTGGCCATTAAGCATACACCAAATAGCAATGCACCCGGATACAATAAATAAACTAGTGACATGAATAGGGGTTGCCCGCGTGTTTTTAAGTTGGTTTGCAATCCAATTGCCTGCGGTACGTCCGTAGTCTGATAAGTCTAAAAACTGGTATTGTTTTGGAAGTTTTGCCATGCGTAGCCGCTTGTAATTTGGTTAATTATATAAGCTCCCAAAGGTACAATCATTTTTTGGACTTTTATTTTGCAAATTGATATGTCTTATACAGCTTGAAAATAAATGAGTTAAATTATTTTTCTGTTTTTATCAATTTTATTGCTTCAAGATAATTATGAGAAACCATTTTTCCTGTTAACATCAGTTGTTTTTAAAAAGGTATATATTTGTAAACTAGCAATTTTCGTTTGGAATATAATTAGAAATGACTTCTTTAGAAAAAAAATTAAAAAACCCGGTGTGGTTCTCTCTTAATGAGACCCATAATAAGTTTCTTATAGATTATGATGGAGTTCAATTTTACCATCCAGAGATATGTACTTTTGGTGCCTTTACGGACGTTACTAAAACCGCTAAAGCCTTAAATGAATATTCGAAAGTATCTAAAAATTTTTTTTTGGTTTCAGAACATGAAACGCCACTAATTGATACTGCTACCGTGTTTTTAGAAAAGAAAATCGAGGGATGTCAGATGGTTTTAGAAACTCTAGTTGATATTGAAATATCTGAAAACATCGTTCCTTTAACAGAAAATTATATTGATGAGATTTATGAATTAATATGGTTAGTAATGCCTGGATATTACCAAAAAAGATCTTTTAATATGGGTAATTTTTTTGGAATTTTTAAGGATCAAAAATTAGTTTCAATATGTGGTCAACGTATGCAGACAGATGATTTTATTGAGGTTAGTGCTGTCGTCACACACCCTGATTATACTAGAAGAGGATTGGCCATACAGCTTGTTTCTCACACCACTCAAGAAATCTTAAAACAGAGTAAGCTCCCTGTTTTACATACGGACAAAGGGAATACAGCGATTCCACTTTATGAAAAATTAGGCTATAAAATTACTCGCGATATGAATTGGTGGCTTTATGGAAGAAAATAATTCTACTCTTATAAAAATCCTTTTTCTTTAGCGGATATCATTAGTTGTCTATCATCTAGTTTTTTTACATTAAACATTCGCTTCAGATTCCGTTTTCTTTTTTCTATGCCTGCGATTGAAAGCGGTAATAAATTCGGCAGGTCTTTCATTCGAGTTCCGATTGATAATTCATATAATATTTTACGGTCATACTCGTCCAGTTTAAAATCATTTATAACTTGATCTCGAAGTAATTTTATGACCGTTTTACTATAGTAAGGAGGGTCCTCAATAATAATACGGATGGTTTCTAAAAGTTCAAGAGGTGTAATATCGTTTTTTATTAAAAACCCTTCTGGGTTGATGTTTTTAAGAATACTATGAACCTTGAAGTTGTTATTAAACGTGGTTGAAACAACGATTCTTGCATTTGGCAATAGGTCTCTAATAAGCAGGCCTAAATCTTCTCCTGAGAGAATTTTACCATCTCTAGATTTTGGTAATTTTATGTCTAAAAATACGATGTAATTTTGTTCTCCTGATTTTGCAACTCTTTTTATTAATCCGCGTCCTTTGTCGCTATTATGTGCTGTCTGTATAGAAAACAATACACTCTCAGTGTATTTGCTGTAATAATTTAAAGCATTTTTGTATGCTTCTACTATTAATGGGTGGTCATCAATTATGAGGACAGAATATTTTTCAGCTATCATTTTTTTGGTGTTTTAATTGGGATTTTAATTATTAGATGTGTTCCGTTATCGGAATTGGATAAAATTTTAAACGTACCTTTTATTTTTTTTACTCGAGAGGTCATGTTTTTCATGCCAATTCCTTTTCGTTTCTGTGTATTGTCAAAGCCAACTCCGTCATCTTTAATTTCGACTATTAACTTATCATCTTCTATATTAAAAAAAAGATTTACTTTTTTTGCTGAAGCATGTTTAGTGATATTTTGAATGGCTTCTTTAATAATTCGGTATAGGTTCACTTTATTGATTTGATTTATTTGTTGCCAGTCTATTGACTCATCTATTTTAAATTTATAACCGCCTAGTTTACTGTTAGTTTTTAAAACCTCTTTAATCAATGTTGAGAAATTAATTAGTGAGCTACCAATATTATCACTTAACTCATGTGATACATTGCGTATTTCTTTTTCAATTGTTTGTAATTCATCTAAATAAAACCGATGTTGTTTTAATGTTTTTTTATCTCCATCAATAGCTAAAAATCCAAGGTTCATACGCGTGCCAAATAATTTACCCAACACACCGTCATGCAATTCTTCTGAAATACGATTGCGTTCTTTTATCTTTTCATTTTCTAATTTTTCTTGCTGTTTTAAGGTCATTAAGTAGATTTTCTCATTTGCTTTTTGTTGGTCATTGTCAAACAATAACCCCCTGTAATATGCCTATTTTTTTTAAAATTAACAGTATAATTAGTGCCTTTTTAAGATAAGGTTTATGGTTTTTAATTCATTTTCAGAGATTCTAAAAACGACTATATTCCATCTTTTTAGTTATTAATTTAGTTAAAATTTAATTTAAAAAGCCAAAAACAGTTGTTACAAAACGTCAATTTTTAGATTTTGCCGTTCGGCCCATTCAGTCCATGAGCCGTCATATACAGCCCTACTTTTGCTAAAAGCAACCGCATTTGCAAGCATCACAATACAAGCAGTAAGTCCAGACCCACAACTAAATACCAACTCTTTTTTATCATTACATTTTTGGTCAAACACTTTTTTTAGTTCCGAAGTTGATTTGAACTTCCCATCCACTAGCACTTCGTCATAAGGGAGGTTAATTGAATCTGGGATATGTCCGCTTTTCAAGTGTTTTCGAGGTTCTGGAGCGCTGCCGTTAAATCGCCCCTCCGATCGTGCATCCACAATAGTGAATATTTTTGTGTTTTGATTGTCTATAATATCTTGATAGTTTTTGACGTATTTATTTTGAAACATCGCCTTAAAATTTCCTAGTCTATAGTTTTTAGATGTTCTAATTTCTGTTTGAAATCCTTTTTGAATCCAAGCGGGAAGGCCGCCATTTAATACAGAAATATCTTGATGCCCCATTGCCTTAAACAACCACCACACTCTAGGACTCGAATAGATTCCAAAGGAATCAAACACCACAATTTTTGAATTTTGACGAATCCCCAACTTCTGACATTCAGTCTCAAACTGTGTTTGGTTTGGAAGCGTGTTGGGAAGTGAACAGTTCGTTTTAGAAAAATTATTTTTTAGGTCAAAATACCGTGATTCTGGAATCGTTTCTAAACTTGTGTTTGCAGCATTCCTATTAACAGTAGTTTTTAGACTTGCGTCTATTACAACTAAATCAGGGAGATTGAGATTCTTATGTAGCCATTCAACAGAAACGAGCTCGTTCATTCTTGGGGTTTAAGTAATGTTAAATGTAGGTAAAAAATATTGACCAAAAAAAACGCTTACATTTCTGTAAGCGTTTTTGAATAATCTAGTTAAATGTTACAAGGCATTAGGTTGTTCTGTACAAGAATCACTAGGCCTACTTGTCTATAACAAGCGTGTAAATTTAGTTATTTTGGTCTGTAGATCGCACCTGTTGCAAAATCAACGATTGTACCTGGCCAGAAAAGTAAAAGATCGGCAATTAATGCACCCACTCTAATTTCTCTTTGCTCTTCACCTGCAGCAGGCTTTGTTTTTTGGTGTGCCGTCACTTTTCCGCCAAAAACGGTAGCACAACTTGTCATCATAAGTGCAATTAATCCGATTGCAACAACATTTTTCATTCTTTTCATCTTAATGTAATTTAATAGTTATGGTTAAAATTGTTTTAGTTCTGTTTTAGATACCCGATCATGAATTCCCATTGGTATAAACAAATAGGTGAAAAAATCAACAGGTATTAAGCGACATAGGGTTCTTATTAAGATGCTAGACAGTGTAGGCTTTTCATCTGTTTCACTAGTCACTACTTTTGATTTTGTAATCATTTTTCCAATAGTTTGCCCTGTTGTCCATTCCATAATAAAATAATACAGATAGTACATTGGGATCATGATGTATTTTAAATGTTCTTGAGCCACATAATCTTTTAATAAAATCGAAAAAATTATTACGACCACAAAAAATACTGCAGAGTCAATAAGGAAATTGTAAAGACGAATTCGTTTTTTCATGATTTCTAAATTATAGTTAGTCTTCTCGTTAAGGTATTTTAAAGGTTTAGAATGGTCCATAGCCAAGCTAGTAACTGAGTTTAAATAACGAAATGAGGACTTTTTAATAACTATAATTCAAAAGAAGGATAGTTAGTAAATTGGTTATATTTTATAAATATAATAAAAAAATGAACTAAAAAAAAACGTTTGCAAAAATTACAAACGTTTTTAAAAATAATATTACGGTGGGTTCACTAGAGTTTAGCAGATTTTACCGTTTTAATGATACGTCCAGCAATTTTATAAGGATCTCCATTTGAAGCAGGTCTTCTGTCTTCTAACCAGCCTTTCCAGCCTTTTTCTACAGCAATAATTGGAATACGAATTGAAGCTCCTCTATCTGAAACTCCCCAAGAGAAATCTGTAATAGCAGCAGTTTCATGTAAACCAGTTAAACGTTGGTCGTTAAATTCTCCGTAAACCTCAATATGTTCTTTTACAACTGGTCTAAATGCTTCACAAATTTTAGCATAAACTTCTTTGTCTCCACATGTCCTTAGAATTGTGTTAGAGAAGTTTGCATGCATTCCAGAACCATTCCAGTCCATGTCTTTACCCAATGGCTTTGGATGGTAATCAATATAGTAACCATATTTTTCAGTCAAACGATCCAATAAATAACGAGCAATCCAAATTTCATCACCTGCTTGTTTAGCACCTTTGGCAAACAATTGAAACTCCCATTGTCCAGATGCAACTTCTTGATTTATTCCTTCAAAATTCAAGCCAGCATCAATACATAAATCAGCATGTTCTTCGACTAAATTTCTTCCGTGTGTGTGTAATCCACCAACTGAACAATAGTACATTCCTTGTGGTGCAGGGTAACCTCCAATTGGGAAACCTAATGGCAATTGAGTTTTTGTATCCATGATAAAATACTCCTGCTCAAAACCAAACCAGAAATCATTGTCTTCATCTTCAATCGTAGCTCTACCGTTTGAAACGTGAGGCGTACCATCTGCATTCAAGACTTCAGTCATTACCAAAAAGCCGTTGATTCTTGCCGGGTCTGGATAGATTGCAACAGGTTTTAGTAAACAATCAGACGACCCTCCAGAGGCTTGCTTTGTTGATGAACCATCAAAAGACCAGTTATCTAACTCTTCAATTGTTCCCTGAAAGTTTTCATGCTCTTCAACTTTGGTTTTACTTCTCATATTCTGAGTTGGATAATATCCATCTAACCAAATATATTCTAATTTAATTTTTGCCATAATTCTTTAAATGTTTAATATAATGAGCACAAATATAAAAATAATGATAGTTACTCTATTTTATTAGGGGTGTATTTTATTAACACTTATATATTTTTATTGAATACCCTATATTTTTAAGGGTTTCATTATGTTTTTCATATTTTAAGTCTAGATATATTTTATATTTGTTAATAAATATTTTGATGATGGCTTATTTCTACCGCGAATATTTTATTTTTGTACTAAGATTTTCATTTAAAACCATTTACTTATGTCAACACTCAGATTTCATGCCCTCAAACAATCTTTAGACCGTCCCCCAACTATGGTTGATAAAGAAGCTAAACAGTCAGAAATTTTTGGAGCTAATGTTTTTGGATTAAAAACCATGCGTCAATTTTTGACCAAAGAAGCGCTCAACAGTCTTATGTTGGCAATTAATAAAGGAGATAAAATCAATCGACCTATTGCAGACCAAATAGCCTCCTCTATGAAAGAGTGGGCCATGGCAAAAGGAGTGACTCATTATACACATTGGTTTCAGCCTTTGACAGGAGCTACTGCCGAAAAACATGATGCCTTTTTTGAAACGATAGGCAACGGAGAATCTCTTGAACGTTTTGAAGGAAATCAACTCGTACAACAAGAACCAGATGCATCTTCGTTTCCTAATGGAGGCATTCGAAACACGTTTGAAGCTCGTGGCTATACCGCTTGGGATCCAACTTCTCCAGCTTTTATTTTTGGAACCACACTTTGTATTCCCACCGTTTTTGTTGCTTACACAGGAGAAGCTTTAGATTATAAAACCCCCTTGTTACGAGCGCTGAATTCAGTGGATCACGCAGCCACTGATGTAGCTCGTTATTTTGATAAAACTGTAAAAAAGGTAACAGCATCCTTAGGATGGGAACAAGAATATTTTTTGATAGATAAAGCCTTAGTGGCGTCACGACCAGATATAGAAATGACGGGGCGAACACTTTTAGGACATAGCTCTGCCAAAGATCAACAACTGGATGATCATTATTTTGGAACCATTCCTGCACGTGCCTTAAATTTTATGCGCGATCTAGAAACAGAATCTATGTTGCTAGGAATACCTGTAAAAACACGTCATAATGAAGTAGCACCCAACCAATTTGAATTGGCGCCCATTTATGAAGAAGCTAACTTGGCAGTTGACCATAATTCATTAGTAATGGATGTGATGCAAAAAGTTGCCGACCGCCATCATTTTAAAGTGCTGTTTCATGAAAAACCGTTTGCAGGTGTAAACGGATCTGGGAAACATAATAACTGGAGTTTAAGTACAGACACTGGTGTTAATTTATTAGCACCTGGAAAAACGCCAATGAGTAATTTACAATTTCTTACATTTTTTATTAACACGATAAAAGCAGTGCATGATAATGAAGAGTTACTTCGTGCATCCATTGCTTCCGCGACTAATGACCATCGTCTTGGAGCCAATGAAGCACCGCCAGCAATTATGTCTGTATTTATAGGAGCGCAACTTTCTAAAGTACTACACGAATTGGAAGGAGTTACTAAAGGTAAATTATCTCCAGAAGAAAAAACAGATTTAAAACTGAATGTAGTAGGTAAAATCCCTGAAATTTTATTAGATAATACCGACCGAAATCGTACATCCTCTTTTGCGTTTACTGGAAATAAATTTGAATTTCGTGCAGTCGGTTCTACTGCCAATTGTGCCAACCCAATGACCGTTTTAAATTCCATTGTAGCACGTCAGTTAATTGATTTTAAATCAGAAGTAGACGCACTTATTGCGACTAAAGGTTTAAAGAAAGATGAAGCTATATTTAATGTTTTAAGGGAATACATTAAAACCTCTCGAAACATCCTTTTTGAAGGAAATGGCTATGGAGATGACTGGCAGGCAGAAGCCGAAAAAAGAGGCTTGAGTAATAATAAAAACACACCAGAGGCACTGAAAATCAAAATTGACCCTAAAACCATTGCACTTTACGAAGGATTAAATGTGATGAATAAAGTGGAAATTGAAGCACGTTATGAGATTGAAATTGAAGAGTATGTTCATATTCTTCAAATTGAAGGACGAAGCTTAGGAGATATAGCTCGAAACCACGTAATTCCAACAGCCGTTAAATATCAAAATATCTTGATAGATAATGTAAAAGGATTAAAAGATATTTTTGGTAAAGACTTTAAAAAATATGCAAGCGAACAGTTGGTGTTAATTGCAGATATATCTCAACGTATTGAAGCCATAAACTCGGGTGTAACCACTATGACTAACGAACGCAAAAAAGCCAACAACATTAAAGATACAACCAAAAAAGCAACGGTCTATTGCAATCAGGTGAAGCCACTATTTGATGATATCAGATACCATTGCGATAAGTTAGAACTCTTGATTGATGATGAATTATGGCCATTAGCTAAGTACCGCGAATTGCTCTTTACGAAATAAGAAGAAAATAGTATCAAGTAGGAGTACAAAGTATTAAGAAAAAAGAGAAGAGATTATAAAGTACTAACTATTAAAACAAAAGCTAAGAATTTTCAGCATTGTATCTTACCGCACTAAAGCGTGATAGATCGAAGTGCTGGAAAAGATTTTTTTTTTAAGTATAAAGAGTTAAGTTACTGCTCATATTGCATCCTACATTCTGCATCCTGCATCTTGACTTTTGGCTCTTTTTTCTCTATTCTATTTTCTATTCTCTTTAGTCTTTTTTCTTAAATACTTTATTACTTTTGCAGGACAAATAATTTTTATGGGGAACGAGGTAAGTAAACGCTATGCACAACGAGGAGTTTCGGCATCCAAAGAAGATGTTCATAACGCTATCAAAAATATAGACAAAGGATTATTTCCACAAGCCTTTTGTAAAATTGTTCCCGATCATTTGACAAATGATGCCGATTATTGTCTCATTATGCACGCTGATGGTGCAGGGACAAAAAGTTCTCTAGCTTATATGTATTGGAAAGAAACCGGTGATATTTCGGTTTGGAAAGGGATTGCCCAAGATGCGCTCATTATGAATATCGATGACCTTTTGTGCGTTGGTGCAACCGATCATATCATGCTATCCTCTACAATTGGACGTAACAAAAACATCATTCCTGGTGAGGTGCTTTCAGCCATAATCAATGGTACGGAAGAACTTTTAGAAGACCTTAATGGGTTTGGTGTGACCATTCATGCAACAGGAGGCGAAACAGCTGATGTTGGTGATTTAGTAAGAACCATCATTGTTGATTCAACGGTCACTGCCAGAATGCCACGAAACAAAGTTATTGACAATGCGAATATTCAACCCGGAGATGTGATTGTTGGATTGGCTTCTTTTGGTCAAGCAACCTATGAAACATCTTATAATGGCGGAATGGGAAGTAATGGACTAACGTCAGCGCGACATGACGTATTTGGTCATTATTTAGCAAGTAAATATCCCGAAAGTTATGATCCTGCTGTTCCTAAAGAATTGGTGTATTCTGGACAAGTAAAATTAACCGATTCCGTTGAAGATTCACCGATTGATGCAGGTAAGTTAGTATTGTCGCCAACACGAACTTATGCGCCTATTATCAAAACAATTCTAGAAACCTATACTTCTGATTCAATTCACGGAATGGTTCATTGTAGTGGAGGAGCTCAAACCAAAATCCTTCATTTTGTTGAAGATTTACACATTATTAAAGACAACATGTTTGCAGTGCCACCGCTGTTTAAATTGATACAAGAACAATCCAATACCGATTGGAAAGAAATGTATCAAGTGTTTAATTGTGGTCACCGAATGGAACTCTATGTAAAACCAGATGTGGCGGATGCTATTATTGCCATCTCTCAGTCCTATAATGTGGACGCACAAATTGTGGGACGTGTAGAAGCTGCAGACACCAAAAAACTAACCATTCAAAGTACGTATGGGACGTTTGAGTATTAGGGATGTCATTCAACCCCTCTGAATCCATAAAAAACAGTACTTTTGCAACATAATTCTCCAAGTAGATGTTAGAAAAAATACAAATAGTTAAGCAACGTTTCGACGAAATAAATGATTTGATCATTCAGCCGGATATCATATCTGATCAGAAGCGCTATGTACAACTGAATAAAGAATATAAAGATTTAAAAAAGTTGGTTGATAAAGGACTGGTTTATGAGTCCTTAATGTCAAATGTCGAAGAAGCTCAAGAAATTATTACTGATGGGAGTGATGCAGAAATGGTCGAAATGGCCAAGATGCAAATGGAAGAAGCTAAGGCTCAAATCCCTGCCCTTGAAGAAGAAATGAGAGTCCTTTTAATTCCAAAAGACCCAGACGATGCCAAAAATGTAGTGATGGAAATACGTGCTGGAGCAGGAGGAGACGAAGCTAGTATTTTTGCTGGAGATTTGCATCGCATGTACACAAAATATTGTGAGTCTAAAGGATGGAAAGTTGATGTTGTAGATTTTAACCATGGAACATCTGGAGGTTTCAAAGAAGTTATTTTTGAAGTTAGTGGAGAAGATGTATATGGCACTCTGAAATTTGAAGCGGGTGTGCATCGTGTCCAACGTGTGCCACAAACAGAAACTCAAGGACGTGTGCATACAAGTGCAGCCTCAGTGATTGTATTGCCTGAAGCCGAAGAATTTGACGTTCAACTTGATATGACAGAAGTCAGAATCGAGCGAACTACTTCAACAGGACCAGGTGGACAGTCGGTAAATACAACCTATTCAGCAATTAAATTACACCACGAGCCAACAGGAATGATAGTAAGCTGTCAAGATCAAAAATCTTCTCACAAAAATTTAGAAAAAGCACTGAAAGTATTAAGGTCTCGACTGTATGAATTAGAATTGGCCAAAAAACAAGCAGCAGATTCTGAGAAACGAATGAGCATGGTATCTTCAGGGGATCGAAGTGCCAAAATTAGAACTTATAATTATCCGCAAGGAAGAGTTACAGAACACCGTATTGGGTTGACATTGTATGATTTGTCAAACATTATTAATGGCGATATTCAAAAAATAATCAGTGAACTCATGATGGCAGAAAACACTGAAAAACTCAAAGCAGATAACGGTACAATTTAATTTTATATGACCACCCAAGCTCTTGTTTCTGAAATCATAAAAAAACAATCCTTTCTTTGTATTGGGTTGGATGTTGATCTATCTAAAATCCCATCACATTTATTAGAACTAGAAGATCCTATTTTTGAGTTTAATAAGGCAATTATTGATGCTACGCACCATTTGTGTGTTGCTTATAAACCGAATACTGCATTTTATGAAGCCTACGGATTAAAAGGGTGGGAGTCACTTCAAAAAACAATCAATTACCTGAATTCAAATTACCCTGAAATTTTTACGATTGCCGATGCAAAACGTGGCGATATTGGAAATACTAGCACCATGTATGCCAAGGCCTTTTTTGAGGATTTAGCGTTTGACAGTGTCACGGTTGCTCCTTATATGGGAAAAGATTCTATAGAACCTTTTTTAGAGTTTCAAGATAAACATACCATCTTACTGGCTTTGACATCCAATGCAGGTGCTTTTGATTTTCAAACTCTAACAACAGATGGAAACCCACTTTACCAATCGGTGTTAGAAACCTCTAAAGGGTGGAAGAACTCTCAAAATTTGATGTATGTGGTTGGTGCGACCAAAGCATCTTATTTTACTGAAATCAGAAAAATTATTCCAGATAGTTTTTTATTAGTACCCGGAGTTGGAGCCCAAGGGGGTAGCTTAGCTGAGGTATGTAAATATGGAATGAATTCACAAATCGGACTTTTGGTGAATTCTTCTAGAGGAATTATTTACGCGTCTTCCGGACTTGATTTTGCAGCGAAAGCGGCTCAGAAAGCACAAGCATTACAATTAGAAATGGCAGTCTTAATGCCTAAAGATTAAGAAGAATCCTTCTTAAATAGTGAGCATCCAGTTTTTTTGGAGTTTTTTAAATTTTTGCAATTCTCTTTTGAGAATAGACATAAATTCACGCCCATCGCTGTTGCATTTTTCCAAACGACTGCAGTTGATGGATAAGCGGTTTGTAAGCCATTTTAAAGTTTCGGCATGCTTTTGTTTTTGTTCAGAAAACGGTTCGTGCTCAGCTTTCATGATTTCAGGAGCTAACGAATCAGACTGGCGGATAATATCTCCTGAAAAATAGATATTCGTATCCTCGTGACCGTTGGGTTTTAACACAGAAAGATCAGCTCTCAAATATCCTGAGATTACTTTAGAAAGAGATCCAATTTCTAAGGCTTTTTTGTAAAAAGCAAGATTCAATTCTGAGGAGCTTTGAAATACCATGTCTTGAAATATAATTATCCCAAAATTAGAATAAAATACGCGCACTTATGTTTAATATTTAAAGTAATATTCGTTTATTTATTTAATTTTTAATATTTTTAGTCAAAATACTTTAATTATGAAGTTAGACGCTTTACATTCTGAAATATTAGAACAACTACAACGCAATGCACGTGTTTCAAATACAGCCATAGCGCATCAAGTTGGGATTTCTTCTCCTGCCGTTACAGAACGTATAAAAAAACTGGAAGATGCTGGGATTATAGATGGCTATTATGCAAAAGTTGCACATTATGAGTTGGGTTATGACTTACGGGCCTTAATTACAATGCGTGCATTTATGGGACGACTTCAGCCCTTTTTACACAAAGTTGTAACTTTGGATGAAGTGATAAATTGTTACCGGATTACAGGAAACGAAAATATTGTGATGGAAGTAGTACTTCAAAATCAACGTCATCTCGAAAAATTAATCGATCAACTGATTACATACGGAGAAACTAAAACCCAAATTATTCTTTCTAATGTGGTGTCAAACCGTCCCATATTAAAGAAGTAATTATATATTTAAGCATTAAAAAGTAATAAATCACACCCAAATGAAAACAAACTCTATTTTTTACGGCGTATTAATCCTCCTAATTTTTATAGGTTGTCAATCTCAAAAACGTCCTATAAAATCCCAATCAGAATTTCAAAAACAGCAAAACAGTTTTTTTAAAGACGCTTCTAAATCTCCTTTGAAATCTAAGGATTTGAAAGTATTTGAGGGTCTCGATTTTTTCCCAATCGATTCTCTATTTGTTGTAGAGGCACAGCTGCAGCGTACTCCAAATACTCCGTTTTTTGATATGAAAACTACGACTAAGCGGGTGACTAGAGAACGCGTTTTTGGAGTGTTGTCGTTCACTATCAACAACGAATCCTATACGCTGAATGTGTACCAAGGCGCTCCAGAATCCGATTCAGAGTCTGAATCAGACTATTTGTTTCTTCCCTTTTTAGACGCAACAAACGGAACAGAAACCTATGGCGGTGGCCGCTACATAGATTTAACGATTCCCGAAGGCAATCAGATGACTGTTGATTTTAATAAATCCTACAATCCATACTGTGCTTATAATGAAAAATTCTCTTGCCCAATTGTTCCTAGAGAAAATTACCTCTCGTTAAAAATTAATGCAGGTATCAAACGTTTTAAGGACCACTAAAAACTTTTGGAGATAAAAAGCCCTAAGAATACAGCTGCGAGTCCAAGTCCAATAGAACCGAATGTGTAGATAAAAAAACTTGTCAAATCTCCTTCTTTTAAAAATACCTGGTTCTCATAAGCAAAGGCAGAAAACGTGGTGAAACCTCCACACAGACCTGTGATAAGAAGTAGGGTTTGATTTTCAGAAAAACTACTATTCTTTAAAGTCGCACCCATCAAAATTCCAATCAATAAACTGCCAAGTACGTTTACTGAAAAGGTGCTCCAAGGAAAACCAGAAGCGGATGTTTTTAAAAATTTCCCGACCATATACCTCAGTGCACTTCCAATGCCACCGCCTATAAAGACTAATAAAACTTGTTTCATTTATTTATAGTTTCTGCTAAATTAAAAATAGATTTCTTAGTAGCAACAAAAAATGATTTTTATTAGTTAATGAAAATACATTATATTCGTGGATATTTGAATATACACTCAAAGAAACTATTAAACTTAAACTTAAAATCAAATGAAACTATTCTCTAAAATTGCATTGGGCTCAATTGTTTTAGCTCAATTTTTTTGGTCTTGCAAAACTGAGGACAACTCACAAGCAATGGATTCCAACTTTATCACGGTAAGTGCTGAAGAAAATTTCCCTGTCATGGTCGAGCAATTTGCAGACCTGAAAGTATTACGTTATCAAATCCCAGGCTGGGAAAATTTAACTTTGAAAGAACAAAAACTAGTGTACTATTTAACCAAAGCTGGTTTGTCAGGTCGTGATATTATGTGGGATCAAAATTACCGACATAATTTAACCATCCGTAAAGCGCTAGAAAGTGTTTACGCCAATTTTGGTGGGGATAAATCGACAGCTGAATGGGCTGCTTTTGAAGTCTATTTGAAACGCGTTTGGTTCAGTAATGGAATTCATCACCATTACAGCAATGCTAAAATGAAACCTGATTTTTCTTCGAAATATTTAACCTCTATACTAACTGCATCCAATACAGTTTTAGAAGGTGAAGCATTTGAAGTGATTTTTAATGATAAAGACGCTAAGAAAGTAAATCAAGCTAAAGATGTAGATAATGTTGCAGCTTCTGCTGTGAACTTCTACGGTCCTGGCGTAACCAATGCTGATGTGGAGTCTTTTTACTCCAAAATCAGTTCTCCAGATCCTAAAAAACCATTGTCTCATGGTTTAAATTCACAACTCGTAAAGGTCAACGGAGAATTGCAAGAACGTGTTTATAAATCCGGTGGATTGTACGGTGAAGCGATTGATGAAATTGTCAAATGGCTTGAACTGGCTCAAGGAGTTGCTGAGAATCAAGCTCAAGGCGATGCCTTAGGGTTGCTTATTAAGTATTACAATACAGGTGATTTACAAACTTGGGACGATTACAATGTTGCATGGACTGCCGCTACAGATGGAAATATTGATTATATCAATAGTTTTATTGAAGTTTACAACGATCCTTTAGGTTATAGAGGTTCTTACGAAACGATCGTTCAAATTAAAGATTTTGATATGTCAGCAAAAATGGCGGTCTTATCTAAAAACGCACAATGGTTCGAGGATAATTCGCCGTTGTTTCCAGAACACAAAAAGAAAAATGTAGTCGGAGTAAGTTATAAGACAGTCAATGTAGCAGGAGAAGCAGGAGATGCGTCACCAACGACTCCAATTGGGGTTAATCTTCCTAATGCAAACTGGATTCGTGCTGAGGTAGGAAGTAAATCTGTCTCCTTAGGAAACATTACAAATGCTTACAATAATTCTGGAAGTTCTGGAAGACTCAAAGAGTTTGTCAATGACGATCAAGAATATGAACTCGAAAAAAAATACGGGCAATTAGGAGATAAGTTACACACCGCACTTCATGAAGTTGTGGGACATGCTTCAGGACAATTAAACCCAGGTGTAGGTGAAACTAAAGAAACGTTGAAAAATTATGCCTCTACTCTTGAAGAAGGGCGTGCAGATTTAGTAGGGCTTTATTACCTATACAATCCTAAATTACAAGAACTAGGATTGGTAACCGATTGGAAAGCAGTTGGAATGGCAGCTTTTGATGGATATATCCGAAATGGTTTAATGACCCAATTGATCCGTTTAAACTTAGGAGATGATGTAGAAGAAGCACACATGCGAAACCGCCAGTGGGTGAGTGCTTGGGCGTATGAAAAAGGACTGAAAGATAATGTGATTGAAAAAGTAACTCGTGATGGGAAGACCTATTTTAATATCAACGATTATGAAAAACTTCACGATTTATTTGGGCAGTTACTACGTGAAACACAGCGTATCAAATCTGAAGGAGATTTTGCAGCAGTGCAAGCTTTAGTTGAAGGATATGGTGTGAAAGTTGACCAAGTGATTCATGCAGAAGTTTTAGAACGTAACAAACAATTTAAATCCGCTGCCTATGGTGGTTTTGTGAATCCAGTTTTGGTACCACAAACCGATGCTGAGGGAGCAATTACTTCAATCGAGGTAAACTATGTAGAGAGTTTTGATGGTCAGATGCTTTACTACTCTGAGAATTATGGCTTTTTACCAGAAGTTAACTAAGGAGATTTAATTCAATATATCTAAAAGTCACTTATCTGAAAAGGTAAGTGGCTTTTTTCAGTAGCCTAAAATAAATTTAATAGCAGCAATCCCCGCAATAAATCCAACAAAAGCTAATAAAATCCATAAACTTCCTTTGTAATATTTTTGATGAAGGTTAAAATCCTTACGATAGGAATAGATAATAACTCCAATAAAAACGATTGCAAAAAGGATTCCGAAAGTAAGTTGTCCTTGACTGAACATAATTATGTATTTTTAGGCTTGTAAATTCAGTCAAATTTATAAAAAATTATAAGAAACACAGCATGTTTGGTCTCACATCTTTGGGGAGTCAAAATATGCAAAAACCAACCAATTATGAATGCTAAAATAAAAGCAGTACAAGAATTCCATGAAGCCTTTAAAATCGGCTATAGTACCACTCAAAAAGCCGATTTAGGAACTGCGAAAAACACCCTTCGTTTTGATTTAATGAAAGAAGAAAATGAAGAATATTTAGAAGCTGCCAATAATAACGATATGGTAGAAGTTGCCGATGCTTTAGGCGATATGCTCTATATCCTTTGTGGAACAATTATTGAGCATGGAATGCAACATAAAATTGAAGCTGTTTTTGAAGAAATTCAACGTAGCAATATGAGTAAACTAGGCGACGATGGTCAACCTATTTACCGCGAAGATGGAAAAGTACTGAAAGGGCCGCATTATTTCAAGCCCAATATCCAAGAAATTTTAGAGTCATAAACGCTATACGTTAACCGTCCATCCAAATAAATCTTCCGCTTTATTCGTTTGGATATCCGTGATGCGTTTTTTTAATCGCAATGCGATCGGGCTTTCAAGTTCTGGTAAGTGATAATCGGTATCTTTAAATCCGAAGGTTGCAATTGGAGAAATAACGGCTGCAGTTCCTGCGCCAAACATTTCTTTTAAACTACCGTTTTTTGATGCTTCTACAATTTCAGTGACAGTGAATTTTCGAACTTCAACATTGATACCTTCATCTTTAGCAATGTCAAGAATACTTTTTCTTGTAATACCATCTAAAATCCGATCACTTGTTGGCCCTGTAATAAGTGTATCATTGATACGTACAAAAATATTCATTGCACCCGCTTCTTCAATGTATTCATGCGTATTGTCATCGGTCCAAATCACTTGGTGGTAGCCTTTTTCAATCGCTAATTGTGTCGGGTAAAACTGCCCAGCATAATTACCACCTGCCTTTGCATATCCTACACCTCCATTTGCAGAACGCGAATATTTTTGTTCAATAAGTACTTTTACTTTTCCTGCAAAATAAGCGCCTGATGGTGCTGTACAAATCATAAATTTATAAGCATCTGCTGGAGAGGCATGAAAGCCTTCTCCTGTCGCAAATATGATGGGTCTGATGTAAAGTGAGCTTCCGTCTTGTGTTGGAATCCATTGTTCGTCCACCTTAAGCAATGCTTTGAGTCCTTCCATAAATACTGCCTCTGGTAATTCTGGAATTGACAAACGTTTGGCAGAAATATTAAAACGTTTAAAATTTTCATTTGGACGAAACAACCATGTTTTCTTATCCGCATCTTTATAAGCTTTCATCCCCTCAAAAATTGATTGTCCGTAATGAAAAATCTTTGCAGAAGGCATTAAAGAAATCGGTTGAAAAGGAACGATTTCAGGAGTTCCCCAAATACCGTTCTTATAATCACAAACCAACATGTGGTCAGAAAAAACAGTTCCAAATCCAAGATTTTTGAAATCAATACTATTGATTTTTGATGCTGTTGTAGGAGTTACTTTGATTGTATTCATTCGTTGGCTTTAAACATTTCGTTTCTACAAATTTACAGAAATAAATGTTTCGACAGTATCATTATTTTAAAACTTCTTATATTTATGCGTTATTTAAAATTTAAACCTAACCAATGAAAAATTACCTTCTTGTAATCATACTAACGTTCTCACTCTATTCTTGTAAACAAAAGGTGCAATCGGTACAATCGCCCGTACAAGTGGGCTCAACAGTCTATGATGTTTACGGTGCGGCTTTGGATGCCCAATCGGTACTTCCAATCAGCGACTTAGCGATGTCGTTTTCAACGATGCAAAAAACAGATACATTATTCACGAAAGTTCAAGGGACTATCAAAGAAGTGTGTACCAAAAAAGGCTGTTGGATGACGCTCGATTTGGGCGACGAAAAAGACCTCATGGTTCGTTTTAAAGATTATGGTTTTTTTATGCCTTTAGAAGCCAAAGGCGATGTTATTATCAATGGATTTGCTACCATCTCTGAAACTTCTGTGGAAGATTTAAAGCACTATGCTGAAGATGCAGGAGCCACAGAACTAGAAATCGAAGCCATTATAGCTCCAAAACTCACTTACAGCTTCGAAGCAGATGGTGTACTTTTAGCGCACTAATATCAAAATAAATACATGAAACGCAGCATCATCACCACTTCTGATGGATCAAAAACCATTCAAATTGAAGATTGGGACGAGCAATATCATTCTATTCACGGAGCCATTCAAGAATCGCAACATGTGTTCATAAAAACAGGGTTGCATCATTTTTTAAATTTATATAAACCAACAGACCTTAATATTCTCGAAATTGGATTTGGAACAGGGCTCAACGCTTTTTTAACTGCTTTGGAATCAGAGAAACTTGGTGTTAAAATTCTCTACGAAGGAGTAGAAGCATACCCTGTTCTAGCAGAAGAATTGTCACAATTAAATTATGCGGCGCTGATAGCCCCAGCGAACCAAGCTCTTTTTGATACACTACACAAGCTTTCTTGGGATGAATCACATTCGCTATCTTCTCAATTTTTAATAAAAAAACGAAACCAGTTTTTTTCTGATATAGGAGATGTAAATTTTTTTGATATTGTCTATTTTGATGCTTTTGGTGCACGAGTTCAACCGGATTTGTGGACGGAATCTATCTTTAAACGCATGTTTAATGCTATGAAAACACACGGCGTATTAGTAACCTATGCAGCCAAAGGCAGTGTACGTCGCGCCATGCAGGCTGTTGGGTTTAGGGTTGAACGCTTGGAAGGACCTCCAGGAAAACGTGAAATGTTGAGAGCAACCAAACCAACTCAAAAATGTTAGTGTTTCCCTAACAAACAGGGACGGAAGCCTAAAGTATTGTTAAACCTATCTGATTTCAATTTTTTGGAACTTGTTATGACTAGTTTTGTAATGATGGGACAAATACTCTTAATTACGGGAGCGACAGGATTGGTAGGAAAAGCGTTGGTAAAACAATGTTTGTCTGAAGGTCACACCGTACATTACTTATCCACTCAAAAATCTAAGATCGTTTCTCAAACAAACTACAAAGGATTTTATTGGAACCCACAAGAAAATAAGATTGATATAGCGTGTTTTGAAGGAGTTGAAGTCGTTCTTAATTTAGCGGGGGCTTCCATCGCTCAACGCTGGAGTAACGCTGCCAAAGCTTCTATTTTATCCAGCCGAACGGATGCCTTGGCATTGCTACATTCAAGTATTGAAACTCATAATTTTCCTGTTAAACATATCATTTCAGCGAGTGCGATAGGGATCTATCCAGATTCTAAAACGCGCTATTACGACGAGAAATTTCAAGGGACAGACGCCAGTTTTTTACGTGCTGTTGTGAAATCCTGGGAAGGCAGTTTAAAGCCTTTTCAATCTATTGGGGTCAAAACAACTGCACTGCGTATTGGAATCGTTTTGGATTCACAGGAAGGAGCATTGCCAAAAATCATGGGTCCTATCAAACACTATTTTGGTGCAGCTTTAGGGTCTGGGGACCAATGGCAATCTTGGATTCATATTGATGATTTAGTACGGGTATTTATGTTTGTTTTAGAACTTGAATTAGAAGGTGTTTACAATGCTGTGGCACCCAATCCGGTGCAACAAATAGAGCTCACAAAATTAATTGCTAAAATTTTACAGCGTCCTTTGGTATTGCCGAATGTTCCTGAATTTGTCCTCAAACTTATGTTGGGCGAAATGCGCGCCATTGCGTTAGAAAGTCAACGTGTTTGTGCAGCCAAAATTCAAGATGCAGGTTTTAAATTTAATTACCTCGAATTAGAGCCCGCTCTGGAAGATTTGATAGCCTAAACCCTCTGTATTCCCTCTATTATTATCTCTAACAAGGATTGATTCAAAAAATACTTTGTGACATTTTGACATTTTAGTAATAATGGCAGTACTTTTGCCATTGGTTATAAAACAAAATTAATCACACAACGCGTTTATACATACGATGAGTAAAAAAGAAACCAAAGCGGAAGTTGAACTTCCAGAAGAAAATATAGCAAACGAAGCGGTTGCAGAACCAACTGTTGAACTCACTGTAGAGGAACAATTGTCAGCCGATTTAGCACAAGAAAAAGATAAATTTTTACGCCTGTTTGCGGAGTTTGAAAACTACAAGCGACGTACGACAAAAGAACGCATTGAATTGTTTTCTACTGCGAGTCAAGATGTGATCAAAGCATTGTTACCGGTATTAGATGATTTTGACCGTGCATTGTTAGAAATGTCTAAAAGTGAAGCAACTGAACTTTCTAAAGGAGTTGAGTTGATTAAAAATAAATTGTCCTCAACGCTAGAGCAGAAAGGATTGGAACTTGTTGAGGTAAAGTCCGGCGAGGTGTTTAATGCAGATGATCATGAGGCAATTACACAAATTCCAGCTCCTACAGATGATATGAAAGGAAAAATCATTGACGTGATTGAAAAAGGCTACAAGTTGGGAGATAAGGTAATTCGTTTTCCAAAAGTAGTTATTGGAAACTAATTTAATTAAGATATAAAAGTACAATACCGAGATGGCAAAACGCGATTATTACGACATATTAGGCATTAACAAAGGTGCCTCTGCTGCAGAAATTAAAAAAGCTTACAGAAAAATGGCTGTTAAATTTCACCCGGATAAAAATCCAGATGATAAAACGGCTGAAGATAAATTTAAAGAAGCTGCAGAAGCCTATGAAATATTAAGTGATCCTGATAAAAAAGCCCGTTTTGATCAATATGGTCATCAAGCCTTTGAAGGCGGTGGTTTTGGCGGCGGTGGCGGCATGAACATGGATGATATCTTTAGTCAGTTCGGCGATATTTTTGGCGGTGGCGGAGGTGGCTTCGGAGGTTTCGGAGGCGGACAACGTCAGCGTGTGATGAAAGGCAGTAACCTTCGTATTCGAGTCAAACTAACCCTTGAAGAAATTGCAAACGGCGTTGAAAAGAAAGTCAAAGTCAAGCGAAAGATGCAAGCTAAAGGGGTGACGTACAAAACTTGTTCAGTATGTAATGGACAAGGACAAGTCACTCGAATTACAAATACAATTTTAGGTCGTATGCAGACAGCATCGCCTTGTAATGCTTGTGGTGGCACAGGTCAAAGCATAGATAAACGTCCTTCGAACTCAGATTCACAAGGTTTTGTGGTGGAGGAGGAAACAGTTTCTATTAAAATACCTGCAGGTGTCGTAGATGGCATGCAGTTAAAAGTTACTGGCAAAGGAAATGCGGCTCCAGGGAATGGCATTTCTGGGGATTTATTAGTCGCTATTTCCGAGGAAACGCATCCAACTCTACAACGAGAAGGTGACAACTTACATTATGATTTGTATGTGAGTTTGCCTGACGCAATTTTAGGGTCTTCTATAGAAATTGATACTGTGACGGGTAAAGTCCGTTTAAAAATTGAAGCAGGCGTACAGTCTGGAAAAATACTTCGTCTTAGAGGCAAAGGGATTCCAAACGTTAACGGCTATAGTCGTGGTGATTTGTTAGTGCATATCAACGTATGGACGCCAAAAACTTTAAGTAAAGAACAAAAGTCCTTTTTTGAAAAAATGAAGTCCGATGAGCATTTTTCTCCCAAACCAGAAAGCTCGGATAAATCCTTTTTTGAAAAGGTGAAGGATATGTTTTCTTAAGGATTCTAGGGGTAAAGATATGAGTGAACAATTTAATCACCGTTATTCTAAAAAAGAGGAACGATTAAATATCATCACTCATGCGTTTGGGCTCTTATTAAGTGTCATTGGATTGCCATTTCTGATTCTTAAATCCCTTAGTTTTGAAGGCTTTTGGAAGCCTGCAAGTTTAGTAATTTATGGGCTAAGTTTGATTGTTTTATATGCCGCTTCTACTTTTTATCATGCGGCTAAAGATCCTCGCCTCAGAAGAAAACTAAATATTTTTGATCATGCTGCCATTTATGTGTTGATTGCAGGTACTTATACACCTTTCACAATACTCGTATTAGAAGGGCCTTTGGGGTGGATTATTTTTGGACTTACGTGGACGTTTGCTTTAACCGGCATTATCTTAAAACTATTTTATACAGGACGTTTTGATAAACTTTCAACTGCATTGTATCTTTTGATGGGCTGGCAAATTATGTTTGTAATCAATCCATTAATGGAGCGTTTTTCAACGGAAGGCTTACAACTTTTATTTGCAGGTGGGGTGTTTTATACCATTGGAGCTGTTCTTTACTCCATAAAAAAACTACCCTATAACCACGCCATCTTTCATGTGTTTGTGTTGCTGGGAAGTGTATGTCACTTTTTTAATGTTTTGGAGATTTAGCTCATATAAGAATTCAACATCCATAATGTTTTCTCTGTCTGAGAAATATAATCACTCATTAAACTAACTGTTCCTTCGTCTTCTGTATTGGAAGCTAGAGATAAAATGGCTCGTTCCTTAGCGATCAAAATCTTAAAATTATTTATAATAATTTCAACTCCTAGTTTGCCGTTGACAATATTTTTTTCTTCGTTTATTTCAGCAGTTTGTAGATAGTCTGAATAGGTATGAAATGGTTCCCCTTCGAGGGTTAAAATCCGTTCAGCAATTTCATCGACCTTAATGACAGCATCATTGTAAAACTCTTCAAACTTAACATGTAATTCAAAAAACTCTTTTCCTTTGATGTTCCAATGTAATCCTCTTAGGTTTTGATAAAATAATTGGTAGTTTGCCAACAAATCATTTAACTCTCGACTCAGCTTAGATGCTTGTTCTTTGTCTATTCCGATGCTATTTTTCATTATATTTTTCATTTAAATCCCCTAATCTTCGCTTTAATTGCGTTGAAATCGGTGAAAATTCACAGTAATATAATTACTTACTAAAGGTTCAATTGGTTGTGAAGAAATGGACTTGGGGTCTAAATCAGTCATAAAATTAATAAAATAAAATAGGTATCCAAATTATATCAAGATTTTAACGGTTTAATTATCAGAGTTGAGTGATTTATATCAGTGTTGGTTTAGTTGTTTTTGAATTATATTACTCATCTCATTGGCAATTTCCACTCCAATAGCTTTATGCGTTGAATGTTGCCAATGTCCAAATTTGTTAGTTGCATTCCATTTATCAAAGATGATTCCAGAATTTTTAAGAACTTCAAAAGTTGGGCTTAGTTCTATATAGGGTAAATTGTTATCTAAACATAAGTTTTTGAATTCTATGGGTAATTTATAGTTCCCTCTATTAATAATAATTGTTCTGGAATCCATAGAGTTGACGATTTCACGTGTTATAGAATCAATTTCATAGAATTCTTGTACATTACTTTTGATGCTTTCATCTACGTTAGCGGTATTCGAATAAAACTTCCCAATAATTATAGGTAGGGTTTCATTGTATTTAATTTTTTCCCTGCAAAAATTCAAAATATTGAAAAACACAAAATTTTGAGTTAAATACTTCGTTTTTTGGTAAATATTAAAATCTTCTTTATTAAAATTGACAGAAGTTTTTAACGTATTATTTTCTAGAGTTGTTATTGGCAATAAAGGAGGAAAAGAGTAGTCGCAAATCAAATCACTCTGTGATAAAAAATAAAGTGTGTAATCGGGATTGAATTTGTCAATTAATAGCCTTTGATAGGCATACATATTTCCGATGTTAAAACTACTTCTTCCAAAATTCAAAATTTCTATTTTAATATTTTTTTGACTAAACTTTTTGTTTAGAATATTTTGAGCAATGTTACCAAAATAATGCCTTTCGAAAACATGAAGAGCTTCAATATAGGAGTCACCAATTAAGGCTATTCTAATAGTGTTTTCTTCTTTTTTGAGATTCACATCCGCACCAATAAACCTAGAAGCGTTTGTAGGTCTTATTCCAAAACCCTCATTAAAAAACACGTAAGTATCAGGGGGTGCTAATCCTTTTCCAATATCATCGTAATATTCGGCAAATGAGACTTCCGATATTTTAGCATTTTTGATATAAATTTCCGCCAATGCTAAAACACATAAAAAGGAAAATATGAATAAGAATAGTTGTTTGAGTACCTTCATGGTGTTAAAATTGAAAATAAATAAATGGAGAAGCATCTGCTTGGAACATATACGCTAAAGTCACAAAAAATAAAGCGCTCAGAGTTCCTACTATGATCATTTTTGATTTTAATTTTAAAATTCCTGTATGTCCATATTTAGCCTCAGTTATATCTAAAAAACCAATTAACAATAAGTACGTAATTCCTATTTTTATAAATTCTACAGTGTATTCGCTATGTTCCCAATACCAAATTTTATTAAATATAATAGTAGTTGACTCGAAGGTTTGAGATCTAAAAAATAGCCATGTGAAAGTTACAAGTATAAAAGTAAATAAAGTACTGAGAATTGAATTTAGTTTTGAATAGTTTTTAGGTTCTATATTTTTTTTGATGAAAGCTTTGTGTATTAAAAGGTATAAACCGTGCAAACCACCCCAAATCATAAAGTTCCAATTAGCGCCATGCCATAAACCGCCAAGAAGCATCGTAATCATTAAGTTAATGGACATTCTATTTTTTATTCTGTTACCACCTAGTGGAATGTACAAGTAGTCTTTTAGAAAAGAAGACAAAGAAATATGCCATCTTCTCCAAAATTCAGTGATGTTTCTTGAAAGGTAGGGTTGTTCAAAGTTTTTAACTAACTCGACTCCAAGAAGTTTGGATGTACCCCTAGCAATGTGACTATAGCCAGAAAAATCGGCATAGATTTGTATTGAAAATAATACAACAGCAAATACTATTTCTATGGATTTGTATAATGATAAGTCATCAAATATATGATCTACATATCTACCAGCGGTGTCGCCAATCATAACTTTCCTAAACAAACCAATAATAATTAGTACAATGCCTTGCTTTACTTGATGATAAGTTGGTTTTAGTTTTTTTGATAATTGAGGAAGCAATAATTTTGCACGTTCTATGGGACCCGCCACTAGCTGTGGGAAAAATGAAACAAATAAGGAGAAATCTATAAAATTAGTGGTAGCCTTTATTTTTTTTCTATAAATATCAATTGTATATGTGAGGGTTTGGAACGTGTAGAAAGAGATTCCAATAGGTAAAATTAAATTTAGGTGTAAAAAGTCTAAATCTTGATTGAAGTTACTAAAAATAAGTTGAAGATTGTCAATAAAGAAATTGTAGTATTTGAAAACTGAAAGAATCCCAAGATTTGTAAAAACACTAATACTCAACAATAGTTTTCTCTTTTTCGCATTCTCTGATTTGCTAATTTGTAGTCCGATATAATAATCTACTACCGTTGAAAATGCTAAAAGAAAACAAAACCTCCAGTCCCAGTAGCCATAAAAAAAATAGCTACCTAAAAGAAGAAATAAATTTTTACTTTTTTTGGTGGGTAGTGCATAAAATACAGGGAGAACTATGGCTAAAAAGAGAAAGAAAATAAATGAGTTAAATAGCATTCTTGATTTTAAATTTTTTTAAAATTAATGAAAAATTATCTTCTTCCAAATTATATCAAGTCTTTATAAATACTAAACTCAACTAGTGGCATTCGATCTTCAAAAAGATTGTTTAAGAACGGCGTTTAAAAAAGTATCTTTGTCCCGGTTGTTTGAGTCTTATCCGATGCCACTAAAAACACAACATGATTACAATTAAAGATATAAATAAGCCTGAGCCCATATTAGCAAAAGGAAAAGAATTAGAATTGTTTAGCCGTTCATCAGATGTGAGAGCAACGATAAAAACGTTAGAAGCAGGGAAGCCTGTGTTGGTTACTGCGTTTTACAGCAATGGCTTGACGCTTTTAAATGATTTAAAAACCCATCTTAAACGCAAATTCCCGAACAAAACTTTTAAAGAGCAACGTGCTTATAGAGACGCCTATCGCAAACTATCTCTGCTTATTTTAATTGAAATTTCAGAACATAAACTCAGTGTCAAAAAAGCACCTTCTATAGGTTGGTTAAAACTACTATATCCAGAAACCAGTGATTTTTTATTGCCTTTTACGAAGGTACAAGGGCTCAACAGTGCGTGGCAGTGGTACCAAAATGGGATTACTGTTCCTGTTCTACGAAATAAAATCCACCCGTATTATGGCACTTATTTTCCAACCCGTTTTGACCATTTAATCCTTTTTGACAATTGGCTCAAACGCTATGAGGGTCCAAAAAAATCAGCTATTGATGTAGGAATTGGAAGTGGTGTTTTGTCGTTTCAAATGGTGAAATACGGATTTCAAAAAGTATTTGGAACCGATACCAATCCCAATGCAATAGTAGGTCTCAAAGAGGCTATGGGCGACACAAAACTATCCCGAAAAGTAGAGCTGGATTTTGGGTCGCTTTTTGGAAAGTGGGAAAAACCAACGGAATTGATTGTTTTTAATCCGCCGTGGTTGCCTGCAGCTCATAATTTGGATTCTAATGACGAAGCCATTTATTATAAGGATACACTTTTTCCTCATTTCTTTGAAGCTGCCAAACAACGGCTTTTACCCGAAGGAAAACTCCTTATTATATTCTCTAATTTAGCCAAAATCACAAAGGCCACAACCAAACATCCTATTGAAGAAGAACTTGCTAAGGGTGGTAGATTTCAATTGGAGCAATGCCTTAACAGAGCCGTTAAAAAAGGGTCTGACAAAACCAAACGCGACCAACATTGGCGTGCCGAAGAAGAGGTAGAGCTATGGGTGTTGAAGCATTTGTAGGTTAGTTTTGAAACTATCTGTTGCCAGTCTAAGTCAGGAAATTGAAGATTCAATGGAGTCAAGTTTTGCAGAACTTGGGTTTTACAGTCTATTTGTAACACACTGTGTTTACTGTTTTTTATATTTATTTCGATTAATCAACCACAAACTAGTTGCAAAAAATGTGAAATAAAAAAGGAAATCCCAAATACTAAATTCACCATTTTTAAAATAATGAAATGCTGACATTCCAATAGCATACCCTATTCCACATAGAAAACTATTTTTTATATTTAATAGTCATACATTAATAATTCATCAAATGACTCTATTTCAGAGAGGTTAATTAGGTTTGCTATTTCTATGTTGCTCCAAGTTTCCTTGAATATTTCATCTCCACCTTCAGCATTCTGATTTGTGTTTTTTCTAACTAATTTCCTTTTTGTTAAAAAATTAATACTTGTTTCTTCTTCAATCAATGGGCCACGATTATTACTTGAGTCATATCCAATTAATTTAAAATTAGAATCTTGAAATCTAAATGTATATCTCCAAAATCCGTATCTGCCGTGACCATAATGGACTCTTAAGTTTCCTTTTTCAAATTCAATCCAAAGTTCTGGTGGCATATAAACTCCCCCATCTTCATTTTCGGATGAAAAACAATCATAATTTCTATCGGCAAGTTGATACCCGTTTTCATTTTTAAATAATATAATAATTCCACGTCTGTTACGATCTACTTTTTCATCATACTGATTAATTACAATATTATTTTCATCTATCTTCTTGATTATTAGAACGCAATCATCTTGTCCGTCTTTGTTTAAATCTCCAAAGTATTTTTCAAATTCTATATATCCTTTTGGAATAAAATCATGCAGTTCGTTTGTCTGTGCTTTACAACCAATAAGTGTTATACAAAGTAAGAGTAGTATGTTTGATTTTTTTCTCATAGTTGTTTTTTGTTATTAGATTAAAATTTGATTGTAATCTTTGTGTGAAATTAGTAGTTCTATAATTTATCTTTATTTAACACACTTGCACGAGCATCACGCTTGTGTACACTAATCAATTCTCAATAAAATAATATCTCAACTTCGGTTCAATTACTTATGAAGAAATAGACTTGGGATTTAATTCGATTATAATATTAAGAAAATAATTTCAGCAATCCAAAAAACCAATACATTTTCAACTTCAAAACTTATTGCGGCTGGTTTTGCTTTTTCACTGTAACTTTTCTTATATTGTTACGTCTTATAATTAAAATCAACTCATGAATACCCTTTTAGAAACCAAAGAAGTTTCAAAATACTTTGGTGATTTCCAAGCTTTAAATGCCGTCTCTATACAAGTGCCAAAACACAGTATTTTTGGATTGTTAGGACCCAATGGTGCCGGAAAAACCACCTTAATTAGAATTATCAATCAAATTACGATGCCCGATACGGGATCTGTACTGTTAGATGGCGAGGCCTTACAACCCCACCACGTGCAGTATATTGGCTATTTGCCCGAAGAACGTGGATTATACAAATCCATGAAAGTTGGTGAGCAAGCCCTGTATTTAGCACAACTCAAAGGCTTGTCCTATTCAGAAGCAAAAAAACGCTTAAAATACTGGTTTGATAAATTAGAAATTGGCCACTGGTGGGACAAAAAAGTAGAGGAACTTTCCAAAGGAATGGCACAAAAAATTCAGTTTGTAGTCACCGTTTTACACCAACCTAAATTGCTCATTTTTGATGAGCCGTTCTCTGGTTTTGACCCCATAAACGCCAACTTAATAAAAGACGAAATTTTACAATTGAGAGACGAGGGTGCTACTGTCATTTTTTCAACCCACCGTATGGAATCCGTGGAAGAACTCTGCGACCATATTGCCTTAATTCATGAATCTAAAAAAATATTAGACGGCAAGCTCATAGATATCAAACGAAACTATAAGACAAACTCCTTTGAAGTAGGGCTGTTGACAGACAACAAAAGCGCATTACAACAAATCATTAAATCGAAATTTAAAGTCGCTCCAGCAGATTTTAAATCCCTGCACGATGATTTAAAATTGAATATTTCTTTAGGGTCAGAAGGGACTTCCAATGATTTGTTGGCATTTTTAACCTCACAAGCACAAGTACTCCATTTTAAGGAATTAATTCCAAATGCGAGTGATATTTTTATTCAAACCATTCAAAACAATAAGTCATGAATCACCTTCCATTAATTATCAAACGTGAGTATTTGACTAAAGTCCGCAACAAGTCGTTTATTCTCATGACGTTTTTGAGTCCACTTATTATGATTGGTCTGTTTTTCTTTGTAGGCTATTTGTCCAATGTCAATAACGATACAGTCCGCACCATTTATGTTTTAGATGAAACCAGTTTTTTATCGGAAACCTTAAAAACAAACGATCAAACAATTTACACGCATCTTTCTGATTTGGATGTAGAAACCGCCAAAACATTGGCCAATCAAGAAGAAGCTTATGGATTGCTTCACATTCCAAATAGCTCTTTAGAAACAGTGTCGGACGCCATTAAATTTTACTCAGAAGAATCCCCTTCCCTTTCAGTAATATCCTCTTTAGAGTCGAAAATTGAAAATAAATTATCCGAACTAAAATTACAAAATGATGGAGTTGATTTAGCGCTCATCAAAGCCTCCAAAACAAGTGTTGAAATCAATCAAGAGACTTTTGAAGGCGTTAAAACTTCTAAGGTGGGTAGTATCATTAAATTGATCTTTGGAGGTGCTGCAGGCTATCTGTTATTTATGTTTATTATCATCTATGGAAATATGATCATGCGCAGTGTCATTGAAGAAAAAACCAGTCGTATCATTGAAGTCATTATTTCGTCTGTAAAACCCATTCAACTGATGTTGGGGAAAATCATTGGTACCTCATTAGCAGGAATTACGCAATTTGCGATTTGGTTGCTTTTAGGCGCTGTTATGTTTGTTGCAGCATCCGCCATTTTTGGAGTTGATATGTCTCAAACACAGACCCCTCAACAAGAAATGGTCAATCAAGCACTTTCAAATCCAGAGTCTACTGATAAGTTTCAAATGATGGTTGGTGAAATTAGTGCGCTTCCCCTCGGGAATTTGGTAGTCGCTTTTATCTTATTTTTTATAGGGGGCTATCTTTTGTACAGTTCGTTATATGCAGCTATCGGCGCTGCAGTGGATAACGAAACCGATACCCAACAGTTTATGCTGCCAGTTTTAATGCCCCTAATTTTAGCGGTATATGTAGGAGTGTTTACGGTTATTGAAGACCCACATGGTACTGTGTCAACAGTGTTTTCATTTATACCATTCACCTCACCCGTAGTGATGCTTATGCGGATTCCGTTTGGCGTCCCGCTATGGCAACAATTGGTTTCACTTTTGATTTTAATAGCAACCTTTATATTTACAGTCTGGTTTGCCGCTAAAATTTACCGTGTTGGAATTTTGATGTATGGTAAAAAACCTACCTATAAAGAACTTTTCAAATGGTTGAAATATTAATTTTAAAGAAACGTTATTAATACACACTAAATCAATACAAAATGTCTAGAATATTAATCATTGAAGATGAAGCCTCCATACGTCGTGTCCTTGTTAAAATATTGACAGAAGAGAACAATCAGTATCAAGTTTTTGAAGCAGAGGATGGCTTGATAGGGACCGAAATGATTAAAAAAGAGGATTTTGATTTGGTGCTTTGTGATATTAAAATGCCAAAAATGGATGGCGTTGAAGTTTTGGAAGCCGTCAAAAAAATTAAACCTGAAATCCCTATGGTGATGATTTCTGGTCATGGCGATTTAGATACTGCAGTGAATACCATGCGTATGGGTGCTTTTGATTACATCTCAAAACCCCCCGATTTAAACAGACTGTTAAATACCATTCGAAATGCACTTGACCGAAAGCAATTGGTAGTCGAAAATAAACGCCTTAAACGTAAAGTCAGTAAACAGTACGAAATGGTTGGGAACACTCCCGAAATTGAAACGATCAAATCAATCATTGATAAAGTTGCGCCAACGGAAGCACGTGTGCTGGTAACGGGTCCAAACGGTACTGGAAAAGAATTGGTAGCGCATTGGTTACATCAAAAAAGTGACCGTGCCAAAGGACCAATGATCGAGGTGAATTGTGCTGCCATCCCAAGTGAGCTTATTGAAAGTGAATTGTTTGGGCATATCAAAGGAGCATTTACTAGTGCTCATAAAGATCGTGCAGGAAAGTTTGAAGCAGCTAATAAAGGAACTATATTTCTTGATGAAGTAGGAGATATGAGCCTCTCTGCTCAAGCAAAAGTATTGCGTGCTTTGCAAGAAAGTCGTATCCAACGTGTAGGAAGTGATAAAGACATCAAAGTCGATGTACGGATCATTGCTGCGACTAATAAAAATCTTAAGACTGAAATTTCAGAAGGGCGTTTCCGAGAAGATCTATACCACCGTTTGGCAGTGATTCTGATTAAAGTCCCACCATTAAATGATCGCAGAGACGATATTCCAGTCTTAGTCGATTATTTTGCTAATAAAATTGCCTCAGAGCAAGGAACGGCTAAAAAGAGTTTTTCACAAGAAGCACTTAAATTACTTCAGGCTTATGACTGGACTGGCAATATTAGAGAGTTAAGGAATGTAGTTGAACGTCTAATTATATTAGGAGAGGCGGAAGTGACGGTCGCAGATGTCAAAGCTTTTGTGAGTAAGTAATATTATTTATGTTATTCTTAACGCTTAGATTCGCTAGAACGTTTAGCTTTACCTTTGTAAATTAAACCATATGAAACATTTAGTACTCCTTATTTTCTGTTCTTTAACGTTCGGGTTGAATGCGCAATCGGATGCGGATTATTTGAAATCAATCTATAAAAACTCCTTAACCAACGGGCAAAGTTACCAATGGTTAGATTATTTATCCAACGAAATTGGAGGTCGATTGTCAGGCTCTTTAAATGCTGAATTGGCAGTTGAGTATACCAAAGCTGAATTAGAAAATTTAGGTCTCGATCGCGTTTGGTTACAACCTGTTATGGTGCCAAAATGGGTGCGTGGTACTCCTGAGTTTTCTTATATAGAAACCGCGCCTGGTAAAACCATATCCGTCAATATTTGTGCTTTGGGAGGTTCGGTTGCGACCCCACTTCAAGGAGTCAAAGCAGAAGTGATTGAAGTACAAGGCATAGAAGAATTAAAAGCGTTGGATCGAAAAGACGTGGAAGGTAAGATTGTATTTTTCAACCGACCCATGCAAGCCGATTTAATCTTAACTTTTGAAGCCTATGGTGGTTGTGTCGATCAGCGATACAATGGGGCAGAAGAAGCAGGGAAATTGGGAGCAGTCGCAATGATTGTACGGTCTATGAATCTGAGATTGGATGATTTACCCCACACAGGAGCGATGTCTTACGGAGATACCCCTGTTTCTAAACGTATTTCGTCCTCTGCTATTAGTACCAATGATGCTGAAAAGTTAAGCGGCATGTTAAAGATTGATTCTTCACTTAAATTATATATCAAACAAAGTTGTCGTCAATTGAAGGATGTACAATCTTATAATGTAATAGGAGAAATTACAGGGTCAGAATTTCCAGATGAAATTATTACCGTTGGAGGGCATTTAGATTCTTGGGATTTAGGAGACGGTTCTCATGACGATGGTGCAGGATGTGTCCAGTCTATGGATGTGTTGCGTTTATTGAAAATTTCAGGAATTAAACCCAAACGAACCATTAGAGTTGTGTTGTTTATGAACGAAGAAAATGGCTTGAGAGGTGGAAATGCCTATGCCAACGAAGCTACACGAAAAGGAGAGAACCATGTTTTTGCTTTGGAAAGCGATTCAGGCGGGTTTACACCACGTGGATTTACTTTTGACGGCCCAGATTATAAAGTTGATCGAATCATGCGATGGAAGCCCTTGTTTGAACCCTATCTTATTCATTATTTCAAAAAAGGTGGGAGTGGTGCAGATATTGGTCCTTTGAAAAAAAGCACGAATGTATTGGCAGGGTTGCGTCCAGATTCGCAACGGTACTTTGATCACCACCATGCAGCAAATGATACGTTTGATGCCGTAAATAAACGCGAATTAGAATTAGGAGCAGCTACTATGACGTCATTGATTTATTTGGTAGATAAATACGGGTTGAACTCCATTGAAGAAATACCACAACTCAAAGACTAGATATTTTATTTTACTAACTGAAAGATGTATCCAAAAGAAATGTTTCTTTGGAAAAAGAAAAATTCTTGAGAAGCGGAGTCCGCAGTTGACGTTGTTGTTCGGATGTCTGACATATCAATATAACCTGCTTTGAATTCTGCTTGTACAAAAAAGTGGTTAAATAAGGTTAGATTGATACCGGTCTTTAGTGATAATCCAAATCCTGCCAAATGAAACTCGTCATTTTGTTTTTTAGAGAGTAAAGTTGAGTTGGTTTTTGGATACAAAACTCCTGCTCCAAAAGATTCTAATAGATTCAGTTGTATTTTTTTGGAGTTCCATTTTAGGTAGTCTCCAAGATTATCAACTCTTGAAATTTCAAGGTTGATGTAATTCAGGCCATCTGTATGTTCAAATTTCAAAAAATCCTCATCCACATATATGGGAGCATTGTCATACACACCATTGAATTCTGAGAGCGGATCGTCTAAATCAATATACCCATCAATAGTGGCGTGTTGTTGCTCCACCATGACGTATTTCATGTGATCAACACCCATAGATAAATTCCAATTGTCATGAAAATAATACCCAATTCTTGCTACGGTTTGAGGAATAGTGATGTTTGTAGGGTTCAAATACACGTCCGCATCCCACGGATTTTGACGGTCTTTTGCAGCTACATCATAGAGTGTAAACTCATAATCGTCTCCTTTAAAAGTAATGTCTGAATAGCTGTATTGAGCTTTGTTCCATCCCCAGTAAAAATAGAGTTTTCCTTTATTTTTAGTTTTGAAATTTATTTCAGTAGTGGATGTTTCTAAGGGAGTTTCTTGAGAATATCCTTGAATACTAAATCCAATTAACAAACAAATGAGTAGTGCCTTTTGCATAGGTTCTAAAGGGAGTTGATAGTGCGTCTTATAGCGCTTAAGTTGGTAAGTAATTTTTCTAAATGATCGATGTGGAGCATGTTAGCGCCATCACTCTTCGCATTGGAAGGGTCAAAATGTGTTTCAATAAATAAGCCGTCTACATTATTAACGATCCCCGCACGAGCAATAGTTTCAATCATGTCTGGACGCCCACCTGTTACCCCACTCGTTTGGTTGGGTTGTTGTAGTGAGTGTGTTACATCCAAAACAGTGGGTGCAAAAGCACGCATTGTAGGAATGCCTCGAAAATCAACAATCATATCTTGATAGCCAAACATGGTTCCTCTATCTGTAATCCATGCTTTTTCGTTTCCAGCATCTTTTACTTTTTGAACGGCATGTTTCATGGCTTCGGGACTCATAAATTGTCCTTTTTTTAAGTTTACAACTTTTCCTGTTTTCGCTGCCGCAACCACAAGGTCAGTTTGTCTGACTAAAAATGCAGGAATTTGTAACACATCTACATATTGAGCTGCCATAGCTGCATCTGAAACTTCATGTATATCAGTAACCGTTGGGATGTCAAATGTTTCAGAAACTTTTCTAAGAATTTTTAAGGCCTTTTCATCCCCAATACCTGTAAAACTGTCAATTCGACTGCGGTTTGCTTTCTTAAAACTGCCTTTAAAAATGTAAGGAATTTCTAAAGCATCAGTAATTTTACATACTTTTTCTGCAATTTGAAGTGCCATAGTTTCGCTTTCAATTGCACAAGGACCTGCTAATAAAAAAAAGTTGTCCGAAGTTGTATGTTTTAATTTTGGAATATCTTGAAGATTCATTGCTGTAAATTTATGCTGCAAATATAATCAAAATTAAAAGGTGTTATAAAATTAATAAGCAGTACAAAAGTCAGAAAATTAAATGTAACTTTGCACGCTTAAAACAAGGCACTTATGGCTAATGTAAAAAACATCGCAATTATTGCACACGTCGATCACGGAAAAACAACGTTGGTTGACAAAATTATGTATCACTGTCAACTGTTTCGAGAAAATCAAAACACAGGTGATCTAATTTTAGATAACAATGATCTTGAACGTGAAAGAGGAATCACGATCACAGCAAAAAATGTTTCTGTAGTGTATAAAGATACCAAGATCAATATTATTGATACACCTGGTCACGCCGATTTTGGTGGTGAAGTAGAACGTGTTCTTAACATGGCAGATGGTGTGTTGTTGTTAGTAGATGCTTTTGAAGGTCCAATGCCTCAAACGCGTTTTGTACTGCAAAAAGCAATTGACTTAGGATTGAAGCCTTGTGTGGTGGTTAATAAAGTTGACAAAGAAAACTGTACTCCAGATGAGGTACATGAAAAAGTGTTTGACTTGATGTTTGAGTTAGGAGCAGAAGAGTGGCAATTAGATTTCCCTACAGTTTATGGGTCTGCCAAAAATAATTGGATGAACCATGATTGGAAAGACGAAAATGATAATATAGAGCCGTTGTTAGATATGGTGATTGAGCATATTCCTTCTCCAAAAATTCCTGAAGGAAATACACAAATGTTAATTACATCTTTGGATTTTTCTTCTTTTACGGGACGAATCGCTATTGGACGATTGACACGTGGTGAATTAAAAACAGGACAGCAAATTTCGCTAGTCAAACGTGATGGAAGCATTGTAAAATCTAAAATAAAAGAACTTCATGTTTTTGAAGGGTTAGGAAGAAAAAAGATTGATGAGGTTCAAACAGGAGATATTTGTGCTATTGTAGGATTAGAAGGTTTTGAGATTGGCGATACAGTTGCCGATATCGAAAATCCAGAAGGTCTTAAAACAATTGCTATCGATGAGCCAACAATGAGTATGTTGTTTACAATTAACGATTCTCCTTTCTTTGGGAAAGATGGAAAGTTTGTAACATCAAGACACATTAAGGAGCGCCTGGATAAAGAATTAGAAAAGAATTTAGCATTACGTGTTAATGCTACGGATAGTGCCGATAAATTCATGGTCTTTGGAAGAGGGGTTTTACACTTATCTGTACTCATTGAAACGATGCGTCGTGAGGGGTATGAATTACAAATCGGACAACCACAAGTAATTATAAAAGTTATTGACGGAGTTAAATGTGAACCTGTCGAAGAAATGACGATTGATTTACCGGAATCTGTTTCAGGAAAAGCGATTGAAATGGTGACCATGCGTAAAGGTGAAATGCTAAGCATGGAAGCAAAAGGAGAACGTATGGTTTGTGAATTTTTAATTCCTTCCAGAGGAATTATAGGGATGCGTAACCAACTATTGACAGCGACTGCTGGTGAGGCAATTATGGCGCACAGATTTAAAGAATACCAGCCGCTTAAAGGTGGAATTCCTGAACGTCAGAATGGATCTTTAGTATCTATGGAATTGGGACAAGCAATTCCTTATTCAATTGATAAGTTACAAGACCGAGGTAAGTTTTTTGTCGATCCAGGCGAAAGTATCTATGAAGGTCAAGTGATTGGAGAAAATTCTCGTGGGGATGATATGGCTATTAATATTACAAAAACTAAAAAGTTAAGTAACGTTCGTAGTTCAGGAGCCGATGATAAAGCAAAAATTGTTCCAGCAATTAAGTTTTCTTTAGAAGAGGCTTTAGAATATATCCAAAAGGATGAGTATGTTGAAGTGACTCCTAAGTCATTAAGGTTACGTAAAATATACCTTACTGAAGTAGATCGTAAACGTAACAAAATCATATAATGAGTTTCTTAGAAACTCATGCGACTGAACTCGTAGGGTATTTAGCAATGCTAGTGTTGTTGATTTCTTTTTTGATGAAAGATATTAGACACTTACGGATGCTCAATACACTTGCGTGTGCGTTTTTTGTAGCTTATGGTTTTATGTTAGCAACCTCTTGGCCTATTATTATTTCCAATGCATCCATTATGGGAATTAATATATATTACCTGTTTTTGAAGAAAAAGTAGTATTTTCACACGATTAACTAACTTGACATAGAGGAAATTAGTGGGCTTATTTAGCTAAACTAATATACGTTGTTAGTTTTTTGTGCGTTATATTAATAGTTCTAACGAGTCAATGTGAGGTTACCTAAAATCATAAGTAATAATTTAATTCTAAAGATAACTTCACTGAATACATTGGTTGTGGGCGCTCGACTGTTGATGTCCTTAGTCGTTCAGAATCTATTAGCACAATACACAGGTCAAGCAGGGATTGCCAAAGTAGGGCAGTTGCGAAACATCTCTTCGATGCTTATGAGTCTCACATCTGTTGGAACCTTTAACGGGGTTGTAAAGTATGTTTCAGAATATAAGTCCGATCAAAAAAACTTACTTAAATTATTTTCAACTTTATACGTATTTAGTTTTACGGCGAGTATCGTATTATTTTTCATTCTATTTTTTGGGGCTTCGTATTTTTCTAATAAATTATTTTTATCATATGCGTATGTCATTGTTTTTAAAGTGACGGCTGTTACCGTTCCTTTTATTTCGATGCATCGAATTTTTACAGGGGTTGTGAACGGTCTTTCAGACTATAAAAAGCATGCTAAAATTGAGTTTATTTCTCATTTTTTAGCAGCAGTTTTATTGCTCGTCAGTCTTTATTTTTATTCTTTAAAAGGGGTTTTAGTTGCCATCGCACTGACGCCAATTATTCAGTTTACTGTTCTAATCATCATCTTTGGAAAACTGTTAAAAGACTATATTGATTTTAAATCAATCACTTTTAAAATCCCTTTTCTAAAACAACTTTTAGGATTTACAGCAATGTCTTTTGTAGCGACTGTACTCACAAATTATGTTGAAATTGATTTAAGAACATTAATTACAGATAAAATTAGTGAAGCAGAAGCGGGTTCATGGACAGCTATGAGTTCAATCTCTAAAATTTACATGCAATTTTTAATTGCAATTTTCTCGCTCTACATTTTGCCTAAGTATGCAACTATTAGCACCTCTTTTGAGTTTAGAGCAGAAATAAGTAAAATCTATAAATCATTAATCCCACTTGTTTTTACAGGAATGATTTTAGTCTATGTTTTTAGAAATATATTAATTGAAGTTATTTTTACTGAAGCCTTCTTGGGAATGGCTATTTTATTTAAATGGCAATTAGCAGGAGATTTTGTTCGCTTTATTGCGAATGTGTTAGCTTATCAGTTTTTAGCTAAAAAACAAATTAAATACTTTGTTTCTACACAGCTTTTTGGATTGGCGATGTATTATGTTTTCGGTAGATATTATTTAAGTTCTTTTGGCACCGAAGGGGTTGTAATAGCTCTATTTGTCAGTAATTTAATATATTTAGGAGTTGTATTTTTTGTTTTAAGAAACACCCTTTTAGGGAGAAACAGGGATATATAAAAAACAGAAATGATGAATTTTAAAATCACAAAAAAAATCTTTTATCAGTTTTTGATCCCTGTTGTCGTTGCCGTAGTTTTTGAACTCATACATAAAGGTTTTGATATTTCAACAGCGTATAATTTTATAGAAAATAGTTTATTCTCTATGCTATTAGTAGGCCCCGTCTATTTTATTGTGAATCGTAAACTACGATTAGGGTATGTCATACTCACGTTTCTAGTATTTTGTTTAGCAATTTATTTTGAAACGGTTTACTACTACTTTTTTGAGACCTATTTAAGTGCATCTTCATTGTTTGTCGTATTAGACTCAAACAGTTCTGAAGCAGCTGAATTCCTTAACTTTTATGTCGACCGTAAAGTCATCATCTTTTCTGTTTTGATGCTCATTATAATTGTTACTTCACTCTTAAGATTTAAATCGATTTTAAGTCATTCTAATAAAGCTTTAACACGCACAAGGATTAAGATATCAATTTATATGTTTTTGGTATTAGCCTTTCTTAAATTTTCTGGACTGATTGTTTACAACCTTGCTTATTTAATACTAAAATCTACGATAGAGTACACTGCTGAGTCCAATAAGCTTGGAGCTTACAAAACAAATAAAACGGGTGATTTTAATAATGTTTCTCGACCAATCAGTCAAGAAGATGAGGTGTATGTTATTGTTTTGGGAGAATCTACTTCCCGATCGCATTTTGGTTTATATGATTACTCCAGACAGACAACACCTAAACTCAATTCTATTAAAGATGAGTTAATCATTTACAATGATGTCATCAGTCCTCATGCCCATTCAATAGCTTCAATCACCAAAATTCTTACACTTGGGAATTACGAATATCCTGAAAAAATTGCCGCTGGTTCTATTATTCAACTCGCTAATAAGGCTAATTTTGAAACCGTTTGGTTGTCCAATCAAAGACCCATCGGAATCTATGAAAGTCTAGTCACTAAAATTGCATTATCTTCTAACATAAGTAAATTCTTAACGACTACTTTTGGAGTCCATAACAAAATTAAAGATGCAGAGCTCCTTCCTGAACTAGATACGATTCTACTCGAAGGTACATCTTCCAAAAAATTTATTATAATTCATCTCATGGGAACCCATCATAGCTATAAGAACAGGTATCCGGATAACTTCAATAAATTTAAAGATACTCCGTTTAGTAATTATAAATCGGATGAAAATTTTAATATCATAAACAACTATGATAATGCTGTATTGTATACGGATTTTGTAGTTTCTGAAATCATTCAAAAAATTAAATCTTTAAACACTAAAAGTTTTGTGTTATACATTTCAGATCATGGCGAAGAATTATTTAAAGATCACAACATGGCAGGTCATAATGAGGATATTTCAACCCAAGACATGTACGACGTTCCATTTTTGTTATGGCAATCTGAGGCTTACAAAAAACAAAAGGAGCTTACGGTTGATGCGAATAGACCCTATATGCTTGATGATTTGTTTCACAGTCTTTCTGATCTCTTGCAAATTTCAGCTCAAGAAGTTGATGTCGAACGAAGTATTTTTAATGAAGCATTCAAAAGCCGTAAACGAATCATTTTAGAGTCATCGGAATATGAAGCATATTTTAATTTAGATTAAATTTGAACCACCAATTATGAATCTTAGTAAATTTTTATTTTGAGTCATCCACTAACAATAAAAAAAAAGATATGTATTGTCACCTCTTCCTTAGGAAAAGGAGGTGCTGAAAAATCATCTGCGTCGCTATCCAAAATGTTATTTGATAAAGGATATGATGTCCATATTGTTAGTGTTCTTAACAAAATTGAGTTTAGCTATTCAGGAACGTTATTTAATTTAGGAGCAATTAAAGATACTAATGATACTGTTGTAGGCAGAATTTATAGGTTGATTCAGTTTATAAAGTATTTAAATAACAATCAATTTGATTGTATTATTGATAGTCGTTCTAGAGTAGCTGCCTTTAGGGAGTTTTTTATCACTGTATTTGTTTACGCCTCACGTCCTGTGATTTATGTGATTCACAACTACAAGACTTCTCATGCGTTTTCTGATTTTAATTGGTTGTCAAGACGTTTGTATAAGAATAAGAAGATGATTGCAGTTTCTGAAGAAGCAAAAAACAAGTTTAAATCTAAATTTAATTTAAGTGATATCTCTACTATTTATAACGCATATGATTTTGAAACTAATGTAAAGAATTCAGCTCAAAAGGATATAAGCAGTCCAAAAATTGATAACTATATTCTCTTTTTTGGTAGAATTGATGATCAGCATAAAAACCTCAAATTATTATTAAACTCTTACAAATCATCTAAGCTCTCATCGCTTGGATATAAATTAGTAATCTTAGGAAATGGACCTGATCTTAATATGATAAAAGAGGTGTCAAAGCAAATGGAATTAGAATCTGAGGTGGTATTCATAGCTGCTGTTACCGACCCTTCCCTTTATGTTTCTAATGCGAAATTCACCGTTTTAACAAGTAGGAATGAAGGTTTCCCAATGGTTTTGATTGAATCCCTGTCATTAGGCACGCCTGTAGTTTCAATGAATTGTAAATCTGGGCCAAAGGAAATTATAACAAACGAACATAACGGGTTATTAGTAGACACCTATACAGAAGTAGCTTTTTCCGAGGCTATGAACCGTTTAGTGAACGATGAAGTCCTATATACGCATTGTAGGAAAAATTCTAAAAAGAGTGTTGAGAAATTTTCCATGGAAAATATTTCTAAGGATTGGGAGCGAATTATCGAAAACCTCCCTTAAAAAATATATTTTAATTTACTATTTTTTAAATGGTGACAGATAGATGTTACAGCGTAATAAAGCGTTTTGTAACTGTTTAAGAAAACCAATGATAATGGAAGGAGTGTTCATTAAAACTCGTTGACTAAAATTAAGATTCGAAGGGTCAATCTCCTTCTTTAGCTGTCTATAACTACCAGAGTCGCCTTCTATTTTTCTTTCAATAGCCACAGAAAATCGATTCAAATCCATATATTTTTTAAATGATGTATTGGAAGTGTCCAAATCTTTGAAGTTTTCAAATAGTTTCATGCGATCAATGCGGCTTGACGAATACGACAAATGGTATTGAGGACTTAAAATAATTTTGTTAGCACTTGCAATCGCAGAGAATGCAACGGATTCTTTTAGAGCAATACGAATCCATAAGTCAGTGTCTTGCCCAGAACGCATTTCTTCGTCAAATCCTCCAATTTCTAAAAACGTTTTTTTAGGGATTAAAACTGCAGAAGTCCAGGCAATACTGTCTGTGATAGAAGCTGAAAAATAATCTTCGATAACTCCAAAATGATCTTTAGTCACCCCATTAAAATGAGCATTCATTTTATTGCCATTAAAAAATTGTTTGTAATAAGCGGCGGCATACAATCCACACTTAGGGAAGCTCGTGTATAGACTGTTTAAATTTTCTAAGTGGTTTGGTTCCCATAAATCGTCAGCATCTAAAAATGCGATTAAATCTGAACTCGATTTAGAAACACCATAATTCCTTGCATGAGAAACCCCTTTGTTTTTAGTCGTGTGAAGCGTGATGCGTTCATCAATAAAAGAATTTACAACATCAACACTACCATCTGTAGAACCATCATTAATTAGGAGGACTTCAAAATTAGAAAATGTTTGACTCAAAACACTCAAAAGAGTTTTCTTAATAAAGTGTTCTTTATTAAATAACGGAATGATTACGGATATGTATGCCATTATTCGTTTTTACTGATATAACAAAGATAGCTTAGTTTGTATAAGTCAAAAATGAATAACGATGGTTTTTCAGACAACAGGTTTGTTTCGAACGAGTTTTTAAAAACAGGAAACAATAATGCGAGTATAAAATTAATCCCAATTTTTTTACAGTTATGAAACGTTCGAATAATACGAGTGTATTTTACATGAATCAAATTATCTTTAGCTAAAGTAAGAGAGGCTTTTACCCCTTTCAATGATTTTTTTAAATAGATTTCACTGCTCTCTAATCCAAGGTGATAAATTGGATTGTTAATATGAGAGATGGAAATATCATTTTCTTTCAGGTTAAAAGAAAATAATAAATCTTCATGAGCATCAAGTGAGATTTCTTCATTAAAATTCACACTATTAAAGACTTCTTTTTTTATTAAGAAATTACAAGACAAAAAACTTAAGTAAACAGATTTTTTTCTTTCGTTTAAAGGAACAACCTCGCGTTTTCTTCCAAAAACCCAGCGTAGCATTTCTTCATTTTTCGGCTTAATATCTTGATAATTTACGCCCCCAAATATCAATTGTGTCGATTCGGTAAATGCAGCTAAATACTCAGAAATAAAATTATTTTTCACGGGAATGACATCGGCATCTAAAAATAATAATAAATCAAATTTAGCATCTTTTGCCAATAGGTTCCGAATCGAACTTCTACCAATATTAGTGTCTAAAAATTTATAGGTTGTGTTTTTTAATAAATTTATGGTCTTATTAGAAGCGATGATCTCTAGGTTAGTTGAGCTATCATCATAGCAAAGAATTTCAAAATCTATATTACAAGCTGATGATTGGGCGTGGAGTTCAAAAACCAAAGCCTCAATGTTATAATTATATGTTGGAATAAGTATAGAGAGCATTTTTAATTTTTACGTTGTACAACTTCAAAGACTTTCGTGTCTTCACATTTGAGAGTTTTACTTGGGTATTTTAAAATTAAAGCATAATCATGGGTTGCCATAAAAATAGTATGACCTTTTTTGTTGAGTTCTAAAAGCACTTCCATTACCTCTACACTAGTTTGTGGATCTAAATTTCCAGTAGGTTCATCGGCTAAAATTAGCTTGGGGTCGTTTAATAAGGCTCTTGCTATCGCCACGCGTTGTTGTTCTCCACCCGACAATTCATATGGATATTTAGCCCCTTTTGTTTGCATATTCACCTTTGTTAGAACCGCTTCAATCTTAGCACTTATCAAAGCTTTGTCTTTCCATCCTGTAGCCTTTAAAACAAATTCGAGGTTGCCCTGGATACTGAGCTCATTTAAAAGTTTAAAATCTTGAAATACAACGCCCAGTTTTCGTCTTAAAAAAGGGATATCCTTTTCTTTCATCGTCTTTAAATCAAATTCAACGATGGATCCAGAACCATTATTCAGTTTTAGATCGCCATAAAGTGTTTTTAAAAAACTACTCTTTCCAGAACCTGTTTTTCCAATTAAATACACAAATTCACCCTCCTTGACATCGACATTGACATCACTTAATATTAAATTGTCATTTTGAAAAATGGAAACGTTTTCTAATTTTAATACTGAATCTGACATCTATTTAACCTAAAAATTAATTTTTATAAAAGTATTAATATTTGACTCAATTATCAAACATCATTTGAATTAAACGAACTCCTTTGATTTATATTTTAATGAACTTATAATTTAGCCTATATTTTTCCGTTATCCAATTGATATATTTTATATTTGAATGTAATAAAAAGCCTTTCACACATGACTTCCTTAAAATATTTAGCTCGAATTATTTTTTTGTGTTTCTTTTGTCTTGGGTTTTCACAACAATCTGCGGTATATACCCATCATGCTGTTAATTTTCAATCCGCATTAGATCTTTATAATTCACAACAATATCAATCGGCTCAAGTGCTTTTTAAATCTGTAGAATCAACTTCTTCGGATGCTTTTTTAAAATCTAATTCCGCCTATTACAATGCCAATTGCGCAGTCCGACTGAATCAACCAAACGCTGAACTGCTCGTAGAATCTTTTGTAGAACAGTACCCGTCAAGTACCAAACGTAATTCGGCCTTTTTAGAAGTTGCAAATTATTATTTCGAAAATGCTAAATACTCCTATGCTCGTAAATGGTATGATAAAGTTTATTTTGAATCTATCTCCAAATCAAATGTAGAACCGTTTTATTTTAATTATGGATACAGTTTGTATGCTACCAAAAACTACAAAGCTGCTAAATCATATTTAACAAAAGTTGAAACTTCTAAAATATATGGTTCACAAGCAAAATATTACATTGGTTTTATGGCCTATGAAGGAGATGATTATGATCAAGCAACCGAGTATTTTAATCAAGTAGAACAGACCGAAGCGTACAAAAATAATTTATCCTATTATCAAGCGGATTTAAATTTTAAGCTAGGAAAATTTACAAAGGCCATTGAATTGGCATCCGTTCAGTTAGAAAAAAGTTCATCAAAAGAAGTATCTGAACTCTCTAAAATCATTGGAGAAAGTTATTTTAATCTTCAAAAATATCCTGAAGCAATTCCTTACTTAAAAGCTTATAAGGGCAAAAAAGGCCGCTGGAATCACACAGATTTTTATCAATTGGGATATGCGTTTTATAAACAGAATGACTATCAACAAGCAATTAATGAATTTAATAAAATCATAGAAGGCTCAAATGCGATTGCACAAAATGCCTATTATCATTTAGCAGAAAGCTATGTCAATCTAAACAAAAAACAACAAGCTTTGAATGCGTTTAAAAATGCTTCAGAAATGGATTTCAGTCCTAATATTCAAGAAGATGCTTGGCTAAATTATGCCAAACTCAGCTATGAAATTGGCAATCCCTACAAGTCCACACCCGAAGTCTTAACTGATTTTCTGGAACGTTATCCCAAGTCGGCTTTTAAAATAGAAGTAGAAACTTTATTGATTGACTCTTATATTAGTTCCAACAACTTTAAGGAAGCACTTGAATTATTAGAAAAAAAATCACGAGCAGCTCACAAAGAAGCCTATCAAAAAGTTACGTTTTATAGAGCTTTAGAACTGTATAATAGTGCCAAGTATTTAGGTGCAAAGGAACTTTTGGAACGCTCGTTGTCCACTTCTGTAATTTCAGTTTTTATGGCCAGAGCAACCTATTGGAAAGCCGAAACAGATTACCAGTTATCAAACTTTAAGGAGGCCTTAGAGGGATTTTTAGACTTTAAAAATACGATTCAAAGCCAACAACTTGAAGAATTTGAAAATATCGAATACAACTTAGCTTATACCTATTTTAAACAAAAACAATACGCTTTAGCCATCAAATCCTTTCAGTCTTTTATAGATACAAAACCTAAAAACTTGATTTTGTCAAACGATGCCTTTTTGAGACTGGGCGATTCTTATTTTGTAACTACGCAATACAGTCCTGGTATTGATGCGTATCAAGCCGCCTTAAAACTTGGACAAATTGAATTGGATTATGCCACCTTCCAAATAGCTGTCAGTCGTGGTTATTTAGGTCAAATTTCAGAAAAAATAAAAGGCCTTGATGAAGTGATGAAATTTAAAAAATCGCATTTAAAAGATCAAGCTTTGTTTGAATTGGCTAACACTTATGTCAATCAAGGAACTCCAGAAATGGCACTCCCTTTTTATACTCAATTAATCACTGAATTACCATCTAGTCCATTGGTGTCTAAAGCATTGCTTCGTAAAGGTCTTATGTTATATAACAGAGGAGATACGCAAGCTGCCATTGAAAACTTAAACAAAGTTGCAGTCAACTATCCATCCACTCCAGAAGCGTTTCAAGCCATCAGCTCTTCCCGTGCCATTTATATTGATTTAGGTCAGGTTGAAAGGTATGCTGCTTGGGTTCAAACCTTGGAATATGTTGGAGTAACTGACAGTGAATTGGATGACGCTACATATGAAGCAGCCGAAAAACAATATTTAGACACTAACATTTCTAAAGCCATCGATTTGTTTAATGGGTATATTGCTCGTTTTTCAAAGGGAAAACAACTCCTTAAAGCTCATTTTTATCTAGCCGAATTGTATTACAAGAGTGATTTATCAGTAAATGCACTTCCACATTATACGTATGTTTGTGAACAATCAACCAATGAGTTTACAGAACCGGCCTTGTTAAAGTCATCTGAAATTGTCTTAGCTGCCAAAACATTTGAAACCGCACTATCATTACTATCAAGGTTAGAAATAGAAGCCATCAACCCTCAAAATAGGTTGTACGCACAGTCCAACTTAATGAAAACATATTTTCAGTTAGAAGATTATGAGGCTGCAATTCGTTATGCAGAACGCATTCTTGAGAATTCAAAAACGGATACATACATAAAGAGCGACGCTCATATTATCATTGCTCGTGCAGCTATGAAAACCAATAATGAAACCAAAGCACGTTCAGCTTATGCGCAAGTAAAAAGCGTTGCTACTGGTGAAATGGGTGCGGAAGCACAGTATTTTGAAGCCTATTTTAAGTATGTTGACGGAAACCATGAAACCTCCAATGAGAGCGTTCAAGTATTGATTAAAAATTTCTCTAGTTATAAATATTATGCTTCCAAAGGCTTAATTATTATGGCTAAGAATTTTCAAGCACTTGACGATGTATTTCAAGCTACATACATCTTAGAAAACGTAATTCAAAATTTTGCAGAATTTAAGGAGGTTGCAGAAGAAGCTAAAGTTGAATTAGATCGCATCAAAACGGAAGCCGCTAAAACAAATGCATCAATTGAAGTAGATACCACAAATGAAAACTAATTATATGAATATTACATTAAATAAATACTTGTGTTTAGTATCCGTTTTGATGGTCATGTTTCAAGCTGATAACTTGTTGGCACAAAATAAACAATCACGTTCTCAAGATACGATTGATACACAAGTAGTCACTATTGTAAAACCTTACACACCCAAAATATCTGATGCTTTTAAGTTGAAGCAAACCCCTCGCATAGGTCGTTCTGAGACGCCTCAGAAAACAGTGAAGTACACTATTTTTTCGATTCCTGTTGCTTCCACATTTACGCCTGCAAAAGGCAAATCTGTCGGCTTAGATAAACTTAAAAAGGAAAAATTATTTCAAAATTATGTTGCATTAGGCTATGGGAATTATGGAACTATTTTAGGGAATTTGTACTTAAATCAACGACTCGGACGTGGAGAGCGTATTGGTGGATACATTGAACACCACTCCTCACAAGGGGGGATTTACGGTTTGCAACTTGAAGATAGTTTTTCAAACAGCAGCGCTCAAGTTAATTATGTAAAAAGTCTAAAAGCCTTTGTTTGGAATACAGATATAGCATTTCAACGGCAAGCCGTGAATTGGTATGGACTTCCATTTGAAACAACATTCGCAATCGACTCAAAACAGATTTACTCCACGATTGAATTGGGCAGTGATGTACAAATTACAAAAGGGATTCTTAAAACTGGAGAGTTTCATTTACGACGTTTTTCGGATGCTTACGATTCTCAAGAATTACAACTTAAAGCAGAAACTATCTTTAAATTCGATTTGCTCGACAGTCCAATTAATTCGAGTGTCAAAGTAGAATATTTAAAAGGAAGTTTTGCTAAAAATTACAATGAATTAGAGGTTCAAAATTATGGAAACATTCAGTTTTCAATAGCACCAAGCTATCAATATATTCAAGACGATCTTAACGTTTTAGTAGGATTTAAGGCTTACTATTTGATGGATTCTGAACAGAACAAAAATGACTTTTACATCTATCCCAATGTAGAAGCGAGTTACGCTGTTGTCAATTCAATTGTAGTGGCTTACGCAGGAATCAAAGGCGATTTATATCAAAACACGTATTATGATTTTGCGCAAATAAATCCATTTGTATCTCCAACTTTAGACATTCGTCCAAGTTCAACCCCTTATAAAGTGTTTGTCGGAACCAAAGGAAAACTCTCTCAAACCATTGGATATGATTTAAAAGGGAGTTTCACACGCGAGCAAAACAAAGCCCTTTTTAGAACGCATAGCATTCAAAATTTATCAGTACCTAATAATTACAATCAAGGAAATTCCTTTGGAGTTGTTTATGATGATGTTGATGTGTTTAATGTCTCCGGCGCTTTAGAAATTGAAATGAGTCAACAACTTAATGTCCGTCTGAAAGGAGATCTCTATAAATTTACGAGTGATATAGAGCCCACCGCTTGGAATTTGCCAGAATTTGAAGCCTCCTTATTTTTAGACTATCAACTGTCTGATAAATTAGCAATGGCTGCCAATCTGTTTTATTGGGGATCAAGACAAGACACCACCAATTTTGAAGGACAATTAATTACAGCGCCCATAGTGCCCAATGTCACACTTGATGCTTTTTTAGATGCTAATTTTCAAATTACATATAAAATCACCAACCAATTTGGGGCATTTATAAAAGCCAATAATATAGCGAATAACAGCTACAACCGTTGGAACAATTATCCCGTTCAAGGATTTCAGGTTTTAGGAGGGGTGAGCTATAAATTTGACCTTTAAGCGATAGTAAGTCTTGCGAGGAAATCAAAATGAGGGCCTTCTTTCACTAATTCACATTTTAGACCTACTTGATCACAGGCTATTTTAAGTTTTTCAAAATCGAGATACATCCAACTAAACGTAGCTTCTTCGCCTTTATAGCGCACTGTATAGTCTAGTTCTCCGTAATAATCTTTGTTCGTGTCCATCCAATACCCACCATCCTCATCTTGATACATATACTTTATATCTGATGAGTCAATTAGAATTTGACCTTCTGGGTTGAGAAGTGTTTTAAGGTGGTTTAATACTAATGGAGTGTGTGCTAATGATTGAAATATTCCAGAACCATTCATCAATAAAATCAAGGTATCAAAAGATGCAGTTTCATTCATAACATCTAAAACCTTTGCATTTTTCAACCCCCTTAATTGACAGGCTTTGATAGCGCCTTCAGAAATATCGATGGACTTTACTTCCAGCCCTTTGGATGTCAAATAAAGACTGTGACTTCCAGCACCACATCCCACGTCCAAAACACTTCCTTTAGATAGCGTTAAGGCTGTTTGTTCCAAGGCAGGCATCTCAGAAAAATCTCTAAACAAATAGGGGAGCGGTAAGGGGTCTTCTTCCGAAATACTTGTCGAAGTAACAAGGTCTTCTGTATAATTTCCTTCTTGATAATCTAAAATGGCAGTTCCAAAAACATCGTTCATGAGGGGGCGTTTTAAATGGGTATTTAAATTAAATTCAAGATTCTTGCGAATCCTTTTAAATCGAGACAAAGATAAGAAAAAGAGATGATGTGTGTTTTTTACAATTCGTAGAAGTTTTTATATCAAGTTCATAAAAAACAATTGCATTCTAATAAGTTATATTTGTAACTAGGATTGATTGCCTATTGCAATAATTCTTCACTATTCATGGAACAACTCACACAACTGACAGCAGATTTTTCAAGTGCCGTTTGGGGATTGCCTTTGCTAATAATTCTTATTGGCGGTGGACTGTATTTACTTATTCTTTCAAGGTTTGAAACCTTTCGACTCATTGGTCATGCGTTTAAAGTGTTGGGAGGCACCTATGATAACCCCAACGATTCAGGGCAAATAACCCATTTTCAAGCACTCACAACTGCTCTGTCCTCCACCATTGGTATGGGGAATATTGCAGGGGTTGCGGTGGCTATTTCTATTGGAGGACCGGGTGCTATTTTTTGGATGTGGGTGAGTGCAGTTGTTGGAATGTCTACAAAGTTTTTTACCTCCACTTTAGCAATTATGTTTCGAGGAAAAGACAGTGCCGGAGTGTTACAAGGAGGTCCCATGTATTTTATTATGGAAGGCTTGGGTAAATCGTGGAAACCACTCGCAATTATGTTCTGTATTTGTGGGTTGGTAGGGGCGTTGCCTGTGTTTAATGTCAATCAACTGACGCAAGCAATCAATGATATTTTGTTGACGCCAAATGGCGTTGATGTAGGACTTAAATCTAATTTAACTATCGGTTTGGTGTTGGTGAGTATCACGGCAGTTGTCATTCTTGGGGGTATTGGACGCATTAGTAAAATAGCCTCTAAAATGGTGCCTTCTATGGTGTTGCTCTATTTTGTTGCCGTACTGATTATCTTAACAGTAAATATAGAAGTCGTTCCTAAATATTTAGGGCTAATTTTCACAGATGCATTTGCAGCGGACAATTTTAAAGGCGATGCCTTTTTTGGTGGTCTTGTTGGAGGATTGATATTGTTAGGAGTCAAGAGAGGTGCATTTTCAAATGAAGCGGGAATTGGAACCGCCCCTTTAGCACATGGAGCTGCCAAAACAAATGAACCGGTTCGTGAAGGGCTGGTAGCCATGTTAGGACCCGCCATCGACACCTTATTGGTGTGTACGCTTACAGCCTTAGCGATTTTAGTGACGGGTGTTTGGAAAACATCTTCAGATAATGGTGTGAGTCTAACCGCAGCCGCTTTTGCAGCCGCCATGCCTGGATATGGGAACTATCTGTTATTAGTGTGTATAGCCGTATTTAGTATATCATCCTTATTCTCTTTTTCCTACTACGGAACCAAATGTTTGTCGTTTTTAGTCGGAGCCGATAAAAAACATTACTATAATTATTTTTATATCGCCAGTATCATCCTGGGTGCAACGGCTTCTTTGGATATGATGATTAACCTGATTGATGGAGCGTTTGCTCTCATGGCAATTCCAACTATGTTGTCCACCCTAATTCTAGCACCCAAAGTGGTCAAAGAATTGAAAGCATATAAAACACGTTTGAAGGAGGGGACGTTTAACTAACAACTCCTTATCAAATACTCAACTATTTATCCTTATTTTTGCAACATGCAAGACCAATTACAATCCCTTTCCAAAAAAGTCAAAGAAAACCAAAAGGCACATCGTAACTTTTTTATAAAGCTCAGAAAGAAAACACCCAAAAATCTCGACGCCATCATGGAAAAATTACATGAGGACGAGTTTAAAAAATCAGATTGTCTCCAGTGTGCTAATTGCTGCAAAACCACCAGTCCAATTTTTACAAAGAAAGATATTGAACGCATTTCAAAATCTTTTAGAATTAAAACACGTCAGTTTATAGATACCTATCTGAATGTTGATGACGATCAGGATTATGTCCTAAAATCTTCGCCCTGTACTTTTTTAGCAGATGATAATACCTGTAATATTTATGATGTGCGTCCCAAAGCCTGTCAGGAATATCCCCATACCAATCGAAAAAGTTTTGAAAAAATTTCAGACCTTACCCTTAAAAATCTTGCTATCTGTCCCGCAACATTTAATATCGTAGAAGCCTTAAGAGCTAAATTAAAATAAGTATATTTATAAAACTTTTAATGCGTACATGGAACAGCTGATTAATTATTTTGAAACCATCCCATCGTTACATCGTAGTTTAATTCTTGTTGGTGGGTTGACATTTTTTTGGTTTTTAGAAGGTGCTTTGCCATTGGTTAAATTTGGGTATAACAAATGGAAACACGCGCTTCCAAACTTGTTTTTCACCTTCACAACCATTCTTATTAATTTTGCTTTGGCTTTTTTATTACTCAATACTGCCGATTGGGTTGGAGTAAATAATTTTGGAATTCTTAACTGGCTTCCAGAAATGCCACTTTGGTTGTATGTTACTTTAGGCGTTTTATTGATGGATTTTGTAGGCGCTTATTTACCGCACTTTACAGAGCATAAAGTCCCACCTCTTTGGATGGTGCATTTGGTTCACCATTCCGATCATAAAGTTGATACCACGACTGCCAACCGTCACCACCCTTTAGAAAGTGTGATACGTTATGTTTTTACGCTTGCAGGCGTGTTTATTATTGGAGCCCCTATTGGGATCGTTATGTTGTACCAATCCATCTCTTTAGTCGCCACTCAGTTCAGTCATGCCAATATCAAACTGCCTAAAAAAATAGATTACTTTTTGAGTTTTGTACTTGTATCGCCAGATATGCACAAAATTCACCACCATTACCAATTGCCTTATACAGACGCTAATTATGGTAATATTTTTTCCATTTGGGACCGTCTTCTTGGGACGTATATTTATATGGAAAGAGAACATATTGTGTATGGTGTGGACACATTTCCGAGTGAGTCCGAAAACAGTAGTTTAAAGCATTTATTGAAACAACCTTTTCAAGGCTATAGAAAACCTACAACGGATACAGTAGGTAAGGGACTCTAAGTAGTTTATAGCGTTCTAAATCCGTTTTCCAGCTATCGCGAATTTGGTCGGAATTCATCCCCATTTCAATCTGTTTCTGCAACAATTTTTGCCCTGCTAATTTGGTGAAAAAGGGATTGAAAAATTCAGCTTTGTTTTCAGTATTTTGAAACGCATCCAACAACCATTTTAATTCTATTTGAGATAAATTTGAGTAGTTTTTTAAATTTAATCCTGTACAGATTTTGTTTTCATAAACTGGATATTTAGCACCTACATTTGGTTTTGGTGTAAACTCGTAACTATAGTCAACACTCTTTAAAAAAGGACTTCCAAAAATTTGAAACTGAAGTTCCGTTCCACGTCCCATACTCACATTAGTCCCTTCAAACAAACACAAACTCGGATACAAATTAATGGCTGTTGCATTGGGAAGGTTTGGAGATGGTTTTATGGGCAATTCATAAGCCGTTTGGTGGGTGTAGTTTTTTACTGGAATCACTTTTAGATCACATTGAACACCCTTAGAAAGCCATCCTTCACCGTTGATCATTTTGGCATATTCACCAACCGTCATACCGTGTACGATTGGAACAGGGTGCATCCCCACAAAACTAGAGAAATTTAAATCTAAAATGGGGCCATCCACATAATGCCCATTTGGATTCGGTCGGTCTAAAACGACGACTGTAATGCCTAAATTGGCACAGGTTTCCATCATATAATGAAGGGTCGATAAAAACGTATAGAAACGCGCACCAACATCCTGAACATCAAAAATAATAAGATCTAAACCTTCTAAGATTTTAGCATTTGGTTTTTTATTTGCACCATACAAAGATACAATTGGAACGCCACTACCAGAGTCAATACCATCTTTTATAGTTTCCCCAGCATCCGCAGTGCCTCTAAATCCATGCTCTGGAGCAAAGACTTTTTTGACCGCAATATTTAAACTCAATAAAGAATCTACTAAATGTGTGTATCCCTCTTCTTTAAAAATAACCGTGGTTTGATTGGCTACAATTCCGATATTTTTATTCTTAAGAATCGGCAAATAGTGTTCTGTCTGTTGCGCTCCAACGCTCAAAGGTGTTTGTGCATGCGTATTTGACTGGTTTCGGCACGAAAGAAGTGTCAAAACAAATAATAAAACTGTATTTTTGATAAAATTTAAATGCATTTATAAGTTTTGAATTACGAGTATTTTTTAGCCAAACGAATTATTGGTAATAAGTCCTATAAAAGTAGTGTATCGGCACCAATAATAAAAATCGGAATTGCAGCCATTGCAATTAGCACCATTGTGATGCTGATCGCCATTGCGACTGGGATTGGTTTGGAACATAAAATTCGTGACAAAGCAGTGGCGTTTAACGGCCATATTACCATTTCTAATTTTGACAGTAATGCTTCTGAAGGTGCGCAAGTCCCCATTTCCAAAGATCAAGATTTTTATCCTGAGTTTAACTCTGTTGAAGGAGTGTCACACGTTCAGGCTGTTGCTAATAAATTCGGAATTATTAGAACCAAAACCGATTTTGAAGGATTGTTTTTAAAAGGAGTAGGAACGGATTATGATTGGCGGTATTTTAAAGAATTTCTAATTGAAGGTCGCCTTCCAAAATACACTCAGAAATACAGCAATGAAGTTCTAATTTCAAAATATTTAGCAGACCGTTTGGGGTTTGTAATAGGCGATAGTTTTCAGATGTATTTCATGAAATCCGATCCAAGTCAACCGCCAAGCATTATGAAATATGCGGTGGTAGGCATCTTTAATTCAGGCTTTGAAGAATTAGATAAAACCTATGTCCTAGGCGATATTAACCATGTACAACGCTTGAACAGATGGTCGAAAGATCAGGTTGGAAATTTTGAAGTTTTCATTTCGAATTATAACGACTTAGAACGCATCGGAAATGAAGTGTATGCCCAAACACCATCTACTTTAGATGCGATGACCGTAAAACAAAAGTATGCGACCATCTTTGAATGGATTCCAATTTTCACCACTAATATTTATGGCATTATTGGGATCATGATTTTGGTAGGAGCCATTAATATGATTACAGCCTTACTTGTTTTAATTCTGGAACGCACCCAAATGATTGGAATTCTCAAAGCTTTGGGAAGTAGCAATTGGAGCATCCGTAAACTGTTTTTGTACAATGCATCCTATTTGATTGCCTGTGGATTGTTTTGGGGAAACCTTATTGGGATTGGGGTTTTATTACTTCAAAAACAATTTGAGTTTCTAAAATTAGATCCGTCTGTTTATTATGTAACCGTAGCACCTGTCTATCTCGATTGGACGTATGTGGTTTTGCTCAATCTGATGACCTTTGTTTTGTGTTTGTTAATGTTGTTAATTCCGTCGTTTTTAATTAGTAAAATTGTACCTGTAAAAGCCATTCAATTCGAATAAAAACTTCTGTATTCCAGATTTGAATCCCCAATTAATTAGTGTATTTTTGCTGCAAATATAGAACATGAAGTACGCCGAAAATATTTTAGAAACCATTGGGAACACGCCTCTCATTAAGATGAACGTCCTCACTAAAGAATTGCCGTGTTTGGTTTTGGCAAAATATGAAACTTTTAATCCAGGCAATTCTGTAAAGGATCGTATGGCTTTACAAATGATTGCGGATGCAGAAGCGGATGGACGTCTAAAACCTGGAGGCACAATTATTGAAGGGACTTCAGGAAATACGGGAATGGGCTTGGCATTGGCAGGAATCATCAAAGGCTACAAATGTATTTTTGTACTCGCAGACAAACAATCCAAAGAAAAAATGGATATTTTACGTGCCGTTGGTGCTGAGGTGGTGGTCTGTCCAACATCTGTAGAACCAGAAGATCCTCGGTCTTATTATTCCGTTTCCAAACGTTTGGCAGAAGAAACACCCAATTCTTGGTATGTGAATCAATATGACAATCCGAGTAACTGCAAGGCTCATTTTTTAAGCACGGGCCCCGAAATTTGGGAACAAACGGATGGGAAAATCACCCATTTTGTGGTAGGTGTTGGAACTGGAGGTACAATTTCAGGCGTTGGAAGTTATTTAAAAATGAAAAACCCGAATGTTAAAATTTGGGGTGTTGATACTTATGGCAGTGTTTTTAAGAAATACCACGAAACAGGGGAGTTTGACGAAAACGAAATTTACCCGTATGTCACAGAAGGTATTGGAGAAGATATTTTGCCTTTGAATGTCAACTTTGGTGTCATTGATGGATTTACCAAAGTGACAGATAAAGATGGTGCCGTTTATACCCAACGTTTGGCAAAAGAAGAAGGCATGTTTTTAGGGAACTCTGCAGGTTCTGCGATCAAAGGGGTGCTTCAACTGAAAGAACATTTCAAGCCTGACGATGTGGTAGTAGTGTTATTTCATGACCATGGCAGCCGTTATGTGGGTAAAATGTTCAATGACGATTGGATGCGCGAAATGGGCTATATCGATTAGGCCCAAATTTGTAGATACGCTACGCTATACCGCTCTTTTTGAGCACTATAAAATTTTAAAAGTCACCTATTTTTTTGGAAGTAGGTGATTTTTTTATACATTTAACATTGATTTTGATCCCAAGTCTAAATCTTCATAAGCAACTTGACCTGTAGTTGCCCTGCCACCGCACGAATCTTTCGTGTGGTATTAAACCCGCTCCGCAAAGTCTCTGACTTCGCGGAACAAAAAAAAATAAAATAAAGGTTTGCCTCGCCGTTGCGCGAATCCATTCGCGTTCCAATTAAATCCCATAAACCCCTGCCGCCACACGAATCCGAAACCCAAAATGACCGTTTATCAATTAATCCTTTACGTTCGTTAATCGGTTTGTGATGCTTTTAGAAAAAGTTGGTATCCGCTCCGCAAAGTCTCTGTCTTCGCGGAACAAAAAAAATAAAATAAAGTATTGCCCCGCTGTTGCGTGAATCCATTCACGTTCCAATTAAATCCCATAAACCCCTGCTCCCGTACGAATCCGAAACCCAAACTTACCGTTTATCAATTAATCCTTTACGTTCGTCAATCGGTTTGTGATGCTTTCAGTAAAAGTTGGTATCCGCTCCGCAAAGTCTCTGTCTTCGCGGAACATAAAAAAAGTGTACAATGAAATGTAAATTGTGAAGGATTAAAAAAAAATATGAATGGAAAAGTAATGAGAATTATATATGCTCAAAGTCGTGAGACTTTGCGCAGCAGGTTTTGAAAATTTGGCAACTCTAAAACTTTTTTTATCTTAGTGGGATGCAAGAAGACTTCCTACACTATGTCTGGCAGCATAAAAAAATGAGCCTCAAATCATTGCAAACCACCACTCAAGAACCGATTATTCTTAAGGCTGTGGGTTTGCCTAATGTCAATTCTGGCCCCGATTTTTTTAATGCTCAACTAAGTATCGGCACACAGATGTGGGCGGGTAACGTCGAAATCCATGTCAAATCCTCCGATTGGTATGTGCACCATCACGAAACGGATGCTGCTTATGACAGTGTAATCTTGCACGTGGTTTGGGAACACAACATGGATGTTTTTCGAAAAGACAATTCACCAATTCCAACTCTTGAACTCAAAAACTATGTCCTTCCGCACACCTTTAAAAATCACACCTCATTATTGAGTCAGAAGCAATCTTGGATTCCTTGTGAGTCTAGTATTAAGGAAGTAGATGAATTTACTATCAACCATTGGATAGAGCGTTTGTATTTAGAGCGTTTGGAAGCAAAGTACAAAGCCATCGAAACTCAACTCAATGAATCCAAGCAAGATTGGGAAGCCGTTTTGTTTTGGCAACTCGCCAAAAACTTTGGGCTTAAAGTCAATGGAGAGGCTTTTTTAAGTGTTTCAAAATCAATTAAATTTTCGGTCGTTCGTAAATCACAACACGAAGTCCATCTGCTTGAAGCCCTTTTTTTTGGGCAAGCAGGCCTTTTGGATACAGAAGCACAAGACCGGTATATTTCTGAACTCAAAAACACTTATGAATTCTTGAAAAATAAATTCTCACTTTCAAGAGTAGGTGTGGTACCAGTGCAATTCTTTAGATTGCGTCCGCCTAATTTCCCAACCATCCGATTGGGACAGTTAGCAGCGCTCTACAGCCGATCCTCAAATTTGTTTTCAAGAATTATTGAAGCACAGTCCTTAGAGCAGTTGTATGCTGTTTTTGAAGGGTCTACATCCAAGTTTTGGGATACGCATTATACCTTTCAGAAGCACTCAAAATCAACACCAAAAACCTTAACAAAAGCGTTTATAAATTTACTAATTATCAACACCATCATCCCAATGAAGTTTGCCTTTAATAAATTCAATCGCCATTCCAATCAAGAGGATATTGTAGAAATAATGCGTAAAATCCCCTTGGAGCACAATAGTATTGTCGATAAATTTTACACGTTTTACGCGTTTGGAAAGACTGCGTTAGAGTCTCAAGCGTTACTTCAATTAAAACAAAATTATTGTTCAAAAAATAAATGCCTTCAATGTGCGATTGGTAGTGCACTTTTGAATCGAAATTCATAAATTGCAGTATGAAATTATTTTACAACGGACTTTTTAATTTACAAAAATATGGGTTTTATGTGTGTCAGCGTATTGCCGACCGTTTTGGAATGCGCGCCAAAGTCGTCCGAACTTCTTTCATTTACCTAACATTTGTAACACTGGGTTTTGGATTTGCATTCTATTTATTTTTGGCCTTTTGGATGCGTATAAAGGATTTGATATACACCAAAAGAACCTCGGTTTTTGATATTTAATAGTATGGATAATCCTTTTATAAAACTCTACAGGTCTAAAATTAGTACAGCGATTATCTTGTTGGTATTCCTGCTTTTTTCAGGAATTACAGGCTTTAAGATTTTGGCCGATTATTCGTGGGTTGATGCGTTTTATATGACCGTCATTACTATCACCACCGTTGGTTTTGGGGAAGTGGAGCCCTTAGATCCAGAGACTAAAATATTTACTATTTTCTTGATACTAACCAGTGTCATTATTGTGGGATATGCGCTCAAAGTTATTACAGAATATATAATTTCTAAAAATGTTATTTCCGAACTAAAACATAAGAAGATGCAAAAAAAAATTGATGCACTGTCCAATCATATTGTCATATGTGGATTTGGAAGAAATGGTCAGCAAGCTGCTAAAAAATTACGAACCCACAACCGCACTTTTGTGGTTGTAGAATCCAATAAAGAAATTATTGACAAGCATCAATATGAAGATATTCTTTTTGTGTATGGAAATGCCAATGAAGATGATGTACTTCAGTCTGCTGGAATTGAACGTGCCGAGTGTTTAATATCTGCTTTGCCCAATGACTCTGACAATGTATTTGTAGTATTGTCTGCGCGTCAAATGAATAAAACAGCGCGAATTATAAGCCGTGCCTCAAACGAATCCTCTTACAGTAAACTCAAATTTGCAGGTGCCAATAACGTTATTTTGCCTGATAAAATTGGGGGTGATCACATGGCTTCTTTAGTTGTTGTTCCTGATTTGTTAGAGTTTATTGACAACCTTTCCATCGTTGGTCATACCACTATTAATATTGAGGAAATTGCCGTCGAAAAACTATACGATACTTCTAATATCAAAACCATTCAAGATTTAGAATTACGAAAAAAAACTGGCTGTAGCGTCATTGGATATAAGGACGAAACAGGTAATTATATCATCAATCCTGAAGCCAATCAAAAATTGGTTCCAAACTCTAAAGTGATTGTTTTGGGACGTCCCGAACAAATTCAAAATTTGAACAGTACCTATAATATAGATATAGATTAATCCTTAATAGTTTGGGTTTTTAAACCGCTATCGAATTTTAATATTTCATTTTTTTTCACCATCTTGTTCGCTCATTAATTATAATCACAAACTTTCTTTATGAAATCGTTCATTCAAACATCTATAGCTTTAATTTTACCTTACATTTCCTTTGCACAAGAAAAAGGACTCGATCAAAAAATTGACGAAGCATTTCAGCCAATCGCAGATGCCTTTTTTGATGCTATTTTCTTTACAATCTATAAAGGAGATACATTTACAATTCCATTTGTTTTGGTCTTGTTAGTAGGTAGTGCGTTGTTTTTTACTGTTTATTTTGGATTTCCAAACATTCGTTATTTCGGAAAAGCGATCAATGTTGTTAGAGGAAAATATGACCATGTAGATCATGGAGTAGCAGAAGCTATGTACGGAGATTCTACGCCAGCTGGTGATGCCATAGAAACGATTAAAGATGAGAGTGCTGAAGGAGAAGTGAGTCATTTTCAGGCCTTGGCAACAGCCGTTTCAGGGACCGTAGGAAATGGAAATATTGCAGGAGTTGCTTTGGCGATTGCTTTAGGAGGTCCAGGTGCTACGTTTTGGATGATTGTTTGTGGATTGCTAGGAATGTCAACAAAATTTGTGGAATGTACCTTGGGAGTTCAATTTAGAGATGTAGGTGAGGACGGAACTGTATATGGAGGTCCTATGTATTATATAAGTAAAGGATTAAAATCAAGAGGCTTTGCTAAAATAGGTAAAGTAACTGCTGCTATTTTTGCAGTCTTCTGTATTGGAGGTTCTTTTGGTGGAGGTAACGCAGCACAATCAAATCAAGCGACCATTGTAATAAAAGAATTATTTAACTGGGACAGTACTGCTGCAGGTGCAATTGTTGGTGTTGTATTAGCAGCACTTGTTGGAATTATCATCATTGGAGGTATCAAACGAATTGCACAAGTCACTGAAAAAGTAGTGCCTTTTATGGCAGTCATGTATGTTGTGGCTTGTCTGTATATCATTCTATCCAACTTCAGTTTAGTGGATGATGCTATCAGCCTTATTGTAAGAGAAGCATTTAACCCAACAGCCTTTGGAGTTGGTTCTGTGATTGGAGTTGTTATTGTAGGATTTCAACGCGCCGCTTTTTCAAATGAAGCTGGAGCAGGTTCCGCTTCTATCGCACACTCAGCTGTAAAAACAAAGTATTCAGCTTCAGAAGGACTAGTCGCTTTACTAGAGCCTTTTATTGATACCGTAGTAATTTGTACGATGACCGCCTTGGTAATTGTGATTTTTAACTTCGGAGGATTCTTTGAGTATGGTGGCGACGGTTCAGGAGTTGTTTTTATAGACGGTCAAGCTTTTGAAGGCGCAGGAATCACATCCAAAGCTTTTGCACAATACATTCCGTATTCTAATATTTTCTTAACCATAGCCGTAGTCTTGTTTGCGGTATCAACAATGATTTCATGGTCTTACTATGGCTTACAGTCTTGGAAGTTTTTATTTGGAAGAGGTAAAGTAGCAGATTTAGTTTATAAATTATTGTTCTTACTATTTGTAGTTATTGGAGCTGCAGCAAGTATGGGATCTATCTGGAAATTCTCGGATGCAATGATTTTCGCTATGATCTTCCCGAATATGGTTGGATTGTTTTTCTTATTCCCAGTTGTAAAAAGAGAATTAACTAAATATTTGAAAGCTATTAAGAAATAGATATATGGTTGCCCCTGAATGAAATTTTACACCTACTTTTCAAACCATCAACGCTTGGCGTTTGTCGTGTTGATACTCGTTATCATTTCACTTCAGTTGTCTTGGGTATCTCATAAGGAATCACAAACCGATAATTTAGATGTTCCTCACGAAACTTATTTGAAATTTCAAAAAGAGGTGGACAGTTTAGTCGCATATCAACGCAAAAATTCCGCTCCAAAAATATATCCTTTCAATCCAAATTATATAACCGATTATAAAGGCTATACACTTGGAATGACAGCTGAAGAAATAGATCGACTTCATGCTTATAGATTTAAAAATCAATGGGTAAATACAACCAAAGAATTTCAACGTGTTACTAAAGTATCAGATTCACTACTGAAACAAATAGCGACTTATTTTAAATTCCCTGAGTGGGTAACAAAACCCTCTCAAAAATCAATAGCGAATACTTCGGTTTCGGATAAGTCATTTACACAAAAAATAGATTTAAACAAGGCAACAGCCAAGCAGCTTCAAAAGGTGTATGGCATTGGTGCTTTTTACTCGGAACGAATTATTCGATTTAGAGATTCTTTTGAGGGAGGATTTATTTCGGACCTACAATTACAAGGAATTCGTGGGCTGAACGCAGATGTGATCACAAATATTCTTAAAGAATTCACAGTTAAAACACCACGAATTATTAATAAAATTGATTTAAATTCCGCCACAATTGAGCAATTAGTGAGTATTGAATATATCGATTATGAACTGGCGTATGAGATCGTAGAATTACGAATGTTAAGGGATGGTTATAATGCTATTGAGGAATTAACAAAAGTTAAAGGATTTCCTAAGGAAAAATTAGAAATTATTAAATTATATTTGTCACTCAACTAAATTAGATATGGATTTTAATTATTCAGAAGAGCAGAACTTGATTGCTAACGCTGCCAAAGAATTTGCAGAGCAACACATCAGACCGCATATTATGGAATGGGATGAATCTCAGCATTTCCCTGCAGATGTACTTCACAAAGCAGGTGAGATGGGTTTTATGGGAGTTTTTATTCCTGAAAAATATGGAGGTTCCGGATTTGGATACCACGAGTATATCGCCATTATTGAAGAAATTTCTAAAGTTGATCCTTCTATTGGATTGTCAATAGCGGCACATAATTCACTTTGTACAGGTCATATTTACTATTTTGGTAACGAAGCCCAGAAACAAAAATGGTTGCCAAAACTAGCTACAGGCGAATGGATAGGAGCCTGGGGACTAACAGAACATAATACTGGTAGTGATGCTGGTGGAATGAATACAACAGCTGTCAAAGATGGGGATCATTATATTTTAAACGGTTCTAAAAACTTCATCACTCATGGTCGCAGTGGAAATATTGCTGTTGTGATAGCCCGAACCGGTGAAAAAGGAGACTCTCATGGAATGTCTGCTTTTGTAGTTGAAAAAGGAACACCAGGATTTTCATCTGGTAAAAAAGAAGATAAGCTTGGGATGCGTGCCAGTGAAACAGCCGAATTAATATTTGATAATTGCCGCTTACATAAAGACAACTTATTAGGAGAAGAAGGCGAAGGTTTTGTTCAATCCCTAAAAATATTAGATGGTGGACGTATTTCAATAGGTGCATTATCCTTAGGAATTTCAAAAGGAGCATACGATGCCTCTTTAAAATATGCTAAAGAACGCGTTCAGTTTGGGAAACCAATTTCAAGTTTTCAAGGGATCTCATTCAAACTTTCTGATATGGCTACAGAAATTGAAGCTTCAGAATTGTTATTACATAAATCAGCATTCCTAAAAAACAAAGGCGAAAAAGTTACAACACTCGGAGCCATGGCTAAAATGTTTGCCAGTGAATCGTGTGTCAAAATAGCAAATGATGCGGTCCAAATTCATGGTGGTTATGGGTATACAAAAGATTATCCAGTAGAAAAATTTTATAGAGATTCAAAATTATGTACCATAGGAGAAGGGACTACCGAAATTCAAAAGGTAGTCATCTCAAGAAATATTTTAAAATAAGTATTGCAAAACAATAATTAAGTTTATATTTGCACACGAAATCTAAAAGAGGGGAGGTTAAAAGACTATGTTAATAATACCAATAAAAGAAGGAGAAAATATAGACAGAGCGCTAAAACGTTTCAAACGAAAGTTTGATAAAACGGGAACAAAGCGATCTTTACAAACGCGTAAGCAGTTTATAAAGCCATCTGTGAAACGTAGAGCACAAATTCAAAAAGCGCAATACATTCAAGGATTAAGAGACGCTGAAAACCTATAAGTTTTCAGAATCAACAAAATTTAAAGCACCTTATTTATAAGGTGCTTTTTTTTGTTTAAAAATAAACTCAGTAAGTGACAGTATGCGTTATAAGATTTGGATAATTCATTTTTTTCATTAATTTTGATTAAACCCAATCTTATTAAACTATGAACACAAAATCTTTTTTCCTATCCGGAACCGTCGGTACCATTGTTTGTTTCCTTCTTGGATTTATTTTTTATGGTCTCATTTTCACAGACCTCCACCCTGAAGACGTAGAGCCGTGCATGCTATTTATTTTTCTTGGTTGTTTATTTTATGCCTTTACATTTGCGCTAATTTTTAGCCGTTGGGCACACATCAGTACTTTTGACTCAGGTGCCAAGGCAGGTTTTTTAATCGGACTTCTGTGGTCGCTTAGCGTAAACTTCTTTATGAGTTCCTCTTCTGGTATTTTGGATTCTAATTTTGTAATTATGATTGCTATTGATTCAGTATCTGCTGCCATTATGGGTGGAATGATTGCTTTGGTAATAGGAAAGACCAAACCCTAAAACCCTCTTTTTTTAGTGGGATTATCCTAATATTTTATGTATCTTGGAATGGAAAACTTAAATGGAATGCATATCCAAAAATTTATTGACTATCTACTGTTAGAGAAAAAGTATTCTCCACAAACAGCGGTAGCCTATCAAAAAGATTTAGAAGCATTCCAATTATTTCTATCTCAAGAGTTTTCTGATTCGGATGTTTCACGAGCCAACTACGCTCAAATACGCACATGGATAGTTCAACTTGTAGATCGTGCTATTTCCAATCGAACCATCAATCGAAAGATATCGTCTTTAAATAGTTATTATAAATTTTTATTAAAAATAGAATCTATTGAAGCCAATCCTTTAGTAAAGCATAAAGCTCTTAAAGTCAGTAAAAAGATTCAGATTCCCTTTTCTGAAACAGAAGTTAACTCTGTACTTAATACTATTAATACCACAACGTTTGAAGGCATTCGAGATAAACTTATTGTTGAGCTTTTTTATTCTACAGGCATACGTCGCATAGAACTGGTCCAACTCCAACTTCAAGATGTTGATTTGTCACAAGGACATATAAAAGTATTAGGGAAGCGAAATAAAGAACGAATAATCCCGTTATTACCTTCAGTAACGGACACCGTTCAAGCGTATCTATTAGAACGTTTAAAGCTTAAAACAATAACTGATCCCTCCATTCTTTTCTTAACGAAAAAAGGAATAAAGATCTATGAGATGTTAGTTTACAGAATCATTACAGGTTATTTTGACAGCATCTCGACTAAAGTTAAAAAAAGCCCTCATATTATTAGGCACTCCTTTGCGACTCATTTATTGAACAATGGAGCCGATTTAAACGCAGTTAAGGAACTATTAGGGCATTCGAGTTTGGCAGCCACGCAGGTCTATACCCATAATAGTGTTGCAGAGCTCAAAAAAGTATATGAAAAATCACACCCTAGGAATTTATCCTAGGATTTAATCTAACCTTAAAAATTACACTATGAAAGTACACACACAATCCGTAAATTTTAATGCAGACCATAAATTAATTGACTTTATTCAGAAGCGAATGGATAAATTAGATTTATTTTTTGATAAAATAATTAAATCAAATGTTTATTTGAAGGTAGAAAACACCTCTCAAAAAGAAAATAAAATATTTGAAGTACAGCTCTCTATACCAGGTGATGTCATTGTTATTAAGAAGGTTTCTAAAACTTTTGAAGAGGGATTAGATGCCGCTGTACATTCATTAGAAAGACAGTTAAAAAAGCGAAAAGAAAAATTACGTCAATTTTCATGAAAATTTTACAAAAAATGTTTTGAAACAAGAAAAATATATATACATTTGCAGTCCGTTAGAAATAGCGGGCTTTTTTAGTGCCTAATCGTACTGAAGAAAAGCCGATGTAGCTCAGCTGGCTAGAGCAGCTGATTTGTAATCAGCAGGTCGTGGGTTCGAGTCCCTCCATCGGCTCAAGTTCTTTAAAAGAGTGAAATATTATTTAAATTGAGGGGAGATACTCAAGCGGCCAACGAGGGCAGACTGTAAATCTGCTGACTACGTCTTCGCAGGTTCGAATCCTGCTCTCCCCACATTTAAATGAATGGATTAAATTAAATTGCGAGAGTAGCTCAGTTGGTAGAGCGTCAGCCTTCCAAGCTGAATGTCGCCGGTTCGAACCCGGTCTCTCGCTCTATTTTTTTGGCCGGTGTAGCTCAGGGGTAGAGCGTTTCCTTGGTAAGGAAGAGGCCACGGGTTCAATTCCCGTCATTGGCTCTTTTTTTGATTAAATAAATTGAATACAAGTAAGATTACTAAATATTAATATAACTAAGAATAAATTTTAAAACATGGCAAAGGCAACTTTCGATCGTTCAAAACCACACTTAAACATTGGTACTATTGGACACGTAGATCACGGTAAAACAACTTTAACTGCTGCTATTACTAAAGTATTAGCTGATGCAGGTTATTCTGAAGCAAGATCATTCGATCAGATTGATAATGCTCCTGAAGAAAAAGAAAGAGGTATAACAATTAATACTTCTCACGTAGAATATGCAACTAACAATCGTCATTACGCTCACGTTGACTGTCCAGGTCACGCGGATTACGTAAAAAACATGGTTACAGGTGCAGCACAAATGGATGGTGCTATTTTAGTAGTAGCTGCTACAGATGGTCCAATGCCACAAACTCGTGAGCATATCCTTTTAGGACGTCAGGTAGGAATTCCAAGAATGGTAGTATTCTTAAACAAAGTTGACATGGTTGACGATGAAGAGCTTTTAGAGCTTGTTGACATGGAAGTAAGAGACTTATTAAACTTCTACGACTACGATGGTGATAACGGACCTGTTGTTTCAGGATCTGCACTTGGTGCTCTTAACGGAGAAAAGAAGTGGGTTGATACTGTATTAGAGCTTATGGAAGCTGTTGATGCATGGATTGAATTACCAGTTCGTGATGTTGAAAAAGATTTCTTAATGCCTATTGAAGATGTATTCTCAATTACAGGTCGTGGTACAGTTGCTACAGGTCGTATTGAGACTGGTATCGCAAATACTGGAGATCCAGTTGAGATCATTGGTATGGGTGCTGAAAAATTAAACTCTACAATTACAGGAATTGAAATGTTCCGTCAAATATTAGATAGAGGTGAAGCTGGAGATAATGCAGGTATCTTATTAAGAGGTATTGAAAAATCTCAAATTTCAAGAGGTATGGTAATTACTAAGCCTGGCTCAGTAACACCACACGCTAAATTTAAAGCTGAGGTTTATATCCTTAAAAAAGAAGAAGGTGGACGTCACACTCCATTCCATAACAACTACCGTCCACAGTTTTATGTGCGTACAACAGATGTAACTGGAAACATTGCTTTACCATCAGGAGTAGAAATGGTAATGCCAGGAGATAACTTGACAATTGAAGTTGACTTGATTCAAACAATTGCAATGCATGTTGGACTACGTTTCGCGATTCGTGAAGGTGGTAGAACTGTAGGTGCAGGTCAGGTAACTGAGATTTTAGACTAATATTATTAGATTAATACTTGTAAAGGTGTCTCGATTTATCGAGATACCTTAACTTGTATTTACGGGTTTAGCTCAGTTGGTAGAGCACTGGTCTCCAAAACCAGGTGTCGGGAGTTCGAGTCTCTCAACCCGTGCAAGGTAATTGGAGAATAGTAAGCGTACTCAAATTAAAAATAAAATATAAGATAATGGCAGGTATAGTAGAATATGTAAAAGAATCATTTGGAGAACTTAAAAACAATGTAAGTTGGCCAACATGGGCTGAAGGACAAAGTCTAACAGTACTTGTGGCGGTTTTTTCAATTATATTTTCATTAGCTATATGGGGTGTGGATACAGTATTCGCAGGTGTTATTGAGGAATATTTTAACTGGATCAAATAATACTACTGATGGAAGAAACTAAAGTAGAACAGACTAAAGTAGAAAAGAAGTGGTATGTTGTTCGTGCAGTAAGTGGACAAGAGAACAAAATCAAAGCCTACATCGAAAATGAAATTTCGCGTTTAGGATTAGAAGACTTTGTTGATCAAGTACTCGTGCCTACTGAAAAAGTGATCCAAATTAGAAAAGGAAAAAAAGTACAAAAAGAAAAAGTTTATTTTCCAGGATACATAATGGTACAAGCCAACCTTAGTGGTGAGATTCCTCACATCATAAAATCGATTACAAATGTAATTGGTTTTTTAGGAGAAACTAAAGGAGGAGAGCCAGTGCCGTTACGTCAATCAGAAGTAAACCGAATGTTAGGTAAAGTTGACGAACTGTCATTAGAAGCAGATCAAAACGTTGCTATTCCTTTTGTAAAAGGAGAAACAGTCAAAGTAATCGATGGTCCATTTAATGGATTTGATGGTACTGTAGAAAATATTAATGAAGAAAAACGCAAGCTTGAAGTAATGGTGAAGATTTTTGGAAGAAAAACACCATTAGAATTAAGCTATATGCAAGTAGATAAAATTTAATAATTGTTACACAAATATTAAGATTCGGGTTTATAGCTTCCAACTTATAATAACGAATCACACTAAAATTAAAAAATGGCAAAAGAATTAGGTAAAGTAGTCAAACTACAAGTAAGGGGAGGTGCAGCGAACCCGTCGCCACCGGTCGGACCCGCTTTAGGTGCTGCTGGAGTTAATATCATGGAGTTCTGTAAGCAATTTAATGCAAGAACTCAAGATAAGCCTGGTAAAGTTTTACCAGTGGTTATTTCTGTTTACAAAGACAAATCATTTGACTTTGTAATCAAAACACCTCCAGCTGCAGTACAATTATTAGAAGCGGCCAAAGTAAAAAAAGGTTCTGGCGAACCAAATAGAAAAAAAGTAGCAAAAGTAACTTGGGACCAAGTTAAAGCGATTGCTGAAGACAAAATGGTAGATTTAAATGCATTTACGATTGGGTCTGCTATGAAAATGGTAGCAGGAACAGCCAGATCAATGGGTATAACTGTTAAAGGTGGTGAAGCACCCAATTAATCAAAATTATTTGAAATGGCAAGATTAACAAAAAAGCAAAAGGAAGCAGTTGCTAAAATTGATAAGAGTAAAATCTACAGTCTTCAAGAGGCTTCAGTTTTAGTAAAAGATATTACAAACACAAAGTTTGATGCATCTGTTGATTTAGCAATTCGTTTAGGAGTAGATCCACGAAAAGCTAATCAAATGGTAAGAGGGATTGTTTCTCTTCCGCATGGAACTGGTAAAGATATGAAAGTACTTGCATTAGTTACTCCTGATAAAGCTCAGGAAGCTAAAGATGCTGGTGCAGACTACGTTGGTTTAGAAGAATACCTTGAGAAAATCAAAGGGGGTTGGACAGACGTTGACGTAATCATTACAATGCCAAGTGTTATGGGTAAATTAGGACCATTAGGTCGTGTATTAGGTCCTCGTGGCTTAATGCCAAACCCAAAGACAGGAACTGTAACAATGGATGTTGCTAAAGCAGTAACAGAAGTAAAAGCAGGAAAAATAGATTTCAAAGTTGATAAGACTGGAATTGTACATGCAGCAATAGGTAAAACATCTTTTACTGCAGATAAAATTCAAGAGAATGCTCAAGAGCTATTATCAACGATCATGAAGTTAAAACCAACATCAGCAAAAGGCATTTATGTGAAAAGCATTTTTATGTCAAGTACAATGAGCCCTAGTATTGCTGTGGATTCAAAAGTTAGTAGTTAAACAATTTTATTATGACAAGAGAAGAAAAATCAAAAGTAATCGAAGCGTTGACTGTAGAATTAGCTGAGAATTCAAATTTATATTTAACAGATATTTCAGGTTTAAACGCAGTAGCTACTTCAGCCTTAAGACGTGCTTGCTTTAAAGCAAACATTAAATTAGCTGTAGTAAAGAACACCTTGCTTGAAAAAGCAATGGAAGCTTCAGATAAAGATTTCGGAGATTTACCTAGTACTTTAAAAGGTAACACTTCTGTAATGTATTCTGAAACTGGGAACGCACCAGCAAAAGTAATCAAAGCTTTTAGAAAAAAATCGGAAAAGCCTTTCCTTAAAGGAGCTTTTATCGAACAAGCTGTTTACATTGGTGACGATCAATTGGATATGTTAGTTGACATTAAGTCTAAAGAAGAGCTTATTGGAGACATCATTGGATTATTACAATCGCCTGCTAAAAACGTTGTTTCAGCACTTCAATCGAGTGGTGGAAAACTTTCAGGTATCCTAAAAACGTTATCTCAGAAAGAGGGATAACATAAATGTGTACGCACTTTTTACAAATATATATTAAATTAAAAAATTATTAAAACGATAGAAAAATGGCAGATTTAAAAGATTTCGCAGAACAATTAGTAAACTTAACAGTAAAAGAAGTTAACGAACTAGCAACAATTTTAAAAGATGAGTACGGTATCGAACCTGCAGCCGCAGCTGTAGCAGTCGCTGCTGGACCAGCTGGTGGTGGAGAAGCTGCTGAGGCTCAAACAGAATTCGATGTAATTCTTAAAGCCGCAGGTGGATCTAAATTAGCAGTCGTTAAATTAGTTAAAGAATTAACTGGTTTAGGTTTAAAAGAAGCTAAAGGATTAGTTGATGATGCACCAAGCGCTATCAAAGAAGGTGTCTCTAAAGATGAAGCTGAAGGCTTAAAAACTTCTTTAGAAGAAGCTGGAGCAGAGGTTGAGCTTAAGTAAGCTTAACACTTAATTCCATACATTGGTTTAGGTCCTAGAGTACACACTCTATGACCTAAACCCTTTTGTGTATAAATAATATACACTTATAAATAATTATTTTTTTAATCAATAATTCGTCCATCGATGTTAGCAAAAAAAGCTGAAAGATTAAATTTCTCGTCTATTAAAAATAGAACCGAATATCCGGATTTCTTGGATATTCAGATAAAATCCTTCCAGGATTTTTTCCAGTTAGAGACAAAATCAGAAGAAAGAGGAGATGAAGGGTTGTACAACACCTTCATGGAAAATTTTCCAATCACTGATACACGCAACCAGTTTGTATTAGAATTTTTGGATTATTTCATCGACCCACCAAGATACTCACTAGAAGAATGTATCGAAAGAGGTCTTACATATAGTGTGCCTTTAAAAGCACGTTTAAAATTATTCTGTACAGATCCTGAACATGAAGATTTTGAAACTATTGTACAAGATGTTTACCTAGGTACAATTCCTTACATGACTCCAAGTGGTACTTTTTGTATCAATGGAGCAGAACGTGTTGTAGTGTCACAACTACACCGATCGCCTGGAGTGTTCTTTGGCCAATCTTTTCATGCTAACGGTACAAAATTATACTCAGCTAGAGTTATTCCTTTCAAAGGATCTTGGATTGAATTTGCGACCGATATCAACAGCGTTATGTACGCATACATTGATAGAAAGAAAAAATTACCTGTAACAACTCTTTTCAGAGCTATTGGATTTGAAAGAGATAAAGATATTCTTGAAATTTTTGACCTCGCTGAAGAAATCAAAGTTTCAAAATCAGGGCTTAAAAAAGTCCAAGGACGAAAATTAGCTGCTCGTGTATTAAATACATGGCATGAAGATTTCGTTGATGAAGATACTGGTGAAGTTGTTTCCATTGAAAGAAATGAAATTATCTTGGATCGAGATACCATCCTCGACAAAGATAATATAGAAGAGATTCTAGAAACGGCTGCCAAAACAGTTCTTCTTCATAAAGAAAGTGCACAACAAGGAGATTATGCTATTATTCATAATACCCTTCAAAAAGATCCAACCAATTCTGAAAAAGAAGCAGTTGAACATATATATAGACAATTACGTAATGCTGAGCCGCCAGATGAAGAAACTGCGCGTGGTATTATCGATAAATTATTCTTTAGTGACCAACGTTACAACTTAGGTGAAGTAGGTCGTTACAGAATGAATAAAAAATTAGGTCTTGATATTGGAATGGACAAGCAAGTGCTTACCAAAGAAGATATCATTACAATCATCAAATATCTTATTGAGCTAATCAACTCTAAGGCTGAAATTGATGATATTGATCACTTATCTAACCGTCGTGTTAGAACTGTTGGTGAGCAATTATCGTCACAATTCGGTGTTGGTTTAGCGCGTATGGCAAGAACCATTCGTGAGCGTATGAATGTACGTGACAATGAAGTATTTACTCCGATTGATTTGATTAATGCCAAAACATTATCATCTGTAATCAACTCATTTTTTGGAACCAATCAGCTGTCTCAATTTATGGATCAAACCAACCCACTAGCAGAAATTACGCACAAGCGTCGTCTGTCTGCATTAGGGCCCGGTGGTTTATCAAGAGAGCGTGCAGGTTTCGAAGTTCGAGATGTACACTATACACACTACGGACGTTTATGTCCAATTGAAACACCTGAAGGACCAAACATTGGTTTGATATCTTCTCTTTCTGTATTTGCAAAAGTGAATTCAATGGGATTCATTGAAACTCCTTACAGAAAAGTTGATAACGCAGTTGTAGATATTAAAGGAACACCTATATATTTAAGTGCTGAAGAAGAGGAAGATCAAATGATTGCGCAAGCAAGTATTCCTGTTGATGAAAATGGTAAAATTACTTCAGAAAAAGTAATTGCACGTCAAGAAGGAGATTTCCCAGTAATCGATCCATCACAAGTAAATTATACGGATGTTGCACCAAACCAAATTTCATCAATCTCTGCATCTTTAATTCCATTCTTGGAACATGATGATGCCAACCGTGCATTGATGGGATCTAACATGATGCGTCAAGCTGTACCATTATTAAGACCACAAGCTCCTATTGTTGGAACTGGATTAGAACGCCAAGTAGCTTCTGATTCTAGAGTCTTGGTAAATGCAGCAGGTTCTGGAGTTGTTAAGTATGTAGATGCTAACAAAATCACAATCAAATATGACAGAACAGATGAAGAATCATTAGTTAGTTTTGATTCAAACATCGTTTCATATCCATTAACTAAGTTTAGAAAGACCAACCAAGGAACGTCTGTTAACCTTAAAGCCATTGTACAAAAAGGTGATAAAGTTCAAAAAGGACAAGTACTAACTGAAGGGTACGCGACTCAAAATGGGGAGCTTGCACTTGGTAGAAACATGAAGGTTGCTTTTATGCCTTGGAAAGGGTATAACTTTGAGGATGCAATTGTAATTTCTGAAAAAGTGGTAAGAAATGATGTATTTACATCTATTCATATCGATGAGTATTCTCTTGAAGTTCGAGATACAAAACTTGGTAATGAAGAACTTACAAATGATATTCCTAATGTTTCTGAAGAGGCGACTAAAGACCTTGACGAAAATGGAATGATCCGAATTGGAGCTGAAATCAAACCAGGAGATATCCTTATTGGAAAAATCACTCCTAAAGGAGAATCAGATCCTACACCAGAAGAAAAATTATTAAGAGCTATTTTTGGAGATAAAGCAGGCGATGTAAAAGATGCATCACTTAAAGCTTCACCTTCATTACATGGAGTTGTAATTGAGAAAAAATTATTCTCAAGAGCAGTTAAAGACAAAAGAAAACGAGCTCAGGATAAAGAAGATATTTCTAAATTGGAAGATCAGTATGATACTAAATTTGATGATTTAAAATCTGTTTTAGTTGAAAAACTCTTTACAATTGTTGGTGGAAAAACAGCTCAAGGAATTTCAAATGACCTTGGAGAAGATGTATTCCCAAAAGGAAAGAAATTTACTCTGAAGATGTTAAATGCTGTAGATGATTATGCGCATTTAGTTTCAGGTAAATGGACCACAGATGCTGCTAACAACAAGTTAGTATCAGAATTGATCCACAACTACAAAATTAAAGAAAACGACCTTCAAGGTGGTTTAAGACGTGAGAAGTTTACAATCTCTGTAGGAGATGAGCTTCCAGCGGGAATCATTAAACTTGCGAAAGTTTACATTGCTAAAAAGCGTAAGCTTAAAGTAGGTGATAAAATGGCGGGTCGTCACGGAAATAAAGGTATTGTTGCACGTATTGTACGTCAAGAAGATATGCCATTCCTTGAGGACGGAACACCGGTTGATATCGTATTAAACCCACTTGGTGTACCATCGCGTATGAACATTGGTCAAATTTATGAGACTGTTTTAGGTTGGGCTGGACAAGATTTAGGAAGAACGTATGCCACTCCAATTTTTGATGGAGCGACACTCGATCAAATCAACGAGCTTACCGATGAAGCAGGAATTCCAAGATTTGGTCATACATACTTGTACGACGGTGGAACAGGAGATCGTTTTGATCAAGCTGCAACTGTTGGAGTTATCTATATGTTAAAGTTAGGACATATGGTTGACGATAAGATGCACGCACGTTCTATTGGACCATACTCTCTTATTACACAACAACCATTAGGTGGTAAAGCACAATTTGGTGGTCAGCGTTTTGGAGAAATGGAAGTTTGGGCATTAGAAGCTTATGGAGCCTCTAGCACCCTTAGAGAAATCCTTACTGTGAAGTCGGATGATGTTATTGGCCGTGCCAAAACATACGAAGCGATCGTTAAAGGAGAGCCAATGCCGGAACCGGGATTACCAGAATCATTCAACGTACTAATGCACGAATTGAAAGGTTTAGGACTAGACATAAGATTAGAAGAATAATAGAATTTAATTCATTATCATAACCATATATTATGGCAAAAAAGCAAGATAATATTACAGTACAGAGATTTAATAAAATCTCAATTGGTTTAGCCTCTCCAGAGTCGATCTTAGGAGCGTCTCGTGGTGAAGTTCTTAAACCAGAAACAATTAACTACAGAACCCACAAACCTGAACGGGATGGTTTATTTTGTGAGCGTATTTTTGGCCCTGTAAAGGACTACGAGTGTGCTTGTGGAAAATACAAACGTATCCGTTACAAAGGAATCATTTGTGATCGATGTGGAGTAGAAGTTACCGAAAAGAAAGTTCGTAGAGACCGTGTCGGACATATCAACCTTGTTGTGCCCGTAGCACACATCTGGTATTTCCGTTCTTTACCTAACAAAATAGGATACTTACTTGGATTACCATCTAAGCAATTAGATATGATTATCTATTACGAACGTTATGTCGTAATTCAACCTGGTAATGCGGTGAATGCTGAAGGTGAGCCCGTTAAAAAAATGGATTTCCTTACAGAAGAAGAATACTTGAATATTCTTGAAGTTCAACCTCAAGAAAATCAATATTTAGACGATACAGACCCTAACAAGTTTATTGCCAAAATGGGAGCTGAATGTTTAATCGACCTTTTATCAAGAATTGATCTTGATACGTTGTCTTTTGAATTGCGTCATAAAGCAAATACTGAGACTTCTAAACAACGTAAAACAGAAGCCTTAAAGCGTTTGCAAGTTGTAGAGTCTCTAAGAGAATCAAACTTAAATCGCGAGAACAAACCGGAGTGGATGATTATGAAAGCCATCCCAGTAATTCCACCAGAATTACGTCCGTTAGTTCCTTTAGATGGAGGTCGTTTTGCAACCTCTGATTTAAATGATTTATACCGTCGTGTAATCATACGTAACAACCGTCTAAAACGATTGGTTGAAATCAAAGCACCTGAAGTAATTTTACGTAACGAAAAACGTATGCTTCAAGAATCTGTAGATTCATTGTTTGATAACACACGTAAGTCATCTGCTGTAAAAACAGATTCTAACCGTCCTTTAAAATCGCTTTCTGATTCATTGAAAGGTAAACAAGGTCGTTTCCGTCAAAACTTACTTGGAAAACGTGTTGATTATTCTGCACGTTCTGTAATTGTTGTAGGACCAGAATTAAAATTATTTGAATGTGGATTGCCAAAAAATATGGCAGCCGAATTATACAAACCTTTTGTCATTAGAAAATTAATTGAAAGAGGAATTGTTAAAACGGTAAAATCTGCAAAGAAAATCATAGACAAAAGAGAGCCTGTAGTTTGGGATATATTGGAAAATGTTTTAAAAGGACATCCAGTATTACTAAACCGTGCGCCAACGTTACACCGTTTAGGAATCCAAGCCTTTCAACCAAAATTGATTGAAGGAAAAGCAATCCAATTACACCCATTAGTATGTACGGCCTTTAATGCCGATTTTGATGGGGATCAAATGGCAGTGCATTTACCACTTGGACCAGAAGCGATATTAGAAGCACAACTTTTAATGTTAGCCTCTCATAACATTTTGAATCCAGCAAATGGATCACCAGTAACCGTTCCTTCACAGGATATGGTATTGGGTCTATATTATATGACAAAATTACGTTTGTCAACTCCTGAAGTACCTGTATTAGGTCAAGGCTTAACGTTCTATTCTCCTGAAGAAGTTATCATCGCTTACAATGAAAAACGTGTTGATTTGAACGCACAGATTCGTGTAAGAACAGTTGACTTTAATGATGAAGGTGAATTAACGACTCAAATTATTGAAACAACCACAGGTCGTGTACTTTTCAACGAAAAAGTACCCGCTGCGGCAGGATATATTAATGAAGTTTTAACAAAGAAATCTTTAAGAGATATTATCCATGGTATTCTAAAAGCTACGTCTGTGCCTGAAACAGCGGCATTCCTTGACGAAATTAAATCTTTAGGATACAATTTCGCATTTAAAGGAGGATTGTCATTTAGTTTAGGGGATATTATTATCCCACCAGAAAAACACACGATGATTGCTGCTGCAAACAAGCAAGTAGACGGTATTATGGCTAACTATAATATGGGACTTATTACAAATAACGAACGTTACAACCAAGTTATTGATATTTGGACCTCTACCAATGCTGAGTTAACAGAATTATCCATGAAGCGTATTAGAGAAGACCAACAAGGGTTCAACTCTGTATATATGATGCTTGATTCTGGAGCAAGGGGATCTAAAGAACAAATTCGCCAGTTAACAGGTATGCGTGGATTGATGGCTAAGCCTAAAAAATCCAATGCAGGTGGTGGTGAAATTATTGAAAATCCAATTCTTTCTAACTTTAAGGAAGGACTGTCAATTCTTGAATACTTTATCTCTACTCACGGGGCTCGTAAAGGTCTTGCCGATACGGCATTAAAAACAGCAGATGCTGGTTACCTTACACGTCGTTTGGTTGATGTATCTCAAGATGTCATCGTTAACTCTGTTGACTGTGGTACATTAAGAGGTATTACAGTAAAAGCTTTAAAGAAAAACGAAGAAGTTGTAGAAACTCTTGAAGAAAGAATTGTTGGACGTACGTCATTAAATGATGTTTATGACCCACTAACAGAAGAAATTCTAGTAGCGGCAGGTGAGCATATTTATGAAGCAGAAGCGAAGAGAATTCAACAGTCTCCTCTTGAAGCTATTGATGTTCGTTCTCCATTAACATGTGAGGCTAAAACCGGAATTTGTGCGAAGTGTTACGGACGTAATCTAGCAACAGGTAAAATGGTACAGCGAGGTGAAGCAGTAGGAGTTGTGGCAGCACAATCTATTGGAGAACCAGGAACACAGTTAACGTTGCGTACGTTCCACGTTGGGGGTATTGCAGGGAATATTTCTGAAGAAAATAAATTAATCGTCAAATTTGATGGTATAGCAGAAATCGAAGATCTTAAAACTGTTAAAGGAAAAGACAACGATGGAAATGCAATTGATATCGTAATTTCTAGAACTTCTGAAATAAAATTAGTTGACAAGAAAACAGGAATCATTTTAAGTACAAACAACATTCCTTATGGATCGTCAATTTTTATTAAAAGTGGTGACAAGATTAAAAAGGATACAGTCGTTTGTCAATGGGATCCATATAACGGAGTTATTATTTCTGAATTTTCAGGAAAAGTACGTTATGAAAACATAGAGCAAGGCGTTACCTATCAAGTTGAAATTGATGAGCAAACAGGATTCCAAGAAAAAGTTATTTCTGAATCTAGAAACAAAAAATTAATTCCAACCTTATTAGTAGAAGATGCTAAAGGAAATCTTATAAGATCTTATAACTTACCATTAGGAGCCCATATTATGGTCGAAGACGGTGAGAAGATTAGCTTAGGGAAGATTTTAGTAAAAATTCCACGTAAGTCTGCAAAAGCAGGGGATATTACAGGAGGTCTTCCTCGTGTAACAGAGCTTTTCGAAGCACGTAACCCTTCTAACCCAGCAGTTGTAAGTGAAATTGATGGAGTTGTTTCTTTTGGTAAAATAAAAAGAGGTAACCGTGAGATTATCATTGAATCTAAATTAGGAGATATTAAAAAATACCTTGTTAAATTATCAAATCAAATCTTAGTACAAGAAAATGATTTTGTAAAAGCAGGGATGCCATTATCAGATGGTTCAATTACTCCTAACGATATTCTAAATATCAAAGGCCCATCAGCTGTTCAGCAATACTTAGTAAATGAAGTTCAAGAAGTTTACCGATTACAAGGGGTAAAAATCAACGACAAACATTTCGAAGTTGTAGTAAGACAAATGATGCGTAAGGTAAGAATCAATGATTCTGGAGATACTATTTTCTTAGAAGATCAATTGGTTCATACTTCTGATTTTATTACTGAAAATGATGAAATTTTTGGAAAGAAAGTCATTGAAAATGCAGGTGATTCAGAAAACCTTAAAGAAGGTCAAATCATTACTGCACGTGTATTGAGAGATGAGAATTCTTTACTTAAACGTGAAGATAAGGCGTTAGTTGTTGCAAGAGATGCAAGTCCAGCAACCGCAACTCCAATCTTACAAGGAATCACAAGAGCTTCCTTACAGACTAAATCATTTATCTCGGCAGCATCGTTCCAAGAAACAACAAAAGTTCTTAACGAAGCAGCTGTGAATGGTAAAGTAGATACTTTAGAAGGCTTAAAAGAAAATGTAATTGTTGGACATAGAATTCCAGCGGGTACAGGTCTGAGAGCTTATGAAAATATCATTGTAGGTTCTAGTGAAGAATTTGAAAAGCTAACAGAAAAGAAAGAAGAATTAAACTTTAATTAACCCCTATGAATTCTCCAAAAGACCCTTCAAAAAAAGGACAAATTAATATTGAGTTAGATGATACAGTAGCTGAAGGTACGTATTCAAACCTAGCCATTATTAACCACTCTGTTTCTGAATTTGTAGTTGATTTTGTGAGTATCATGCCAGGGACGCCAAAAAGCAAAGTGAAGTCACGTATTATACTGACTCCACAACATGCAAAACGTCTTGCAAAAGCCTTACATGAAAATGTGAAACGGTTTGAACAAGCACATGGCGAAATTAAAGATTATGAGCAACCTCCAGTTCCACTTAATTTTGGACCCACTGGACAAGCTTAGTTCTTATTAGTAAATAAAAAAAATCTCACTGAAAAGTGAGATTTTTTTTGCTTTACATTAATTATTTCTTTTACACTTTAATCAATTATTTTAATCTAAGAAAAATACAATAGTACTGACGACTCTCGCTTTTTGAATATAAGGATCCGGAGAATCGTATGATCCTGCAATCGAAATTTGTCCTTGAGAGGCAGTTTTTATTTTTCCCAAAGTTGCTTCAGAATCATTGGCAAACTGTTCTCCTGCGATTCGCGCATTTTTTGTGCTCTCAGCAATCAATTTTGGTTTGACTGAATTCAATTCAGGGAAGATATAATCGGTGTAGATTGATGAAGTTAAGCCTTTTTTGATTAAATCGAATTTTAACTGTTTGGCTTTTTGTTCTACAGTTTTTACATCCTCTGATTGAATAGTTAAAGATAAGCCGCTAGAGTAACGTTTTATTTTGACACTTACAGTTTTTCCATTGATCCATTGATCCTCATAATATTTTTCTTTGTCTGAGATTTCAGGACTGCCGATGTTAATATTTTTGTCTTCAAATCCAGTCTCTTTTAAATAATTAATAATGCGTAATTTTTTGGTTTCAGTGTCCCGAATGATTTTTTGCAAATTATCTCCAGAAAAGGAAAAGCTTAAGTAAGTTTGAGCAGAAATAGCGGTTATATTCATTTCTGCCAGTCCTTTTACTTTTACGACGCGGTCTTTGTCACTGAATGTTTTGAGGCCTTTGAAAATAAAAAAGCCTAATAAGGAGAGTCCTAAAATTAAAGAAATTCCAATAAATCTGGGTCTTGAGTTGTAGCTCATGTTTTTATAAATTTGGGGGTTCAACCAAATATATAAAAAATATTAAATAAATAAAAATTAAAACTCAGAAGTCAAATGGAATTTTATAGAGGGATATTTTTGTTCAGTCATCTGTAATGAAAATATTGAATCTGCAAAGAACACCAATTGTCCATGTTTGTCAGTTGCTAAAAACCGCTGCTTGACCCTTTTAAATTCCACAAATTCGGGATGGTTCATACTCTCAGGTTCAATCCAGCAAGCTTTGTGTACATTGAGGTTTTCATAACTACACTTCGCACCATATTCATGCTCCAAACGGTATTGAATTACCTCATATTGAAGTGCCCCTACAGTTCCAATCACCTTTCGTCCATTCAGGTCTAAGGTAAAAAGTTGGGCAACCCCTTCGTCCATCAGCTGATCAATTCCTTTGTATAATTGTTTTGATTTTAAAGGATCGGCATTATTTATATAACGGAAATGTTCTGGAGAAAAACTAGGAACTCCTTTGTAGTTTAAAAGTTCTCCTTCTGTAAGAGTATCTCCAATCTTGAAATTACCGGTATCGTGCAATCCTACAATATCTCCTGGATAGGAAATATCTACAATCTCTTTCTTTTCAGCAAAAAATGCGTTTGGACTTGAGAACTTTAATTTTTTATTGTGTCGTACATGGAGGTAGGGTGTATTACGTTTAAATTCTCCAGAAACAATTTTAATAAAAGCCAAGCGATCGCGATGGTTTGGGTCCATATTGGCATGTATTTTAAAAACAAAGCCTGTGAATTTTTCTTCTTTAGGATCAACCAACCGTTCTTCACTATTTTTTGGACGGGGTTGTGGTGCGATAGATACAAAACAATCCAACAACTCACGAACTCCAAAATTATTTAAGGCTGAACCAAAAAATACAGGTTGCAAATCGCCATTCAAATAATCCTCTTTATTAAATTCAGGATAAATCCCTTCCACTAATTCCAGTTCTTCTCTTAGAGTTTCTGCAGCTGTATCTCCAACAATTGTATTCAGAGCCGGATCAGATACATCAGAAATTTTAATCGTTTCTTCAATATCTCGTTTACTATCGCCTGTAAATAAATTGATATTCTTCTCCCAAAGATTATAAATACCTTTAAAATCATACCCCATTCCAATCGGGAAACTTAGAGGTACTACTTTAAGGTTTAGTTTTTGTTCGATTTCATCAAGTAAGTCAAAAGCATCCTTTCCTTCACGGTCCATTTTATTGATAAAAACGATGATCGGAATGTTACGCATTCGACAGACTTTTACCAATTTTTCAGTTTGTTCCTCAACCCCTTTCGCAACATCAATCACCACAATTACACTGTCCACGGCGGTAAGGGTTCTAAACGTATCTTCTGCAAAATCCTTGTGACCCGGCGTATCTAAAATATTTATTTTGATACCATTATATTCAAATGCCAAAACCGAGGTTGCAACCGAAATTCCACGTTGACGTTCAATTTCCATAAAATCACTCGTAGCCCCTTTTTTAATTTTGTTACTCTTAACGGCACCCGCTTCTTGAATCGCTCCACCAAAAAGAAGTAATTTTTCAGTTAAGGTTGTTTTTCCTGCATCGGGATGCGAGACAATCCCAAAAGTACGGCGGCGTTCAATTTCACTTAAAAAAGACATAAAAAGATAATTTTGGCAAAGATACCATTATTCCCTAAAAAATAGAGTAGGGCACTCTAAAGTTATAACTTGTTGTAATAAAAATTCGATGACATAAAAGAAGACGCTTAATAAAATTTTATTCCTTCAATTAATATCTTTCAAAGGTTAAACACCTAATACAATAGACGCCTCTATTTCTAGTTTCTCACTGATGGTTCTCGCTACTTTTAAAGTAAGCTCACTATATTTTTAACACTGACAAATACTTTAATCAGGCTAAATCTAAACCGTTAGCGTATTACTTTCAGTCGCTTTGAGTGTTTTGGCATCAAAATAAAAATCTATTTTACCTAGGTAAAGACCATAACACCCCACTTGATTTACAAGTACAGTTTTTCCGACAGCATTGGTTTCTACTGTTGGTTTGTCTAAAAACGTATGGGTATGACCTCCAATAATCAAATCAATATCTTGGGTCGCTTTTGCCAATTTGATATCCGATATTTTGGAAGGTGATTTTTTATATTCATATCCTAAGTGCGACAAGCAAATGATTAAATCACAGGCTTCCTCAGTCTTTAAAATACGACTCATATCTTGAGCGATTTCAATAGGATCTAAATATGCAGTTTCTTTGTAAGCTTCTTTATTAACCAGTCCTTGAAGTTCAATTCCCAATCCAAAAACTCCAATTTTAATACCGTCTTTTACAAACGTCTTATACGGTTTAACGTGCGTATCCATCACGGTATTAGAGAAATCATAATTCGCAGAAACAAAATCAAATTTTGCATGAGGAAGCTGTGCGTAAAGTCCATTAATTCCATTGTCAAAATCATGGTTTCCGATCGTTGCAACATCATATTTTAACATGCTCATCAGTTTGAATTCGAGTTCGCCCCCATAAAAGTTAAAATAGGGAGTCCCCTGAAAAATATCGCCAGCATCCAAAAGTAAGGTATTCGGATTTTCGTTTCTTAAAGTTTCCACAAGCGATGCACGTCTAGCAACGCCTCCTTTGTTTGCATTCCGTCCGTCATTTGGTCCAAAAGCCTCAATATGACTGTGAACATCATTTGTATGAAGAATAGTGATTTTGGTTGCATTCGAATGCGAACAAGACGCCAATCCCAAGCCATTTAAGGAAATAAATGCTGTGGAAGCCGCTGTTTTTTGAATAAAATTTCTACGTTTCATTTGTTTGGTTGATTAATTTTCAAGCTTTATAAAGCGTAGGTCTTTTTTAGGATTGAGGGTATCGTACTTTGTGAAATAATCGATTAGGACATTTCTAATTTTATAATTCAGATCGTAGAGGGTGTCACTTTTCTTTAAAAAATACATGCGATCGCCTCCGTTATATAGATAATCATTGGTGGCTATATAGTAAATTTTTTCTGGATCAACAGTTTTACCGCCAACTAGAATTTTTTGATAGCTGTTGTCCGCATTTAAAACCAATTCTAGTCCAGAAATAGGATGGGCTTTTTTAAACGCCTTCAAATAAGTTGTCATTTCCATGACGGCAGATCCTTTCAGTGGGACTACCACCACACTATTTTCAAACGGCATCAAACTGTAAGCAGATTTAGTAGTCACGTTTCCTTTTGGTAAAATAGATCGAATCCCTCCATGATTTAGCAGTACAATGTCTAGGTCATTCCCTGTACGACTTTTAAATATGGGATTAGACAGCTCAAAAACAGCATCCGCCATTAGATTTCCAATCGCCGTATTGTAGTCGCCATCCCTTTTAGAATACGTGTCCACAGCGTAGCTTAACACTTCATTCATGGATTTATCTAAATTTATTTTATAAGGATCTATTACAGCTTCAATAGCTTTGTTAGAAGGCATCTCTTTGGATATAGAAATGTTTTCTCCTTTTGTATTTACTAATTTTTTTGAGTCATTACAAGATAAAAACAAGCAAAGAAACCCAATAATTTGAACGCATTTATACATCATTTATATTACATTTGTAGTTGACAATAAAGGTAAATGTTTTTTAAACAATTTCGAACGCTATCGCTTCAAAAAAATATTACTTTGATTCTTAAATCTCGTATTAAGAATTTTAAAAGTGATAAAGTCAATTCTATTGGTGTTATTTTTGACTATGATTCGTATTACAACTATGATTTTTTCAGAAATATAACAAAAGATTTGGGGATTAATGGCAATAGAATCCGCTTTATTGCGAAGGTTGATTTAGAAAAAAACAAGCCAAACAGCTGGGATTCCTTTTTTAGTCTAGATAATTTTGATTGGTTAGGCCGTCCTAAAAGTTCTGAAATTGAAGAATTTATTGATCAGCCTTTTGATCTTTTGATTAGTTATTACAAACCCAATCAATTAGAACTTAACTTAGTCACAGCAAGTTCAAAAGCAAATTTTAAAATTGGGATTACCAACGAAGATTCACGATTACACGATTTAACAATCGATATTGAACCTTCAAACACAGACGTTTTTAAAATAGAATTAATTAAATATTTAACCCAACTTAACAGGTTATAAAATGAATGTACTCATTGGGACTGGAGTGGCCCTTATCACTCCATTTAAGTCAGATTTAACTGTAGATCACCAAGCCTTAGCAGCGGTTGTAGAATTTAACATCACTAACGGAATTGATTATTTAGTTATTAGTGGGACCACTGGAGAAAGTGCAACCATAACAGCTAAAGAAAAGAAAGAAATATCAGCTACAATTATTGAAGTCAATAACGGACGCGTGCCTTTGGTAATCGGGATTGGTGGAAACAACACCGCAGCCGTAGTTGAAGAATTACAATCCACAGATCTGTCGCCTTTTGCAGCTATTTTATCTGTGGCACCTTACTACAGCAAACCCACTCAAGAAGGGTTTTATCAGCATTTTAAAGTCATCGCAGAAGCCTCTTCGATTCCCATAATTTTGTATAATGTTCCAGGTAGAACCGCTAAAAATATGGAAGCCTCTACAGTTTTGCGACTTGCTAATGACTTTGAGTCCATAGTAGCAGTAAAAGAAGCTGGGAATAATATGGATCAATATTTAGAACTTATAAAAAATAAACCTGCTGACTTTTTAGTCATTTCAGGGGATGATGATTTAGTGTTAGGGGTTACTTTAGCGGGTGGCTCAGGAGTCATTTCAGTCATTGGTCAGGCCTTTCCAAAAGAATTCTCTCAATTGATTCAGTGGGGACTAGAGGGCAATACAGAAGATTCTCATAAGTTGGAAGCGCGTTTGATGCCCATAATTAATTTAATTTTTGAAGAAAACAATCCAGCTGGAATCAAAGCAGTCTTGAAAATAAAAGGCTATTGTGAAGACGCAGTGCGTTTGCCACTTGTTCCTGCAACAGAGGGATTACAGACTAAAATTGCAGCTTTTATATCTACATTTTAGTTAAATATTACTTAAACCTTTAGTCTGGAAATTCAAACCTATTAATTTAGCTAAAATAATAGTTTTTTAAATCCGTTATAAATCCGTAATTTTGCCCTCATTCTTAAAATATTTATGAAGAATTTTATATACATCTTAATTATCGCATTTTCATTGAACTCTTGTAGTGAATACCAGAGAGTCTTGAAAAATGAAGACATTGCTGCTAAATTCAAATTAGGGAGTGAACTTTATGAACAAGGTAAGTTTGCCAAAGCAAACCGAATATTCGTTCAGATTGTCCCTAAATACAGAGGGAAACCTCAAGCAGAGAAATTGATGTATATGTATTGTAAAACATACTACGAAACCAAAGACTATTACACGGCTAATTATCAAATGGAGCGTTTTGCAAATGCCTATCCAAAAAGTGAAAAAACTCAAGAAATTGCCTTTTTAGCAGCCAAAAGTTATTACAAACTCTCACCACTTTTTTCTAAAGACCAAACCGAAACAGTAGATGCAATTGATAAACTTCAATTGTTTATCAACACTTACCCTTTATCTGAATATTTGGATCAAGCGAGTATATTGGTCAGAGAATTAGATTACAAACTAGAAAAAAAAGCGTTTAATATCGCTTTGCAATACAATCAAACAGGTCCTTATCATCGCGATTATAATTCCGCAATTACAGCCTTAGATAATTTTCTAATTGAATTCCCTGGCACTTCTTTCAAAGAACAAGCCATGTATTATAAATTTGATTCTGCCTACAAACTGGCTATGAATAGTGTGGAATGGAAACAAACGGAGCGTGTTGAAAAAGCATTGACTTTTTACGACTCTCTGTTATATGTGTTTCCGGAGACCCAAAACAATGAAGACATTCAAAAAATGTACCAAGCCTTAAAATCAATTCAAACTAATTCAACAACGACTAAAAGTTAATATTCATTATGGATTTAAAAAAAGTAAATGCACCCGTTAATACAGAAACGTACGATCGAAATAAAGTAGATGCACCAACGCAAAACATCTACGAAGCGATTTCTGTAATTTCTCGTAGAGCAGAGCAAATCAATACTGATATCAGAAGAGAATTGATTGACAAGCTTGAAGAATTTGCAACTTTTAACGATAGCTTAGAAGAAGTGTTTGAAAACAAAGAACAAATTGAAGTTTCTAAGTTTTATGAGCGTCTTCCAAAGCCACATGCTTTAGCTGTTCAAGAATGGTTAAATGAGAAAATCTACTACCGTAGTGTAGAAGAAGATTCTGAAGAAAAATAAAAGATGTCTATTTTACGCGGTAAACATATTCTCTTAGGAATTACTGCCGGTATTGCTGCGTATAAAACAGCATCCCTTGTTAGATTATTTATCAAAGCTGGTGCCGACGTCAAAGTCATAATGACACCAGCTGCGAAAGATTTTATCACTCCGCTTACCCTTTCAACCCTTTCTAAAAATCCCGTTATTTCATCGTTTACAGAAGAAACTGATGAGAACGCCGTTTGGAATAACCACGTTGATTTGGGATTATGGGCGGATTTGTTTGTAGTTGCTCCCGTCACGGCCAACACCCTTTCTAAAATGGCTGCTGGCAGCAGTGATAATTTTCTAGTAGCCACCTATCTTTCTGCCAAATGTCCTGTCTATTTTGCACCCGCTATGGATTTGGATATGTACAAACACCCCTCCACTAAAGCATCCTTAGAAACGCTACAATCCTTTGGAAACATCATGATTCCAGCAACCTCTGGCGAATTGGCAAGTGGGTTGGTAGGCGAAGGAAGAATGGCAGAGCCAGAAGCGATTATAAGCCATATAGAATCTCATATGTTACAAACAATGCCCTTGTACGGAAAAACCGTACTGGTCACTGCAGGTCCCACCTATGAAGCTATTGATCCCGTTCGTTTTATTGGAAATCATTCTAGTGGACTCATGGGTTTTGAAATTGCCAACCATGCTGCGCAACTTGGGGCAGAAGTAGTTTACATTACCGGCCCTACACATTACAAAACAGACCACACCCGCATCAAAACCATTCCGGTTGTGAGTGCCGAGGAAATGTATGCACAAGTACATACCTTTTTTAAATCTGTTGATGTAGCAATTTTATCGGCTGCGGTTGCCGATTACAAACCAAAACATCAGGCCACTTCTAAAATAAAAAAGGCTTCCCCAACGTTATCCTTAGAATTAGAAAAAACAAAAGATATTTTGGCATCCTTAGGAACCATCAAATCCCACCAACTTCTTGTTGGCTTCGCTTTAGAAACCAATGACGAAATTGCCAATGCGATAAAAAAGTTAAAATCTAAAAATTTAGATTTAATTGTATTAAATTCGTTAAATGATGAAGGCGCCGGATTTGGAGGAACCACAAATAAAATTACCCTCATTGATAAAAACTTAGTCCAAACCGAATTCTCTTTAAAATCAAAAGCCGACGTGGCAATTGATATTATGAATGAACTTTTAAAACAATTCAATGCGTAGATTAATCTTTTTAGTTGCTATTTTTACTTCAATGTATGGAAGTTCGCAAGAGCTAAATTGCGCAGTAGTGGTCAACGCACAACAAACCGGTAATGAGAATGTACAGGTGTTTAAAACCTTGGAGAAACAACTCAATGAATTTGTAAACAATACCCGCTGGACCAATAAAACGTTTAAATCTCAAGAGCGTATTGAGTGCAGTATAGTTATCACCGTTCAAGATTACCAATCGGATACCTTTCAAGCCTCTATCCAAGTTCAATCGGCGCGCCCAGTTCATAATTCATCTTATGCGAGCTCAGTTTACAATTTTAACGACAAAGATTTTACTTTTAAGTATTTAGAATATCAGAACTTAAATTTTAGTGCCAATCAATTTGAATCCAACTTAGTATCTGTAATAGCATTTCATGTCTATATGATTTTAGGAATGGATGCCGATACATTTGAGTTTAACGGAGGAGACCCCTATTACAAACAAGCGCGTGATATTGTGAGTTATTCTCAACAAACCAACTCCAAAGGGTGGGCACCACCATCGGGAGGCGATCAAACACGAAATGTATTAATTACAAACGTATTATCGCCAACCTTCAAGGAATTTCGTTCCGTACTGTTTGACTACCATTTCAAAGGATTGGATTTGATGGCAGACAATGTAAAAGAAGGTAAGACAGCGGTTGCTACCGCCTTATCCCAATTAGAAAATTTACACAACAGACGTCCAAACTCCTTTTTACTTCGTGTCTTTTTTGATGCAAAAGCAGATGAAATTTCTGATCTCTTTTCAGATGGACCTCCTGTGAAAATCGCAAATTTAGTTTCAACACTTACTAGGATTGCACCCATGTATTCTAGAAAGTGGCGAAATATTAAATTTTAAAATTTTTTTGATTTCATTTCAAATTAGTTTCCTAGATAGTTTATCTTGTTCCTAAAATAAATAGAAACCTTGCTTTCAGAACTCACCATTAAAAATTATGCTCTAATTGATACCCTTCAGGTTCAGTTTGATTCTGGATTCACCTGTATTACGGGTGAGACAGGTGCAGGTAAATCTATTTTATTAGGTGGCTTGGCATTGGTGCTTGGAAAACGTGCCGATTTATCAAACATAAACGACCCCAATCAAAAATGTATTATTGAAGCAACTTTCAATATTGAAAACTTTAATCTCAAATCATTTTTTGAAGATTATGACCTTGATTTTGAATCTCATACCATTTTACGAAGAGAGATTTTACCTTCTGGAAAATCTAGAGCATTTGTAAACGATTCTCCAGTAAATCTTACAATTTTAGCCGCACTCGGCGGGCAGTTGATTGACATCCATTCGCAACAACAAACCCAAGAATTGACCAACGATGATTTTCAGTTTCAAATCATTGATGCTTTGGCCAAAAATAGTACAGCAGTCGAAGCCTACAAACAGTTATTGAAAACTTACAAATCAGCTCAAAAACAACTTAGAGAATTAAGCGAATCTAAGTTACAGTCCGAAAAAGAACAAGATTACCAGTCTTTTTTATTGAACGAATTAACAGAAGCAAAGCTTAAAGGCATCCATTTAGAGAGCTTAGAAACCGAATACAATACACTGAACAATGTGGAGTCTATCCAAACAGAACTCGCTTTGGCCAATCAAATTATAAGTACCGAAGATTTAGGTGTTGCCTCCAATCTTAGAACGCTCAAACAAGTGTTTGATAAGCTCTCAGAAATTTCAACTGTTTACAGTCCTTTTTCGGAACGTATTCATAGCATAGCAATTGAATTAGATGATGTATTTAGTGAGATTGAGTCCGAACAAACCAAGCTAGAAGTCAATCCGGCACGCCTTGGTGAGATTGATGCGATGCTTCAGACAATTCATAATTTGTTTTCCAAACACAATGTAAACACTGTTGAAGCACTTATAGAAATAGAAACCGATTTAACAACACAGTTAGATACTTTAGCATCTTTAGATGGTACCATATCCACCCTTGAAAACACCCTGGAATCGCTTGTAAAAAAACTAGACAAACAAGCTGCAGCTATACACAAACAACGGAAACAGGTACTCCCTGATTTGGTCCACCAGTTAGAAGTTATTCTGATGGATTTAGGAATGCCCAATGCACATTTTAAATTGTTGTTAAATCCATCGGACTCTTATTTATACAACGGAAAAGATCAGTTAGAGTTTTTATTTACCGCCAATAAAGGCGGGCAGTTTTTACCGCTTAAAAAAGCCGCTTCAGGTGGTGAGCTTTCACGAATTATGTTGGCAATCAAATCGGTTCTTTCTAAATACCAGCAATTACCAACCATTATGTTTGACGAAATTGACACGGGTGTCTCAGGAGAAATCGCCCATAAAATGGGGGATATTATGAATCAAATGAGTGTCTATATGCAAGTGTTTTCAATTACCCATTTACCACAAATAGCAGCCAAAGGGCAGTCGCATTTTAAAGTTTTTAAGCAAGACACACAAAACACCACAGTGACCTCTCTTAAAAAATTAACAACACAGGAGCGTGTCGAAGAAATTGCGCAAATGTTGGGCGGCAAAGAATTATCAGAATCGGCAATCGCACATGCAAACCAGTTATTGAATTAATGTTATATTTGCCCCAGAAATTAAATACACACCGACACTAAAATATATAATTATGTCTTACAATTTACTAAAAGGAAAACGCGGAATTATTTTTGGAGCTTTAGATCCCAATTCAATTGCTTGGATCACAGCCGAACGTGTCCATGAAGAAGGCGGTACCTTTGTATTGTCTAATGCACCCATAGCTATGCGTATGGGGCAAATAGATGAATTGGCCAAAAAAACAGGCTCACAAGTGATTGCAGCCGATGCGACTTCTATTGAAGATTTAGAAAATTTAGTTGAACAAGCTACGGAAATATTAGGAGGTAAACTTGATTTTGTATTGCACTCCATTGGAATGTCTATCAATGTAAGAAAAGGCCGTGCCTATACCGATCAAAAATACGACTGGACTCAAAAAGGAACCGATGTTTCTGCGATGTCTTTTCACAAAGTGATGCAAACGCTTTACAAGCACGATGCGATGAACGAATGGGGGAGTATAGTAGCTCTTACGTATATGGCAGCACAACGTGTGTTTCCAGATTATAACGACATGGCAGACAACAAAGCTTATTTAGAAAGTATTGCCAGAAGTTTTGGATACTTCTTTGGCCGTGATAAAAACGTGCGTGTCAATACCATCTCACAATCGCCTACACCTACCACTGCTGGTAAAGGAGTGAAAGGGTTTGATGGTTTTATTGCGTATGCTGATAAAATGTCGCCTTTAGGAAATGCAACCGCTCTGGATTGTGCTAATTATACCGTTTCGTTGTTTAGTGATTTAACTAAACGGGTCACGCTTCAAAACTTATTTAATGATGGTGGTTTTAGTAATATGGGGGTCAGTGATGCGGTGATGGATACCTTTACTGAAGACGATGCTTAAACTGTAATTATCAAATACATCAAAAACCCATAGCTCTGCTATGGGTTTTTTTATGTTTCAACCCTAAACCTTAGGAATTTCATGAATTTCTGTGGGTTGTGTTGTCTTTTTGTGAGTTGTTCGTCATTATATTTTAACCATTCATCGGATTTTTGTTGTTTAACTAAGTAACTAAATAATTAAACAATATATTTATAAAATTAACTAACCAATTTTATTTTATTATGAGAAAAAATTATATTTTATTTTTATCACTCATCATAGCAAGCTTGTCTTTCGGACAAGAACTTATGCTTAATGGTGATTTTGAATCTTGGGATGATTCTACCACTCCAACTAGTTATTCAAAAGCAGAAAGTACGATGCAAGAAACCGTAGAGTTTCATGGAGGCGCAAATTCTGCAAAGCATACTGGTGGAACGTCTGATATTGCTCAAACAGTGACCGGAATTATTCCTGGTGAAACTTACACAATATCTCTTTGGTACAAATTTGAAGTTGCAGGAAATGCTAGAATGTGGAGTACTTGGAAAGCCGGGACTACAACTCTAGCTGATAATGCGGATGTTTTACACCCATCTACATATCTAGACAGTTCGGGTACTACTTGGGCTGAGTACTCTGCAACACTAATTGCACCTGCAACAGCTGACAGCTTTTATTTTGAAGTTAGGACTTACGGAAGTACAGTCGTTTATTGGGATGATTTCTCAGTTTTCAAAGAAGCGACGGCCACTCCTCCTTTACAAATCACAACAAGTGTTTGTGCAACTGCAACAAGCGTAAGATTGACAGGCCCTTGGTGGGGTTGGAACCCAACTGGTGGACCTGAAGCTGTATCAAATAATGATGGAACCTGGACTTTTACGTTTGACCCTGCACCAACAGATAATATGGAATATCTACTGGTTGTAGATGGCGTACAAGAA
>Ga0233426_10000021_pt1 | contig 158512 bp, 157 predicted proteins | sample SI_118_April2016_6_FD_179875 | JGI IMG/M metagenome (GOLD analysis project Ga0233426, IMG submission 179875) | Seawater microbial communities from Saanich Inlet, British Columbia, Canada - SI_118_April2016_10_MG | ecosystem: Environmental > Aquatic > Marine > Inlet | place: Canada: British...
ACCCTGTCAGTGTTTGGTAAAAACCTGCTGGATGAGGCGGCTAGAAATCACAGCTCATTTGTTAAGGATGAAGTGCCATTGGCCGGCAGAAATCTGGGTGTAAGAGCGAGCTATTCGTTCTAGACACCTAGTCATTTGCCAATGTTTAAGGGTTGCGCTGTTTAATGTAATATAAGTCGTATTGAGCAACCCTTAAACTGTTGGTGATCGTGAGAATTTTATTTAAATGGGTGACCACTGGCGTTTTTGCCGTGGTCACTTTAGTTTCTGCCGCAATAATCTACGTCTCAATGGCTGTCGATATCAACAGCTTTAAACCAGATATTGAAACTCAAGCTCGCCAGCAGGGATGGGATATTGCAATTGAAGACGGCCTAGCTTGGGCATTTTTCCCGCGGCCGGGCATCACCATAAAAGGTTTACGCTTTGCGGATCAGAGTTTCGTTTCCGGTAACATAGACAGCCTAACCCTGGCTGTAAGTTGGCTTGATTTATTGATATCAGGTGGCCATATCAATCGGCTTCAAGGAGCCTCTGTTCAGATCAATGACGGCGAACTTCTCTATCGAGTGCCTAATAGTCTGCCGGTCAGACTAGACAACATTCACGTAAAAACTAGCAGTATCGGTTTGGACGGCACGTCTTTCCCAATCACCGTATCTATGGAGGCACTTGGTGGTCAGCAATTCGCCATAGATACCGATATTGCAATAGTCGCTAGCAATGACAAAGTACAAAGCCTGAGTCTCGCCAATCTCAGACTTCGTCTGAATGACATAGAGTTTAATGGCAATATTGACGCCAGCAACAGTCTGCGCTTTATTCAGGGCAATTTACAAACCAATACCTTTAGCCTCGCCAGTCAATTACAACTCGTGGCGAAAATACTCCCTATTTTCAGTATGCCCAAGATGGCTAATTCCGCAGCCCTCTCCAACCTCAGTGTCCACAGTAGCTTCACCCTTGATACCGAGGCGTTATCAGATATTAGTAATGTAATGATACTTGATGGCCAAACCATTGAGGTTGATCTGGAAATAGATCACCCGCGGGACAAATTAACCACAATTGTTGCGGCTGATGTTATCAGGGCATCAGATTATCTACCCGAACCCGGAAGTAACACAGACAACAGTGGACTGTTCGCACCCCTGGCAATTCCCTTTGCACTTTGGCGTGGCCGGAGCCAGGTAGAGATGACTATAGGCAGCATTGAATTTAACGGTTTTGCTCTAAATGATTTCTACAGTAATGTCTTCGGCAACAACAGAGTATTGCGTTTGACCTCGCTAAATGCAGACCTATTTGGCGGCCAAATCAATGCTATTGCTAAACTCGATATGCGACAGACAAAACCCAGCTTTAATATTCAGCCTTCATTAACAAACATTGACCTGTCTCCTGCATTGATCAACTTGGCAGGTAACGCGGATGTAACCGGAAGCCTAAGCCTGCAAGCCAATATTCAAGGCTCGGGAAATAATCACCGAGCCATAGTTAAATCCCTGACCGGCGATGGGCAGTTCGATATTGTTAGTCCCAACTACGCCAAGATTAATTTAGAACAGACTTTTTGTACTGCCGCGTCACTATTTGGTGGTAGCAATCAACCAGCCCAACGTTGGGCTAAGGGTACTCAGTTGGATGAAATGAATGGTCGCTTTCGATTTACTAACGGCAAGCTTCTTATCAGTGACTACAGTGCTGCGACAGGAAATCTAACCATTGATGGTAATGCTACGGTGCGCATCCTCGAGCAGGAGTATAACTTAAAAGCTAATACACTACTGAGTAGCTCAACCACCAGCAACAATGGTTGCTCGGTCAACAGACGCTTACAAAACCGACCCATACCCTTTATCTGTAAGGGCAGCTTAGGCAAAAATCACAATAGTAAAAGTACCTCTGCCTCTTGCAAGCCAGACGAGCGCGCACTTAAGGACCTACTAAAAAACAGTGCCGTTGATAAACTCAGCGAGCAGTTATTTAAGTATTCAGATGATGACCAAAACCCAGTGCAAAATCTGCTCCAAGATTTGCTGAAGAAAAACCTTAGATAAGTTATGACTCCAGCCAAGTTTCAGCAGGCAGTACTCAACTGGTTCGATAAATATGGTCGAACTAACCTGCCATGGCAGAAAGATATAAGTGCCTACAGAGTCTGGGTATCAGAAATCATGTTACAGCAGACTCAAGTCACCACTGTAATACCTTATTTTAAACGCTTTATGGCCAGTTACCCCTCAGTCCAGTCACTGGCCGCGGCGCCTCTAGATGAGGTCTTGCATCATTGGACAGGGCTAGGCTATTACGCTCGAGCACGCAATCTGCATAAGACCTCTCAGCAAGTAGCTTATAATTTGGATGGAGAGTTTCCCGACAATGTTGCACAACTTTGTGAGTTACCCGGTATTGGTCGATCGACCGCTGGCGCCATTAGCTCTATCGCCTTTCAAAATCAGGCGACCATTCTAGATGGCAATGTAAAGCGAGTGTTGGCCAGATTTGCGGCTATCGAAGGCTGGCCGGGTAAAAGCGAAGTATTACAACAGCTGTGGCTCGCCGCCGAGACCTACACGCCGTATCACCGGATCGCCGATTACACCCAGGCGATGATGGATTTAGGCGCCACACTTTGCACTAGGTCTTCACCTAACTGCGAGCAGTGCCCCCTGATCACAAGCTGCATGGCTCATGAGCAGGGCAATCCTCAAGACTACCCGGGAAAAAAACCTAAGAAAAAACTAGCTGTTCGCAACACCTATTTTTTAATGATTCGCAATACCGAAGGGGAGCTATTACTGCAGCAAAATCCGCCCGTGGGTCTATGGGGTGGACTGTGGGTGTTTCCTCAATGCGAGACACCCCAGCAGTTAGAAAAGACATTTATAATGTTAGGCATCAAGCCTCAAAGTCAGAAAATTCTTGAGGTTAGACGTCATACCTTCAGTCACTTTCACCTTGACTACCAACCCATAGAAATTACCATCAACAGTCGAGGACTATCTGCACTGCAGGTTGCTGATAGTCAGAATCAAGTCTGGTATAACCCGCAGAAACCACTATCATTAGGAATGCCAGCGCCCATTAAAGCGTTGCTGATAAATGCTAAAAAACATCCCACATAGGCAAATATTACACAGAGGTTAGTTATGCCGCGTATGGTTTTATGTCGCAAGCTTAAAAAAGAACTCCCGGGCTTAGATATGGCCCCTTTTCCCGGCCCCAAAGGCGAGGAAATCTTCAATAATATCTCTAAAGAAGCCTGGGCCGAATGGATGACTCATCAGACCACATTGATCAATGAAATGCGTTTGAATATGATGGATCTGACCGCTCGCACCTATCTATCAGAGCAGCGTGAAAAGTTCTTCAATGGCGAAGATGTCGATCAGGCTGAAGGATACGTCCCACCTGAGGAATAATCCTTGACGAACCGCAAATCAGACGCTTTAATACGCGCCTCTCGCAAGTTGCACTCAAGTAGTTTGCGACGCCCGGTTAGCTCAGTTGGTAGAGCAGAGGATTGAAAATCCTCGTGTCCTTGGTTCGATTCCGAGACCGGGCACCATAATCTAAAAAAACCTCAGTAAGTGCTGGGGTTTTTTTATGTCTTTGAGGAAATCATCGAAACTTAGATGGGGTTCTCGCTACAGCAAAAGGATTGCACCCGGCCTTTTTCTGAACTCTAATTAGCCAGCCAAAGCCTGATCCAAATCAGCAATAATATCTTCTGCTGCCTCAAGTCCAGCAGATATCCTCACCAGACCCTCAGTAATGCCGTGTTCAGCTCGCTCTGCTGGGGTATAAACCGAATGTGTCATACTGGCTGGATGCTGAATCAACGTTTCGGCATCACCCAAGCTGACGGCTAATTTCGCCAACTTGAGCCTATTTAGCATGCGCACCCCCGCTTCGCGGCCCCCCTTTAACTCCAGGGCAATCATGCCACCGAAACCATCCATCTGCTTACAGGCAACCTGATGCCAAGGGTCATTTTTTAAACCGGGGAAAAACACCTGATCAACTGCCGGATGCTGCTCCAACATCTCTGCAATCCTCTGAGCATTATGACAGTGACGCTCCATGCGCAACTGCAATGTTTTAATCCCTCGCAAAATCAAAAATACTGTCATTGGTGCAATCACCGCACCTGTCATGTCCTTTAAACCAAATAATCGAATCTGCTGAATGATGTCAGCATCGCCCACTACAGCACCGGCAATCAAATCACCATGACCACCTAGATACTTAGTCGCTGAATGCACCACAATATCTGCACCTAGGGTCAGGGGACGTTGTAATGCCGGTGTGCAATAGGTGTTATCCACCATTACTGTGATACTAGTGCTGAAATCTTTAACTAAGACGCTGAGGGCTTCGATATCAATAACTCGCATGTTTGGATTCACTGGAGACTCAAAATAAACTACCTTGGTTTTGTCAGTTAGTTTGGCTTTTACCTCGGCATGATCAGTGAAATCCGCATAACAAATATCAACGCCAAATTTTTTGAGGCCATGCTCCAAAAATGAAAAGGTGCAGCCATAGAGAGTTTCATCTACCAGAATTTGATCACCTGGCCCTACCAGAGTCCAGAGCGTGGCGGTAATAGCACCCATACCAGATGCAGTTGCCAATGCCGCTTCGCCCTCTTCTAAATCAGCCAGACGCGCCTCAAGAATCTCCTGGGTCGGATTTGAAATACGGCTGTAAAAATGGCCCTGTTGCTCACCAGCAAAGCGGCCGGCTCCCTGCTCAACATTGTCAAAGGCAAAGGTAGAGGTCATGTAAATTGGTGGATTTAAGGAACCCTCATTAGCCTTACAATCATAGCCGGCGTGGACGGAGCGAGTGGCAAAGGAGAGCCTATATTCATTATCGGACGACATGGTGTTTCTCATCAAAAATGACTAATTAAGTGTCAAGAATAACGCCACTATCAGGGTCAAATCTCTCTTTTAAGTTTGCTGAAATTTAAAATAATAGCTATATTCACTTAATTAATGTTAATTAAAGGTGAATTATGCCAAGTTTTAAACTAGACCGTATGGATCGCCGGATTCTAGAAGAAATACAGGCTGATGGCAGCATTAGTAATTTGGAGTTGGCCGAACGGGTCGGGCTATCTCCCTCACCCTGTGCCAGGCGCATGAAACTGCTATACGAAAGCGGCATTATTAGCCGTCAGATTACAGTGCTAGATCAAAAGAAGGTGGGGCTACCAATTAGCATTTATATTTCTGTGAGTCTGGATCATCAAAGTCCAAAGCGACTAAAAAACTTCGATAGCAAAGTCACTGATTGGCCAGAGGTCGTTGAATGCTCACTAATTACTGGCAGTGATACGGATTATTGGTTAAAAGTGGTCATGCCTGATATGGATTATTACCAGAAATTCTTGCTCGATAAGCTAAACCAGATTGAGGGCGTGAGTAGCATCAGAACCAGTTTTGTATTACGTCAGGTAGTGCAGAGAACTGCGCTTCCTCTGAATCATATATAGGTTGTTTTTATACTCAGTCAGGACGACATTGGCAACAGAGGTATCAACGCTTCCTGTTGTTAGCGTCATGTCGCTTAGCGTACTTTATAACCTTCTTGCGCTTAAATACTGGTTTCTCACCCGCTTTGGACTTATTGCCATAGGGGTTGTCACCAGTCCGATATTCTACCTTTACTGGCGTACCGTGCAGACCCAGCTCACGACGGAAGATCTTTTCCAAATAACGGGTGTACTGCGCAGGCACAGAATCAGTCTGATTACCATGAATAATGATTACCGGCGGATTACGGCCACCGGCATGAGCAAAGCGCAACTTGATACGGCGGCCATGCACCATTGGTGGCTGATGCTCTTCCACCGCTCCCTCAAGCACCTTGGTTAAACGGGAGGCGCTCAATGTATCTGTGGCCGCAGAGTAGGCTGCTCCAATAGAGTCATAGAGATTACCCACGCCTGTACCATGCAATGCAGAGATAAAGTGCACATCGGCAAACTCGGCAAACTGTAGGCGACGTTTAATATCCGCTTTTATTTTCTCGCGCTTTTCCGGTGCCAACCCATCCCACTTATTAATACCAACAACTAGGCCGCGGCCAGCATCAATCACCGAACCCATCAGGTGAAGGTCTTGATCGACCAGCCCTTCTTGGGCATCTACCATCAGCACCACCACATTAGCATCATCTATAGCCTGCAACGTTTTGACAATTGAGAATTTCTCAATTGCCAACTTGATATTTTTGCGCTTACGAATGCCCGCAGTATCAATCAAGGTGTAGTGCTGACCATGGCGCTCATAATCAATATAAACGCTGTCTCGGGTAGTACCCGCCTCATCAAATACCACTACACGGTCTTCGCCGAGCAGACGATTAACCAGAGTAGACTTGCCCACATTGGGACGACCAACAATACCGATCTTGATATTGTTTAGGCCGCTATTGTCCGGTTCAACAAATTGAGGGAAAGGCTCCAGTAACTCTTCCATCATCGAGCGCACGCCTCGGCCATGGGTAGCTGTGGTAGGAAACATCCCTGAAAAACCCAGCTGATAAAAATCTGCCAGCGCTGCTGCTGGATCAAGGCCATCAATCTTATTGGCCACCAAATAAACCTTACGGTTTTTCTGGCGCAACTTTTCAGCAATCATATAGTCAGCGGCAAGTAACCCAGATCGACAGTCGACAATAAACAGGACCACATCTGCCTCATCCATAGCTAGGAGTGACTGCTCGGCCATGCCCACATCAATACCCTCTTCCTCACCACTGATACCACCTGTATCAATCACCATAAAGCGGCGATCATACATCTCTCCGTCGCCGTATTTACGATCGCGGGTCAAACCGGAATAGTTAGCCACAAGCGCGTCTCGACTTTTAGTGAGTCGATTGAACAGCGTAGATTTGCCAACATTAGGGCGTCCGACAAGAGCGATAACAGGAATCATGGGATAAAAAATGCCGCAGGTTTTAATTGCGGCATTCTACTTTAGTTTGCTGTGCTTAACACCCCAGAATATCAAGCATGATCAGGTAACCTTGCATTTCCAACAATTAGTTCTAATCAATACTAGCTAATACACGGCGTATGCTTTCAAACATACTACTTATGTCATCTGGCTTTGAATTTAAAAAGGGCGAAAACTGTAATATATCCATGCTGTTACGAATCACCAAATCTTCATCCCAAAAGCAATGTTTATGTACCTCTAAGCCGCGAGCACCCGGATGAGCCTCTCTGGGAGCTAATTCAATCGCCCCCATCAGGCCAAAATTTCGTACATCGATCACCATCGGATGGTCGTCAAACTGATGGATGGCTTCTGCAAATAGAGTCTCTAGCTGCAGGGACTGTTCAAAGCTTCCCTCCTGTTCATAGACCTCCAAAGTCGCCAGCCCTGCGGCTGCGGCTACTGGGTGGCCTGAATAGGTATAGCCATGAAACAGCTCGATAGTTTGCTCCGGGCCCTGCATAAAGGCCTGATAAATGGCATCCGTAGCCAGCACAGCACCCATAGGGATCACACCATTAGTTAGACCTTTAGCAGTGGTAATAAGGTCTGGAGTGACTCCAAACCGCTGGGCCGCAAACGGCGCTCCCACGCGCCCAAAAGCAGTTATCACTTCATCAAAAATTAAAAGAATACCGTGCCTTGTGCAGATGTCTCGCAGGCGCTCTAGGTATCCAACTGGTGGCGGTAAGATGCCAGTAGAACCGGGCACCGGCTCAACAATTACTGCCGCTATGGTACTGGGGTCATGGAGAGCGATCAGATGCTCAAGTTCGTCTGCCAGATGTGCGCCCCACTGCGGTTGGCCATGACTAAATGCGGCGTGCTCTAGACTGTGGGTGTGGGGTAAGTGATCGACACCATTGATTAGGTTGGCGCTGAACATTTTGCGGTTAGGGGCTATTCCACCCACGGAAATCCCCCCGAAGTTGACACCATGATAACCACGCTGGCGGCCAATAAGCCTAGTACGACTAGCGTCTCCTTTTGCTCGATGATAACCCAGAGCTATTTTTAAGGCGGTATCTACAGACTCAGAGCCAGAGTTGGTGAAAAAAGCATGATCAATACCTTGGGGAGCCAGATCAGTAAGTTTATCTGCCAGCTCAAAAGCCTTGTTGTGCCCAAGCTGAAAACCCATGCACAGATCTAACTCGCCGACTTGCCGCTGCACGGCTTCGACAATTTTTGGATGACAGTGGCCTATCCCTGATGTCCACAGACCGGAAAAACCATCGTAAATTTTGCGACCATCGTTACTGATGTAATGGTGACCCTGAGCAGATGCAATTAATCGCGGGGACTGCTTGAAGTCACGATTAGCAGTGAAGGGCATCCAGTAGGCATCCATAGCTTGAGCAGTTGGCTGGTTTTTCATAAGTCACTCATATTTGAATTTTGACAATTATTTTAAGGAGCGAATTAATTACCCCTAGGGCTTCTGATGGCATAGCCATATCCATATCAGCGGTTACTCTATAGCTCACCCATCATGTTAAACAACCAGTTACCTATAAATAATTATCATATTGATTTTATTAACTTTTATCATATAACCGTTTACTATACTAAACATAAATTAATTATTAGAGGCATTATTTTATGGACAGTGAAACTGGAGCTCGACTAAAAGAGATTCGTAACAAAACCGGACTCTCCCAGCGTCAGCTTGCCAGAGCTTCTGGTGTGGCTAATGCCACTATCTCGCAGATTGAGTCCGGGGCTGTAAACCCTACGGTTGGCATGTTAAAAAAGGTACTCGGAGGTATACCTATCAGCCTGAGTGACTTCTTTGCGGACGACTTTAGCTTCTCAGACCAGGTATTTTTTAGTGCCGACAAACTATTGCAGCTGGGAGAGGGAGGGGTCTCCTATCTACAGGTAGGCAACCATCTGCACAACAGGTCTATTCAGATGATGAGGGAGTGCTATCAGCCGGGTAGCCATACAGGTAAGCACGCCATTCAACATGAGGGTGAGGAATGCGGAATCATTCTAAGTGGTGCGCTAGAGGTACAGGTCGGAGATGAAAAGAAGATATTAAAAGCTGGAGATGCTTATTATTTTAAAAGCACTGTTCCCCACCACTTTAAAAATGTCGGCCGCGACCAATGTGAGCTTATTACTGCTTGCTCGCCCCCAAGCTTCTAGCGATGTAACCCAGACGATGGACTTAGCCAGCTTTATATATCGCTTGAATCAGCTGACCATAGCGCCATAGCCACCCAGGGTAATGTGGTCGAACAAAACAGCCCAATATACTGATGCTAGATGGCCTTGCGGCCATCTAGTTATTTAATCCCGTAAGCTGCTATTGAGCCGTCGTTGGCCTGCACAATTAGGCTGCCTCCGATGCTAAGCATCGGAGCACTGACGCCACTACCATTGACTTTCTTGCGACCAATAAAACTGCCATCGACTGGGTCAAGCAGATGCAGGTAACCTTCGCTATCAGCCACTGCTACTGTGCCTGCCAATTTCGCTGGGCCTGTCACCTGGCGTAAAAATAACTGGTCATTAGTCCAGACTGGCTGGCCGCTACCGGCCTTAAATGCACGCACTGCATCCTCGTCTTCGGTAACGTAAACCTGGTCTAGACTGAAGGCTGGGGCATGGTGAGAGGAACTGTCTTGAAACCATAGGCTTCTGCCTGTGCCGCGAGAAAGGGCACCTAAACGACCCTGATAGGTAACGGCATAGATAACGTCACCGACTAACAGGGGCTCACCGTCAATATCAACCATACGCTCTAGCTCAGTGCGGCCTTTGGGCACTGCCAGACGAGACTCCCAGATCAAGGAACCATTGTCTGGATTAAAGGCCCCAAGCTTACCTGTATCAAATCCAGTCAATACCATAGTGTCGGTCACCAAAGATTCACTGGTACCGCGCACACTTAAAATAGGAGCATCGCCGTCATGTTGCCAAATCTCATCGCCAGTGTTGGCATCCAGAGCAAATAGTCTGTCGTCAATGGTTTGCACCGCAACAATTTCGCCATTAGATTTGGGACTAGAAACAACTTCCGAGCTGACTTGGCCGATCCATAATACCGCGCCAGTATCGGCTTCAAGAGCATATACTTTGCCCTCAATAGTGCCGATCATTACAAGGCCTGCACCGTAACCCACGCCACCAGAAACCTGAACGTCGAGCTCTACTTTCCATACTTTTTTGCCGTTACTGATGTTGAGGGCAGTTACAGTACCCTCGTGATCAGCAGCATAGACTCTCTCAGTATCCGCCGTGGGGCGCAGACTGTTGCGAAAATCTTGATTTCCCGAACCAACTTTTGCCGACCATTCACGCTTAATCGTAACCTGTTGTTTGAATTTGACTAATTCAGCGGGAGTAATCGCGGCATCGTCATCACCACCAAAAATACTGCAGCCGCCAATGAGCATAGATGCTAAAAGCATCACAATCAGTGAAGAATTTCTCATTTCACAGCTCCTCTTGTTTGTTCACTATTTTCAACTGGAGCAGTCTCAGCAGGACGTACTTGACTGATTTTTAGCTGCAGTATGTTTGCAACCATCTGATCACGAGATTCATTTGATGCCAAAGCAGATTCATAGGCGGTAAATGCGGCAGCGCTGTTACCTTGCAGTAAATAGAAGTCGCCTTTGGCTTCTTCATAGGAAGATTTCATCTCAGCTGTGTCAATACCTTGCACCATTTGCAATGCCACATCCACATTGCCGCGCGCCGCCTCAACCCGAGCCAGACGCAACCGGACCAGGCGTTCGGTAGGTGGTGCTGGATCATTATTTAGGGCCCAATTAAGCTCGTTCACGGCACCGTCCAAATCCCCATTGTCGACTGCTAGCTTGGCTTTTAGCATAGCCGCAAACTGTGCGTAGGCTGAATCGCTATGATTGTCTTTAAGCTGATCAGCAGATAGATTTATTTGCGCCTGTTGGGTGCTATCGAGCTGCTCACCTGCCTCGGTTGCCGATACTATTTCAATCATATCCAAATAGACCTCAGAGGCCTGATTGGTCTGGATCTCTTGCTGTTGTTCCCAGTACTGCCAGCCGAAATAGCCTCCAATTACCAAAACCACGGCTGCGATAGTCGGTATTCCGTTTGCAGCCCACCAACGCTTTAAGGCTTCAATTTGCTCTTCTTCAGAAAGATGGTCTGCCACAGGTGTTCCTCAATCAGTGAAATAAGTCGTCAATAAGTTGCCCAGTTCTTGCTGGTCAACAGTTTTCTGGGGTTTATCTTCGCGGAGAAATTTTACCCCTACTGTTGCGGATGCCATTTCGTCTTCGCCGAGTATCAGTGCGACTGCGGCTCCGCTTTTATCTGCTTTCTTAATTTGCGATTTAAAACTGCCGCCACCGCAATGGCTTTCAATACGAATATTCGGACACTGGCTGCGCAGTTGATCTGCTAGAACCAACGCCTCCTGTTGTATATCCCCCACTGCAACTATGTATAGGTCAACAGTCTGGGCGATACTATCGGGGACAACGGCCAACTCGTCAAGCAGCAACACCAGTCTTTCTATACCCATTGCAAAACCAACGCCTGGGCAGGATTTTCCACCGAGTTGCTCTACTAGGCCATCGTAGCGGCCACCAGCACAAACTGTACCCTGAGCCCCAAGGCTAGTGGTGACCCATTCAAAAACGGTTTTGGAGTAATAATCGAGGCCCCGCACTAGTCGGGGGTTAATCTCATAGGCAATATTAGCGCCATCCAATACGGCACATAACTGCTCAAAGTGGTCTCGGGACTCCTGGTCAATAAAGTCAGCCAGTTTTGGGGCTTCATTTAACAGCGCCTGGGTATGTTGATTTTTACTATCCAAAATACGCATAGGGTTAGTCTGCAACCGACGCCGACTATCTTCATCGAGCTGGTCTTGCTGGGCGACGAGATAATCAACCAGCGCGGCTCGATAAGTCTTGCGATCTGCTGATGTGCCGAGGCTATTAATCTGCAGAGTTACCTCATGATCTATTTTTAATACTTTCCATAGACGCGCCGTAATCAGTAATAGCTCCGCATCAATATCTGGCCCATTTAAACCAAAGGCTTCTACACCAATCTGGTGAAACTGGCGCAAGCGGCCTTTCTGCGGACGCTCGTGACGGAACATAGGCCCGCTGTACCATAGACGCTGGGTTTGATTATGTAAAAGCCCATTTTCTGTGCAGGCGCGAACACAGCCTGCGGTGCCCTCAGGTCGGAGACTGAGGCTGTCGCCATTGCGGTCATCAAAGCTGTACATTTCTTTTTCGACTATATCGGTGACCTCACCTACCGCTCGCTTAAACAGCTCGGTCTGTTCAAGTATCGGAAAGCGTATCTCTCGGTAGCTATAACGGCCTAACACCTCGGCAACAGTTCTCTCAAGATACTGCCATGTTGCCGACTGCTCGGGAAGCAGGTCGTTCATGCCGCGGATGGATTGAAGTTTCATAATTGTATTATTACTCTTTTAAGCTTTGGCAATTAAGTTATCTGCATCTTTGGCCAGCTCAATCTCTTTGGCCGCGGCCCTAGTGCGAATCCGCGCCTCTAATTCGTCAACTAGGTTGTCATTGCCCAACTTATGGTCGGGCACACCATCGATATAAACTAGATTAGCTGGCGAGCCACCGGTCAGCCCAAAATCAGACTCCTTTGCTTCCCCTGGGCCATTGACAATGCAGCCAATAATGGACACATCCATAGGCACGGTAATATCTTCAAGACGGTTCTCTAATTCGTTGACGGTATTAATGACATCAAAGTTCTGCCGTGAACAGCTGGGGCAGGCTATAAAGTTAATACCTTTGCTGCGCAATCTTAAACTGCGCAGCATATCCCAGGCCACCTTGGCCTCTTCGGCTGGGTCCGCGGCCAATGAAATGCGCACTGTATCGCCAATACCATCAAGCAACAGCGCACCAAGACCGATGGCCGACTTTACTGTGCCTGAGCGGAGACCACCAGCTTCGGTAATACCAAGATGTAATGGTTGCTCAATGCGCTTAGCTAGATCTCGGTAGGCTGCCACAGCCATAAAAATATCTGAGGCTTTCACACTCACTTTGAAGTCTTGGAAATCATACTTGTCGAGCAGTTCGACATTGCGCATGGCAGACTCAACCAAGGCTTCGGCGGTGGGTTCACTGTATTTGCGCAAGAGGTCCTTACCCAGGGAGCCAGCATTAACCCCAATGCGAATAGGAATGCTAAGGTCGCGGGCCTTGGCGATCACCTCACGTAGCCGGTCTTCTCTGGTGATATTACCGGGATTGATGCGTAGACAGTCAACACCTAGATCGGCTACCCGCAGAGCAATATTGTGATCAAAGTGAATATCAGCAACTAGGGGAATATCGACAAGCTTGCGAATTCGACCGAAGGCTTCTGCCTCCTCGAGCGAGGGAACGGACACTCGCACTATATCGGCGCCCGCTAGCTGAATACGTTTTATTTGCTCTACGGTGGCAGCAACATCCCCGGTGCTGGTGTTGGTCATGCTCTGCACGGAAATAGGCGCATCGCCGCCTACCGGAACATTGCCTACCATAATCTGCCGCGACTTGCGTCTTACTATTGGAGTTTTACTAAACATCTACTCAATTACCGATTCAACCATTTTTGATACTCGACGTTTTCTTTTGAGTACGGAAATAAATTTTTCAATTGTAGACCCTGGCTCGAAGCCTTATCTCTATTACCAAGGCGGCCTTCCAGCCGCACAGACAGCCACAGACTTTTAGCTGTAGACTGAGCTAACAGAGCATACTGGTCTAGCACACGTTTGGCGTTAAAATATTTCTGCTGCCCAAAGTATATTTCTCCAATCTCCAAATATGGGTCTGCAAATCGCGGCTCTAGGTGCGTTGCTTTTTCAAACGAGCTAAGTGCTTGCTCACTTTTATTCAGCCTGGACTGGCACAGGCCCATTATATAAAAAGCCTGAGGACGCCGCCCATAGCCTAGGTCGTCACTGGACACTTGTATCTGTTTGAGCGCCTCTTTAAAACGGCTCTGATTAAACAAAAACGCCGCATAATTATAGCGCACCATGCTGTCGTGTTTATTACTGGTTATGGCTTTGCGGTAATGAGCCTCAGCTAATTCTGTCTCCAACTCCAACTGGTAGAGCAATGCATAACCATTGTATAACCGCGAAACCTGCGCCCGAGCAAGTCCTGAGTCGATCTGACCTGCTTTTTCTAAATGTACTCTGGCTAGGTCCCGATTTTTTGCACCTATGTAATGCATGGCCAGTTTGAGATGCTGCTGGTATGCCGCCTCGGGATCTCCTGCCTGTCGAGGTTGCGACATTGTCGACACACATCCTGATGCCAGTATTGCCACGCCTAAAAAAATTATTACTAAAAATCTATCTAGATTTTTTACGACCATTCCATGTCCCTCTGCTTGCTAGCCACATACTGCTAACGACTAAGTGACTCCAACACCATCGTCTATTCGATAATTTTTACTGACTGCACCTCTTCTAGCCGTTTTTTATAGCGTTCCTGACGGCGGGTTTTGTCATTAACTTCGCCCGCCAATTGGCCACAGGCTGCCGCAATATCGTCACCTCGCGTGGTGCGCACGGTCACAGTGTAACCCTCCCCTGCCAGAATGTCCCTAAACCGATTTAGTGCCGTATTGGTAACCCGTTTATACTCGGAACCAGGAAAGGGGTTAAAGGGAATCAGATTTATTTTGCACGGTAAGTCTTTTAATAATACAGCCAGCTCACGAGCGTGTACCGTGCGATCATTGACCTGATCCATCAATGTATATTCGACAGTAGCCTTGCGGCGATTATCCGGCATCTTGTCAATATAACTGGCTGCGCTGTCAATAAATTGCTGCAGGTTGTATTTACGATTGATCGGCACAAGTTCATTACGCAATTTGTCGTTCGGTGCATGTAGTGAAATTGCCAGTGACACATCACTCACCTCGGCAAGCTTATCCAGTGCTGGCACTACCCCTGCAGTGCTCAGGGTCACACGGCGCTTTGAGAGCCCGTAGGCATTGTCTTCGAGCATAATATTCATGGCATCGACAACGTTGTCGAAGTTCATCAGCGGTTCGCCCATGCCCATCATCACTACATTAGTGACTCTACGCGGAGCCTTGTGCTCAAACTGATTAAAGGAGTCTGCGGCTATCCACAGTTGGCCAATAATTTCCGCAGCGGTGAGATCGCGGTTAAAGCCCTGTTTGCCAGTGGCGCAAAAACTGCAGTCCAGAGCACAGCCGATTTGTGAGGAGACACAGAGAGTGCCGCGCTCACGCTCGGGTATATACACCATTTCAATACAGCTACCGCCATCGACTTTAATTAGCCATTTTCTGGTGCCATCAACCGAATCCTGACAGCTCACCACCTCTGGGAGCTTGATCTCGGCGATGCTTTTAAGTCTTTCACGGAGATCTTTCGATATATTGGTCATCTGATCGAGATCACACTCACCCATCTGGTGGATCCACTTAATGATCTGGGTCGCACGAAAGCGTTTTTCACCGATTTCTTCGAAAAAGTCACCGAGTTTGGAAGCAGAAAACCCCAGCAGGTTAGTTTTAGCTTGCTGGGGTTCGGCGCCGATTGCTGTTACTTCAACTTGTTTTGGCATAGGTTCCAGGGCCTTATTGCCCTAATGTCTGTGTTTAACGAGGGCAAATCTCGTTGTCTGCAAAAAAGTATGCAACTTCACGTGCTGCAGATTCGGCTGAATCAGAGCCGTGAGCGGCGTTGGCGTCAATTGATTGCGCAAAGTCTGCACGAATAGTACCAGCTGCAGCTTCTTTTGGGTTAGTCGCACCCATCAGATCTCGGTTAGTCATAATGGCATTTTCGCCTTCCAGTACCTGCACAGATACTGGGCCTGAGGTCATAAATGCGACCAGATCTGCAAAGAAAGGACGTTCTCTGTGCTCAGCATAAAAACCTTCTGCCTGTTCTTGGCTCAGTTGCTGCATTTTACAGGCTACGATTTTTAGACCGGCAGATTCAAAGCGGCTCAGGATTTGACCAACAACGTTTTTTGCAACGGCATCGGGCTTGATAATGGATAGGGTGCGTTCAGTCGCCATGAAGAGTTCTCCAAAATGGGGATTAGACTAGTTAGTAGTAGGGTTAAAATTAGCCCTTACGGGCAATGGCGCGGATTTTACCTGCACAAGAAGGCGGTAACAACGCTTTTATTATCTGGGTCACCAAGACCTGCCAAAAAAATTTCAGCCTGAATGGCATACATAATTAGACGGGCTGATATTTATCGCGACCCAGAGGTCAGATAACAGTATTGAGTCGAAAGCACAGGCATTTACCGCTAATCCACAGCCAAGCAAACTCATGCCACTTGCCAATAGATTTGACTAGTCCTGCTCTTCTATCCAAGCCATCTGAATCGCCTCTAGAATCTTCTCGCCACAGCGATCCGGATCATCAGAGAACCCCTCAATTTCAAGAACCCATTTTCGCAGGTCCACAAAATTAACGTACTGTGGGTCCACATCTGGATGAGTGTCTGTCAACTCTATGGCAATATCGTTGATATCAGTCCACTTAATCATGGTCTATTACTCCAATCGCTACCTGTGATCTGGATAGATGTTTAATGACGTTCAGACACCATATTAATGGTGTATTTAGGTATCTCAACAACCAGGTCCTGCTCTTCCATTATTACCTGACAGCTTAGACGCGAGTCTGGGTCTACTCCCCAGGCCTTGTCGAGAAAATCTTCTTCCAACTCATCCGCCTCGGGCAGTTCTGCAAAGCCTTCACGAATATGCACGTGACAGGTGGTGCAAGCACAGGACATTTCACAGGCATGCTCAATATCTAAGCCATTGCGCAGGGCGGCATCACAGATACTTTCACCTCTATTGGCTTCAACCACAGCGCCCTCTGGGCAAATCTCGTGATGGGGTAAAAATACTATTTTAGGCATGCTTCTATCCTTTATCAATTTCATCCAGCGTCTGACCTGCCAATGCACTTCTGATGCTAGCGTCCATGCGTCTGGCGGCAAATTCTTCACTGGCTTTGGCTACGGATTCTATCTGCCGCGCCAATGGGCGATGTTCTTTGGTGGTTTCGCGCAATTCCCGCAACTCTTCAATTGCCACTTTTAAGCAGCGGCGCTCTTCACTATCTAGCAGAGCATCGCCATCTTTATAGATCGCAGCGAGCAGGTCTTCAATCATGCGGTCGGCTTCGACCTGCTGCTCGCGTAGCGCTCGCGCCTGCATATCCTCTCGCGCATTACTAAACGAATCTTGCAGCATATTGGTAATTTCTTCTTCACCCAAGCCATAGGATGGCTTTACTTCAATTCTGGATTCAACATTGCTGGTTAACTCCCGAGCCGAGACACTCAGTAGTCCGTCGGCATCCACCTGGTAGGCAACGCGGATTTTGGCTGCGCCTGCCACCATCGGTGGAATACCGCGCAAATCAAAACGAGCTAGAGATCGGCAGTCTGAAGCCAGTTCACGCTCCCCCTGCAAGATATGGATGGCCATGGCGGTTTGGCCATCCTTAAACGTAGTGAATTCCTGAGCCTTGGCCACTGGGATAGTGGTATTTCTGTGAATAATTTTTTCAATTAAACCACCCATAGTTTCTACACCCAGAGATAGCGGAATAACGTCTAAGAGCAACATGTCATCACCTGACTTATTACCTACTAGCACTTCCGCCTGCAACGCTGCACCCATGGCAACTACCTGGTCTGGATCGAGGTTACACAGAGGCTCACGACCAAATAGTTCGGCGACTTTTTCACCCACTCTGGGAGTTCTGGTCGAGCCACCAACTAGAATGACATTGCTTATACTAGCTGTATTAAGGCCAGCATCACGAAGCGAACGCTTACATGCACGAAGTGTCTTGTCGATTAAATCATCGATCAGGCTGTGCATGATTGGGCGAGTAATGGTGCCCTGCCAATCAAAGACATCTAACTCGGCCTGCTCTGCAACAGTTAACTCTTCTTTTGCTGATTTAGCGGTTTCCAACAGAGTGCGCTGTTCAATGGGATCAAGGTTTTCACCCATACCAATTTGCCGGCGCAACCAGTCGGCAATAGCATGGTCGAAATCATCACCACCTAGGGCAGAGTCTCCTCCGGTGGCAAGCACCTCAAAGACACCTTTAGAAAGGCGCAAAATACTAATATCGAAGGTACCGCCCCCGAGATCATAAATTGCGATTATTCGCTCTTGATCCTGATCTTGATCTAAACCATAGGCTATAGCAGCTGCCGTAGGCTCATTTAACAGCCGTAGTACTTTTATACCAGCCAATGTAGCCGCGTCTTTAGTCGCCTGCCGTTGAGCTTCGTCAAAATAGGCGGGAACGGTAATAACAGCGCCATCAAGCATACTATCGAAGGCAATCTCAGCACGACCCGCCAGCTTACGTAGTATTTCAGCAGAGACCTGAATTGGACTTACCAGTCCTGCCATAGTTTTTATCTTGGGCATGCCGCCATCGTCCGCTGCAAATTCATAGGGCAGCTGATCACCAAAGCTTTTTACGTCCACCAGGCCACGACCCATCAGGCGCTTCACTGAGGCCAGGGTATTGAGCGGGTCACTTACGTTGTGCTCGGCGGCTTCGTGACCCACACAGCTAACTCCCATTGAGGTGTAATGAGCCACTGATGGTAATAGCTCCCTGCCCTGCTCATCCGCCAGCACCTCCGCCATACCACTGCGCACTGTCGCTACCAATGAATTAGTAGTGCCCAGATCTATACCCACCGCATGTTTGCGCTGATGGGGCTGAGGTGACTGGCCCGGCTCGGAGATTTGCAGTAATGCCACTAGTTATTGGTCCTCTAAATCTACTTCAAGCTGTTCTATTTCATCTAACAACTTGGCGGAAAATTGCATTTTAGCCACTGTATCGTAGGCCTGATCATAGGCCTGTGACTGATATTGAATTTGGAATTGGCTCTGCTGTTCGATATAGCTAGCCTCAACGCCAGTGCGCAAACTGTTAAGTGCGGCAAAAGGATCCTCATTATTTCTCACATCTGAAAGCTCTTCGCGCAGCTCTATCTGGTGCATTAGAAAAGTACTATCGCTGGTGATATGGCTGTCCTGGCTAGCATCGATCTGTTTTAACTGGAGCAGATACTGAGCCCGTTTTAGCGGCGACTTCAAGGTTTCATAGGCCTGATTAATCAAAGAAGCGGTCTGCACTGCAAGACGCTTTTCAACAGCACCTTTGTTGGCGTAGCGGTCGGGATGGAACTCTTGCTGCAGGCTGCGGTATCTTAAATCCAGTTGACCAGGTTCAACTTGCCAGGTGGCCGGAATAGCGAAAATTTCGAAGAAATCACTGGAGAGATTCAAGAGGCTATGGACCTATTCTATGAGCGCGCCGCAGCGTTATCAGTCAAAGTAGTTAGATATGGAAGCTTTCGCCACAACCACATTCATCTTTGACATTGGGGTTTTTAAATTCAAAGCCTTCGTTTAGACCTTCTTTGACGTAGTCAAGCTCAGTACCATCAAGGTATAGCAAACTTTTGGGGTCAATAATAAGCTTTACATCACCGCACAGAAATACTTGATCTTCTGCAGCAGCATCATCGACAAACTCCAACACATAGGACAGACCAGAGCACCCTGTGGTGCGCACACCAAGCCTGATTCCCATACCTTTGGCCCGATGTTCGAGGTGCTTAACAACATGCTGCTCAGCAGCTGAGGTCATGGTGATTGCCATAGCTTATTGGCCCTGCTTCTCTCTAACATCGCGAACTGCTGCTTTTATGGCGTCTTCAGCCAGCACAGAACAGTGAATTTTTACTGGCGGTAGTGCCAGTTCTTCAGCTATCTCAGTATTTTTAATATCGGCAGCAGCATCTATATGCTGCCCCTTTACCCATTCGGTTAGCAACGAACTAGAGGCAATAGCAGAGCCACAGCCGTAGGTCTTGAATTTAGCATCTTCAATAATGCCTTCATCATTAACCTGAATCTGCAGACGCATAACGTCACCGCAGGCAGGGGCCCCTACCATGCCAGTACCGACATTTTTTGAACTATCGTCTAACTTGCCAACGTTGCGTGGATTTTCGTAATGGTCAATTACTTTTTCACTGTAAGCCATGTTGATGACTCCTTTTTAAATTTGTTTAAACTACTTTCAAACTGCCTTAGTGCGCAGCCCACTCTACCGTATTTAGATCTACGCCATCTTTGAACATATCCCAAAGGGGCGATAGTTCTCTCAGTTTTTCAACCGCATGACGCACCTTTGCAATAGCTCTATCAATATCGTCCTCACTGGTGTAGCGACCGATACTGAAGCGGATTGAACTATGGGCCATCTCGTCATTTAATCCCAATGCACGCAGTACATAGGAGGGCTCAAGACTGGCTGAGGTGCAAGCTGAACCTGAGGATACAGCAAGGTCGCGCAGAGCCATAATCAGCGACTCACCCTCTACAAAAGCAAAACTGATATTGACGATACCCGGCACATGCTGATCTGCAGAACCATTGAGATGCACCTCTTCCATATCGGAGACGCCTTCCCATAGTCGCGTGCGCAGCGCTTCAATGCGAGCCGACTCTTCAGCCAGATTTTGGAAACCCACCTTAAAGGCTTCACCCATACCCACAATCTGATGGGTCGGCAAAGTACCTGACCTCATGCCACGCTCATGACCGCCGCCATGCATCTGCGCTTCAATGCGGACGCGCGGTTTGCGGCGCACATAGAGTGCGCCAATACCTTTGGGTCCATATATTTTGTGAGCCGAAAACGACATCATATCCACATTCATGGCCTCGACGTCAATTGCAGTTTTACCTGCGCTTTGGGCCGCGTCTACATGGAAAAAAACCTTTTTCTCACGACAAACAGCCCCAATCTCGGCAATATCGTTAAGTGTGCCCAACTCGTTGTTGACATGCATGATCGATACAACAGTGGTGTCTTCGCGAATCGCATCGGCGACCATCTGTGGCTGAATCAGACCATTCGAGTCAGGGTCAAGGTAGGTTACTTCCCAACCCTCACGCTCTAACTGACGGCAGGTATCCAGCACCGCTTTGTGTTCAATCCTAGAGGTAATTACATGCTTGCCTTTACGCTGGTTAAAGTGGGCACAGCCTTTAATCGCCAGATTATTAGCCTCTGTGGCACCACTAGTCCAAACTATTTCACGCGGGTCCGCGCCAATCAGCGTTGCTACATCGCTCCGCGCATCTTCAACCGCAGCCTCTGCCTGCCAGCCAAATACATGGGACCGAGATGCTGGATTACCAAATTGCCCTGTAGGGGTCAAAAATTGCATCATTTTATCTGCAACAGCTGGGTCTACCGGCGTTGTGGACGCATAATCCAGGTAAATGGGTAGGTTCATTAATTACTCCAAAGTCAGCAGGCGCCTGCCTGCATGTTGTCATCTATAACCAGCAACTTATCAACTTGTCGCCGAGCTATATGTTGTACGTTTCGTTTCGCGACTAGATCAGCCAAACTAATGCCATTTAGAAATCCATGGATTTCCTTGCTTAGATCGCTCCACAAATTGTGAGTTAAACAGATGTCGCCGCCCTGACAGTCGCCTTTTCCCTGACAGTTTGTCGTGTCTATCGACTCGCTCACGGCATCGATAATCTCGGCCACAAATATGCCGTCACTGCTGCGCCCCAAATGATAACCACCGCCGGGACCACGAACGCTGGAAACTAGGCCAGACTTGCGCAGGCGCGAAAACAATTGCTCAAGGTAAGACAGAGAAATAGACTGACGCGCGGAGATATCAGCCAAAGAAATGGGCTTATCCTCGGCGTGAAGTGTCAAATCGAGCATCGCCGTCACGGCGTAACGTCCTCGAGTTGTTAAGCGCATGGCTATATCCTGTCCGTGGCACTAATTTAGCAAAGTGCAATTATCTAATAACCGACTATTTTAGTCAATTAAATACCTTAATGTTTTAATCAGTTATTTGTTAATAATACGCTGTACTGAAGACAGCAGACCACGCAGTATTGACACTTCCATTTGATCCATACGAGTGCGATTAAAAAGCCTACGCATGCGAGTGAGTAGCTGTTTAGGATTTTCTGGATCATAGAACCCCAAGTCTTCCATAGTCTGCACGAGATGCTCATGGAAGTACTCAAGATCCTCTGCGGTCACTGGCGGCTGGTCCCATTCGGCCAGTGATGGAAGATTACCCTCTTCATCTGCGAGGCTGGCCATACGCACCTCATAGGCCAAAACCTGCACCGCCGTCGCAAGATTCAGCGAGCTGTACTCTGGATTTGAGGGAATATGCACATGATAGTGGCATTTTTGCAGTTCGTCGTTGGTCAAACCCCGATCTTCGCGACCAAATAAAAGTGCCACATCATGGGTCTCGGACTCTTGCCAGATTCGCGTTCCGCATTCGCGAGGATTAATTAGCGGCCACGGAATCCTTCGCTCTCGAGCACTGGTGCCAACTACAAGGCCACAACCGACTATAGCTTCATCGACGGTTTCAACGACTTTGGCATTGGTCAATACATCTCGGGCACCCGCCGCGCGCCACACGGCTCTCGGTGCTGGGTATTCACGAGGCTGCACCAAATATAGTTCTGCGAGACCCATATTTTTCATGGCTCTTGCAGCACCGCCAATATTTCCCGGATGAGTAGTATTGACTAGTACAATTCGAATTTTTGCCTGACGATCGATGGTGGACACAATAAGCCTCTTGCCTGTTAACTCTACTGCCAAATTTCGGGCGCGAGTGTAGCAGAATCGGGCTTCTCTGGCACAGTAGTTCTGTTACAATGCTCGCCGCTCTTTAAAGTCACTTGGAAACCGCTCTATGCAACCTATGGTTAATATCGCCCTTCGCGCTGCCCGGCAGGCAGGGGAAATGATTGTTAAATCTGCTGATAATCTCGAACTAGTAAAGGTTGATGAGAAGGGTCGCCATGACTTTGTCACTGAAGTGGATCGTCGCTCGGAAGAGACTATCATCTACAACATCAAGAAAGCCTACCCAGATCACCGCTTTCTCGGTGAGGAGAGCGGGGTCAGCGGCAATCTAGAAAGCGATATAGAATGGGTCATTGATCCCTTGGATGGCACTACTAATTTTGTGCGCGGCATTCCCCATGTCGCTATCTCCATTGCCTGCCGCATCAAGGGCAAACTGGAGCATGCGGTGATTTTAGAGCCCTTTAAAAATGAGGAGTTTACTGCCAGTCGCGGTGGCGGCGCCAAACTTAATGGCCGCCGTATTCGTGTTTCTGGTCGCACTGAAGAAGCTGGGGCGCTCTATGCCACCGGCATACCATTTAGCGCTCCTTCTTTTAATGAGATGAGTAATTATCTGGCCTGTATGCATGAATTTGCCGACAACTCCGCGGGTATTCGCCGTATGGGTGTGGCCTCTTTGGACCTCGCCTATCTGGCGGCAGGGCGCATGGATGTATTCTGGGAAATGTCTTTAAAACCTTGGGATATTGCTGCAGGTGTGCTTATCGTGCGCGAAGCCGGCGGCATGGTGAGCGACTTTCAAGGCGGTGAGAAGTTTATGGATACCGGGCACATTCTGGCCTGCACACCAAAGCTTTTTAAGCCGTCTCTCAAGGTCCTCAGCAAACATCTAGGCCATATTAAATAACGTTTTTTAGACGCGTCTAGATAAAAAATACACTGCGCTCAAATAACCAATAAGCACTGCATATGCCAATGGCATAGACTCCAGCGTCACCAAATTGATCTCTGTGCCTGGTAAAAATTGAGAGTCTAGTTGCACTGGCTACTAAAGCCAATACAGCAACAATAAAGACCAACTGCCCCAGTTCAACACCAATATTAAAAAATAGTAACGCCTGTACTTTCATTGAGGCGGGCAAGCCCAGCTCCTGCAATACCACCGCAAAACCAAAGCCATGTAGTAGACCAAACACCGACGATACAGTCACTGGGTAGCGCCAAGTGAAACTTTCTGGCCCACCATCACGTCTGTGTTTCATAATTTCTGCCGCCAGTAACAAGATACTCAGTGCTATTAAGAGTTCAACCAACTCTGTGGGCAGGCGGAAGATATCAAGGGTTGCCAAACTCAGGGTAATTGAGTGAGCAAGGGTAAAACCGGTTACTGTGAGAATCAATCGCTTAAAGCTACCGGCAATCATCATTAGGCACACCACAAATAGGAGATGATCTGTACCGATCAAGATATGCTCTATGCCCGCCACTGTATATTGCTTGGCCACATCATTCGCCGACGACCCCAGGGGCATTTCAATGATGTTTTTTTCAGGACCAGAAAACACCTGTACAGGATCACCAACCAAGGGTTTGAAAACAACCAATGACGTCAGTGCCGGATTACTAAGCGGATAACTAAGCTGGATAGAAAATGCTGGACTAGGCTGGTCACAGACGTAGAGCCTTCTACCTACCAAACCAGCAGGACGCCCGCTAACATGATCCTCGGCCGAACCACAGCTACTATGACGAAGCTCGATAGCCGGCTCTTGGCGGTCGGGCATAACGGGCGGAATCTTCCACTTTAACAAATACTGCGAGTCCTGTTGCTCAATTATCTCAACATAAACTGGACGCGCCTCATCGGCCATTAAAGGTGGGCAATATATTGCCAGCAGCGTAAGCCATATAAAAATCAGCCGCATTATTATTGCTGGCCCTGATCGCTGATCTTATATTTGGCCATCAGTTTGTTAATCGCCTCGCGCTTTGTCTGCTGCTGTTGATAACGCTCAACATCGGCAAAGACAGCAGACCTAATTTCATCAAACTCGGGAATATAGGCCGGCGTATTTTTTTTGAGTAAAACCAGATGCCAGCCGTAACTAGACTGTACTGGTCCCTGCCAGTCGCCGGTGACCTCTAAGGCAAATACGCTGTCTCTAAAGTCATTGCCAAAATGGCTACTAATTTCATTATCATCACGATTAACATAGTTGCGATTATAGAGAAAACGCTCTCCATAACGGGGCGCATTTTCAAATGGGATCTGATCAGCCATCAATGTTTTAAGCAAAGTTTCTGCGATAGTTTTGGCTTCGATCGTCCCACGGGTATCGGTGGAAATAAATACATGGGTAAACGTTGCCGACGCCGCCTTTTGATAATCTTCTTGATGCTCTGTGTAGTAGCCACGCAAATCATCTTCGCTCATTGGCTTGGCTTGGTCATAAAAACCCTGGGCCAGATAATCCATTTTTTGGATCAGACGACGGCGAATAATTTGATCATTTTTATCTAGATTCAATGCCATGGCTTCGCGAAACAGCACCTCATTGCGCGAATAGTCCCCAACCAGACGCTGGCGATCCTCAGGGCTCATCGCCTCGAGTACGGCCTTGGCTTGGCTTGGTTTGAACATCTTTGCCTGCAACTGCATAAATTGTAGAAGCACCTGGTCATCAACCAAAATCCTGTATTGCTCATTGGCGTAGTCATCGGCATTAATCAGCCGCTCACCACCTAACAACAGCAAAGCAATTAATAAAAACTGCACTAGAGGTTCTTTTAATAATTTACGCATAGATCCTTCTTTAGTTAACACAATCCCAGAGCTTCAGGTCAGAATAATACCAGATCCTACAGGCATGGCTCAGGGTTGGTAAGTAATCCATATTTTGCCCTAATTAGGGCTGATACCAGATAGGCGAGGTATAGGCACGTTCTTGAATTGTCGCTGCCCCCTTAGGTGGCTCATCTAGCTGCAGCGCCAAGGCATCAAATAAGCCATTGCGTGGTGTAGGTATCTGTAATACCCGCACATAGTAAAAGGCCGCTTGCTTTGGGTTAAAGTCGGGGTCAGACCATTGCACAGTAAATTCGGCCTGGCCGATAGTATTAGTGTAGCGTGCTGAGGTGAGATCTACAGTGTTCCCTACGGGGGGAAGTTTACCCTGGGCATCCAACTCGCGTCCATCGGACCAGGCAACATTGTAAACACGCTCATGCTGCTCACCATTAGCATCAACCCAGCCCTTCACCATTTGCAGTCGATCTAGGTTGGCGTCGAGGGGATCCTTTACCGCACGCATTAAAAAGCTAGGCGCTGAATTCAACTCATTGGCCTGCAAGTCTCCACCCATCGGCACACCATATTCATAGCCTACAGCCGAAAAGTTTTCAGCTTGCGCAGCGCTTTGCGGGAAATTCCAGCCGCCAAACAACTGTACACGCAGCCTTGGGCCGCTGGTAGCGTATGTCTCTTTGCGCTTGAATGCAGCGTAAATGGCGTCGCGGGTATTCTCCTTGGCCCAGACCGCCGCCAATCCAGAGGCTGACATGTCCCAGCCATCAGCACCGGTTGGATTACCCAGCACAGGCGCTTTGGTTTCAGGTGTGGAGTCTTTGGCCATCTTGCCCCAGAAATTGCCCTCTTCCGGTGACGACAAACCCGAGTGAGCATCGGTTGAGCCTATAAAGCCAAACTTATAGGGGTTCACACCGATTTTTTGCCCTAGAGCAAGGCCCTCTTTTAGCGCCGGTCGAACATAGTCTCCCCGAGAAACCGGCGTTTTACTCGTTGTCGTTTGGATGTAGTGCTCGTAAGTTTCAAAATCGGCAAACTCATCGTCTGGCGAAAACTGTGGGTGGGTTTCACTGTCACCTTTGATTTGCGTAACCTCAGTAATTGGCTCCCACTGCATGCGCGTGCGTCCATAGTCTGCAGTAATAGGTTGACCTTTCACTGTGGTAGCACCAAACATATAGCCTTTAGAAATATTAGAGTTGTGCGGGATAGCGATAAAACGGCTACCTGATAACGCTGCGGTATCATCTAGCCACTGCCAAAGATCTTCTGGATACTGACTCTGATCTGACCCGTAGGGAATGTACTGACTCGCTTTATCAGCACCATCAGGGGTTAAGACGACACGATGCAAGTTGGCGCCAGTGGGAATTGAGCTCCATTCCCAGCCCAAAATACTGGTAAATTTTCCTGGGTCATTATGCTTTTCTGCCGCTGCAATAATATCCTGCCAAGCATCTTTAGACGTGCCACTGGTGTCACCAAAAATGGCAACACCATTAATATTATTATGAACATCTGCAACTGGATCACCGCCCTTTTCGGCAGCAGACTGAGGTAAGAATCGCGCAAAGAAAGCGCGACCCAGATCATCGTCCAACGCATTGTTTAGGGCCCTAACTGCCAACCAACGTTTAATTGAGGCATACCAACCAATATCTTCCCACTGAATAGTGTCATTGCGAATCTCACGCATCACACCGAGCATTTCAGCATGATCTGAGACTACCAAAAAATCCAGCGGTGTATTAATTTGGACACGGGCGCGATTGTAGGGGTGAATAACTGGCTCACCCTTGGCCCAGCGATAGGCAGTGTCTGGATCGGCACTGAAGTTATTATTTAAGAAAGCATCGAAAGAGTAGGAGGTATGCAGGTGCGTATCACCAAAATATACCTGAGTCTGCCGATCATCAACAATCTCTGCAAAGCAGGAGACTGGCAGCATAACCAGCGCCAACGGCTGCAAAACCTTGAGTGGACCAAACTTCATACTAACTCCTTTAAACCGCTATATTTTTATTCAAGTAGCTTAACCGATTTTAAGCCGATTTTAATGCTCTATTATCTGACTCAGCAGTACTCCATCTAGTTACTCGTGAAGCGAAGCTTTGCCGAAAATCAAGAGTGCTGTACAGTACTATTAATCCTCAATCTAACATAAAAAAGATGCAAAATTTTTCTAAGGCCACTGGCATTTCGGTCGTTGTCGCTAACATGGTCGGTACCGGCGTCTTCACTAGCCTGGGGTTCCAACTGCTGGGTATCCACTCTCCTTTTGTACTCATGATGCTATGGCTTGTCGGTGGCCTGACCGCCCTCTGCGGCGCGCTGACGTATGCGGAACTGGGCGCCAATCTGCCTCGCTCTGGTGGTGAGTATAATTTTCTTTCAAGCCTGTATCATCCCTGCACTGGTTTTATCTCTGGCTGGATATCAGCTACCGTAGGTTTTGCCGCACCGGTAGCACTGGCCGCTATGACTTTCGGTGCCTATCTGTCCGCTGTATTTCCCGAGCTCTCTAGAACCTTGGCAGCGGTGTCTCTAGTGACGATACTGACGTTGGCCCACTGCCTATCACGCAAGGCTAGCAGTAGCGTGCAACAGATATTTACGGTCCTAAAACTAATATTGATAATACTATTTTGCGCGGTGATCTTGATTTGGGGCACTAGCCCACAAAGCCTAAATTTTGCACCTCAGGTTGGCGATGAGAAACTACTATTTAGCGGTGCATTCGCTGTTGCCCTGATCTACGTCAACTACGCCTATACGGGCTGGAATGCTGCAACCTATGTAACCGGCGAGATGAACAATCCGCAACGCAGTCTACCGATCATATTATTCATCGGTACCGCTACAGTGATGGCACTGTATTTGATGCTTAACTTTACTTTTCTCAGCGCGGCACCAATTTCTAGCTTGGAAGGCAAGCTAGAAATTGGTGTCATTGTGGCCGATGCCGCTCTCGGCAACAACGCGGGCAAAGTAATGGGTGCAGTGCTGGCTGTGCTATTAATCTCCACAGTCAGCGCCATGACTATAGCTGGCCCAAGAGTACTTCAGGTTATAGGCGAAGATTTCAAAGTATTCGCTAAGCTTGCGCAATGTAACAAGCAGGGAATCCCAGCAACCGCAGTGGTTTTTCAAGGAGGTTTGGCGGTATTTTTTATTCTCAGCGCCACCTTTGAGTCGGTACTGATTTTCTCCAGCTTTGTACTGGGTATTAATACATTATTTGCGGTGCTCGGCGTGTTCGTACTCCGTTACAAGCGACTTAATATACCTGGGGCCTATAAAACCTTCGCCTATCCTTTAGCGCCGCTTATTTATCTGAGCGTGACGGTCTGGACACTGGCTTATGTATTAATTTCACGACCCCAAGAGGGACTTTTAGGACTGGGGATTATTGCCCTTGGTGCAGTAACTTACATTCTTTCAGACAGAGCGAATAAGACCAGAAATCAATAAAACAGTCACCATAGTTTTGAAAATTTCTCGAGGCAATGTATTTAAATTAGGTTCGGTACTCGTTCTTGGAAGAACCAGACATCTCCCTATCAAAGAGATTCTCGATCTCAAAAGAAGCGCTGACTCCGCCGGTCAAGGCCTTGGTCATCTGCCTGCTAAAATTCTCTGGCCAGGCCGTATGAGGCGCACTTGCTTTAGCCGAGGCTGTCGATTTTTTGCAGCCTCATACCGAAGATGTAGCAAGATTCGGGTCGATAAATAGTCCCAAGTCGGCAATACTTGCGACATGAACTCTGACTATCAACGCATTGCCGAAGCCATCGACTATATCAATGCCAATGTCCAACAACAGCCATCGCTGAAAGATATTGCGGGAGCAATAAACCTCAGCCCCTTCCATTTTCAACGCATCTTTAGCCGCTGGGCTGGTGTTACACCAAAAAAGTATTTACAAATCCTTACCGTTAATCGAGCCAAGCGATTGTTAGCTCAGTCTAAACCGCTGCTAGACGTATCGGAAAATGTAGGCCTAAGTAGTAGTTCGCGGCTTTACGACCATTTTGTCCAGTTAGAGGCAATGACACCCGGGGAATATAAAACGGGTGGAGCCAAGATTACGATTCAGTACAGTATCGAACCTAGTCCATTTGGTGATATTTTTATTGCTGCCACCCCCAGAGGTATCTGTAGACTCTCATTTTTAACGGACAGCAATAAAAATCACCAGATTGGCGATTTACAAAAAGATTGGCCGGGTGCTCAGATAGAAAATAGTTTATCTGAGATTATGAAAAATGCTCAGAGTCTTTTATCTGGCAAGCAAAACGTAAAGGGTCCACTTTCACTACATGTCACTGGCACCAATTTCCAAATTGCGGTTTGGCGCGCACTGCTACAAATCGATCCCGCTGCCATCAATAGCTACAGCCAGGTTGCAACAGCTGTAGGCAGACCCAAAGCATCTCGTGCTGTGGGCACTGCTATAGGCTCAAATCCAGTCGCTTTTTTTATTCCCTGCCATAGGGTATTGCAGCAGAATGGAAAAATTGGAGGCTATCTGTGGGGCGAAACTCGCAAACATGCGATTCATGCCTGGGAATCGGCCAGGTACAGTTAATCCAGAGTCGACATATCTGAGCTAGAGCCATTTTCCTAGCATGGGATCACAAACAGACACAGCTTGATAACTTAAAAATCGTAAGGGGCCAGAATATGACCCCTCATAGGCTCTTGGACCGAACGTCAGATGCCTGACTGCGCCCAAAATTTAGCTCGTGATACCTTTGATTTCCAAGAAATCATCGAAGCCAAACTCGCCCCACTCACGGCCATTGCCAGACTGCTTATAGCCGCCAAAAGGCGCGGTGTAATTTTGTGAGGCGCTATTAAGACTAACCATACCCGCCCGTAATTGGCCGGCAACACGCTTGGCACGTTCATCATCACCAGTGCTTAAATAGGCTGCCAACCCATAGGGTGTGTCATTGGCAATCTCAATGGCTTGTTCTTCAGTGTCAAAAGGAATCATGGTCAAAACTGGACCAAAAATTTCTTCCTGAGCGATAGCCATCTTATTGTTAACGCCCGCAAAAACCGTGGGCTTAACAAAGTAACCCGTCTGCAGCCCCTCGGGCTTACCTGGGCCACCAGAGATTAACTCAGCGCCCTCATCCATTCCCACTTTGATTAGACCCTGAACCTTATCGAACTGCACGCGACTGGAAAGAGGCCCAAGATGCATACCTTCTTTGGTAGGCTGATCAACCTGAACCCGTTCAGCTGCTACCTTGGCTATTTGCACCGCTTGATCATACACGGAGGAGTGCACCAGCATACGCGATGGAGCATTACAGGATTGGCCAGTATTGCCCATCATATGACTAACTCCTGCAGTCACAGCAGCTTCTAGATCGGCATCCTCAAAAATAATATTTGGTGACTTACCGCCTAGCTCTTGGGTTACACGTTTAACCGTATCGGCAGCTGCCTTGGCAACCAAAATACCAGCACGTGTTGAACCGGTAAATGACACCATATCAATATCTGGATGACTGGAAATAACAGCACCAACATCTGGGCCGTCACCGTTAACCATATTATAAACACCGGCTGGGAAGCCCGCCTGGTCCATCATTTCAGTAAATAAATAGCCAGACAGAGGCGCAATTTCACTAGGTTTAAGCACCATAGTACAACCAGTTGCCAGTGCTGGGGCGACCTTGCAGGTAATCTGGTTGATCGGCCAGTTCCAAGGTGTAATAAAACCACAGACCCCAATTGGCTCTTTCACAATACGGGTGTTGAGCACCTGACGCTCAAACTCATATACTTTTAAAGCCTCGAGGGCCGTAGAAATATGTCCACGACCTGTGTCAGCCTGCGCTGCGCTAGCAAAAGAGATTGGTGCGCCCATCTCCGTAGAGATAACTGAGGCCATTTCGTCATAGCGATCCATATAGATCTGCAACAGTTTCTCCATCAGCGCAATGCGCTCTTCGACAACCAATTGTGAATAGACTGGGAATGCAGACTTGGCTGCGGCAACGGCTGCTTCAACATCTGCGGCGGCGCCCAGAGATATAGTGGCAACCATTTCTTCAGTGGCTGGATTTTCTACCTGAAGGTCATTGGCTTGAACTGGGTTTACCCATTGGCCATTAATATAAAACTGACGTAAATTTTCCATTCGAATTCCTCTCCATACTGCCTAGCAGCGGATATTTATGAGTAGAAATAGTAATACTGCTGACAACGCCAGCGCTATACCCCTATTGCGGTGAAACGAGTTAATTAGACTTTTTACAGTAGAGCTTTTAGGGCATCCATAGTTTGTGGCCCTATCATGCGGTGCAGTAATTTGCCGTCGGTGCCAATTACTAAGGTTTCGGGTAATACAGCCACCGGCTCAAGACCCCACATAGCGCGAGGGTCAGCCAGTAGCGCCGGAAACTCTATGCCCAACTTAATCATCTCAGTACGCAATATGTCGCCCTGAGAATTATCAAAATTAACCCCTAGAACAGTGACCCTATCTCCAAACTGATGGGAAAATTCATTAAATTCGGGGATTTCTTTGCGGCAGGGTGCGCACCAAACGGCCCAATAATTAATAAATATCAACTTAGGAGACGCCGCAAGATCAATAGTTTCACCACCCAGCAATCTGTACTTTGAATTACCCGACTCTTGGGCACAGCCCAACAGACCAAACAAAATAAGACCGACAAATATCAGATTTTTAACCATTACCATAGCTCTCCATATGCCCCTGCTGGGGTCGATTTTGCTGCTTAAATAACGACTCAAGCGTTATCGAAAAATTTATTTCCAAATGATTGCGACTCTCGGCTACCAGCATATCGTATTTTTCATACCAGGGATGATCTGAAAGTAACCTGTCTGCCCCATTTTTGGTAGAGCTCAAAATATTTTCGCCCAGCCAACTTACTACGTCGACGAGACTGATAGAGCTCAAATCGCGGATTAACACATATTGGCCAGTTGCAGTTTTTTCTAGAACATGATGATGAAGCAAAAGATTACGCAACCTCTTCCAGTGTTCATCATCTATACCCACTTTAACAATAAATCGCTCAGACAACGCATTGCCCTGTTGCTGGCGCTGCCGGCAGTGCCATAACACCAGTATGATTGCCAGCAGATCTGGGAGTTTTGGTCCCCTTCTATCTAAGTGAAATGTTTCCAAACTGCGCACCAGTTCTGCCCCTGTAAGAATAATTACCCAGATTAAGTAGACCCAAATCAAAAATAGCGGGATCACAGCAAATGCGCCATAGACAGCGGTATAGCTAGAATAGGCAACGAGCAGACTAAACAATGTTTTGGCGCTTTCAAATAAAACAGCAGTTACCAGGCCACCTATAAGGGCATGTTGCCCGCGCACCTTGCAATTAGGCACTGCAATAAACAGTAAGGTTAGAGCCATCCAGTTCAGTAGCCACGGTAGGTAGGCGAATAGGTATTGAGTAATACCCAGAGCGTCCACCTCATCAACGATCAGACGAAACGACAGCAAGTAGGTTTTCATTACCATGCCCGCCGCCAGCAATAGAGGGCCTAGGCTGAGAATGGCCCAGTAGAGTAAGAAACCACTCAATCCGCGACGACTTCCATGAGTACCCCATATGTGATTGAACGTTTTTTCAATACTGGCCAACATAAGATAAGAGGTGACCATCAGTATCACTGCACCCACTGAGCTCAATTTACGTGCCTGGGAGGAGAACTCGGTCAGATAACTAATAATTTCTTGACCACTGCTGGGCAATGCCTTGGCGAACAACCAGGCCTCAACCTGAGATCCAGCGTCTTGAAATGCGGGAATCAGTGAAAACATGCTATACATCAGCGTCAGCATTGGGACGATGGCAAAGAGACTCATGTAAGTGAGAGCTGCCGCGCTCTGCCGGCAACCATCACGACTAAAACGAAAGGCCAGATAGGCTAGAAAATGCCCTCCAATTGCAACTTTACTACTGAGTTTAGCGAAACCATTTAGCACTGAGTTATACCTCTGGGTTTGGTTTATATCATTTTGATCGTACAATGTGGTTTTCGAAAATATGCCCAGTAAAAGGATAGTCCATGGCCACCATCTACCATAATCCACGCTGCTCTAAATCTAGGCAAACATTAGAAATTTTGCGCGCCAATGGAATCGAGCCTGACATTGTGCACTATCTACAAACACCCTTGGATAAGCCTAGACTAGTTGCTTTATTGGAAAAGTTGGGGTTGAGTGCAGCCCAGTTAGTACGTCGCTCAGAGCAAGGATTCAAGGACGGTAACCTAGGCGCTCCCGGAGTATCTGAAGAGCAACTGCTTGACGCTATGTCAGCCCAGCCTAAATTAATCGAACGACCTATTGTTGTTATAGGTAGTCGAGCTGTATTGGGACGTCCGCCTGAGAAAGTACTGGAGTTACTCTAATGTCACACCCCTACATTTTAGTGTTGTACTACAGTCGCAACGGCCATGTAAAAATGCTTGCCGATCAAATTGCACTTGGGATTGAAAAAGCTGGCATGGAAGCCAGACTGCGCACAGTGCCCGCCGTATCCACAACATGTGAAGCAACTGAAGAAAGCATTCCCACCAGTGGTGATATTTATTGTACCGATGAGGATTTGACCAACTGTGCAGGGCTACTGCTTGGTAGCCCAACCCGATTCGGCAATATGGCCGCACCCTTAAAATATTTCCTCGATGGCACCGCAGGACTGTGGATGAATGGTGCATTAATTGATAAGCCTGCTGGCGCCTTTACCTCGACCTCAAGTCTACACGGAGGCCAGGAGTCAACATTGCTAACCATGATGGTGCCACTGTTACATCACGGTATGGTCATCGCAGGAGTGCCCTTTTCTGAAGCTTCACTAGGTACCACAAAAAGCGGTGGCACACCCTACGGCTCATCCCATGTGGAAGGAGACAGGCTTAGTGACGAAGAAAGCAAAATCTGTCAGGCTCAGGGCAAACGTATCGTCGCATTGGCAACTAAACTATTATCAACATAAGGCATCCTCAGTGACCACAGAACTAAAGCTTTCAATTAGCAGATTCTTGACTCGCAGCAGCTATACTTTGCTGATGGTGACACTTGCCGTGCACCTATGGCTGCAGGAGGCGCCCTGGATTATTTATGTAATAAGCTTGCTTCCACTGGCGCTTTTCATACCCGGAATGCTGGCCGATAGGTTGCGGACATTAATATGGATGGGCTTTGTAGTATTACTTTACTTCTATAATGGTATACAAAACCTAAGCGTACCCGAACCAGCGATACTGGATATTGTCGAACTGGTGTTGTCAGTGATCCTGTTTTGCGCAGCAATGGTTTATGCGCGCATCAGGCAGGTTCATAGTTTGTAACGAATTATCAGATAAGGAATTTCCATGACTCAAAAAAAACCGGGCATTATTCGTCGCTTCTTTCGATTTATCGGCTTTATAGCAAACGCAATTCGCTCTCTATTTGGACTTATTTTTGTCGGCCTGTTTGTGGCCATTATTGTCGGCATGTTTGCCGATGAGATGCAGCCAATTCCAAATAAAGGTGCGCTTTATTTGGCTCCAAGCGGGATACTTGTGGACCAAAAATCCTATGCCACCCCCTTTGATCAAATTTTAATAGGCGACCAACGGCAAGACGCCGAAACTCTAGTAAGGGATGTAGTAGACGCATTGGGGTTTGCTCGCCATGACAACCGCATTACCCACCTAGTACTAGAAACAGACTATCTGATGGGCGGTGGCATCAGTAAACTCGAAGAAATTGGTGCGGCCTTGATGCGCTTTAAGCAGAGCGGTAAGCCCATTATTGCAGTCGGCGATAACTTTAATCAGCAACAATATTTCCTGGCAGCCCATGCGGATGAAATTCTTCTCAACCCCCTAGGTTCTGTCGGAATAACCGGCTTTGGTAATTACAATTATTATTTTAAGGATGCTCTAGATAGTCTCAAACTCAATATAAACGTGTTTCGTGTTGGCCAGTACAAAAGTGCAGTAGAGCCCTTGTTAAACAATAACATGTCAGCTCAGGTCAAACGTGAAGCCTCTGAACTAAATAGTTCATTGTGGCAGTTCTACAGCTCAAGGATCGAACAGCTTCGGGAACTGCCAGATGGTGCAATTGATAACTTTGCTAACAATTTACATCTGAAGCTAAAAGCAATTAATGGCGATAGTTCTGCATTGGCTATGGAGCAAGATCTGGTTGATCAACTTGCTACCCGAACTCAAATGCTCGCCTATCTCAACAAGGTACTGCCAGGCAAAGATGGTAAATTCGACAGTATTGGCATGAACGCCTACCTCAATCATATTGACGCAATATCGCCAAGCAGTGCCGCTGCTACAGCAGATAAAGTCGCGTTGGTAGTCGCCAAAGGCACCATTTTAGATGGCGACCAACCGCAGGGCAGTATCGGTGGCGATACCTTAGCTGGTATTTTTGCCGAGGTGCGCAATGATAGCGATATTAAAGCGGTAGTGTTACGAATTGATAGCGGCGGCGGCAGCGCATTTGCATCGGATATTATTCGTGATGCGATTACTGCGACGCAAAAGAAAGGTATCCCAGTAGTAGTCTCTATGGGCAGCTATGCCGCCTCTGGAGGTTACTGGATAGCAGCGGGTGCCGACCGGGTGCTAGCAATGTCTACTACCCTAACAGGCTCTATAGGAGTGTTTGGAGTAGTTCCCACTTTTGAAGATTCTCTGGCAGCCCTAGGGATTTACTCGGACGGTGTTGGCAGCACAGATATAGCCTCCATGATGCAACTAGGTCGGCCTTTGACCGAACAGAGTAAAATAATTTTTCAAGCCGGCGTAGATAATATCTATACCCGTTTTATTGCATTAGTTGCAGATGGCCGCGACTCAACGCCAGCAGCGGTTCATGAAATAGCTCAGGGGCGCGTATGGACGGGCGAAAAAGCCTTGGAATTAGGACTGGTTGATCAGCTAGGTGATCTTAATGACGCCATTGTCGTGGCAGCTGAGCTAGCAAACTTGGAGGACTACGAAGTAGATTATCGCCGTCAGCCACTAACTGTTTATGAACAGTTAGTAATGGAGATGAATTCCAATATCGGTGCCTCACTCGCTGGTCTGGGAATCAGTGGTTGGCTACCTGAGAGTTTGCAACAGCAGGCCCAGATTATATTAAAACCTCTGCAGGTATTGGATACCCTCAATGATCCAAGAGGGATGTACCTGTATTGTGGCAACTGCCCCCTGTAGATACAAAAGCGCTCGAAACTTCAACCATCAAGGCCCTCAGTCCAGCGAGACTGGGGGTCTTTAAAGCCCCAGCACTGATTTTACAAAAGGCATGGTTAAACGTCGCTGTTCCTGTAATGACGCACGGTCTAACTTCTCTAGTGCGTCCATTAATAGCCCTGTGTCCCTCGGCAAGCGATGCAACATAAATAAAGCGACCTCATCAGGCAGGTAAATACCCCGGCGATTAGCCCGATATTGCAACAGGCGCCTTCGGTCGGCATCTCTGTAGTCATTTAATTGCAACGTAACGCCAGACTTTAACCGAGACAGCAAATCTGGCAACTGCACATCGAGTTCGTCTGGTGCTAGATGCGCCGAGACTATCAAGCGCGCACCAGCATCGCGGCAGCGATTAAAGAAATGAAACAGGGGCTCTTGCCATTCAGGTCGATAAGCAACTAGATCTATATCATCTAGGCAAACCATTGGAGTGTGCTCAAGACCCTCTAGCACCTGTTCGGCTCTGTACTTCTGTACCTCTGCCATCGGCAAGTAAACAGCACCGGAATCTGCACCTCTGACCCTCTGCTGACAAACCGCCTGCAATAGATGTGACAGCCCTGAGCCTTCAGCGCCAAACAGATAGGCATATTTGCGACCCTCGTCCTGCAATAGAAACGTTGCCATATGCTGAGGCGTGCCATTCGGCGCATAGAAATTATCGAAGGTCGCCTGATCATCTAGAGCAATGGCTAGACTGAGTTGTTGATATTCGTTCACTTACCTATCCAATTAAATTGTAACTGCCCACTATTAAGAGCCCCTTGCTCAGTTTGGCTCTGAAACCGGCCACTGCGCACTAATGCCGAATGCAATAACGTAGCTCCACCCTCAACATCCACGGCAAGTGTTAATTGCTCGGCCTCGACACCATATACATCAAGAGATTCAACTAACTCCAGTTTTTTGAACTGTGCCAACACCGCCCGATAGGCCGCAAAGGATGAAACCCCGTTAATGCGCACAATCAGCTCATTAGTATTTATTTGCGGAACATAGGTAAAATGTTGCGCAATACTGTCGACCAACCCTTTCACGGCAATCGCCATATAAAGCTCATCATAGTCAGCACGAAAATCTCTCAATTGACGCAGACCTGATGCCTCATATAACCAAGAGCCGCGAACCTCACCGGAGGACGTAGTATAAAAACGTAGGGCAATCCAACCATCAGCATTGTATCGCTCAGAGGCCTCTGCAATTAAGCTGGCATTCATACTCCACCCCTCATCGACTGATAGTGACAGCTGATCTTCAAGGTCAAAGGCAGGCAATATGTAGGGCATACCCCGCTCTTTCATGGCTTGATCAAATGTCTCTAAAACTGAGGGGATAGTCAGCGCTGGAGTATATTCATTTATAAAGCCTCTACCTTCTATGGCGTCATCACGAATAATCCAGACCAATAATTTAGGTCTATTTGAAGGCAATACAGGCAACTGTGCCTGACGAATAAGCTGGTCAATTTCCCGACGAGAGAAACTCACCTGAAGGCCAGGTTCAGGTTCAACGCCTAAATCGAGCCGAGGAAGATTGCGAAAACCCACCCCGGCTACAAATGCATTTGGATTGGTCAAAAAAGGTTGAACTGTCGGCGACTGAGACACATTACTATTGCCAGTAAGCTTAACAAGAACCTGATTAAGTGCCTCTCGAACACCCTGCTGTCGAGATTCTGTGGACTGATCAATCACTGGAACTAAAGCACTGTAGAGACCAGATACCTCCTCAGCGAGAGAATTCAGGCTAAAAAGTACTAAAATTAGCGTAAATATCCGTTTCAACAACTTTTCTCCCAATTAATTTGCTTCATTGTACCAGTGCTTAATGAAAATTAGTCCGACTCTCTCTAAAATACCCTCTCCACAGAGGAAGCGTGTCCATGACCGAAAAAACTAAATCCTTGAGCTACAAAGATGCCGGTGTTGATATTGATGCCGGTAATGCCCTGATCGAAAAAATCAAAGGTGCAGCGAAACGAACACGTCGTCCAGAAGTATTGGCTGGACTCGGCGGTTTCGGCGCGCTGTTTGAATTACCCACAGGATACCGTGAACCTGTCATGGTATCTGGTACTGATGGCGTTGGCACTAAGCTGCGCCTAGCCTTAGATCATGGCAAACATGACACCGTAGGTATAGATCTGGTAGCCATGTGCGTAAACGACCTTATCGTTTGCGGCGCTGAGCCATTGTTTTTTCTCGACTATTACGCGACGGGTAAACTCGACATTGATACTGCAGCAGCAGTAGTCAATGGAATAGCCGATGGCTGTGAACTGTCAGGCTGTTCGTTAATCGGTGGTGAAACCGCTGAGATGCCAGGCATGTACGAAGGTGATGACTATGATCTAGCTGGCTTCTGTGTCGGCATGGCCGAAAAGTCTGAACTGATTGACGGCACTAAAGTAGCCGTTGGAGACACACTGATAGGCCTGGCGTCTAGCGGACCTCATTCCAATGGTTACTCTCTGATCCGCAAGGTACTGGAAGTAACAGATACAGACCCAGCTACAACAGAGCTTGATGGCCAACCATTGATTGACCTGCTGATGGCACCGACTAAGATCTATGTGAAATCCCTGCTGGGCTTAATCGCTCAGTCACCGGTTCACGCCCTAGCTCATATTACCGGTGGAGGCTTATTGGAGAATATCCCTCGAGTACTGCCACATAATGCTAAAGCCGTAATTGATACCAATGCCTGGACTAGGCCAGCTGTATTTAACTGGTTACAACAGGGCGGTAACATCGATGAACATGAAATGTATCGCACCCTCAACTGCGGTGTAGGTATGGTTGTATGCGTACCAGCCGAAACGGCTCAGTCCGCCCTCGAGTTTTTAACCACTAAAGGTGAAAACGCCTTTATTCTCGGTACTATCGAGCCCAGCACAGAGGGTCAGGAACAGGTCCAGCTTGTCGGGCTTGATGAATGAGCCAAAGCTTAACGGGCAAAGAGAAAGCACGGCTAGTTGTGCTTATTTCTGGCGGCGGCTCCAACTTGCAGTCATTCATCGATGCCTGTGAAAATAAATTTTTAAATGCCGAGATTGCCGCCGTTATTAGCAACAAGGCAAATGTAAAAGGCCTGGAACGAGCCGCCAATGCCAATATTCCAAACATAGTCATTGATCATCGCGGCTTTGATAGTCGCGAAGAATTCGATGAGGAGCTTGCGACACTGATTGAAAGCTTTAATCCACATCTAGTGATTCTCGCGGGCTTTATGCGTATTTTAACTGCCGACTTCGTAGCTCGCTTTCTGGGCAAGTTGATTAACATTCACCCCTCGCTGCTACCTGCTTATCCTGGCCTACATACCCATCAACGGGCCATAGATGCAGGGGACAATGAAGCTGGGGCAACCGTGCACTTTGTCACCCCAGAGTTAGATGGCGGACCATCGGTTCTGCAAGCCAGGGTTCCGATCAAAAGCAATGACAGTGCAGAAATTTTAGCCTCTCGGGTACTGACGTACGAACATCAAATTTACCCTCAGGTGGCGCAATGGTTTTGCCAAGGTCGGCTGATAATGAAGGAGGGCATAGCCATCCTAGACGGCGAATTCCTTGGAGAAAATGGCATTATTTTTGGCACCACAAGCGAACAAAAATAAGTTTTGCTACTCTATACCTATCAGCGACACACATTATCGAGCATTGTTCTGTTATGGCTTTATTTAAGATAACCGCTAATACTCTGTTTACCGCCCTACTACTTGGTGGATTCACAACGATGACCTATGGCAATCCGCTCAGCAGCTACACCGCCACCTACGGTGCCGAGTTAAACGGCATGGACATCAAGGCCACACATCGCCTTGAGCAACTAGACTCTGGTCAGTATCGCGAGACCTTAAAAGCCCGCAACCTGCTGGGTAATATCGATGAGCAGGCTCTGTTTAGTATCTCCAGCGACCAGCAGATAATTCCCCTAGAGTACAAGTATCGGCGCTCACTAATAGGAATCAAACGTGCTGAGAGTCAAAGTTTTGACTGGCCCAACAAGACTGTCACCTACAGCAAAGGAGACAAAACCGAGTCGATTGCAATTACCGTGGGTCTGTTCGATATTATTACCCACAAGTTGCAGCTTAGGCGAGACCTGCAGGCGGGCAAAGAGATTTTGTCTTACCCTGTTATTTCGCGGGGAAAACTGAAACAATATACCTATAAAATTATTGGTCATGAAGTCTTATCCGCTCCCCTAGGGCCTCTTAACACCGTTAAGGTTCAGCGGGTTCGAAAAGACAATAAGCGCCAAACCACAATTTGGCTGGCAACTGACTGGGACTTTTTATTGGTTGGGCTAGAACAAAAAGAAAATGGCGACAGCCATCAGATGAAAATACTCAATGGACAAGTTAACAATCAAACGATTAAGCCTTTAGCAGTGGCTACCGAGACAACTCTATGACACGCGCGCGCAGCAACTCTAGTACAAGTAAATTTATTCTTATCCTTGGCTCGCTCGCCGCTATTGCTGTTATTGCTGGGGTGCTGTATCAGGCTCAGTCAGCTACTGATGAAGGGCTCGAATATCAACAGATACCCGAGCAGATTGCACAGTCAGTTAGCGAACAGCCCGCAGTTCCCGAGGCCCTGATTCCTGAGCCCTCAGCACAACCGACAGCGGTTGCAAAACCTTCGGCAGCCAACACTATCACTCCTCCCAGACTGCCATCACTTGATGACAGCGACCAATTTATACGTGAGCGTTTACTAACGACAAAACATAGGGACGAGCTGAAAACGTGGCTCAACACCGACGATCTAGTCAGACGATTTGCCAGTTACCTTGATGGTATGGCGCGCGGAGTGATCCTGAGTAAAATAATTCCTTTAACGGGGCCAGAGGGGCGTTTTACCACCCATCGCGATGGCGAAATAATTTGGCTCAACGCCGGAAACTATGAGCGCTATAACAGCACAGTTGCAGTGCTGACATCCTTAGATATGAAGTCGATGGCGCAGATGTTTCACTTTATCAGACCGCTACTAGAAAGTGCGTTTGCCGAGATGGGTTATCGCCCGCGGCAGATGGACGGTATTATATTGCAGGCAATCGAAAATATTTTAGATACGCCCATTATTGTCGAACGCATTGAATTGACCCAAGATTCAGTGACCTACAAATTTGCCGATAAGGAATTAGAGGCGTTGTTGCCACTGCAAAAACAGCTATTACGTACTGGGCCAGAAAGCACCCAGCGTATTCAGCAGCAGGCATTGGCACTGAAAGAAGCCTTACTCAACCCCTAAAACAGAAACCTTGCAGACACCTGACCTTGCTTAGTCGTCCCCTGTATTGGCTGGGATACCTTATCGGGGCCTACTCTGGAATAAACTATTAGGTCTTAGGCAGGGTTACTCCAGTTTGGCCCTGGTACTTGCCGCCGCGGTCGGCATAGGATGTTGCACAGACCTCATCGGATTCAAAGAACAGCATCTGCGCCACACCTTCATTAGCATAAATTTTTGCGGGCAGATTGGTAGTATTTGAAAATTCTAAGGTTACATGACCTTCCCACTCCGGCTCTAGCGGCGTAACGTTGACAATAATACCGCAGCGGGCATAGGTGGACTTGCCTAAACAGATAGTCAGCACAGAACGTGGAATCTTGAAATATTCGACGGTTCTAGCCAGCGCAAAAGAATTAGGCGGGATGATGCAGTAGTCACCTTTCATGTCGACAAACGAATCGCTATCAAAATTCTTGGGATCTACCGTCTTGGAATGCACATTGGTAAATACTTTGAACTCATCGGCACAGCGTACATCGTAGCCATAGCTAGAGGTGCCGTAGGAAATCACACGATCGTCACCAGAATAACGTACCTGCTCCACTTCAAAAGGCGCGATCATTTGGTTTTGCTCGGCCATGCGGCGAATCCAGTTATCTGACTTAATACTCATCGAGGGTGACTCCATTTGAAATGTGGTTAATCTTCAAGGGCGGTATGATACCGATTTACACTGGCTGGGCAAGAGATCCTTGCGTACTATGGACCATAGGCCGAACCAACTACTAGAAGCTGCTGGGGGCTACCCAAAAACTTCATTGACTACTCGAACACTATCTCCGGTCCAGAACTAGACTCACCAGCCTCTAACGCGATCATCACCGCCCCGGCAATCTGTCCGTAATGTTTGGCAACCGTCCCCTGGGGATCTGCCACTACTGAGGGCAGCCCCAGATCACCGTTTTCACGAATTGAACGCTCCAACGGCAGACTACCCAGTACCCCAGTACTATATTGATCGGCAACCTTATCACCGCCGCCATCGCCAAAAATTGCTTCCTCATGGCCACATTTTGCGCAGATATGCATGGCCATATTCTCAACAATACCGAGTACCGGAATATTAACCTTAAGGAACATCTCAATGCCCTTTTTGGCATCTAACAGTGCAATGTCCTGTGGCGTGGTAACAATCACGGCGCCAGATATCTGCGCCTTTTGCGCCATGGTTAATTGAATATCGCCTGTGCCAGGTGGCATATCCACCACCAATACATCTAGCTCACCCCACATAGTCTGTTGCAGTAACTGCAATAGGGCACCCGAGGCCATAGGACCACGCCAGGCCATAGGCGTCTGCTCTGTGACCAAATAGGCCATAGACATCGTCATTAAGCCGTGAGCCTGAATCGGTGAAAAGCTTTTTTCATCAGCGGCCTGGGGACGGGTACCCTCAGGCACCCCCAACATCATGGCAATACTGGGGCCATAGATATCAGCATCCAAAAGGCCCACTTTTTTACCCATCCCGTGCAACGCTAACGCTAAATTTACCGCCGTTGTCGACTTGCCTACGCCGCCCTTACCCGACGCGACAGCTATAATGTATCTAACCTTGTCTAACACTAAAACACCCCAATCTTTACTGATTTTATTGCAACAGCCATTTACCCGCCCTTACAGGGCAATTACACATGAAAAGTTAGTGCAAAATCGCTATAGTTGCGGCTCGTAAACAACGCAAAAAAAAAGAACCTGCTCATGTCATCTAAACGCCAAATACTGGTCACCAATGCTCTTCCCTATGCCAACGCGGCGTTACATCTTGGTCATGTGCTGGAATATACCCAAACCGATGTTTGGGTTCGCTTCCAGCGAATGCGCGGGCACGAATGTTACTATCTTTCTGCCGATGATGCTCATGGAACTGCAATCATGTTAAAAGCGGACGAGAAAGGGGTCACCGCAGAACAGCATATTGCCGATATGCGGGCCATTCACGAAGCCGACTTTAAAGATTTCTTAATCAGTGTGGATAATTATCACACCACTCATTCAGAGGAAAATCGAGCGTTTTCGGAGTTGATTTACAATCGTCTCAATAAAAATGGGCATATTGCCAAACGGGATATTACTCAGGCCTTTGATCCTGAGAAGAACCTTTTTCTGGCCGACCGCTACATCAAAGGCACCTGCCCAACGTGCAAAACTGAAGATCAGTACGGCGATAATTGTGAGGCCTGTGGTGCCACCTACGCATCTACTGACTTGATAAATCCTGTGTCAGCAATCTCTGGGGCCACGCCCATAGAAAAAGAATCGACTCATTATTTTTTTAAGCTACCAGAATTTACCGAATTTCTAAAAGACTGGACACGCAGTGGCGCCGTTCAGCCTGAGGTAGCCAACAAACTAGGCGAATGGTTAGACAGTGGTCTGCAAGAGTGGGATATCAGCCGTGATGCCCCCTATTTTGGATTCGAAATACCCAACGCCCCAGGGAAGTACTTTTATGTCTGGCTGGATGCGCCTATTGGTTATATGGCTAGTTTTAAAAATCTGTGCGACCGCGAAGGTATAGATTTTGATCACTACTGGAACAAAGACAGCAAAACTGAGCTGTACCACTTTATCGGCAAAGATATTGTTAACTTCCATGCGCTGTTTTGGCCAGCCATGCTCAAAAGCGCTAAATTTCGCACCCCTACAAAGATTTGTGTTCATGGTTTTGTCACGGTAAATGGCAAGAAAATGTCAAAATCTCGCGGTACATTTATCAATGCGCGTTGCTATTTGGACCATCTCAACCCAGAGTACCTGCGCTATTATTATGCGTCGAAATTGTCAGGCTCCGTAGAAGACATTGATCTTAACCTCGAAGACTTCCAGCAAAAGGTAAATAGCGACCTAGTCGGCAAGGTGGTGAATATAGCCAGCCGTTGCGCCAAATTTATAGCCAACGGCAATGAGGGTGTGCTTTCAGCCAACATTGAGGATCCGGCACTTTGGACCCAGGTGAGTGGAGCGGCGGACAGAATTGCTGAATTTTACGAAAGTCGCGACTACAGCAAAGCCATTCGCGAAATTATGGCTCAGGCCGATGCCGCCAACGAATACATTGCAGCCAAAGAACCTTGGAAACTCAACAAGATAGAAGGCAAGCAACAGGAAGTACAAGATATTTGCTCCCTAGGTATTAACCTATTTCGTGTGTTACTGACCTACCTCAAACCCGTGTTGCCCTCGATGGCTGTCGCCAGTGAAGAGTTTCTCAATGACAGCCTCAATTGGGATTCGGTGCAGCAACCACTGACAGAGCATAGGATTAATACCTTCAAACCGCTGATGCAGCGCATCGAAAAAGACAGTATCGACGCCATGGTTGCAGCCAGTAAAGAAGAAGCCGCTAGGGTATCAACGGCCAACATAGAGGGGCCGCTAGCTGAGGACCCTATAGCCGATGAAATTAGCTTCGATGACTTTATTAAGACAGACCTGCGTGTGGCCCTTATCATCAAAGCAAACCATGTCGAAGGCGCAGAAAAACTGTTGCAACTGACCCTAGATATTGGCGGCGAGACTCGAAATGTTTTCTCTGGCATCAAGGCTTCCTACAAACCAGAGGACCTAGAAGGTCGACTTACCGTGATGGTGGCCAATCTAGCGCCACGCAAAATGCGTTTTGGTATGTCTGAGGGGATGGTACTAGCCGCTGGCGATAAAAAGGGAATTTACCTTCTAGAGCCAGATTCTGGTGCGCAACCTGGTCAGCGAGTGACCTAAAAGTCCGTGCCAAGAGTAATTATGAGATAGATCGAAAAGTACTAAAGCCCCATGCCATTTATGTTGAATCACAGGTGTTGATTCCATGATAATGGTATTCAAAACCTTAAGACGTGCAGGCTATGCAAGAATTCGCCATTATTTTGGTCAGCTCTATCCTGATCAACAACTATGTTCTAGTGCAGTTTCTAGGACTGTGTCCGTTCATGGGCGTCTCGAACAAACTCGAGTCGGCCATTGGCATGTCAGCGGCCACCACGTTTGTATTGACGCTTACTGCTATGGCCAGCTATATCGTTGATGTATTCGTGCTCATGCCTCTGGGACTTATTTACCTGCGTACTATTGCCTTTATTTTAGTAATCGCCGCGGTTGTGCAGTTCACCAAAATGTTTATCGAAAAAACCAGTCCACTTCTATACCGCGTGCTGGGTGTATTTCTGCCATTAATAACCACCAACTGCGCAGTACTGGGTGTGGCATTACAAAATGCGGCCAAGGACCTAAACTTTATGCAGTCATCACTGTATGGATTCGGTGCCGGAGCTGGTTTTTCCTTAGTTTTAATTTTCTTCGCAGCCATGCGTGAGCGTCTTGCGGCTGCTGATATCCCAGCTCCATTTGAGGGTGCCGCAATCGCCATGATTACCGCTGGCCTCATGTCACTGGCCTTTATGGGCTTTGCTGGGCTGGTGTAAATGATCGAAAGTATTGCACAGCAACCCATGCTTGCCGCGCTTATCGCGCTGGTCGGGCTGGGCATCATATTCGGTGCCCTGCTGGGTTATGCCGCGGAAAAATTTAAAGTCGAAGGCGACCCCATTGTCGAGCAGATCGATGAACTACTACCCCAGACTCAGTGCGGCCAATGTGGTTTTCCCGGTTGCAAACCCTATGCTGAATCAATTGCCTCTGGGGACGCCATCAATAAATGCCCGCCAGGGGGCCAATCAACGATCAATGCAATCGCCAGTTTACTCGATGTGCCGGCACCAGAACTGGATGCCGAACACGGCGAAGAGGCTGATCTTAAAACCGTCGCCTTTATTCGCGAAGACGAATGCATCGGCTGTACCAAGTGTATTCAAGCCTGCCCCGTAGATGCGATTTTGGGCGCCGCTAAACTCATGCATACCGTTATTGCCGATGAATGCACAGGCTGTGATCTCTGCGTAGAGCCCTGCCCGGTAGACTGCATTGATATGCTGCCAATTGAGCATGGGCTTAAACAATGGCATTGGCCAGCGCCCCTCAAGACAGCAGATCTGATTGCCAGTGATAGAGTCCATCAAGGTGACGAGGGCAGAGCCGCATGATAAAAACATGGGTAACCCCAGGCGGTGTCCATCCGCCAGAGAATAAGCACCAGTCAATGACATTGCCTATCGGTGACTTGCCGATCCCAGAAAGATTACTGGTGCCCCTAAGCCAGCACATCGGCGCACCGGCAGTTGCCTGCGTAAAAGTGGGTGAGAAAGTTCTGAAAGGACAGAAAATTGCCGATGCCACAGGGCCCGTATCTGTGCCTATGCACGCACCAACTTCAGGCAGTATTAGCGCTATTGAAGATCGCCCCATCGCCCATTCGTCTGGCATGTTGGCACCCTGCATCGAAATCACCAGCGATGGTAAAGATACCTGGATTGACCACCAAGGTATTGCAGATTTCGAACACAGCAGTCCTCAGATGCTAATCAAGATAATTGCTGATGCAGGCATAGCCGGGATGGGAGGCGCAGGCTTTCCCTCTGCGATAAAGCTCAATCCAGGTCATCAGCGCCCCATTGACACTCTGATTATTAACGCTACGGAATGCGAACCCTATATCACTGCTGATGACTCAGCCATTCGCGAGCGCGCCGCAGAAATCATCGAAGGCATTGGTATTCTCAGTCACATACTTGGCAACCCAAACAATATTTTACTCGGTATTGAAGACAACAAACCAGAGGCCATCGCCGCACTGGAACCCCATGTAGCTGACACCGGGATCTCTGTGGTTTCATTCCCAACCAAGTATCCCTCAGGGGGCGAAAAACAGCTTATATATATACTGACCGGCAACGAATTAGCTAGCGGTTCACTGCCCGCAGATGCAGGCATAGTGTGTATCAATATAGGTACGACCTACGCCATCAAGCGGGCTGTGGTCAATGGAGAGCCTTTAATATCCCGTGTTACCACCATGACCGGTAACGCCTGTGGTATTAACCGCAACTATGAAACTCTGATAGGCACGCCCGTCAGTCATATGCTTGCCCACAGCAACTTTAATGAAGCGGCCTGTAGCCGACTGGTTATGGGTGGTCCCATGATGGGTTTTAGTCTTACCAGCGCTGACGTACCTGTGGTTAAAACCACCAACTGTATTCTGGCGCCTAGCTATTCAGAAATCCCCGATGACGAGCCAGCTCAACCCTGTATTCGCTGCGGTATGTGTGCCGATGCATGCCCGGCCTCATTGTTACCGCAACAGTTATTTTGGTACTCACAGGCACAGGATCACGATCGTCTCGAAGCCCATAATTTATTCGATTGTATAGAATGCGGTGCCTGTTCCTACGTCTGTCCAAGCAATATTCCGCTTGTCCAACATTACCGTCATAGCAAGGGTGAAATTTTAAAAGCTCGTGATGAGAAGGTGAAGTCAGATCATGCTCGCGAACGCTTTGAATTTCATCAGCAACGCATGGAACAGGCCGAAAGAGATAAGGAGGCCAAACGAGCAGCGCGCCGCGAAGCCGCTGAAAAAGCCAAGGCAAATTCAGCAACTTCGACCGGGGCAGGTTCGGCTGCGGACATCATTGCCGCAGCTCAAGCACGTGCGACAGCTAAACAGGTCAATCCTGAACAGCAACGGGCAAAGTTTGAACGCTCTATTGCCGGTGCTGAAATGCGCGTAACAATGGCTATAGAAAAGCTCGCTGAAGCCGCTTCCAATCAGACCGATGAACAGACAAATATTCTTAATGCTGCTGTGGAAAGCGCAAAGCAAAAGTTAGAGCAGGCTCAGGTGCGTCTGGCCGACCATTTAGAGAAACACAAAGAACTGGATAGTGAGCAGGTGAAATAATGGCGTTCAAACAGATCACCTCACCACATGCTCATGCTGCGCAAAATACTGCTCAGGTAATGCGACTAGTCCTATGGGCCACAGTGCCCGGACTGGCGGCTCTGACCATTCAGTTTGGCTGGGGTAGCCTAATTAATGTTGTCTTGGCCGTCGTGACCGCCGTAATCTGCGAAGCTGCGATTATTAAACTGCGCAAGCGCCCAGTAGCTTTTTATCTGCGTGACTACAGCGCTGTGGTTACCGCTGTTCTGTTGGGTCTAGCTCTGCCACCGTTGGCCCCCTGGTGGGTGGTGGTAGTTGGCAGCATGTTCTCCATTGTTATCGCCAAGCAACTCTATGGAGGCCTAGGTTATAACCCCTTTAACCCAGCAATGGTTGGCTATGTAGTCCTACTGATTTCGTTTCCTATTCAGATGACGACCTGGATCAGCCCGCTGTCATTATTGCCCGACGGTGTTAGCCACCCCGGTATCATAGAATCCGTTAATATTGTTTTTGCTGGCTATAGCCCAGCGGATGGTGTTACCGGAGCGACACCGCTTGATAGTTTTAAGCACAGCAGTGGCCTTGTGGTCGATCAAATCTATCAGAACAATCCGTTATTTAGCCAAGCTATGTTTGCCGGCGTGGGTTGGGAATGGGTTAATCTTGGCTTCCTCGCTGGGGGCATTGTATTACTGGCCACGCGTATTTTTACCTGGCATGGCCCATTGGCCATGCTCGGCGCTATTGCACTCATGTCGGTTATATTTTGGGACGGTGGAAGTTCTGAAAGTCCTGGTTCAGCGCTAATGCACCTATTCAGCGGCGCATCCATGATGGGAGCGTTTTTTATTCTGACCGACCCAGTATCCTCTGCAGTTAGTAACCGTGGACGGCTAATCTATGGCGCTTTAATTGGCGTGTTGGTTTATATTATTCGTGCCTGGGGTAACTATCCAGATGCTGTCGCCTTCGCCGTCCTACTAGCCAATTTTGCCGCACCATTCATCGATAACTACACCTTGCCACGCACCTACGGCCACACGGATCGCCGCAGAGCCACAGAAAAAGAGGAGGACGCATGATTTTGCAGTCAATCCGCTTCAACGCCATTGTATTAGCCATTTTTGCTCTGATAACAGCTATCATTTTAGCATCCACAGACAGTCTGACCCGTGACAAAATTGCCGAATCTGAGCGCCAGGCGGCGCAGCGCAAGCTGCTGGAAATTATTCCGATTGAGCGCCATGACAATGACTTGCTGATGGATGTACAACCAATACCGCAACGCTTTTGGGCTAAACTGGGTCTCAAAAAAGGTGGTGATATTCATATAGCCCGCCGCGATGGCATGCCAGTAGCCGCCATCATTCCCGCCATTACTCCAGATGGTTATAGCGGCAATATTGCCATGATTATAGGTATCAACTTTGACGATACCATCGCCGGCGTGCGAGTTACCGAGCACCGCGAAACACCGGGACTTGGCGACAAAGTAGATCTTAAAAAGAGCGACTGGATACTCGACTTCAATGGCAAATCGCTGGTCAACCCTGAAGCATCTGCCTGGGACGTAAAAAAGAATGGCGGCGCCTATGATCAGTTTACTGGTGCTACCATCACTCCACGAGCGGTGATCAACCAGATAGTTGCTACATTGGAATACTTTAGCCAAGACCGCGAGCGACTTCTGAATCAGGCCAAAGAGAATTTAGACACGACCAGAGAGAGTAGTAATGAGTGATGTAACCACCTCCGAGATAGTTAAGAACGGACTCTGGACTAATAATCCGGCGCTCGTGCAATTGCTCGGTCTGTGTCCTCTGCTGGCTGTAACTGGATCTGTTGTTAATGCTCTGGGATTAGGTATAGCCACCTTGGCAGTGCTGGTCGGTTCCAACACCATAGTTTCACTAATCCGCAACCATGTCAGTGATGCAGTGCGCCTGCCCGCATTCGTAATTATTATCGCCGCCTTTGTCACCTGCGCAGAACTGCTGATGAAAGCTTTTACCTATGATTTGTATCAGATACTGGGGATCTTTATTCCGCTAATTGTCACCAACTGTGCCATTCTAGGACGGGCAGAGGCATTTGCGAGCAAAAATAAAGTTGGCCTTGCAGCACTAGACGGCTTGATGATGGGTCTGGGCTTTCTAGTGGTATTGGTCGCTCTAGGCGCCATTCGGGAGTTGCTCGGCTCCGGAACATTATTTGCCGATATGCATCTGCTATTTGGCGCCTTTGCCTCTTCGTGGATATTGCAGCCTTTTGGCGAAAACTACAGTTTTTTGATTGTTGTGTTACCTCCGGGTGCTTTCTTGGTGACTGGTTTTTTAATCGCTATTAAAAATGCAATTGATGCAGTCATTAAACGTCGCACCGATGCCCAGAAAGATGCACCGGTTAAAGGCGCGAAGCGGATTAGAACCACCGGCCATATTTCCTAGATAGGCGTTTAAAACCTGGTGTCTAAACATGCTTTAGGATCACCTAGCACAATCATATCCCGAGTAGAATTTTTGATTGGTAGCCATAGAAAAATCCTCAGGTCGCCTGTCCGGAAGAAATCAATGCAATCTTGTCACTGGCACAGTTGCAGCTCAATAATCGCCTCATACTAGTCACCAAAATAGCTTCTAGTCACTTTCCAAGTCTCTGGCAAACAACATCTCCATATTTCGAAATGCCTTAAATTCCAAGTAGTTATTGCTCGGGTCTTTTACAAACAATGTTGCCTGCTCTCCTTTACGCCCTGCAAAGCGTAAATGGGGTTCAATCACAAACTCAATATCATTGGCCTTCATCATTTCCACCGCCCGCTGATACTGACTCCATTCCATAATCACACCAAAATGGGAGGCTGGTACCGCATGGCCATCCACCCTATTGGTTGCCGAGGACGGATGATCTTCTGGGGCAACTAAGTGGGCGACAAGTTGATGGCCAAAGAAATCAAAGTCAATCCAACAATCGGATTCGCGGCCTGTAGGGCAACCTAAAATGCCCGCATAAAATGTGCGCGCAGCTTCTAAATCAATAACTGGGAAGGCTAGATGGAAGCGAGGATAAGTGGATTCAGTCATAGTATTTCATACCTTAACAGTAACGACAGTCTCAGCACATTTATGCGGTTACCAAGGCAGCGTATCGAGATCTACATTGCCGCCAGTTAATATAATTGCTGTTCGCTTGCCCTGAAACTGTTCTGGCTGTTCCATAATCGCAGCTAGGGGTACTGCACAGGAAGGCTCAACAATTACTTTGAGTCTCGTCCAAATTAGGCGCATGGCTTCGATGATAGCCTCCTCGGAACAGAGTAAAATATCATCGACATTTTCACTAATAGCGACAAAATTACGCTCCCCCAGAGTGGCACGCAGCCCATCAGCAATTGTATTGGGGTTATAGGCGGCAAGCCTTTCGCCAGTTTTGAACCCCAGCCACGCATCTTTAGCCCCTTCAGGTTCTGCACCTATCACATTGACATCGCAAGTACTTTTAGCACAGATGGCTGTGCCGCCTAAAAGACCCCCACCACCGACTGGCGCCATAATAATATCCACCGGCTTATCAACCTGCTCTAACAGCTCCATGGTAGCAGTGCCCTGGCCGGCAATCACCATATCTTCATCATAGGGGTGAACCAAGATGTAGTTATGATGTTCGATAAGTCCCGACACCGCGTCCTCTCTTGCAGCCATATTGGGTTCGCACAGTGATATGGTCGCACCATAGCTTGCAACCGCAGCTATTTTCACCGGAGGTGCATTCTCCGGCATCACCACGGTACAGGGCGCACCCCGCAGTGCGGCAGCCCAGGCCAGTGCCGCACCATGGTTGCCTGAAGAATGAGTCACCAGACCATTTTGTAGACTAGATTCGTCCATGGAAAATACTGCATTGCAGGCACCGCGCGCTTTAAAGGCACCTGTCTTTTGAAAATTTTCGGCTTTAAAAAATAGATCACAACCAATCATTTGATTGAGCGCCCTGCTCTCTAATATTGGCGTGCGATGGACATATGGCGATATGCGCCTTTGGGCTTGCCAAATCTCGTTGATAGTTACGTCCATGGACGTATTATAATCCAATTACACTGAACCTTGGCCAAGACTTTTTAGATAATATAAAAAAGGCCCTCAATACTACCGAGAGCCTTTGATACAACCGCTACTTGGGCGACTGACGAATTACATATCGCGGCCACGATTGGCAGCGATACGCAACCGCAGTGCATTAAGCTTGATAAAGCCCTCTGCATCAGCCTGATTATAGGCGCCACCATCATCATCGAAGGTGGCGATATTGGCATCAAACAAACTGTCACTTGATGACTGACGACCAACGACACTAACACTGCCTTTATAGAGTTTAACCCGCACATCACCGTTTACTACGGTCTGGGTCTGGTCTATGGCAGCCTGAAGCATTTGGCGCTCTGGCGCCCACCAGTAGCCGTTATAAACTAGTTTGGCGTACTTAGGCATAAGTTCATCTTTCATATGGGCGACCTCTCGATCCAACGTCAGTGACTCGATAGCTCGGTGTGCTTTCATCATTACGGTCCCAGCTGGTGTCTCGTAGCAACCACGGGACTTCATGCCTACATAACGGTTTTCAACAATATCTAAGCGCCCAACACCATTGGCGCCAGCCACTTTATTTAAATGCTCAATGACAGTCGCCGCCGACATAGCTACGCCGTCGATAGCAACTATATCGCCCTTCTCATAGCTGATATCCATATAGGTTGCCTTATCCGGGGCTTGCTCTGGTGACACAGTCCAGCGCCACATATCATCTTCCGCTTCTGACCAAGGATCTTCCAAATTGCCACCCTCATAGGAAATATGTAGTAAATTTGCGTCCATGGAAAAGGGTGATTTTTTACCTCGCTTCATCTCTACCGGAATACTGTGCTTTTCACAGTACTCCATTAATTTGTCCCGAGAATTCAGATCCCATTCACGCCAGGGGGCGATCACATTAATGCCAGGCTTCAGTGCGTAGGCACCCAATTCAAAACGTACCTGATCATTACCTTTGCCCGTGGCACCGTGGGAAATAGTATCAGCACCAGTTTCATTGGCAATTTCAATAAGGCGTTTGGCAATCAGTGGGCGGGCAATCGAGGTACCCAAGAGATATTCACCTTCGTAAATGGTATTGGCACGAAACATGGGGAACACAAAATCCCGCGCATACTCTTCACGCAGATCATCAATATAGATTTCCTTCACACCCAGAGCTTCAGCTTTGGCTCGAGCGGGCTCAACTTCTTCACCCTGCCCAATATCGGCCGTGAATGTAACTACTTCGCAGTTATATTCTTCCTGCAACCATTTCACAATCACAGATGTATCCAGGCCACCTGAATAGGCTAAAACTACTTTATTAACGTCTGACACGAAACTAGATCCTTTACTGGAGAAAATTAGCTGGGGATTTTACCCTAACAGGGATGATTTTAGTATTAGTAGCGATCTGTATCGTCTTGATAATCAAACAGTCGGTAACCTTGATTGAAAAAACTATCTAGCTCTTGCTGAGAGGGAAAACTGTAATAGCCTGCAGCGCCCTGTTGAGACTGCGTCGCAATAGGTTGTTGGGATTGAATTTGGGCCACCGCCTGTAAGATCTGAGCACAGCCACCCACATACAGATTGAGCACATTGGTCAAATAAGATTTATCTAACTCTAGTGGTATCTTAGCGATAGAAATAATATCGCCCGTATCCACCCCCGCATCCTGAATAAAGTGTAGTGTTGAACCAATCTCTGACTCTTTGTTGATCATGGCTCTGAAGGTCGCCATCACGCCACGATAGTCCGGCAGCACACCAGAGTGAAGGTTTAAAACACCATATTTAGGAATCGCAATCACCTGCTCTCGGATAATAAGACCAAAGCGCACGGAGATAATAAGCTCGGGGCTACTATTGCAAATCCGTGCAAGCCCCTCCGAGCTATTTACTCTATGGTCCAAATCTGCAAAGCCCTGCAACTCACAGCCGGCCCATTTGGCGAGATCATCAAAGCTATAATCTGCATCAGCAATCTGCTGTTTTTCAAATGCACCCAAATCCATGAGTGATTGCGGCAACCGCTCGTCAACACCCACTTTTTCTGAGATAAAAATGTTCAACTCATGATCTCTTAGCTCCTGCACTAATCGAGCTAGAACCATATGGCTGGCAAGATCTCTGTTTGTAAAGATTGCTATCTTCATGTCAGGCTCTTTTTTATATCTAACTTTTCCACAAATACTCGTATGAAGCTAGCGTTTCCGGTAGCATTGAGGCTCAAACTAAGGACCCTGTTTTAATGAACCATCTCCGTATTATCCAGCCCGACGATTGGCACCTCCACCTAAGAGATCATCAGGCTCTCGAAACTACAGTCCCAGCGGTGGCTCGGTGCTTTGGTCGTGGTATTATTATGCCAAATTTGGTGCCTCCAGCCACCACAGTTGCCGAGGCCAGCGCCTATCGGGATCGAATTTTGGCCCAACGGCCAGTGGGGTCAAATTGGCAACCGCTGATGGTTCTGTATCTGACTGACAACACCTCGCCAGATGAAATTCGTTTAGCTAAAGAATGCGGCTTTATCCATGGTTGTAAGTATTATCCCGCTGGCGCCACTACTAACTCTGACTCTGGAGTGACCAACCTCAATAACATTCATCAGGTGTTAGAGACCATGCAGGAAGTAGGTATGGTCCTGCAACTACATGGTGAAGTCACCTCCTTAGATACAGACATTTTTGATCGCGAAGCGATATTCATTGAACGCCACCTGCGCGGTTTAGTGCAGCATTACCCCAATCTGAAGATTGTTTTGGAACATATCACCACCTCAGAGGCTGTTGAATTTGTCTCACAGGCTAGCGACAATGTTGCGGCCACTATTACGCCCCAGCACCTGCTGTACAACCGCAACCATATGCTTGCTGGGGGTATTCGCCCACACCTGTTTTGCCTGCCAATTTTAAAACGCGATATTCACCAACAGGCATTGATCGCAGCAGCTACTAGCGGTGATAAAAAGTTCTTTTTAGGTACTGATTCAGCTCCCCACGTTCAGGGCAGAAAAGAGAGTTCCTGTGGCTGTGCTGGCTGCTTTAGTCATCATGCCGCGATTGAACTCTACGCGGAAGTATTTGAGCAGGCTGAAGCACTGGATAAGCTCGAGGCCTTTGCTAGCAAACATGGCGCCGATTTTTATAGCCTACCTTACAACAGCGAAACTATTTTATTGACGCGAGACCCCTGGGAACTACCAGCGACGATTCCCTATGATGGCTCACAGCTAGTTCCCCTCGGTGCTGGCACCACGTTAAACTGGAGATTGAGTGTTTAATGGAAATGCCTCAAGAACTTTTAGAACGATCACAAATGGCACAGCGATTTCGCGGCTTTTTACCCGTGGTGGTCGATGTAGAAACCGGCGGCTTTGATTCACGCAAAGATGCTCTATTGGAAATTGCCGCTGTTATTTTGGAGATGGACTCTCAAGGTAATCTCCAAATCAAAGAGAGCTATAGTAAAAATATTGAACCCTTTCCCGGCGCTAATATCGATGAAGCGGCACTGGAGTTTACTGGTATTGATCTTTACGACCCAGAGCGAATGATGGAAGATGAAGGCGAAGCGCTGCGCGAGATATTTCAGCCCATTCGCCGAGAAGTTTCCGACTCTGGCTGCACCCGTGCCGTAATGGTCGCACACAATGCCCATTTTGATCTCGGCTTTGTCAATGCTGCCATCAAGCGGAATCACATTAAACGTAGCCCATTTCATCCGTTTTCCTGCTTCGATACATCGAGTTTAGGTGGGCTAGCTTATGGTCAAACTGTATTGGCTAAAGCCTGTCAGGCTGCGAAGATTGAGTTCAATAATCGCGATGCTCACAGCGCACTTTATGATACGGTCAAAACTGCGGAACTGTATTGCAAAATTGTTAATCGATGGAAAGAGTTGGGTGGCTGGCCGCTACCGCTAGATAGCGACCAGTCTTGATTTAAAAAATTACTTTTTAACCCAGAAGTCAGCATTTTTAATGCCGGCTTTATCTGGATTAAAGACCGGGTCGATCCCCTGCCCTAGCTGAGCCTCGTAATCTTTAAGTGCCATTAGTGCCGGCTTTTGCAGTATTAAAATCGCCACAATATTTAGCCAAGCCATAATACCTACTCCAACATCACCAAGTGCCCAGGCTACCGCCGCCGTCTTTAAACCACCGTACATAACCGATGCCAGCACCAATGCTTTTAGTGCAACCACCAACCAGGCTCGGTGTACCTTGCGGTTAATGTACATGACATTAGTTTCGGCAATATAGTAATAGGCCACAATAGTCGTGAAGGCGAAGAACAGCAGTGATAAGGCTAAAAGTCCGCTACCAAAACCTGGTAGCACCGTATCGAAGGATGCCTGAACATAACCTGGGCCGGCAGCAACACCAGCTAAGCCCTCATAAAGAACGCCGCCATCAACGGCCTGCACGTTATAAAGGCCGGTCAGTAAAATCATAAATGCAGTAGCGGTGCAAATTAGCAATGTGTCGATATAAACAGAAAATGCCTGAACCAACCCCTGTTTGACAGGGTGAGAAACCTCGGCTGCAGCTGCAGCATGGGGCGAGCTGCCCTGCCCAGCTTCATTAGAGTAAATGCCGCGCTTTACACCCCATTGCACAGCCATACCAATAATGGCGCCGTAACCTGCTTCCATGCCAAAGGCGCTATTAAAAATCAGTTTTACCATGGCAGGTACGGCATCTATATTGGCAAAAATCACCACCAGCGCAATTAAAATATATCCAGCTGCCATAGCGGGTACGGCAATTTGGGCAAAATGAGCGATGCGTTTTACCCCACCAAAAACAATTAACGCCAAGCATATGCAGAGAAAGGCAACAGTAGCGATAGGCGGTATACTCCAGGCGTTATCCATCGCCATTACGATACTGTTCGCCTGAATACCCGGTAGGCAAAAACCCATGGCGACAATAGTAGATGCCGCAAATAACCAAGCGTACCAGTTTTGCCCCATGGCTTTTTCAATATAGTAAGCTGGGCCGCCACGGTACAAGCCCTTGTCATCTTTTTCTTTATAGATTTGCGCCAGGGTCGCCTCGATATAGGCGGTAGAGGCTCCAAGAAAGGCCACCACCCACATCCAAAACACCGCACCCGGACCTCCCATAGCAATCGCTGTGGCAACACCAGCAATATTACCTGTGCCTACTCGTCCCGATAGAGACATGGCTAAGGCTTGAAAGGAGGACACCCCAGAATCAGAGCTACGACCATCGAAGATTAATTTAGCCATGTGGCGAAAATGGCGCACCTGTAAAAATCGAGTACGCACAGAAAAATACAGGCCTGAACCCAAACACAGATAAACTAGAGCTGAGCTCCAAACGATACTATTAAGGTCATTGATAAATTGTTCCAAAATTTTTCCTCTAGGATTCGAATTATTATTTTACCAGAGCTGCTTTGTCTGCAAGCCAAAATGACCTATCTGCATGAGCTACAGACTTTGCGGTAATTTGGTTATCAACTGCGAAAAGGCCAGCGTGGGGAGTGTACTAGAATATTCCAGCGAGAGGGAGAGTTCGCTCCTACTATTCATCTGTGAGGCAAAGTATAGTGCGCCGCGACGCCAGTAAACCACAGTGCTAGTAAACCATTAAGATTGCTTTGACCAATATAACTTGGTTGCTATGTTCTATTCCCACAGGGTTTTGCCTGGCTTCCCACACAAACTGTGCATCTTTATATTTGTTTTACGTATAAACACTATCGCGGACATAGCCGAACTGTGCATAGCTATTTATGTGGCTCAACGTTAGACTCGATCGAAAGAATAAATCTGCGTTTCAAATAGGAAAAAAACGATGACCGACTCATTTAAAGAAAGCGCACTTAGATACCATATGCATCCACTTCCGGGAAAGCTGGAAATCAGGCCCACTAAGCCACTGGCTAATAAAAGAGATCTATCCCTCGCCTATTCACCTGGCGTGGCACACGCCTGTGAGCTTATTGCTGATAATCCTACCGAAGTTGCATCTGTAACAGCTCGGGGCAACTTGGTTGCAGTAATTACCAACGGAACTGCGGTACTGGGGCTAGGTAACATTGGCCCACTAGCATCAAAACCGGTAATGGAAGGCAAGGCGGTGCTATTCAAAAAATTTGCCAATATTGACGTATTTGATATTGAGGTGGATGAAACCGATGTTGATAAACTTGTGGATATTATTGCCAGTCTTGAGCCTACCTTTGGCGGGGTGAATCTTGAAGACATTAAGGCACCTGAGTGTTTCATGGTTGAAAATAAGCTTCGTGAACGGATGCAGATCCCAGTCTTCCACGATGACCAGCACGGCACAGCTATTGTCGCGGCAGCAGCCATCTACAACGGCCTACGTATTGTCGAGAAAAAATTTGAGGACGTAAAACTGGTTGTCTCTGGTGCCGGTGCTGCAAGTATTGCCTGTGTCGATTTACTGGTAGGCATGGGCCTACAAAAGAAAAATGTCCGCATGATTGATCGCACTGGCGTTATCTATGCTGGCCGCGTAGAAGGCATGAATCCGTGGAAACAAGGCTATGCTGTTGAGACTAGTGATCGAACTATTGAAGATGCCATCGAAGGTGCAGATCTCTTTATGGGCCTATCGGGCCCAGGGGTATTAAACGGTGAATTACTACAAAAAATGGGTGATAAGCCAATTATTCTGGCCATGTCGAATCCTATACCGGAAATCATGCCTGAAGAAGCTAAGGCTGCCCGTCCCGATGCTATTTTGGCCACGGGCCGCTCAGACTACCCCAATCAGGTAAACAATGTTCTTTGTTTTCCTTTCATTTTTCGCGGCGCCCTAGATTGTGGAGCCTCAACGATTAATGAGGACATGAAAATGGCCGCGGTAAAAGCTATTGCGGATCTGGCGACCAAAGAAACCTCCGATGTCGTGGCGGCAGCCTATGCTGACGAACAGCTTAAGTTTGGTCCAGACTACTTGATTCCCAAAGCCTTCGATCCACGTCTAATTGAAGATGTGCCTATGGCTGTCGTGAAGGCAGCAATGGCTAGTGGTGTAGCTACCAGACCAATCGAAGACCTTGAGGCCTATCGCCAGACTCTGCATGAGTTTGTAAATCAGGCTGGTCTGTTTATGCAGCCTATTATTGAGATCGCAAAAAAATCCCCTGCCAGAATCGTTTATGCCGAGGGTGAAAATGATGATGTATTAATGGCCGTACAGGCGGTGATCGATGAAAACATTGCCAAACCGGTTTTGATTGGTCGTCGTGCCGGTATGGAAGTGAAGATCGATCGCCTAGGCCTGCGTATTGATCTTGATACTGAGGTAGAAATATTTGATCCGAGCAACAACGATAAACATGACGCCTACGCCGCCTATTACCACAAGATGGTTGGACGTAACGGTGTCTCGGTGGATGCTGCACGCAAGATTATGCGTGATGATAATACCGCTATTGCAGCAGTGATGGTGGCTCGTAACGAGGCCGATGGGCTTATCTGCGGTAAGGTCGGCCGTTTTGATTTTCATCTGCGCGAAATTATGCATCTACTTGGACCAGCACATAAAGATCAGCTAGTCTCCTCTGCCGCGGTATTACTGATGCCTGATGGTCCACTCTTTTTAGCCGATACGGCAATGAACGTGGATCCCAGCGCCGAAGAACTGGTGAAAATAACCGAGGCCAGCATGGATCTGGTTAAGCGCTTTGGCATTGAGCCCAAGGTGGCATTATTGTCCCATTCCAACTTTGGGACATCGAATAACCCGTCGGCAAAAAAGGTACGTCAAGCCAGTCAAATACTACGCACCAACTACCCCAACTTGCAGGTAGATGGTGAAATGCATGTGCTTAGTGCACTGAACCCAAAACTGCGCGATACAGTCTACTCTAAAGCTAATATTAATGGCCGCGCCAACGTCTTGGTTATGCCAAACTTGGATGCGGCGAATATTGCCATGGGGTTGATTCGGTCACTGACTGATGCGCTGCTAATCGGGCCATTTATTAATGGCTTCCGCAAGCCAGCACATATTGTTATTCCATCGGTCTCATCGCGAGGCATATTTAATATGACGGCTCTTACGGTTGCCGATATTCAGGCTATGAAATAAGGGCGCTACTTATTTTGTAATGACAACGCCAGATTATATAACTGCTTTTTATCACCGCCAGTAATTTTGGCGGTGATAGAGGCGGCCTTAGTCAATGGTAGTTCTTTGATCAGCAGGCCGATAATCCTTTCAGCCTCAGCTGATATAACTTCACTACTGTTAATATCACCGCCAACCACTAGCACTATTTCACCGCGTTGCTGGTTGATGTCCACCGATACCTGTTGTAACAGTTCTTCTAAGGTGCCGTGTAAGTAGGTTTCAAACTTTTTGGTCATCTCGCGGGCCATAAAGCTAGGCCTATCGGTGCCGAATATCTCGATCATATCAGTGATTGTTTCAATAATACGATGCGGTGCCTCATAGCAAACCATGGTCTGCGCACCTGTTTTAAGTTCACCTAGGGCAGTTTTACGCTGACTAGTTTTGGCCGGTAAAAAGCCAATAAAACGAAAACTATCAGTGGGTAGTCCAGACACGCTAAGGGCAGAAATAGCAGCGCAGGCGCCGGGAATAGGCACAACTGAGACACCTTGGCCCCGAGCCTCAGAAACCAATCTGTAACCAGGATCAGAAATAAGAGGTGTACCTGCATCAGATATTAATGCAATATCTTCTCCATTGAGCAAACGCTGAATAAGTTTGTAACTACTCTTTTTGTCCGCATGGTCATGGTAAGCAATGCATGGCTTATCTATACTGAAGTGGCCAAGCAGTTTTTTACTATGGCGAGTATCTTCGCAGGCTATTACACTGACAGACTGAAGAGTCTCCACTGCGCGGGGTACCATATCCCCCAGATTGCCTATGGGTGTGGCGACTATATATAACGTACCGGACTGATTTGAATTCATGACTAAAAAAGCTCTAGGTTTGATTGCCTTTGCGGGATGCATCTTAGCCTTAATTGGGGGCTGTGCGCCAACCACAGAGACCTTTAGAGCCCCCATAATTACAGTGCTTGATGTATCAGACCTATCGGCGCTTGATAAAGCCAGTGAATTAATCGCCGAATCCGAACTGTCGAACTCACCCGACAGCCTGCTTTTGCGAGCATCAAGCTTGATCGCCAGTGCCGGAGATATAGAACAAAGTGCCACTGTGCTAACTCGCATCGATCCAGATAAATTGGATGATGCCGAATTTATCGAATACAGTTTACTGGGCATTGAACTGGATTTATTAATGTCCAACTGGGCCATGGCTTTAGGCTGGTTTGAAACTGATCGCTATGTATTGTTAAGTACAACATTTGATCGCAATACCCGTTTGCGTACACTTGAGCTAAAGTCCGATGCCAATTTCGCTCAGGGCGACTTTGAACAGAGTCTTCTAACTTCTATTCAGATTGCTCAGTTGATGACAAAAAAAGTCGATGTAGCCAAGATACACAATAAAATCTGGCGGCAGCTCAACACACTATCCTATGGATTTTTGTTACAGGGTCAGGAACACAAAAATTCTAGCCTAGCTGGCTGGTTGCAGCTCGCCGAGTTAAGTCGCAGATATCAACACAGTCAACAGGCTCAGATTCAACAGTACCAGAGCTGGCAACAGCGTTGGAGACGACATCCCGCCGCACTTGTGCCACCAGCTCCCTTTAAGGCAGGCCTTAACTATATGAGACCTCCAGCGCAGGTAGCTCTGCTATTGCCCTTGCAAGAGCAGTATGAGGTGCCCAGCTACACCCTACTGGATGGCTTTATGGAAGCCTATTACGAATTACTGGCTCAGACTCAAAACAGTATGAACATTGAGAGTGATTTGCCCAGAGTGCGTATTTATGACACCTCGGTGTACTCAGTACAAAAAGCCTACAACAATGCCATTGAAGATGGAGCTGAGATAATTATCGGGCCTATGCGAAAATCTAAGGTCGCGGCACTGCTCGCAATGCCCGAGTTACCAGTGCCAACTATCAGCCTGAATCGCCTAGAAGACAGCCCCAGTATGCCGATGAAAAATCTTCTTCAATTTGGCTTATCGCCCCTTGATGAAATGTCTCAAATTGCTGACCGTGCATGGCAAAATGGTCAACGTAAGGTACTGATAATTGCGCCAGACAGCGGCTGGGGAACGAGAGCCAATGAATTCTTCAAGCAGTACTGGTCCAGCAAAGGCGGTACTGTTTTAGATAGCCTGTCTTACCCCTCCTCGATTAATGATTTTACACCTCTATTAAAACGCCCGCTGCAAATTGATCTTAGTGAAGAGCGCGGTCTGCAGTTAAAGCGTTTCATTAATAGTCGAGTTAAGTTTAATCCTCGCCGTCGTCAAGATATTGATCTGGTGGTCGTGTTAGGCTACCCAGTTAGGGCGCGCCAGATTAAACCAGCATTGGATTTTCTCTATGCTGCTGACATCCCTGTGGTAGCCACATCTCATATATACAGCGGCGTGGAGCAGGTCGGTCTTGATAGAGATCTATCAGGGGTCGAGTTCGTGGCAATGCCATGGACTTTGCCTGGACAGATGCCCAGCCAATTAAAACCAAATCAACAGCTGCACACAGCATATCGACATCTCTATGCCATGGGATATGACGCGTTTTTAATACACAGACATCTACCTCGTCTGTCGGCAGAACAGGCTATTCCTATTTTTGGCTCCACAGGGTTACTTTCGCTCTCCGATGGTGTGATTAAACGAATGGCAAAATGGGCTGAATTTAAACGAGGAAAGGTTAATCAAATACAGCCCTAAACGGCGATAAGAGTAAATAATAGGGACACGATAAGGACATTGGAGAGCCAATGATTAATAGTGGTAAGGTACCAGGGGGGCTGGGCGCGCAACAACGTACACCACCTCTATCAGGGGCCGCCGCAGAGCAGCTAGCATGCGATTACCTGTTGGATCAGGGTCTAAAGCTTTTAGATAAAAATTTTCGTACTCGTCGAGGCGAAATTGATCTGATAATGCAGGATAATGCAGTTTTGGTGTTCATCGAGGTTCGGTTCCGCAAGTCGGCACAATTCGGTAGCGCGGAGGAATCAATTACCAGACATAAGTTGGCGCGATTAACCGCCGCGGCATCAGCCTACATGCAGCGTCAGAGGTGCAGCGATAATACCCTAGCGCGCTTTGACGCAGTGGCGATAAGTCCCTCACCTAATAACCGACTTGGCTTTAAATTTAACTGGATTAAAAATATTTTAGCCTGAATTGGAATAGTATGGATCAACAAATTTTTAAGTATTTTCAGAGTGCTATCGAGACTACTATGGTGGTTGGTGACGCATTTGCTGAACCTATTGCCGGTGCTGCAGACAAAGTCGCCGCCGCATTACTAGCGGGCAACAGCATTTTTAGCTGTGGGGAAAAAGCGGGTATTTTAGTGGCCCAGCTTTTTACTGATTATTTAGCGTTGGGGTTTGAAATTGAGCGGCCCGGTTTTCCTGCCCTCAATATTAATAAACTAGCGGCTGATGATATAGCTAGTGAACGCTACGCTCAGGCGCTGCATACACATGGAAGCAGTGCCGATATATTGCTAGTAGTCAGCGCCGGTCAAAGCAGTCAATCAATAGTCAGCTTGATTAAAGCGGCTGTAGATAAAGACATGTCTGTGGTGTTACTGTCGGCAGAAAATGATGCCCTCCTAGCCTCGCATCTTGGTTATAATGACGTTCAAATAAATTTGGGGCAGTTTTCTGGTGAGATCGTGACCCAGGCTCAGTTTCAGGTGATTCAGTGTATCTGTACACTGGTTGACCATCAGCTTTTTGGAGGATATTAAATGCGACCCATAGCCCTGGCTAGAATTCTAAGTTTGACTCTGTTGCTACTCACTACAGCTTGCACCAACATTGTTAACTCGGTGACTGAAGGTCCTATTGAACCTGATCCTACTGCCACCGGAGTGGGGACCAATATCAATGATTTGAAAATGGATACCTATATTGGGGTCAATATTAAGAAAGCAGATGAAGCTCTTGCCAAGTCCCATATCAACGTAAATGTTTATAATGCAGTAGTGTTGCTAACTGGTGAGGTACCAAACCCCAAGATGAAAGTCTTGGCTGGTGATGTAGCTCGCGACTTTAGTGGGGTTCGCCAGGTACATAATGAGTTGCAAGTCCGGGGCAAAAGTTCCATGGTCGCGCGCACCAATGATTCACTGCTGACAGGTAAAATCAAAACCAAGATGGCACTTGACCAAAGCGTTAAGGCGTCGGATATTCAGATAGTCACCGAAGACAGCGTAGTGTATCTAATGGGCAAAGTACTCCAAGCAGAAGGGGAAGCCGCAGCAAATATTGCTCGCGCAAGTAGTGGAGTTAGAAAAGTAGTCAAGGTATTTGAATACGTAGACTAAACAAAGCGGCAGGCTCTGGGGAGAACTAGTTACACCAACTCAATAGCCATGGCAGTGGCTTCGCCACCACCAATGCACAGACTAGCCACGCCTTTTTTACCACCACGCTGTTGCAATGCATGAAGTAAGGTCACAATAATTCGTGAGCCGCTAGCGCCAATAGGGTGGCCTAGAGCGCAAGCGCCACCATTGACATTCAGCTTATCATGGTCAATACCAAGCTCTTTCATGGCAGCCATAGCCACTACGGCAAAAGCCTCGTTCACTTCCCAGATATCAACATCAGCTACCGACCAACCCACTCTCGCCAGCGTTTTATTGATGGCGCTAACCGGCGCTGTAGTGAACCACTCTGGCTGTTGAGATGACTGATCATAACCATGGATCAAGGCAATTGGTTTGAGCCCTGCAGCCTTGGCATCGTCGGCCATCATCAGAGTCAGTGCGGCAGCACCATCGGATATGGAACTGGCATTGGCAGCCGTGACCGTGCCATCTTTTTGGAACGCCGGACGCAACTGCGGAATCTTATCTGGGCGCGCATTACCGGGCTGCTCATCTACCTTTACAACAGTATCTCCCTTGCGACCCTTGATTGTTACTGGGACAATCTCTGCATCAAACAAACCCTGTTCGATGGCGGCATTGGCGCGGCGCAGCGATTCAATAGCATAGTTATCTTGCATCTCTCGGCTAAAATTGTATTTATTAGCACAGCTCTCGGCAAAATTGCCCATGGGCACTCCCTCATAAGCATCCTGCAGGCCGTCATATTGCATATGATCCAGCATCTCCCCACTGCCAAAGCGATAACCCTGACGCCCCTGAGGAATTAAATACGGCGCCCTACTCATGCTTTCCATACCGCCAGCAACAATCACCTTTGACTGACCAGCGCGCAACGCATTACCGGCCATAATTACTGACATCATAGCTGAGCCACAGACCTTATTGACTGTACTACAGGCCGTAGCCTGACTAACACCTGCGGCCAAAGCGGCCTGTCTTGCTGGCGCCTGCCCAAGACCTGCACCGAGTACACAGCCCATAATTACTTCATCGAGTTGATCGCCATCCACACCAGCTCGCTCTATTGCCGCACGGATCGCAACCGCTCCAAGTTCATGCGCAGACACTGCAGACAAACTCCCCATCATGCCGCCCATAGGGGTGCGTGCTGCGGATAAAATAGCTATGGATTGAGACATTGAGAACTCCGTTCTAAATTAGTAGAAAAAGGATTATTTAATGACACGCAATGAGGGTTTTGACTTTCCTTTGCCGATATCGGCTACAGGGTTTACGGAAGATTTATCTACTTTGCCAGTGACCACTTTAGGGCCTTTTGGTGGTGCTGGAGGTGGAGTTTCGTCGTCATCTTGTGGCTCAAAAACCATTCCCTGACCATTTTCCTGTGCATAGATACCAATGACGGCACCAACTGGCACATAGATATCAATGGGCATGCCACTGAATCTTGTAGATAGCTGGACAAACTCATGGTTCATAACGAAATTGGTAACTGCCCGCGGGGCTATATTGAGTACAATCTGCCCATCGGTAACAAAATTCTGAGGAACCTCTACACCGGGATAATGAGCATTTACGACAATGTAGGGTGTGCAATCGTTGTCCACTATCCAGTCAAAGAAAGCTCTTAGCAAGTAGGGACGATTTGACCGCATTTGCATTTTATCCGCGAATCTCGCGTTCCAGATCAGTCAGACTCTCTTCAAATGAAGGGCGCGCAAACAGTCGATCCATGTAATCGAGCAAAGGCTTGACCTGACGATTGTTAGGCAGTTCGATACCTAGACGCGGTAAACGCCAGAGCATGGGCGCCAAACAGCAGTCTACGAGGGTAAAGTCTTCATTCATAAAAAAGTCCATTTCGGCGAAGATACTGGCCACGCTAATTAGAGATTCACGAAACTCTTTTCGCGCTGCATCAGCTTTCTTGCTGTCTGGATTAGTTACAATTTGATCGATCAACACACACCAATCGCGCTCGATTCTGTAGATCCAAAGGCGACTTTGAGCTCGAGCCACCGGATAGACTGGCAACAATGGCGGATGGGGAAAGCGCTCGTCAAGGTACTCCATGACAACTTTGGATTCATAGAGTGCTAAATCACGGTCCACCAGAGTCGGCAGTGTACCGTAGGGGTTGGCTTCAAGAATTTCTTCAGTAACGCCATTGGCTTCGATATCTTCAATATCAACGGTAACGCCTTTTTCCGCAAGTACGATACGCACTCTGTGGCTATACTGGCAAGTAGGATCTGAAAATAGCGTCATCGATGATCGTCGCACAACAACCTCACATTTTTAATTGTAATGTTAAGGGCAGAAATACTCTGCCCAGCTCAAACAGCCCTGCGGCCATCAATTTATACCATTAAGCTTTAAACTAACCCCAATAAAAGCCTAGTGAATACCTTTCCAGTATTCGCGGTTCAATAGTACTGTTGGCACCAATAATAGCAGCAGAAATAACAGCACCATCTTACCTATGTGCTTGCGCTGTTCGGCCATTGGCTCAGCGATATAGGTCAAGAAGTTTACTAGGTCATAAACAGCACCCTCATATTCCTCTACAGACATGCTGCCAGTTTGCTTGATTTCAAAACGACCACAGGGATCATCGAGAATATCAGCGCCAGTCATCAGGTCCCGCTTTATGCCGCCATTGCTGGCCAGCACTGGGCCGGGCGCGCATTCCGGAAGGCCCTGCAAGTCTATCAGCGCATGGGGCATACCCACATCTTTGAAGACTCTATTGTTCACCCCTAGAGGCCGAGATGGATCCGCGTAAAAATTTGTCAGATAAGTATACAGCCATTCTGGTGATCGCGACCTAGCAACCAATGTTAAATCTGGAGGCGTAGCACCAAACCAATCCTTAGCGCCATCAGCGGGCATCGCAATGTTCATTAATTCACCAATCTTTTGGCCGGTGAAAATCATGTTGTCCATCATCATCTGGTTGGGAATACCAATATCATTGGCAACACGCTCCCAGCGTGAATACTTAAATGAGTGGCAACCCATGCAGAAGTTAACCGCCAACTTGGCGCCATTTTGCAACGACGCATCATTAGATAATTGCGCCTCGAAAGGATCACAGTCAATCGTGCCACAGGACTTACCACTTTCCGCACCCACTACCTTGAGGGGCAGCACAACTAACACTGCAACAACACATACTGCGCCTATTGTTCGCCAAAAACCTATGCCACCATCCATAGTGATGCGATCTGGCTCAGGTTTTGTAGTTTCCATTCTGGTCCAGAAGTAGATACCGATAAAGTAGGCAAAATACAAAGCAGTACAAATCTGAGCGAGGAACGTACGCTCAGGAGTCGGCGCCTTTACACCCAGATATCCCAGTATTATGAACACAGCAGGCAGCACCAAAATAGCGATTCTGCTAATAATACCCTTGTAGCGAATAGACCTTACTGGACTTCTATCGAGCCAGGGCAACACAAACAAAATGGCGATAGCTGCAGCCATAATAATAAAGCCGCCAAGCTTGTCCGGCACTGCTCTAAGCATGGAGTAATAAGGCGTGAAGTACCAAACCGGCGCAATATGCTCTGGGGTCTTCAATGAGTTAGCTATCTCAAAATTGGCGTGCTCTAAGAAGTAACCACCCATCTCAGGCATAAAGAACAGAATCGCGCAGAACACGAATAGGAACACCACGATGGGCACCAAATCATGAATAACAAAGTACGGGAAGAAGGGGATACCATCTATAGGGTTGCCATCTTTGTCTTTGTACTTCTTGATACTCACGCCATCTGGATTATTAGAACCCACATCGTGCAGAGCAATAATATGCATAACCACCAGTGCAATCAGAATGATTGGCAGTGCCACAACATGCAGTGACATAAACCGATTTAGCGTAATACCTGAGATCAGGTAATCACCGCGGATCCACTGCACTATGTCTTCACCCACCACTGGAATCGCTCCAAAGAGGCTAATAATCACCTGAGCACCCCAGTAGGACATCTGACCCCAAGGCAAGACATAGCCCAAGAAGGCCTCTGCCATCAGGGCCACATAGATAGTCATACCAAAGATCCAAACCAATTCACGCGGGGCCTTATAGGAACCGTACATCAAGCCGCGGAACATATGCATATACACTACAATAAAGAACGCAGACGCACCCGTACTGTGGGCATACCGGATGATCCAACCGAGATCTACATCTCGCATAATGTACTCAACTGATGCAAAAGCCTGCTCTGCAGAACCCTGATAGCTCATCAGCAACCAGATACCAGTAATTAGCTGAATAACCAGGACCACCATTGACAGAACGCCAAAGTAATACCAGAAGTTAAAGTTTTTAGGGGCATAATACTCCGCCATATGCCGGTTCCACTCGCGCTTGAGTGTTGGCATACGTGAATCTAACCAAGCGGCAAACCCAGTTTCATTGCTCATTACGCAACCTCCGAATCTATACCAATAATCACAACATCGTCCGACTCATAACTGTGAGGAGGAATCTCTAGGTTTGTAGGTGCAGGGACACCGGCAAAAACACGACCCGAGAGGTCAAACTTTGAACCATGACAGGGACAGAAAAATCCGCCCAGCCAAGCATCACCACCCAGATCTACGGCGCCTACATCTGGCCGATACATGGGTGCGCAACCCAGATGGGTGCAAAGCCCCACTAAAATCAGAAACTCCTCTTTGCCTGCTAGAGTGCGAGCGCTACCGACAACATAGCTGGGCTGGGCTGCACTTTCAGAGCCGGGATCCCTCAGGACGCCCTCGGTAATCGTATCGATAGCATCCAGGGCTGCCACGTCGCGGCGCACTATATAAACTGGCTTGCCGCGCCATTCAACAACTAGGCGACCACCAACTTCAAGCTTCGAGATATTTACTTTGACTGGAGCGCCAGCGGCTTTAGCTTTAGCACTGGGCTGCCATGAAGAAACAAAAGGTATGGCCGCACCTACTACGCCAGCACCACCAACGACTGAGGTGGCACCGAGCAAAAATTTGCGGCGACTATGGTTGACTCCGTCACTAGTCATGACGTTCTCCCTAAAACTTCAAAAATGGATTTCAAAATACGCGGACTCGCGCATCAGTAAAAAAGGCGGTGAAGTTTAACGGAAAGCCGTATTTTAAGCAATAGCACCAGTGCCTAAAAAGAGGTTAACTCTTTGATTTTTATGCTTAAAAAAAGATAAAAAAAAGCCCGACCAATGGGTCGGGCTGATCTTTTGAAGCTTCGGTTAGCGCTTGGAGAACTGTGGGCGCTTACGTGCTTTGTGTAGACCTACTTTTTTGCGCTCTACCTGACGAGCATCGCGAGTTAAGAACCCTGCTTTTCGCAGTGAAGGGCGCAAGTTTTCGTCATAATTAACTAACGCTCGGGCGATACCGTGACGGATCGCACCAGCCTGACCGAAGTTACCGCCGCCAGCGACTGTAATATTAAGGTCAAACTTCTCAACCATGTCGACAATCTCGAAAGGTTGACGAACAATCATTCGAGCCACTTCCCTACCAAAGTAGACATCGATAGCGCGGTTGTTAATAGTGATGGTGCCGTTTCCTGATTTCATGAAAACGCGGGCTGCTGAAGTCTTGCGACGGCCAGTGCCATAAAATTGAGTTTCTGCCATGATCGGTTCCCGTTACAGTTCGAGTGTCTGAGGCTGCTGCGCAGTATGGGGATGATCCATACCAGCATACACCTTGAGCTTTCTAAACATTTCCCGACCCAGAGGTCCACGGGGCAACATACCTTTTACCGCCGACTGGATAACACGCTCAGGCGCTTTATCAATCAACTTTTCAAAGGATATGTCCTTGATGCCACCTGGGTAACCGGTGTGGGAATAATAAATCTTGTCTTTGGCTTTATTGCCTGTCACACCGACTTTCTCGGCGTTGACAACAACAATGTAGTCGCCTGTATCGACATGGGGGGTATATTCCGGCTTATGCTTACCTCGTAAACGAGTTGCAATTTCAACGGCCAAACGCCCTAGGGTTTTGCCCTCGGCGTCTACGATATACCAGTCGCGTTCTACTGATTCTGTTTTAGCGCTATATGTTTTCATCATTTCCTGCCTGGCTTTGGGGGATCCCAAAAAAGGGTGCGAATTGTAATGACCACTGGGGCGTTGTGCAAGGCTTGTTTGCAGTAAAGTTTAACTTTTTTATGGTCTGTGGGGCCGCGCCAGATATTCATGGCTCTGCATCTCCAAAAGTCGGCTCTGAGTACGCTGAAACTCAAAGCTTAAACGCCCGCCATGATACAGGGATTGCAATGGCTGTGCCGCGGTAATAGCCAGCTTTACGTTGCGGTCATAGAATTCATCGACCAGATTAATGAAGCGCCTGGCAGCATCATCATTAGCGCCACCTAAAACTGGAATATTACTAATCATCACCGCATGAAATTCTCGGGCGATATCAATATAGTCATTTTGACTCCGCGGCCCCTCACAAATTGCAGTGAACTCAAACCATACGATATCCTCAGCCAGCTTAATCACCGGAATAGGCCGCCCCTCAACTTCCAGATCAACGCCGAGCTTAATTTCGCCCTCCACCGACACCAACCCATTAAAAGTAAGACTCAATGACTGGTCTGCCGCTTCGTCTAACGGGGAATGGTATAGCTCAGCCTGCTCTAGCGTGCGCAGACGATGGTCAACACCACCATCAACATTTAAAATGCGGCAGCGTGCGTTAAGTAAGGCAATGGCGGGTAAAAAACGTTGCCGCTGCAAACCATTGTAATACAAGTCGTCTGGGACAATATTGGACGTTGCCACCAGACATACGCCGCGAGCAAATAACTCCTCAAGCAGCATACCTAGGATCATAGCATCGGTAATATCACTAACAAAGAATTCATCAAAACAGATAATTCGGGTTTCATTGGCAATTTTGTCTGCAACTTTGCGCAGTGGATTAGCCGTGCCTTTGAGGAGCTTTAAATCCTGATGTACGCGACGCATAAAACGATGAAAATGCACACGCATCTTACGCTCAAAGGGGAGACTGTCGTAAAAGTTATCCATCAGGTAGGTCTTGCCACGACCAACGCCCCCCCAAAGATACAGCCCAACCGGCCAGCGCGGTTCGGTTTTAGTAATTTTTTTTAATAGTTCGGTCAACAGCCCTATCGCAGGGCGACTGCGTTTAGTTACTAAACGCCAATAGAGCTCATCAAGCGCATCTACGGCGGCTTCTTGCGCAGGGTCTGCTACAAAGCCTTCACGAGTTAAATCCTTGAGATAGCGTTGCTTGGGAGTTGCCATGAAATTCTAAATAATTGTCAATAGGCGGGAACTTTAACCAGCAAATTAATTGCTGACAACCAAAACTCTCCGACACCAACGGATAAAATCTACGTTACAATACGCCAGACCCATTGAATAGTTATATCCCATGCCTATATCTATTCACCTAGAAACAACTGATCGGGAGACATGACTTTGTCAACAATGACTGTGGTACTCGTAGCAGCCGCTTTTTTTCTGATTGGCGCCGGTATCGGGCATCTCTACTCGCGTAAAGCCAACAGTGGCAACGCATCGACTCGAGACCTCGAGAAACAACTGGAAGCTTCTGAGAAGAAACTCTTGCGCTATCAACAGGCCGTGACCGAACACTTTGTCACGGTTTCACACCTCACTACCAATATGGCGCAGAGCTATCGCCAGATTCATGAACATCTAGCTACCAGTGCAATTCGTCTCGCCAGTCCTGAAGTGGGCCGACAACTGCTTAAAGCAGGTGGTTCAGATCTGTCATTGCTGGATGCAGACGGCAACCCATTAATTAGCGCTGAAGATATTGAGCCACCCAGAGACTATGCTCCCAAGGTTCCAGGCGGAATATTAAGTGAAGAGTATGGTTTGGATGACAATGATCTAAGCAAAGACCATCCAGATGCCGCCAATGGCACCAACGAGCCAACAGACGATGAAGACGACCCAACCCAAAATGTCAGCTAAACTCAACTAATGGTCGCCGCTCAAACCAGGGAGGATTGCTATAAGCTCAGCCCTAGCCAACACTCTGCGTGTACTTACGCACCCATTAGCAGTGCGTTATTGCATCACCTGCAAATCCCACCTAGGCCTCAAAAACCACTGTCTTTGTGATGATTGCATCAGCGCACTTCCCTGGCTTACAGCTCAGTGTCCCCGCTGTGCTCTGCCCCTTACTAGCCACAGTAAAAACCTGAGAACAATCTGCCCTGAGTGTCAGCAAAAAGCGCCGCCATTTCGGCGCTGTGTAGCCGCCTTTCAATACCAAGAGCCCATTAATAAACTTGTTACCGCCATCAAAACCAATCACCACGCCCCAGAACTAGTGCAGCTCTCAAGGCTGTTGGCCACCACTATCATGGATTACTATGAAGACAATCAACTGCCGCAAATAATGATTCCAGTACCTCTGCATTGGCGCAAATTAACCCGCCGTGGGTTTAACCAGAGTTACAGTATTGCTCTAATGCTGAGCCAGCATTTACCAGATATCCAACTGCGTAATGACATTTGCTACCGCCAGAGCCACTCTGCGCCACAACACCTACACGGTAAGCGCCAAAGACTAAATTTTATGCGCAACGCCTTTACCACAAACAATCGCATTGACGGCCAGTCAGTCGCTATCGTTGACGATGTGGTCACAACCAAGGCCACCGCAATAGCCGCGGCCTCTAGCCTTATTATGGCAGGTGCCAAGCACGTAGATATTTGGTGCATTGCAAGAACAGGCTGGCATATTGACTCGCCCTGACTCAAAATGCGCTCCATGACTACTTCTAATCAAACCCAATCGCTAACCGACCAAGTCTGGCAACATATTTATGCAGAAGCCCAGGCTACAGCCAAAACAGAGCCAGTATTGGCCGCTTACCTGCAGGGCAGCATACTAGACCATAGCAATCTTGGTCATGCTCTGAGTTTCCATCTGTCTACCAAACTGGCAAGTGCCGTGACCCCAGCCCAGATGCTGCGTGACATCATGGATAAAGTATTTGCAGACTCGGCAACTATTGGCTGTGCGGCAAAAGATATTCAGGCAACCGTAGATCGCGATTCTGCCTGTAATCTTTACAGCTCACCCCTGCTTTATTTCAAGGGGTTTTTAGCACTGCAGGCCTATCGAGTCGCCCACCACCTATGGCTCAAAAACGAACGCTCCCTAGCACTGCTAATTCAGTATCGCGTATCGCTAACTCTTGCGGTGGATATTCATCCAGCGGCTATTATTGGTTGCGGCTTAATGATTGATCATGCAACAGGTCTGGTTATTGGGGAAACGGCAGTGATCGAAGACTGTGTCTCCATAATGCAATCAGTCACCCTAGGGGGAACCGGCAAGGTCAGTGGTGATCGCCACCCCAAAATTCGCAAAGGAGTGCTACTGGGACCCGGGGCGAAAATACTCGGCAATATCGAAATTGGTGAGGGCGCTATGGTCGCCGCTTCTAGTGTTGTGCTCAAAGAGGTTGCAGCCCATTCGATAGTGGCTGGCGTGCCAGCCAAAGTGGTCGGCCATGTAGACATTGATGAACCATCCAAAGTAATGGACCATTATTTCAATTCCCCCTAAGCAACTACTGCCTTGGAGAGATTAGCAACGAGGCCAACTAAATGCCATTACCTGATCGATAGACGTGGCACCCTGTAACTGCATCAACAGTCTGTCCACCCCCAAAGCGACGCCGGCACAGGGTGGCAAGCCATGATCCAAAGCAGCCATTAATTTCTCATCGATAGCCAACTCTGGCTTATTTGATGCGCGGCGCTGATCACAATCTTTACCAAAACGCTGGCGCTGCTGCTCCGCATCAGTAAGCTCCATATAGCCGTTTGCCAGCTCCATTTTGTTAAAAAACACCTCAAAACGGCGACTTACTAGCTGATTGTGAGTGTTCAGATGAGTCTGAGCTAAAGCAGCCTGGCAGGCCGGATAGTCGTAAATAAAAACTAGGCCATCGCTTAATTGTGGCTCTACTGCGAGGCTAAATAATAAATCTAGGCAGTTGGCGCGACTTTCCTGAGCCCAACTCTGTGAGCCTACAGTTACCGCCAACTGTCGTAAAGAGCTGAGTTCAGCACTGTGAGGATCGACACCTAGAACCGACTGAAAGCACTCGCCATAACTCCGCTTAGTCACAGACAGTCCTTCCTGCGCACTCAGATCGGTAAGTTGAGTAATGAGTTCTGCCACCTCATCCATAAGCTGGTGCTCATTCCAGCCACAGCGATACCATTCGAGAATGGTAAATTCTGGATTATGGCGGCGTCCTGATTCTGCATCTCGAAATGCTTTACCGAGGCAAAAGATATCATCACAACCAGCGGCCAGAAGTCGTTTCATAAAGTATTCAGGAGAGGTTTGTAAGTACCCACTACCTCCATAAACCTCGGATTTAATGCTTTCTACGTTACTATCTGTGACAGTCGAACGCGCGAGAACAGGTACATCAACCTCGATTAACTGCCGCTGATAGAAGAAGTTGCGCAGTTTTTGTAAAAGCTCGCTACGATAGCGTAACGAACTGGTGGTGATACCAGGCTGCCATTGATCCGCCACTATTCTTTGACGCGGCCCTGATATTCGCCAGTGCGCGTATCCACTTTGACCACATCGCCCTGATCTAAAAATAATGGCACCTTGACTACAGCGCCGGTAATCAGCTTAGCTGGCTTGCTACCACCCTGCGCGGTATCACCCCGTAGACCGGGATCTGTTTCAACAATTTCTAGCTCTACATGATTTGGAGGCACCACAGATAACGGCGCGCCATTATAAAGCGTAACCACACAGGTATCCTGCTCACTAAGCCATTTCAATGCCTCGCCAACGGCCTGCTCAGTAGCCTGATGCTGCTCGTAGGTATCAGGTTCCATGAAGTACCAAAAATCACCATCTTCATAGAGATACTGCATATCCATATCAATCACATCTGCCCCTTCTAGGGACTCGCCTGATTTAAAGGTTTTTTCAACTACCCGACCAGTTTTCAGGTTGCGCAGCTTAACGCGACTAAAAGCCTGGCCCTTGCCAGGTTTAACAAATTCATTCTCCAGGATAGAACAGGGATCCCCGTCCAGCATAAGCTTTAAACCCGAGCGGAATTCATTAGTAGAGTAGTTGGCCATCGTTGTCTGATCTCTTAAAATATTGAGGCGAGTATGATACCTGAACTGTCGGGGATTTTGACCAGTTTTACGTATTGGTTGGCGATTTCTCAGTAACCAAGGCGCAATGAATTACGCAATTCCACAGCGACTGGTAAAAAGTGGCGCTGACAAATAGGTTAAAGAGGCATTGCGATGACCGGCTAGTCGATACCACTAAAGATTAGGTCGCCCAGTTCACTATCTGACTAAGAATCTCTATCGCCTAGACTGATGGTGTCCTTATCAGAGTACCCCAACAGATAGAGAATCCCGTCTAAGCCAACGTTTGAGATCGCTTGCTTGGCCGATGCCTTGACTAGCGGCTTGGCTCTAAAGGCGATTCCTAGGCCAGCAATTGCCAGCATAGGTAGATCATTGGCACCATCTCCGACCGCAATAACCTGCTCTAGGCGCAGCCCTTCTTTTGCAGCTATTTCACGCAACAATTCTGCTTTGCGCTGGCCGTCAATAATGTCTCCTTTGACCAAGCCTGTGACTACGCCATTTTCAATGTCTAACTCATTGGCATAGACATAGTCTACGCCCAAGATAGATTGTAGATGTCGGCCAAAAAAGGTGAAGCCACCAGAGACAATGGCAGTTTTAAAGCCTAGTTGCTTCAAGGTTTTGATAAGATACTCGGCGCCCTCATTGAGACGCAGTCTCGTCGCAACAGACTGCAATACATCTGCACTTAACCCTTCAAGTAAGGCCATACGCTGAGTAAAGCTCTCTTTAAAATCGATTTCACCCTGCATAGCCGCTTCAGTGATTGCCGCGACCTGCTTGCCCACACCTGCCTCTACCGCCAGCTCGTCTATCACTTCGGCGTCGATCAGCGTAGAGTCCATATCAAATACAACCAACTGACGATTGCGCCGGAAAATATTGTCTTGCTGGTAGGCGATATCAATATTGTACTCGCCCGCCAATTCCAACAGAGAATGACGGAATTTACTAGCATTATGGGGTTCACCACGGGCCGAAAACTCAATACAGGCTCGCCCAAGTTGATCAGTCTGATCGAGCTCAATACGGCCAGAGAGGCGCACGATTTTATCTATATTAAGTCCCTGCTCACTTGTAACCTTGGTCACGGCGGCCAGATGAGCCGCATCAATTTTGCGGGCTAGCAACGTCACAATATGGCGCGGCTTGCCCTGTTGCTCCACCCAATTCTGATACTCCTGTTGCGAGATAGGGATAAAGAGCCCCTCCATATCTAGGTCTTTTAGACGAGCTAGGACTGCATCTGTAACCGCCTTAGTTTGTTCGCTGCGAGGAACGGCGGCCAGAATACCCAAATTAAGCTGGTCGTGGATTACCGCCTGACCAATATCTAAGACGGTCACATCATAGTGCGATAAAACATCGGACACTGAGCTGGTGACACCTGGTTTATCCTGTCCAGACACGTTGATAAGGAGAATATCTTTCACAGATTACAGCCACGGTTATTTTGAGTGCCGCCATTATAGTAAAGTTGCGGGAATAGGATAGAATGCGCGGGAAATTAAATTCAATTATATTCAGGGACCTCAGGATGCATCGTCAATATTCGATGGCTAAAAAATTACCTGCAATCGTGCTTTGTATCTGCGTGGTTTTTGGATTATTCAACTGGGTACTGCTGTCGTCTCAAACCTCTAGCCTTGCCAAAGACGCGATTTCCGACAAAAGCCAAAGTACCATTAATCAGCTTGTCGAGCTGATCCGCACTCCCCTATTTAATGATGACACCATTAGTATTCAGGTGGCATTGCGCAAGGCGACCCAGGATCCAATTATTTACAGCGCCAGCTTTTATGACGTCAATAATCAACTAGTCACCCAAAGTAAGCAGCCTGGTCAGACGCCACAAGATTTGACAACCTTAGCCGCGGTGGTTCAGTTACAGGATACACAGGCCGGAACTGTTTACATTGAAATTAATAGCCGGCCAATCTACCGCCAACATCAAACGGTAATTCTAAGTTCGCTGGGCCTCTGGGTAATATTTACCGCAGGTAGCCTGTTTCTCAGTCACAGATTTTCCGACCAGTTAGCGCGCCGTCTTCGCTTTTTGGCCAACCGGTTACCCGGCAGTGCCGAGCCTATTGTCGATGAAATAAGTGCTTTAGAGGCACGTATACAGCCTCTACTGTCTACCTCGGGGCAAGCCCATGAAAATACTGCCAGTGGCTATTATTACTCAGTGGTAACCGCCACTGTAAAGAACCGTCAACGCCTTGATAATCAGCTGAATCGAGAAAACTTAGAACTTTTGTTTGAGAAAATTGACTACTGTACTTCCCGCGCACTCGAACTCTATGGCGGCCAGAGGGTAGAGGGTTCACCGGGAGCCATCTGTTTTTACATTCGCTCAACCCAGAGCTCCAAGCAGCATCTTTTAGTTTGTTTGATGGCCATTTACTCCCTACAGCAGCTGCTTGAACGATTAAGTACCAAACTGGGAGTGGATCTAGAAATTAATTGGACACTTTGCAGTGATAATCTACCAGTACTACCACTGTTCAAACATCACGAGGGGATTGCCACTCTCAAACAAAATTCAGCACGGCTTGCCGAGCAACTGCAGGAGGGCGTTATTGCTATTTACTCCACTGAATATGATATCGAGCAACTTTCATCGATTGCGCGATTTCAAACCTTTGATGAGAACTGTTATGTTTTACAGGGTTTTCCTGAGGAGCGCCAAAAACTACTCGAAACTCAGATCTTGCACCTAGCGGGAATCTGCCTATAAGACCTCCGATAGGAGAGAGCTACATGCTCAGATAGCCCGTTGATACCCAACAATAGCAAACCAAAATCAACCATATCTATGCCTAAGGCTGTGGTTCTAAGATCTGATTCATTTCCAAGGCCGGCGCCATTTCAGCGGGCTTGCCAACTATTTTGGCTGGTACACCAGCCACGGTAACATGGGCGGGCACATCTTCCAGCACGAGGCTACCGGCACCAATTTTAACGCCTTCGCCAACAGAAATATTGCCAAGAATTTTGGCACCAGCACTGATCATTACACCATCGCCAATATGAGGATGGCGGCGACCGCCCGCACAGCCACTGCCGCCTAGGGTCACTGAATGCAAAATAGAAACATCATTGCCAATAACAGCTGTCTCACCGATAACCAAACCGGTGGCATGGTCAATCATAATACCTGAGCCCATTTGCGCACCGGGGTGTATATCCACAGCGAAGGTCTCTGAGATTTGATTTTGAAAAAAAAGTGCTAACGCTCGACGATTCTGTTGCCACAACCACCTAGAAACACGATGTAATTGCAGCGCCTGAAACCCTTTGTAATATAAAATGGGCGTTAAATGCCTGTCACAGGCTGCGTCTCGCTCAAAAGATGCATGAATGTCAAGACGAATACTCTCGCCAATACTAGAATCTGCCTGCAGAGCCTGAGCGATCACCTCAGCGATGGTCACTTCAGGTACCGTTAGAGATCCCAACTGCTGAGCCAGGTTATAGCATAGGGCAGCATCTAAACTGGCGTGATTAAGAAGCGATCTATGGAAAAAATTCTCCAGTACAGGCTCTTCTAGAGCTGCCTGATGCGCCTCACTAACAATGGTATCCCAAAGTGGGTCATTACCGGTCATAACTTAAACACCTATAAACTTATCACAACTGAACAAATCGCTGAAAAATCTCATCTAGATGTTCAATCACTGTATCCACTAATAATAATTCAGTCCCCTCAAGCCGCTGTACAATAACATCGGCACCAAGCTGTTGGGCATAGGCATCAGCAATAGGCGCATAACTTAGATGCCAACGCTCAGGCGCAACGCCTCCAGTATCAGTACTGTAGGGTCGATAAAACCCCAATTCACTATCAGAACCAACGCAGCTATCCAACCAGTTGTGCATGGGAGCAAAAATCCCGCCACCCTCGACTTCGTCTGGAGTCAGCTGTATCTGGTAACCCTCAGGCATAGCTGCGGCATCGTAGATATCGAAGTCAGTTCCCCAGTGGTGACGAGATGTGCCAGGTAGTGCTGACCAGCGCAGCAGCGCCTGTATTTGCTCCCAGGCATCAAGCGTCTCGAGGGCCAGAGGCTTTCCTCGGTGATCGACAACCGGCCGCAACCCTGATAGTTTGCCATTCCAAATGTGGAGCTGACGATCAAAAGAGCGAAAGCCACTGCATATGCGCAGATCAAACCCCTGTAATGCAGCCCTAGCTTGCAACTCAGTGAAGGGGCTCACTACCTCGACATGAACCTTTATTGGCTGGACACCGCTATCAAGCACGCAAAGATGGCGCTCAGTTGAACCTGTTAAAATGTCGTTGTCAGCCATATTTTCAGTACATTTGTAGTTGGGCAGAGTTTGTTGTGTGAAAGTCCAGATGTAAAGGCCTTGGGTAACCATAGCAACTATCGTCCAAGACTAACATCTGTTTGAGACTGCCAACCACAGCTATAATATTTCGACGGTCGCGTAATGCCCAACAGCCATTGCTACTTCAAACTGCTGCCGAACTAGCTAGAAAAGCTGGAATAGGATTAAATCAAATTTTGCGGTGAGCGCAGCCCTATTGGATCACTTCACCAAAGACGAAACAAAGGCTATGCTAACCCATTAGATTGCCAATAGCTGGAAGCGCAATCGATCAAGGTTATTTATGACTCACCCACACCTAGCAGAGCGCATTGAGACCCCTAAATATGGATAGACTCGACTTTGATATACCCCTGTGTAATCTCGATGATCTGGAAGAGCAACAAGCCATCGAGCTGACAATTGATGAGCGACGCCTCTTTGCAATCCGTCAAGACAATCAGCTGCACGCCTATTGGAATATCTGCCCGCATCTAGGTATTCCGCTAAATTGGGCGCCAGATAGATTTCTTGATCTCGACAAGACCCTGATTCAGTGTTCATCCCATGGCGCACTTTTTCATATTGACAGTGGTGAATGTATTGCCGGGCCTTGCTCTGGAGATAGTTTGCAGCCTGTGGTACTGGGCTGTAAGGATAAAAACTACTTTATTAGCGCGGGCCAACCCCTTCCTGCGGCACCGATCAATCTTAGAGCTCAGGCTTTGGCAGACCTTGAAGACAACTAAGAGGCTCCTGTAACAGGATTTCTGCAGGGCTCAGAGTAGCCCGCCAAGCCATAACCTCAACCCCAACAGCTATAGCCTGAGCCATAGTCTGGGCATAGACTGGGTCTATGTGGTCAGCGATCTCGATGCGGTTGATACCAGTTAGTTGCACACAAAAAAATAGTACCGCGCGATGCCCCTGCGCAACCATAGCCATTAGCTCACGCAGATGTTTGGTTCCGCGGCTAGTCACTGAATCGGGAAACATGGCTAATCCATCGCCCATATCCAAGGTGACATTTTTGACCTCCACATAGCACAGGCCTTGAGAACAGCTATCACTGCCAAGCAAGATGTCAATGCGGCTCTTTTCATCGCCATAGCGCACTTCGGTGCGCAACTGCTCATAGCCGCGCAACTCGGGGATTAAATTAGTCTCAATTGCTTCACAGACCAAATGATTAGGCCGTGCAGTATTTATCCCAGCTAGCTGACCGTTACTCGTTGTCACAATTTCCAGGGTGCCAGGTAACTTGCGCTTTGGGTTGTCCGACAAAGAATACCAACACGGACTCCCTTCAACCTGGCAATTCTTCATAGAGCCGGTGTTGGGACAGTGCAGAGTAAGTGTATTGCCTTGATGATCGACAACATCGGCAAAGAATCGTTTATAGCGTTTTACAAAAGTAGCAGGAAAAAATGATGGCGTATTTAACATCGCTGAAATGGCTCCTCCGCCATAAAAGATACCGCGCCGCACAAAGTTTCGGCTGGTAGGCAAGCTTACAATAATGGCCTGATAACTTCTAACCAGTCTCAGAAAATGAATTTTTAAACCGTTGGTATGGAAATTTTCCTTGATATATTGGTCAAAAATCTCTATAACGGCCAGTCCTGTTTTTTAGCTCAGAATCAACAGCGGATTTGATGCATGCCAACAACGAAACAAACAGCAGTAAAAAAGCCAGCGGCTAAGTCTAAGGTGGCGGCCAGCGCGGCCTCACCTACTCTTCACGGTCTTGCTCCCTATGTGGAAAAGAAGAAAGAAGAGTACATGAACGAAAATCAACGCGAGCATTTTAAACAGATTCTCAAGGCCTGGCGTCTTGAGCTTATGGAGGAAGTTGATCGCACTGTCTCTCATATGAAAGATGAGGCAGCAAACTTCCCAGACCCAGCTGATCGGGCTACGCAAGAAGAAGAGTTTAGTCTTGAGTTGAGAACCCGGGATCGCGAGCGCAAGCTAATCAAAAAAATCGACAAGACACTGTTGCGCGTTGAAGAAGACGACTACGGATTTTGTGACCAATGTGGTGTAGATATCGGAATTCGCCGGCTTGAAGCCCGCCCTACAGCAAATCTTTGCGTAGACTGCAAAACCCTCGACGAAATAAAGGAACGACAGATTACAGGCGGCTAGCACTAGCCGCTTGAATGCCGTTGTCGCTATCGACATAGGCTTTTCTGATTCTTACTCATGCCAGACTATCGCAGTGCCGGGCGCTTTGCCCCCTCTCCTACGGGTCCTTTGCATTTTGGCTCCCTCATCAGTGCTGTGGCTAGCTATCTGGATATCAAACAGCGCCAGGGTCGATGGTTGGTGCGAATTGAGGATATAGATCCTCCCAGAGAGGTGCCGGGCGCCAGCGCCACCATCTTGCATCAACTTGATGCCCATGGCTTACTCTGGGACGACTCTGTCCTCTATCAAAGTGAGCACCTAAGTCGCTATTTGGCAGCTGCGGACCAGTTGCAACAACAGGACCTGACTTATTTTTGCCAGTGCAGTCGACAGCGGATAGGGAGTCTGGGAGGCATTTATGATGGCCACTGCCGCGATTTGCAACTTGCGTCCGACAATAGAGCCATGCGTCTCAAATTAGGCAAGCGAAATTCTGAGCATCTAGCATTTTCAGACTCTATTATGGGCCACTATGAACAGAGTTTGGCCGCCGCAATAGGAGACTTTGTTCTACGTCGGCGTGACGGCCTGGTGTCTTACCAGCTAGCCGTGGTGGTAGACGACTATTATCAGAACATTACGCATGTTTTGCGTGGCTCAGATTTGCTCGATTCAACACCCAGGCAACTCTACATACAGCAATGTCTAGATTACCCCCAGCCTGTGTATATGCATGTGCCCGTAGCATTAAATAATAATGGTCAAAAACTCAGCAAACAGAATCGCGCCGCTACATTGCGCAAAGGGCACGAAGCCAATAATCTTTATGCTGCCCTAGTTTGGTTGCAGCAAGAACCTCCGGCCGAAATAGCAAATCTCTCCGTTGCCGAGATAATCCAATGGGGCATAGAACACTGGTCGTTAGCGAAAATTCCACGCATCATGGGACTAGACGCGCCCGACAACCAACTTATTAGTGATTAACTGAGTGTCCAGAAGGGTTTGCATTGCGCTTCCGGCTTGCATACCATCGACAAGGTCTCGTTCACTGACCACCCTAAAGCCTAACCTCATGCTCAATTACAGACTTGTCGCGACTCTTTTACTGCTCTGCACTGTAGTTTTCCCACTGGCTACAAAGTGGGCCGTTGAACCGGATGGCAACTGGTTTAGACCTTTTGTGGTTTGGTCTATGGTGGTGTTTGCATCCTACATTGTGCAGCGCGGTAGTAAATTCGATGAATCCTGAAATAATTCTATCAACTGTATCTATACTTTTTGCGGCGGGACTAGCAACCAAACTTCTCGCGCAGCGCGCTAGCAGTAACAACCACCTGATACTCGTGCTAGCTTTATTTTCCGGCACCGGTGTGCTGCTAGCGATGGGTTCTATCGAAATGGCTGGTCGCTATGGTTACAGCATAATTCTGGCGCTGATTGGCTTTACACTTATCTTTATTTTTTCGCCATTGATATTCTTGCCAATTCGTAGGCTCAGTCAAATCATTCGCTTTGCCACACCGGTAGATTTCTTAACCTTTAGATACCGCGGGAAAGGCGTCGCCACTGCTGCCTGCATTAGCTTGATTATGATTGCAATACCATTAATTTTGGCTCAATTACTAGCCATTAACTCAGTGGTTAGCTTCTTGATTGGCCAGACTGTATACAGTCTACCCCTGCTTGCCATTATCGTTATTTTTCTCAATCGGCACTCTATTCAGGTTGGTGTAGCCAACCACCTAAGCTGGATTATGGCGGCGGCCGGATTACTACTGATACCCGCCCTCGGTCTCGCAGCCTGGACCTCTATTCACTCAGTCTTCGGTAGCATTACACAAATGAATGACTGGGTTGTAACCAGTGGCCAGCGCTTTATTGTGCAGCGTATGGACTCGTCCTATAGTCTGCTTACCATTTTTTTGACTGCAAGTTTTGCTCTACCCATTAACTTTAGTATTTTAGTCTCTGAAAATATCTCTGATCGCCAGGCTAGCACCACCGCCTGGGCCTATCCTCTGCTCGTCCTGCTAGCTTGTATCCCAGTATTTCCGATGCTTTGGAGTGGTATTGCTATGCAGTCATCGTCGCCACTGCAGGAGTACCTATTTGCCTTACCCGCCCTCACACAAAACCCAGTTATTGCAGGCCTTGGTGCCGCGTGCATTATTTTGCTGGCGGTAGCACTAATCTGCAGTCTAACGTTGACAGTCTCGAAGGTAACCCTTAATAGCTTTGTATTGCCGGATAAAGATCTAGCCAAGCAACAAACCTTGGGTAGTTGGATTAATAATCGTCAAATGATCATCGCTGCAACGTTGCTGGTTAGCTGTTTACTCCTTAGTTTGGTGGTCAAGGGGCGCAGTATCACAGACTTTTATCTAGTGGGGCTAAGCGGCTTAGCTCAGTTAACTCCTGGTATGCTCGCAGTGATCTACATACCCAAAGCTAATCGGCTTGGCTTTATTGTTGGATTAACTGCCGGCATGTCCCTGTGGTTAATCACCCTGGCGATACCACTATTATTCGGCGACTGGGGCCTGTTCGTACCCTGGCTGGACGAAAAACTCTACTTTGGTATGCAAAACTGGAATATCTGGGCCATCGAAGCCCTTTTATTAAATATAACCCTGAGTATTATATTTTCTGTCTACGGCAAAATGAGCGATGAGGAAAACTACTATGCCGCTGTGTGCATGGCGGATAACATTTATATTCCTGCTCGTGTCGAGATAAGCCAAAAGTCTGTGGGCGAATTGCATAAAAGCTTAAGCAGCGTGCTCGGCGATGCCGCCGAAAATGAAATAATGCGGGCGTTACAAGCCACTGACTACAACTATGGGGAAATAAGGCCGGCAGCGTTGCGCAAGATCCGCGACAGTATCAACGCATCTTTAAACCTGCGCTACGGCGTGCTATGCGCGAGCCGAATTATGCAGCAGTCTATACCGGTTAAACTGGGGATAAACAAAGAGCCCGATGATATTTATCTGATCGAATCCATGCTCGCCATTCATGGCAACCGTCTCACCGGCATCGCAAGTGAGCTCAATAAATTACGGGTTCACCATCGCGAGATTTTAGATAACTTGCCCATAGGTATTATATCTACAGATCAAACCGGCGAGGTCCTTAAATGGAATGCCTCTATAGCGCAGTATACGAGTATCAGCGCGGAAACCGCGACCGGCGGATTTATAAATGACCTCTCCGAACCCTGGCGCAGTGCAATTGGCTCCTTTGTCAAAAGTGGCGAATCCAATATCGATAATCTTCGACTTGAGCTAAACGGTCAGGTCCGCTGGTTCAGCCTGCAAAAATCGGTTGAGCAAAATATCGAAGGGGCCACAGATATTGTTTTACTAATTGAAGATCAAACTCAGTCTGTGGCGCTGACACAGAATTCGATCGATAATGAAAGGCTGGCATCTGTGGGCAGGCTTGCGGCCGGAGTTGCTCACGAAATTGGTAATCCGGTAACTGGTATTGCCTGCCTTGCGCAAAATTTACAACATGAAACTGAACCCGACCAAATAGCCCAGTCAGCACAGCATATCTTGTCTCAGACCGAGCGCATTAACCTTATCGTCCAGTCATTAATCGATTTCTCACGAGGTGACCAGAAGGCGCATAAACCGGCGCAGCCGGTCAATTTGTATGATGCCGCCAACGAAGCGATACAGTTGCTGGCCCTCAGTAATCCAGCACCTACTGTAGAATTTGTCTGCGATATCGACAACCAACTTGTGATTCTCGGTGACTACCATCAACTGATCCAAGTCTTTCTAAACCTGCTAAGTAATGGTCGCGATGCCTCCCCTATGGGCGGCCAAATTATTATCAAAGCAATACCTGAAGCTGGGCAAATTCGAGTTACGATCAGCGATTCGGGCACTGGCATTAAAGAAGATATTGCGGGGCGTTTATTTGAACCCTTTGTAACCTCGAAAGAGCCTGGTCAGGGCACCGGGCTCGGGCTCTGGGTAGTATTTAATCTGGTGCAACGGTTAGGCGCCGAGGTGTCAATCTCAAGCCCGGCAGAAAATAGCCAATGCGGCACTACTGTGACTCTTCGTTTTCCACTATCATCGCCCCTATGATTATCTCTAGTAAAAGCATTCTGATTGTTGAAGACGAGGACATTATCCGCCAGTCTCTTCGCACATTACTGGAACGGCACGAATACGATGTTAGCGAAGCCGTCAGCGTCAAGGCGGCCCGTGAATCATTTAATCTCAGTAGCTTTGATTTAATTATTACCGATCTGCGACTACCTGGCGGTCCGGGTACGGACCTTATTAATCCGGCAGGTTGCGTGCCCGTATTAGTGATGACCAGCTATGCCAGTCTAAGATCTGCGGTTGAAACTATGCGCCAGGGCGCAGCTGACTACATCTCAAAACCCTTTGACTACGATGAGATCCTCTCGGCGGTGAAACGTATAATAAACATCACAAAGCCAAAGATAAACTTGGCAATAGCGGAAAATAAAGTATTGATGGGCAGCAGTCCAGAGATCCTTAAAGTGTTGAGCACCATAGATAAAGCGGCTCCGACTTCAGCCTCTATTTTGATCAAGGGCGAGACTGGGACAGGCAAACGTATTATTGCCCAGCTTATTCATCGAGCTAGCGTCATGGCTGGACAACCTCTGATAACCATCAATTGCGCATCTGTGACTGCTCAGCAGTTCTCTGGGCAACTTGCACAGCTCACAGAAAAATCTGGCGGCACATTATTTTTGGCCAATATTTGCGAGCTACCTGAATCTTTGCAATCTCAGGCCATACAAGCCATTGAGCAGCACAGCAATATTCGCTATATCGCATCAACTGGGTTAGATTTAAAGTCATTAAGCCAACTTGGTACATTCCGCAAGGATCTGTTTTATAGCCTCAATGTGATCAACATCCAGGTACCTGCCCTGCGCCATAGAACCACAGATATCCCAAAGTTAACCCTACATTTCCTCGAGCAGTACTCCAACGAGCTTGGTTTTGCCCTTGATATTTCCCCAGACGCGCAGCAGGCACTAGTCGATTATAACTGGCCGGGGAATGTACGTGAATTACAAAACATGCTCTATCAAGGCGCTATTCTGTCTGAGCCTGGGCAGGTCATAAGCGCGCTAACTCTAGGCATGGCTAGCACAGACGATCATGTAGATGATGACGCTAACCCTAAACCTGCAAAGCCTGCGGTGAGCAATGATGCACCAGCAGGACTGTCCCTTGAGGACTATTTCACCAGTTTTGTCTTGGAAAATCAGGAAAATATGAGTGAAACAGCCCTTGCTCAAAAGCTTGGAATCAGCCGTAAATCACTTTGGGAGCGGCGTAATAAACTCGGTATCAGCCGGAAAAAATCAGATTCAGCCTAAAATGCAGCGATTATTTGTTAATCTTTGTTTCAAAAAGTAACAGTTATTCAAAATCGTCCTGAAGTGAAAAATAAACCTTAAAAAATACTTGTGGCTGAGGTATTTCTAATTAGAATGGTGGGACCAAGAATTTTTCTTGAGTAATAACAACAATAAAAAATAATAAGAAATGGATGGATTGCAAAAGTGTTCTAGGGGTACGGCTTTAGAGCTAGGACTTTAAGAACCATTGAAAGGGGTTGTCTTCGGGCAATCCCTTTTTACTTTGTAGGCAGCCCGAAAATGCCGAATAGGCTCCTGCGCTAACATAAAAATCCAATTCTCCACTGTTGCCAATCCTCTGGTAAACTGAATCCTTTAAACCATCTATCGACACCTTGTAAATGCTGGAAATTATTAGTAAGTTCTTCGATAAGGCGAAGCGAGACACGGGCGAGCCAATTATCGTCACGAGCCAATATCACTCTTTAACTCCCAAAATGATCAGCCGCGATGCTCGCAAGGTCGTTTCGGTTTTACAAGACGCCGGATATGAGGCCTATGTAGTCGGTGGCGCTGTGCGCGACCTACTTCTTGGTCTTAAGGCCAAAGACTTTGATGTGGCCACTGACGCCAAACCAGCCGAGGTAAAGGCATTATTTCGACGCTCACGCATTATTGGACGCCGCTTCCAGATTGTACATGTGCAATTTAGTCGAGAGATTATTGAGGTGACAACATTCCGCTCAAACGATACAAAATCCGGTGATACAAGAAAAAAACATCGTCTGCAGAGTGACAGCGGTATGCTTACCCGTGACAACGTGTTTGGCAGTCTGAATGACGATGCCAGTCGCCGTGATCTCAGTATTAACGCCATGTACTATGATCCAGGAGACAATAGTATTCATGACTTCGCTGGAGGCATGGCTGATATAGAACAGCGTACGATTCGTATTATGGGTGATCCTGCAACAAGGTTTCGTGAGGATCCTGTGCGTATGCTACGGGTGGTTCGCTTTGCCGCCAAACTGGCTTTCAGCATAGAGCCTCGCACGAGTAAGCCGATGCACAAACTGGCTGTGAATCTTGAACACGTTTCACCGCCACGCCTGTTTGATGAAAGTCTCAAATTGTTTATGAGTGGCCAGGGACTCGCTACATTTTGGCTACTTTATGAATATGGTTTGTTTGCCCAAATGATTCCACAACTAAGTGGCATGATAAGCGACAGAAATAGCCTAGCTAGCAAACTTATTGACCATGCCTTTACTAATACCGATTTACGTATTCGTAGCTCAAAGCGCGTTACGCCGGCGTTTATTTACGCGGCGCTACTATGGCCAGCAGTGCAAAAAGTCGCGGCTCATTACCAAGATCGTGGCAACTCGCCGGCATATGCCCTCAGTAAAGCGGCCGGGGAGGTAATCGCCAAACAGATACCTATCACTGCTATTCCGCGCCGCTTTACTATTGCGATGCGAGAAATATGGGATTTACAACTACTGTTACCGCGCCGAGGCGGGCATCGCGCCAAGCGCCTGGTCGAACACCCACGCTTTCGAGCAGCCTACGACTTTGTTTTACTCCGCGAGCAGGCCGGTGAAGAACTAGACAATCTTGGCGACTGGTGGACTAATTATCAAAATGCCGGCGAGGAACAGAGGGAAGAAATGGCCCGAGCTGTGGGTGATTCCGGCAAAAATCCCAGGCGGCGAAGTAGACGCAAACCTAGATCATCCCGAGGGCAGCTCACTGATGGCTGATGTATATATCGGGCTGGGTAGCAACCTAGAAGATCGTGGAACAGGCCCTGCAGGGCAGCTAGATCGAGCATTAAAAACCATCTCTGAGCACCCAATGATTAACCTCATGGCAGTCTCGCAACGCTATCAAACTCGAGCGATTGGCCCCGAAAACCAGCCTGATTATATTAATGCCGCCGCCCGCCTTGACACCGACATGTCAGCCCTAGATCTTCTGGACTACCTCCAGCACATAGAGCATGAGCAGGGTCGCGTTCGCACAATTCGTTGGGGCGCAAGAACCCTAGATCTAGATATCTTACTCTACGATCGGCAAACTATTAAAAGTGAGCGGTTAACCGTACCTCATCCTAGAATGCACGAAAGGGCATTTGTGTTAGCGCCACTAAGTGATTTGCAGCCTAATATGGTTCTACCCAACGGCGAAAATATTCTCAAACTATTGGCAAACTGTTCAGACCAAGGTATCGTAAAATTGTAAGTTTCCTTTTGGTTTAACTACTCGGAGTGCATGGTGGAACAAAACAGTCTCAGTGATATTTCTCTTGATTTGCCCACATCTGCCATACACAAGTTCATTGCCATAGAAGGTCCCATTGGTATAGGCAAAACAACGTTAGCAAAACGACTGGCGCAGTCTTTTAATTATGAAACTCTGCTAGAAGAAGCTGAAGAAAATCCTTTCCTAGAGCGCTTCTATCAGGACCGGCGCGCTCATGCACTCCCCACTCAGCTGTATTTTTTGTTCCAGCGCATACGCAAGTTACAGGATTTTCGTCAGGGTGATATCTTTCAGCAGGTGCGCATATCAGATTTTTTGATCGATAAAGATCCACTTTTTGCTCAGGTTACACTCGATGATGACGAATATCGTCTATATCAGAATGTTTACGATAATATTATCTCCGACCTGCCCAAACCGGACTTGGTTATCTACCTTCAGGCTCCGACCGAAACGCTCTACGACCGAGTACAGCGGCGAGGCACAGCAATAGAAAGACCCATAGATCAATCCTATCTGCAACAGCTAAACGATGCTTACACCCAATTCTTCTACCATTACGATGATACGCCGCTACTAATAGTCAACACTGCAGAGATTAATCTCGCTGACGGTGATCTCGATTATGAAAATCTTGTCAAGTACATACTTCAGACAAAATCTGGTCGCCACTACTACAACCCACACCCGATTGCCCAAGTCGCTGTGGGTTGATTTATTGTTATAATCGTCAAAAGCCATTAACGTGGCTTGATTCTAAGACCTATTGAGGCTAATTTCCGCAATGAAAACGACTACTATCAGCAGTTTGAACGCCATGAAATTGGCGGGCGACAAATTTGCCGTTATAACCGCCTATGACTATACCTTTTCAAGACTCATTGAGACCGCCGCCATTGAGGTAACATTGGTCGGGGATTCGCTGGGCAATGTTATCCAAGGTCGCGACAGTACCATTCCAGTAACAGTCGATGAGATGGCCTATCACACCGCTGCCGTAAAACGCGGCAATAGCCGCACATTATTAATGACAGACATGCCCTTTATGTCCTATGCCAGCGAGACGCAGGCAATGGATAATGCCGCCATACTGATGCAGGCCGGTGCTCAAATGGTTAAATTAGAGGGAGGCGAATGGCTTGCGGATACCATTTATATGCTCACCGAACGGGGTATTCCCGTCTGTGGCCATGTCGGCTTGACCCCTCAATCAGTCCATAAGCTTGGCGGTTACAAGGTACAGGGTAAAGAAGAAGAAACCGCAACAAAGATGATTGCCGAAGCCAAGATATTGGAGGAGGCTGGCGCTGATTTAATCGTGATCGAGTGCGTGCCATCTTCGTTAGGTCGGCAACTGTCTGAGTCCCTTTCAATACCAGTGATAGGCATCGGCGCTGGGCCAAACACCGATGCTCAGGTATTAGTCCTCCATGACATGCTGGGAATCTCTCAGCGTCTACCAAGGTTCTCACGCAACTTTCTAGAATCGAGCTCTGACGTTCAGGAGGCTATTACTGCCTATGGTAAGGCGGTCCGAGACGGCAGTTTCCCAGCCGCCGAACACTGCTTTAAATAACCCCTTAAAATTAACGAGAGAGAAAAATAACTGTGTCTACATCCATCTATGACTTTAATGTGCCAACCAGCAGCGGTGATGAACAATCCCTACAAGACTATCGCGGCAAGGTATTATTGATCGTTAACACGGCCAGTAAGTGCGGCTTTACCCCACAGTATGAAGGCTTACAGACACTCTATGATCAGTATCATGAAAAGGGCCTAGTGGTTATTGCTATGCCCTGCAATCAATTTGGCAAGCAGGAGCCTGGTAGTAACGCCGAGGTTCAAGAGTTTTGTCAAGTCAACTATGGTTTGAGTTTCCCAGTAATGGGAAAAATTGATGTCAATGGTGCCAATCGACATCCCCTCTATGCCTATCTGACCAAACAAGCGGGGGGGCTCATAACCGATGGTATCAAATGGAATTTTACCAAATTCTTAATTGATCGCGATGGGCAGGTAGTGAAGCGCTTTGGCAGTATTAGTAAACCCGAGGCCATCGCTTCAGACATTGAGGCACTACTGTAGCAGTGACACCTCATGATACCAGCTTTCGCTGGTATCAGATTGTGCCGTCAGCAAGGGCTAAGCTATAGATTGCGTAATGCAGTGAAGTAAACCTTGGCTGCCTTATTTACTCTGGGGGCCAAATACAGTGCTGAAATCATAGTTGGAATCGCCATGGTGGCATAGGACGCCAGAATCAAGCCATTGACTATGTCCAGGGATACGACAGCGCCAACCACTAACAGGCCCAGGTAGATGGGTGAATAATAGTATTGTCGCTTCACGCCGAATAGAAATCCCATGCACTTAACGCCATAAAACCACATGGTGACCATGGTGCTAAAACTCAGCATTCCGACCATGATCAGTAGTAAGTAGCTGCCAGTATTTGGGAATACTTGCTCAATCGCTCGAGCGGTCATAGTAACCCCTTCAATACCAGCCTCCGTTTGCCATACTCCGGTCAACAGAATAATTAACGCAGTACAGGTACAAACTATTAGGGTATCAATAACTGGCCCAATCATGGCCACAACCCCTTCACGAATAGGTTGCCCTGTTTTAGCCGCGCCATGGGCTAGAGATTCTGTACCTATTCCAGCTTCATTGCTAAAGGCGCCACGACGCACACCAATTAAAATCACTGCACCAATAGATCCACCAGCTGCAGCCTCACCGGTAAAAGCATCGGTCACAATCAGCCACAGCATAGAAGGGATCTCAGCAGCATATGTGTATAGTACCGTGGCTGTCATCACCCCATACATAATTACCATAGTCGGCACTAGCCGCACAGTCAGGCGCCCAATGCCCTGAATCCTCCCGGCCACAACCATTGCTACCAGAGTCGCCACTATCGAACTGGCAACCAGATCGAAAGTGAAGTGCTGCTCGCTAGTTGCCCAGCCTGCGGGAATAGCCACCACATCTCTGAGCAGCTGAATAAATTGATTCGCTTGAAATAGCGGCAACGCACCAATCAGACAAGCGATGGCAAATAGTGCTGCCAGAGGATACCAGCGCTGCCCCATACCCTGTGTAATCACGTACATTGGACCTCCGTGAATTACACCCTCTGCATCTTCCTTGCGGTACATGACTGCCAAAGAGGCGGTATAAAATTTTGTCGCGACCCCAACAACTGCCGTGACCCACATCCAGAAAACAGCTCCGGGACCACCAATACTTATAGCAATCGCTACACCAGCAATATTACCCAGGCCTATGGTGCCAGAAAGTGCCGTTGCTAGCGCTTGAGAATGAGGAATATGTCCAGGATCATTGGGGTCGCTAAATTTACCACGTAATAAATCAATACCATGGCCGAAATAGCGATAGGGCTGGAAACGCGAATACACCATAAAGAAACAACCGCCGCCTACCAGTAAAATTACCAGCGGTGTACTCCACATCATATCGGCCCAGGCGTTAAAAAATTCTTCAAACTGCTGCAGTGAAATCATATATTTTTAGTCTTTGGGCTTTACATATAAAACTAGGCTGTGACCCACTAACTGAAAGCCCTTTTGGCTAGCAATTCGCTCTTGGATTTTTTCGATTTCAGCATCGTGGAATTCAATCACAGCACCAGTCTCTGTGCACACCATATGGTCGTGATGTTCACCGCGATCAAGCTCATAAACCGCTGGGCCGTTATCAAAATTATGCCGCTCTATCAGGCCTGCGGTTTCAAACTGGGTTAGCACCCTATAGACCGTCGCTATGCCTACATCTTCATCTGCATCTCGCAATGCCTGATAGATGTCTTCTGCAGTCATATGCCGATCCACACAGTTTTCTAGAATCTGTAAAATCTTGATTCTGGGTAATGTGACCTTCAGGCCTACCTTTTTTAGCTCCTGATCTTCTGGAGTCATACTTACCTCTTCTCTATGGGCTGGGCTTTAGGTATTATCCCTGTTCGCGCAACTAACTGGAAGCCCATCAATGCGAATTATTCCCACCTTACTGATCAGTCTTACTCTACTTACCTCTGGCTGCGGCTGGATAAAGTTTCCCGGCGTGCATAAGGTTTCCATCATCCAAGGCAATATTGTCGATCAAGAAATGATTGATAAACTACTGCCAGGTATGACTAAGTCGCAAGTTCAGTTTGTTCTAGGCACACCTTTAATCGCAGATTCTTTTGCACAACAGCGCTGGGACTACCTTTACACAAGACTTTCGCCGACCGGCGAAAAAACTGAAGAACGAGTGACCATTTATTTTGACTCCAATGACAACCTACTGCGCATGAGCGGTGATTATTTGCCCACGGCGGCAGAGGCGGAAGAAGTCTAACCACTAGCTGCAGATTTACCTCGGACAATAAAAAAGCAGGTTCAACCCTGCTTTTTTTAAGCCTGAGGAAATAATTTTAGGCTTTCTTTTTCGCCTTAGCCTCTTCAGCACGACGACGCCTAACCTCCTTGGGATCGGCAATAAGCGGGCGATAAATCTCAACCCGGTCTCGCTCATTGAGCCTATAAGAGCCAGGCTCATCTAGGCCTTTTGTTCCTAAAACCTGAGAAAAAACCCCCATCTTGTCGGCATCTACGTCTATTTTCGGGTAAGTGGTTAAAATTCCAGATTGCTTTACAGCCTCCAGCGCCGTAGTCCCAGCAGGAACAGACAGTTGCAATAAAGTCTGCTTATCTGGCAGTGCATAGGCAACCTCAACCATTATCATCGTACTATTAGTCATCTTGACCCTCCTTTAAAACTTTATCCGCGCGCTGGCACAATGAATCGACCAAATTATTAGCCACCCCAGAAAAAAGGCTCGATGCGGCCAGACCTAGCCCCTTATTCTTAAATTCAAACTCCAGATCCAATGATACCTTGGAAGCATCCTCGGCTAAGGGGGTAAAAGCCCATAGACCAATAAAGTTTTTAAACGGGCCGTCTTCCAACGTCATCTCTATTTGTTGAGATCCGTTAGAAGTGTTGCCAGATAAATTATTTCTAGTCATTAAACTAATCTGCACACCGGCCTTTTTAAGGTCGAGACGCGCTAGCATAGAGCTGTCGCTGTGCTCAAATACTTCTACCCCATGACAGCCCTCTAAAAACAGTGGGTAGCTAGCAACATCATTGACCAACTCATACATTGCCTTGGCTGGATGCATCACCAACGCTGAACGCCTAATAATAGTCACACTTGCTCCTAGGAGAAGAATTTATCGTAGATCCCCATAACAAACACAGCACTTATGGCTACAGGGGCAACGTATCTCAAGGTTAATCGCCATAGAGCTAAAATTTTAGGCGCTGTGCCCTGCATCTGATAATCAACAAACTCTCGCTTCATCACGTAGCCTACAAATACAGCGATTAACAGACCTGATAATGGCAGCATAATATTCGCCGTTAAAAAATCTAGGAAATCAAAGAAAGTAAGCCCAGCAAATTTAATATCCGACCAAACATTAAATGACAACACAGAGCCCAGGCCCAGCACCCAAGCAAACCCAGCTAGCAGCAGGTTAGCCTGCACTCGACTTATGTCTTTAGCTTCAATCAGCCAAGCTACGCAGGGCTCTAACAATGAAATAGCCGAACTCCAAGCGGCGATAGACACCAGAACAAAAAATGCAGAGCCAATTAACAGACCTCCAGGCATACCGCCAAAGGCAACAGGAAGGCTAATAAACATTAATCCAGGGCCGGCGCTAGGCTCGATACCTTGGGTCGCAAAAACAATCGAAAAAATAATTAAGCCTGAGATAATTGCTACTAAACTGTCGAAAAATGCCACTATTAAGATAGTTTTGCCGATATTGGCCTTTTGAGGCATGTAGGCTCCGTAAGCCATAATAGCGCCCATACCAATACTCAGGGTGAAAAAAGCTTGGCCCATGGCTTCAAGTACGCCACGCCAAGTAAGCAATTGCAGATTAAAGTTAAATAGAAAATCCCAGGCTGCTGAGAAATTACCTCTAAAAAAACTGAACCCTAGCAGTAACAGCAACATCACGAACAATACGGGCATCAGTATTTCCACCGCAACACCTAGGCCTTTCTTGACACCACCAACCACCACACCAACGCAGAGCAGCATAAATATTGACTGCCAAAAAATAAGGCGACTCGGATCAGCAAGTAGACTACCGAAGATAGCCCCTGCAGTATCGCCACTGACACCGGCTAGTTCGCCAGAAGCCGCCTCAAAAATATACGCCAGCGCCCAACCAGCGATAACTGCGTAAAACGACAAAATTAACATACCGGCCGCAACACCTACCCAGCCCACATGACGCCAACGAGACTTAGCATCACTATCAGCAACCGCATCGCGCATAGAATTGATAGGGCTCTGACGGCCCTGGCGACCAATCAACACCTCAGCCATCATAACGGGTACGCCAATGAGTAAAATGCAGCCCAAATAGACCAGCACAAAGGCGCCGCCGCCATTACTGCCCGCTACATAGGGAAACTTCCACATATTGCCAAGACCAACAGCCGATCCAGTAGCCGCCATAATAAAAGTCCATCGACTGGCCCAAGCTCCATGCATGCCTTTTTGTTGTATTGCCAAAATCGCACCTCCATTTCCAATGGCCTAAATTGTACCCATAAGCCTCAGTGAATACAGTATCTAATTAAGTGAGTTAATATTTCATGACAATCGCCGCCGCCAACGTATAATCGTCGCCTATGAGCAAAAAGAAACCAAAGCAGCAATCCAGTACCATCGCCTTAAACAAAAAGGTCAAGCGCGACTATTTCCTTGAAGAGAAGTTCGAAGCTGGCCTCTCTTTGATGGGTTGGGAAGTAAAGAGCCTGCGCGAAGGCAGAATCAATCTCACGGACACCTACGTGTTTTTAAAAAACGGAGAGGCCTTCTTAATTGGGACCAATATTACACCATTACCATCAGCCTCAACCCATTATGTAACCGATTCCACGCGAACTAGAAAACTACTTCTCAATCATCGCGAGCTACAAAAGCTAGAGGAAGGGGTTAACCAGAAAGGTCACACTTGCGTATGCACAGCGCTGTATTGGAAGGGCCACCTCATCAAGTGCGAAATTGCCCTCGCCAAAGGTAAGGCCACCTACGATAAGCGTCAAGATGACAAGGCCCGAGACTGGGATCGCCAGAAGCAGCGCATCATGCGCAACAGCTAGTCTAGCCGTCTTTGTAGGCTAGTTTCTAAGGTCCTTAAATAGGCCTTTTAAATTGTCAGTTCTGCTTTTGATATGATCTTCAAGCTTACCACCAACGTCTTTCACAGCCCCGGACTTAAGCGCCAACCGGCTTGCTCTGTTAGCAATCTCGGCAATTATTTCGGCGCTGGCCTCGGCAATAGAAACCCCCTGCCCCTGCTCTCCAATATTGGTTAGATGTATATCTGGCAATGGTAATTCGATCGTACTTGACCCCAGCAACCCATACTCGAGAACAGCGCCACTGATTATTAGATCCCTGATAATAATCTTTTTACCCGCGCTACTTTGCGGTGCATTAGCACTGTCGCTAGAGCCCAAATAACTCTCAATATTTCTCTGAATTTTATCTAAATTATTACCGCCACGGCCCGACTCCATGATAATTTTTGGGGCCATAACACGCAGAGAGTCTACGACTATAGTGTCGCCACCCAAAGATTGGGTAGCTAGGTTAAAACTTATCTCACCTAGGGAAAAAGCATACTCAGTGTCGAAACCTTTGGGGTTACCGATAACCAGGCCTTTTAAACTGCCCTCACCAGACATCAGTGATATTTGTGCGCCCTCCAGGCTAACCTGGCCCTGAGTCATATCAGGCCCCAAAGTTTCTACCAAAGATTTGAGCCCATTGCCCAGATTCATAATCACCACAACAGCCACTACCAACAATATTACCAGCGTTGTTTTAATGACTTTACTCATTTTAGAGTCCTCCGTTCGCCTCTACTTTTAAAAGTACGTGTTTTAAAAAGCATAGATGCTATTCTTGAAATTGTAAAAATTAAATGAAGGAATGATAAAAATGCACAGACCGACTTCTATTATTTCTAGCCCTGCCTTAATTATCGAGGGACTCAAGCTTCTCGGGCACCGAGATATTCGCTGGCTGGTTATAATACCGCTGAGTATCAATATTGCGTTGTTCGCTAGTGCAACTGGATTTGCGGCTCAGTTGCTAGGGCAGTGGCTCGATAGTGTTATCAATCTAACGCCAGACTGGTTGCATTGGCTAGTATGGATTATCTGGGGGCTATTTATCCTAGTGGCATTAGTTATCTACGCCTTTACCTTCGCCCTTGTTGCCAATCTTATTGGCGCGCCTTTTTACGGCCTCATCGCTGAAAAAATTATGCTGTTAATGGGTGCTAAGGTGCTTTCAAACGAAGCTGTGCCACTATTAAAAATTGCATGGGCCAGCTTTGTGCGGCAGTTGCAACTCATGGCATATCTTATTCCTCGGGCCATTGTGGTGGGCCTAGCCTGCCTGGGCCTCAGCTTTATCCCGCTGATGAATATACTCATTCCTGTTGTAGCCGGCAGTTGGGCCGCTTGGTCACTTGCTCTGCAGTATTTGGATTATGCGGCGGATATTGATCAGGTAAATTTTAGACAGTTGCGCCAACGGGCAACCGCGGAGCGATGGCAGTCAATGAGCTTTGGGTTATGTGCATTGGCAGGATCCGCTATCCCGGTACTCAACCTACTGCTAATGCCGGCAACGGTGATTGGCGGAACCCTGCTATGGATAAGAAGTAACGGACTAATCAGTGCAGATAAGCCTATGACCAACAAAAACCTTAGTCTTCCCTAACAACCGATTGATCAACCGGCGCTACCTCTTGTTCACTTTGCTCTACTGAGCTCTGTTGCTTGCTTTGCTCTGAGGGTTTGTCCGCCTTGGATCTGCGCGGCGCTCGTTTTGGCTTAGCCGGAACTTCCTGCAGTAGTTTCTCCTCCGGCATGGTGCAGGCCAACTTCATATCCAACAGCTTCTCTATCGGCTCTAGCAAAAAGGCATCGTCTTCACAGGCAAAGCTAATTGATGTACCAGTACTCCCGGCACGGCCAGTGCGACCAATTCGGTGCACATAGTCTTCTGGCTCTTCCGGCAAAGTGTAATTGATAACATGACTGACACCATCAACATGGATGCCACGACCAGCAACGTCTGTTGCCACCATCACCTTAGTGGCACCGCTTTTAAATGATTCAAGTGTTTTCATGCGTCGGTTCTGAGGAACATCACCCGACAGCAACCCAGCCTTGAAACCTTTTTTATTGAGCTTTTCTTGCAGTGTACGGCAGATATCTCGGCGATTCGCAAAAATCATTACACTATCAACATCATCACCAACAAGAATATTATGTAACAGTGCAAATTTTTCGTCGGCTGTGGTGATATACACTTTTTGCTCGACTGTGTCTGTGGCAACACGCTCGGCGCCAATTTCGACAGTCACTGGCTTGTCTGTCCAGGTCCCTGACAGTCTCAGTATCTCTGGAGTGAACGTTGCCGAAAATAGCAGTGTCTGGCGATCTTCTCGTTTGGGAGTCAAATTAACCAAGCGCCGCACCTGGGGAATAAAGCCCATATCGAGCATGCGATCTGCTTCATCAATCACCAATACCTCGACCTGATCAAGATAGACATCGCGGTTATTGGCAAAATCTAACAACCGGCCAGGGGTACCCACCAAAAGATCACAGTGGGATTTTTGCATTTTCTGTAACTGCTTACCATAGTCCATGCCACCCACCAAACAATGCACGCTAAGGTCAGTATGCTTTAGCAGCGCGACCGCATCATCGGCAATCTGTATAGCCAGTTCGCGAGTCGGGGCCAGAATTAATGTGCGAGCCTCGCCCATAAAACGCTCGCCTTCAACTGGGTGATTAAGCAAGTCAGTAATAATATTTATCAAAAAGGCGGCCGTCTTACCCGTACCTGTTTGCGCCTTACCCACAATGTCGTGCCCATTTAAAGTATGGGGCAATGATGCGCCCTGAATAGGCGTGCAGTATTCAAACCCAGTATCCTGAATTCCGCGCATGAGTTGCGGCGGTAACTCGAAATCATGGAATCTGACCCTACCCTCTTGGGGTTCGACTTTAAACTGCGAAACATCCCAACGGCGCCGGCCACGACCGCGACGGTTTGGACTAGGTTTTTTAACCTCGCTAAACGCCTTGGAATCTGTAGGTGCAGAATTTGAGGGAGTTTCAGAAGTAGTGCTAGTGGCAGAGTTATTTTCAGTCAAAGTATGTCTACGCAGTAATTAACAATAGGTTCATTAGGTTACCAGAGAGCCTTTTGAGGCCTAGGTATAACCTGTAATTGGCGCGGAGTGTAGCAGAATTGTCAATTATTCGCTGGTTTAATAAACTCCCCAAAACTGAGGCCTCACAGGGTCTGAGTTAGAGTTATGAATTAACCTGTATAGTAATCCAGTAATCTAGGCCTACCCAACGGCCAGTGCCAGTGAAGAAAAGACTCACAAACATGACTCGACAAGCCTCAGGCAGGGTCAAAACATTTCTCAAAGAAAGAACCTAGTCATAGCGATTAAATTTCTCTTCCTTTGCTAAAGCCATTGAACGAGAATGAGGGAAGGCCAAACGAAAACACCCTAATGACTCCTCAAATTAAAAAAATGCCGACGTTTATACAAAACGCCAGTGACCTACTGCGTCTAGCAGGACCCCTAATGCTCGGCCAGTTGGCCGTGGTCGGTATGACTGTGACTGATATTTATATGGCCGGGCAGGTCAGCGCAGACAGTCTAGCAGCTCTCCAGTTAGGCGGGAGCATCTGGGCTATGATCAGTCTTTTGGTCATTGGCATTATGATCGGCAACAGCCCTATTATTGGTAATTATTGGGGCGCCGGCCAACCAGACAGAGTGCGCTTTCAATTTCAGCAAGGGCTGTGGCTCGCTCTGCCAATGAGCATCGCTGTGTGCTGCGCCATATTGCTTGGCATCCAATTACTCGAACGACTAGACATCTCTCCAGAGGTCTTCCGTATCGCTCGAGGATATCTGCTGCCCTATCTAATCACCGGCTTTATGTTTCCCGCATTTTTCGCCTTTCGCAGCTCCTTTGAAGGCGTAGGCGATACCAGACCGGTGATGATATTCAATGCTATTGCATTTTTTCTCAATGGTATTCTCGATTATATTTTAGTATTCGGTAAGCTTGGATTGCCTGCCATGGGTGGTATCGGCGCAGCCTGGGCAACTACCGTTGTAATGACTTTTTTACTTTTCGCAATGGCTGCCTACGGGCGCTATGCCGGCAATATGAAACGCCTGCGGCTATATCAGCAATTCGCTGCACCCAGTGCCGCAGCAATTGTCGGCATTTTACGCCTGGGCATTCCTATAGCCCTAATGATTGCAGCTGAGATTGGCTTCTTTGCCATTATTCCGATGATGATCGCCCACTTGGGAGCCAATGTTTTGGGTGCCCACGCCATCACCAATAATCTGGATTCTCTCGCCTACATGATTCCTCTGGGTCTAGGTCAGGCGTTAACTATTAAGGTATCTCACTCCATGGGCCGCGGTGAACCTTTGGAGGCCAGGCAGATCTGTCTAACTGGTTTTAAATTAATATTTGTCTTTGCCCTGATACTGGGCAGCCTCAAAATCCTGTTGCGCCATGACTTTGCCCAACTATTTAGCCCAGAACCCGAGGTGCAAATTATTGCAGCTAGCCTGTTCTTTTTTTCAGCAGCCCTGGGTTGTTTTGACTCAATGCAGATGGCCTCCAGTGGCGCATTACGCGGCTATAAGGATGCCAAAGTCCCGCTTATTATCCAGATAATAGCCTTCTGGGTCATTGCTTTCCCGATCGCCTATAGCCTGGCACTAACCGATCTTTGGGGTGAGCCAATAGGCGTCTATGGATTTTGGATTGGGCTCGTTATCGCTGCATGTCTAGCTAGCTTGATGATGCTGTATCGATGGAATGTAGTATCAAAAAGTGCCATCAACAATCCAGACGAGGCAATTATCGCAGTAGCTGGCCAAAAGTAATACGCTCTAACTGACTGTAATCGCAGCGAGTTTCAACCGCAGCAAAACCGTTATCGGCAAATAGCGCTCTCACCTCAGCACCCTGATCATAACCATGTTCAACTAACAGCCAGCCACTTGATTTTAAAAAACTAATGCTTTGGCCAATTACCAGAATTAAGTCATCTAGCCCCCCAACACCAGAGACCAGTGCTGACGTAGGTTCAAACCTCAGATCTCCCTGAGTTAGATGGGGGTCATCACGGTCTATATAAGGCGGGTTACTGACAATTAGATCATAGTGGGTAACAGGTAACGCATTGAACCAATTACTCTGCACTACTTGTACATTATCCAGTTTGTGAGCCGCCCTATTTTCCTCCGCCAACGCCACTGCCTGAGTCTGAATATCCGCAGCAGTAATAGTCCAGTCACTGCGCTCACTGGCTAATGCAAGTGCAATAGCACCTGTGCCTGTGCCCAGATCCAACACCGAGCTATGAGTCTGTAGCTCTAGCTCAAGCGCTGTCTCAACCAGTAATTCGGTCTCTGGACGGGGAATTAAGGTGTGTTCTGAAACTTTTAAATCAAGACTCCAAAATCCCTGATTACCCAAAATATAGGCGATAGGCTCACCCTGTATTCGACGCTGAAAAAGCTGTTCAAAAGTATTTAATTGGTCGCTCTTAGGTTGCCGATCTGGCCAGGTTTTCAGATAGGTGCGGTTAACACCCAGCGCATGAGACAGTAGCAATTCGGTGTCGATTACAGCACTGTCGCTAGCGATGAGTTCAACGCTGCGCTGCAGTAACTCCGAGATAGTCATGGTTTCAGTCCGCGAGGGTGGCTAGTTGCTCAGCCTGGAGTTCGTTGACTAGAGGCTGAACTACATCGATCAATGAGCCCTCCATCACCTCAGCCAATTTATACAAAGTAAGATTAATACGATGATCTGTGACCCGGCCCTGAGGAAAGTTATAGGTGCGTATACGCTCCGAGCGATCACCGCTGCCAACCAGGCTTTTACGCTGATCCGACTGTTCCTTAGCTACAGCCTCATCCTGTGCCGATGTAAGGCGCGCCTGCAGAACTGCCATCGCTTTAGCGCGATTCTTATGCTGTGAACGCTCGTCCTGACACTCCACCACCAACCCCGTGGGCAGGTGAGTTAAACGAATGGCAGAATCGGTTTTGTTAACATGCTGACCGCCAGAGCCGGAGGCGCGAAAGGTGTCGACTCGTAGATCTCCTTTGTTAATCTCAATGGCGTCCTTTTCATCGGCTTCGGCCATAATAGCAACTGTGCACGCGGAAGTATGAACGCGACCCTGAGATTCAGTCTCAGGCACTCGTTGAACTCGATGAGCGCCAGATTCAAATTTGAGCTTTGAATACACCCCCGAACCCACAATACGTGCGATTATTTCTTTATACCCGCCATGGTCACCGCGATTTTCACTAATTACCTCTATTTTCCATCGCTGATTTTCAGCAAATTTGCTGTACATACGAAATAAATCGCCAGAAAAAATAGCGGCTTCATCACCACCGGTACCTGCTCGAATTTCCAAAAACACATTTTTATCATCATTGGGATCTTTGGGTAGCAACAATTTTTGCAGGTCCATCTCCAAGCCATTTTGCTGTAATTCTCCGTCTCGTAACTCCTCCTGTGCCATATTGCGCATATCTGGGTCAGAATCTTTTAGCAACAGTTTTGCCGCTTCAATATCGTTAATCACCTCTTGGTAGCTGCGGTAGCAACTAACTACCGGTTCGAGCTCAGCATACTCTTTCGATAGGCCTCTAAACCTATTTTGATCACCGATAATATCCGGGTCGCTCAGTAATGCCCCCACCTCTTCATACCGATCGGAGAGATGATCTAATTTACTCAAAATTGATGCTTTCATGCAGAACCTTAATTACTTTTTATTTAAATCAAACAACTCGTGGGCGACATGGATTGTATCGTCACGGCCCTCTTCGCTGGCTTGTTTAAGTTTGGTGGTGGGCTTATGCAGTAGTTTATTGGTAAGACTGCGTGCCAAGACATTGATAACCTCAATCGGATTCTGGCCTCGTTCTAACGCATTGAGTGCCTTGTGTACCTCGCCATCACGAATATTTTCTACACTATCGCGAAAGGCTTTAATCGTATCTACAGCAGCCAGAGCACGTTGCTGCTTGGACCAGGAGGTAACCTCTTGATCAATAATTTGTTGTCCTAGGTCGGCAGCGGTTTGACGCGCTCGCATATTGTCCTGAATAACCTCTTCCAGATCGTCGACCGTATAGAGATAGACATCGGCCAGTTCTTCGACCTGGGGTTCTATGTCCCTTGGCACCGCGATATCGACCATGAATATAGGTTTATGCTTACGCGACTTAAGGGCAGATTCAACGGCTCCTTTACCCAGTATAGGTAGCTGGCTAGCAGTCGATGAAATCACAATATCTGCCTTGGGTAAATATTCGGGTATATCAGAAAGTAAAATAGCCTCGGCAGAAAAATCTGTGGCCAATTCTTGAGCCCGTGTTAATGTGCGATTGGCTACAGTTATACGGCCAATATTTTTTTCCTGTAAATGCCGCGCTACCAATTCGACTGTCTCACCGGCACCGATTAATAGTGCATGGGCACAATTAAGGTCAGCAAATATCTGTTCTGCCAAACTAACAGATGCATAGGCTACAGAAACCGGGTTCTGACCAATTGCAGTCTCAGAACGTACACGCTTGGCAGCAGAGAACGCCTGCTGGAAAGCCTGATTGAGATAAGTCGACACAGTGCCGGCTTCACGTCCCACAGAATAAGCTGATTTAATTTGTCCAAAAATTTGCGGCTCACCCAACACTAAGGAGTCAAGACCGCTGGCAACACGCATGATATGACCAATCGCATGCTCATTCCGATAACAGTAATAGCATGACTGGAGCTCTTGGAGCTCAAGCCCCTTGGTCTCAGCCAGCCAAGTCAATAACTGCTCGTCACTGACCTCGCCATAAAGATAGATTTCGGTTCGATTGCAAGTAGACAGTAGCGCAATTTCAACGGCGCTCATTGACGTCAGCGCGCCCTGTAAAGAGCCAACCACGGTTTCTGGGGCAAAGGCAATCCGCCCACGGAGATCTACCGAGGCTGATTTGTGATTGATACCGAATGCCAGAATACCCATAGCGGCTAAAACTACCTATCTCATCGAGACTCCAATTTTACACGAGTCTGACGTGGGAATGTGGATTGGCGAAAAATGATTTTAACTAAACTTTATTCTTAGTAGTTGTCTTAACTTTCTACATCCTTGAAAATGATGCTATGAAAAAACTAAACCTAAGTCTTGTTTTTAGCTGTTTGATACTGCTGGCCGCCTGCGCCACAACACCTGAGACAACTCAGAACCCTGGGTCTAACTCTGCTCCTGAGCCTGAGCAACCAAAAGAGCTCGCAGCGACACCTTTTCCTATAAATACGCTCTATGACCTCCTAGTTGGTGATATAGCCCTGACCCGCGGTCAGTTCGACATAGCATTGCCCAAGTACGTTGCGCAAGCACGTCAGACCCGCGACCCCAAGATTATTGAAGTGGCTAGCCGTGTCGCTAGCCATATGCGCGATCACCAGGCAAGTATTGAAATGGCGTTGCTGTGGGTAGCTGTGGAACCAGATAATCCTCAGTCGCACAATGTCGCCTTACAGACCTATGTTCTTCAAGGAGATGGCCTCAATGCACTACCCTACGCCGCCTGGTTATATCAACATTATGACGATCTCGAAGCCTTCTTAGTCGTAACATCAATTTACGCTGGCCACAATTTTGGCAATATGGATAACAGCAAAGTAACCAACAGTGACGAGCAAAGAAGTGCTCAGATAGGTGAACTCATTGCCGCCTATCAGACTCTTGACCTACCGCTAGAAAAACAGGCCACTACCTTACTAGCTAGCGCAATTTTACACAGAGACAATGCTCAACTGGCTAATGCCGAGCGCCTAGCAAAAGAATTTCTACTCGCTGCGCCAGACAACCAACGTGGTCTGTTGTTACTGGCTCAAGTGTTACACCAGCTAGATAGGATTGATGAGGCAGTCTTGTTGATCGCAGATAGCTTACGGCGTAAGCCAGAAGCTAGAAAACTGCGCCTGCAATATGCCCGGCTTTTAACTATCACTGATCGAGATTTAGCCCTATCACAGTTCCAAATTTTGCATAATCAAAACCCAAGTGATCAGGAAGTTAATTTTCTTCTCGCTCTGCTACATCTCAATCATGGCGATATAGCGCAGGCCACCACGCTATTTGAACTCACCGCTAGTCAGCCAAGCCTGAGTGCCGACTCCCATTATCATCTAGCTAGTATTGCTGATCGCCAAGGGGACATAGCCACCGCCATGGGGCATTATCGTCAGGTACGTTTTGGTCGCAATTATCTCGCGGCTGCATCTCGAGTAACTGTGTTATTGTCCCAACGCAACAACGTAGCAACAGCGCAGCAATATTTACGGCGCCTACGCAAAGAGCAACCAGAGCAGTCTGTGGGGCTATTCCAGATTGAATCCAATCTTCTGATCAGTAGCAACCAACCAGATCAGGCACTCTCTATTCTTACCGATGGACTCAGTGCGTTTCCCAACGATGTCCAACTGCTCTATGCCCGGTCGATGGTCGCCGAACGGCAGGATAACTTTGCCTTAGCAGAGCGGGATCTACGCACACTAATTGCTCAGGATAATAACAATGCTATAGCACTCAACGCACTAGGCTATACCATGATTCTTCACACTGACCGCCTCGAGGAAGCTCACCAACTGATTAAAAAGGCCTACCTTCTTAACCCTGGTGATCCAGCAACCATAGATAGTATGGGCTGGGTACTGTTCCGCATGGGCGAACCAGAACAGGCGTTAACCTATTTAAAAAAAGCAATGAGTATTATGCCCGACCCTGAAATTGCCGCACATTTAGGCGAAGTCCAGTGGTCATTGGGCGACAGCGACAGCGCCATGCAAACTTGGAATCAAGGTTTGCAGCAGGTAGAGGGCCATAAAACCATTGTCACCACCATGCGGCGGCTCGGCGCTCAGTTAGAAACGATCACACCTGAAATATCGGAATCACAATTATGATCCCGATTGGCTACAAAATTGTCGCTCTGGTGCTGGTCATTAGCGGTTGTAGCTCGCAGCCCACCCAAACCAGCGGTAGCTGGCACCAGCACAGCGCCCAAATAACACCGATGAATACCTGGCGGGTGGAGGGCAAGCTGGGCTTTAAGTCAGCGGGCCAGGGCGGCAGCGCTAGTTTTGACTGGTCACAGAATCAACAGCAGTACCTGCTTTCACTTAGGGGCCCCTTTGGTACTGGTAGCGCCGTAATTAGTGGTAATTCTGTAATTGCACAACTACATCAAGATGACGCGATCGCCATTGATGAACCCCAACAGCTGGCACTGCGGCTAACTGGCCTGCCAATTCCTGTGCAAGCCCTCAGTTGGTGGGCAAGAGGATTACCCTCACCCAATAAAGACGCTGCAACTAACTTAATAACCAATGCCAATGGCACAGCTCTTAGTTTTCGCCAGGCTGGCTGGGAGCTGGCCTTTTCGCGCTATGATTCCACCCCAGATGGCAATCTCCCCGGAAAAATTGTTGGTCAACTTGGGGACCACTCCTTTAAGCTGTTAATATCTCGCTGGAGCTTTCCAGAAAAATAGCTAGCGGTCTAAAAAGCATGCCTTCAGTCACACTGCCTTCACCGGCAAAACTAAATTTGTTTCTGCACGTCACCGGTCGTCGAGACAATGGCTATCACGATCTGCAAACTCTATTTCAGATCTTGGATTTTGGCGACAGCCTAACATTTACCCCCAATAACCGCGGAGAAATTCATTTACGCCCGCAAATCGCAGGTGTACTAGCTGAAAATAATTTAATTGTTCGCGCCGCTCTCCTGTTACAGCAAAAAACACAATGTACCCAGGGCTGCGATATTGTGTTGGACAAGGTGCTACCCATGGGTGCCGGCCTCGGCGGCGGCAGCAGTAATGCGGCCACAGTGCTAGTAGCCCTTAATCGCCTGTGGGAATGCCGCCTGACGCTTGATGAACTGGCTGAGCTAGGCTGTCAATTAGGTGCCGATGTGCCGGTTTTTGTGCATGGCATCAGCGCCTTTGCCGAAGGAATTGGTGAGCTTTTGACCCCAATCCAGTTGCCAGAGCAATGGTATTTGGTGATTACCCCAGAATGTCAGGTGTCGACAGGTGAAATTTTTTCACATCCTCAATTGACAAGGAACTCGCCACCGATCAAAATACGCGCCCTTTCAGGGGTGCAGTACAGGAATGACTGCCAAGCTGTAGTTGAAAGTCTTTATCCAGAAGTGAAACAGGCACTGGAGTGGCTCAAAAATTACAGAAACCCACTGATGACAGGGACTGGTGCTAGCGTATTTAGCTGTTTTGATAACCAAACCGAGGCGCAACAAGCTCTCGATAGGGTTCCAAAACGTTGGAATGCATTTATAGCGCGAGGAGTCAACAGCTCCTCACTGCATCGGAAATTGGGAAAACTTTTTACTGGGGCGTGGCCAAGTGGTTAAGGCACCGGGTTTTGATCCCGGCACCGGAGGTTCGAATCCTCCCGCCCCAGCCATATCTTTATTATGAATACCAGGAAAAATGACGTGGCAAGATTAATGGTCTTCTCCGGGAACGCAAACCCGGAACTGGCAAATGAAATCGCTCGCACACTGGGGATCCCGCTTGGTGATGCGTTGGTATCATTATTTTCAGATGGCGAGATTAATATCGAGATTCGTGAAAATGTTCGCGGTCATGATGTGTTCGTAGTCCAGCCTACCTGTGCGCCGACCAACAGACACCTGATGGAACTGGTATTAATGATTGACGCATTGCGCCGCGCATCTGCCGCACGCATTACCGCTGTTGTCCCCTACTTCGGCTACGCTCGCCAAGACCGCCGCGTACGCTCTGTCAGAGTGCCTATCAGCGCCAAAGTGGTGGCTGATATGCTTTCAAATGCTGGCGTTGACCGAGTACTGACCGTCGATCTTCACGCAGAACAAATTCAAGGCTTCTTTAACTGCACCGTTGACAATGTCTATGGCGCTCCGGTTTTACTCGGCGATATTGAGCGTCAAAATTACAAAAACTTGCAGGTCGTTTCTCCAGACGTTGGCGGTGTAGTCCGTGCAAGAGCTGTTGCCAAACAGCTAGGTTGCGATCTTGCTATCATTGATAAACGTCGCCCCACGTCTAATCAGAGCGAAGTCATGAATCTGATTGGTGAAGTTGAAGGTCGCACCTGTGTTCTGGTCGATGATATTGTCGACACCGCGGGCACCTTGTGCAAAGCCGCCGAAGCACTGAAAAAGAATGGTGCTACTAAGGTAGTGGCCTATTCTACCCACGCCGTCCTTTCTGGTGGTGCAATTGAAAATATTAATAAATCACAGTTGGATGAATTGGTGGTTGCCAATAGCATCCCACTGAGTGACGACGCTAAGAAGTGTAAGAAAATCCGTACACTGCAACTGGCTAAGCTACTGGGCGAATCAATTCGCCGCATCAGCAATGAAGAATCTATCAGTGCCATGTTCGACTAGCGTATAGCTGGTCAACGAACACTGTTGTACCGCCTCATATCGAGGCATTAAAACCCCATTACAGGTCTGGTCGCGGTCTGTTTTGGCTTAACTTTGGAGACTATTATGTCTACTGATTTTACGTTACATGCTACAGGTCGTGAAGAAACAGGGAAAGGTGCGAGCCGCCGCCTGCGTCGTCTGGCCGGTGAAGTTCCTGCAATTGTCTATGGTGGTAAGAAAGATCCAGCGCAAATTAAGCTTATTCAAAAAGATGTGGCAAAATCTTTGGAAAACGAAGCATTTTATTCTCACATCATTGCGCTTGAAATCGATGGCAAATCTGAAGATGTCATTCTTAAAGATTTACAGCGTCACCCAGCCAAAAATTTCATTATGCACATGGACTTCTTGCGAGTGAGCAAGAACACCAAACTACAGACTAAGGTACCGTTACACTTTATCAACGAAGATAACTGTGTCGGCGTTAAGCTTGGCGGCGGTATTATTAGCCACAGCATGACCGAACTGGACATTATGTGTCTGCCAAAAGATCTGCCTGAATACCTAGAAGTCGATATGACTGATGTTGAACTAGGTCAGACTCTGCATATCTCAGATATCAAACTCCCCAAGGGTGTTGAGAGTGTTGCACTAAGCCATGGTGATGATCACGATCTTCCTATCGCAGCAGTAAATAAGGCTAAAGGCGTCGCTGTTGATGAGGAAGTGGATGCAGATGCTCCCGCAGCTGCGGATGATGCTACCGAGGAAGCAAGCGAAGAGTAATCTTCAGTCTTGCCCTCAAGAAGGCCCTGACATTGGATACGCCCGTTGAGTTAATCGTAGGGCTGGGAAACCCCGGCCCAAACTACGAACGGACGCGTCATAATGCCGGGGCCGACTTGGTTCTGGAATTAGCCAAGACTCTGCATGTCGAACTAAAACACGAAAGTAAATTCTTTGGTGATACCGCGAGGGTGACCCTGGACGGTCACGATGTGCGACTGCTGATTCCCAGCACCTATATGAACCTCAGCGGTAAATCGGTTAGTGCCCTAGCCAAGTTTTACCAAATCGCCTCCGAGGCTATATTAGTGGTGCACGATGAACTAGATAAATCTCCCGGTGAAGCACGCTTTAAAAAAGGTGGTGGTCACGGTGGTCATAATGGCCTTCGTGATATTATAAAATGTCTGGGCAACAACAAAGAATTTGCCCGTCTGCGCATTGGTATCGGTCACCCAGGCAATGCTAAGCAGGTTGCCGACTATGTCCTTAAAAAAGCATCGCCCGATGACCAACAACTAATTATAAATAGTATTGATGATGCACTGCGCGCACTTCCACTAGCCGTTGCCGGCCAATGGGAAAAAGCCATGCTTAAATTACATAGCGCATAGAGCGCACAGCGTAAAAACAACAATGCTAGATGACTAGCACAAGGAATTTAATATGGGTTTTAATTGTGGAATAGTGGGTTTGCCTAATGTCGGCAAATCAACATTATTTAATGCGCTTACCAAAGCCGGTATCAGCGCAGAAAACTTTCCCTTCTGCACTATCGAACCCAATACTGGCATCGTGCCCATTCCGGATCCCCGTCAGGACAAGATTTCCAATATCGTCAATCCAGAGCGGCTGATTCCCACCGCTATGGAATTTGTCGATATCGCCGGGCTGGTTGCAGGGGCCTCCAAAGGCGAAGGCCTGGGTAATAAATTTCTCGCCAACATTCGCGAAACCGATGCCATTGCCCATGTAGTACGCTGTTTCGAAGATGAAAACGTCATTCACGTCGAAGGCAAGATAAGCCCAGCCGATGATATAGATGTGATTAATACTGAGCTCGCTCTCGCCGATCTAGAAAGTGTTGAGAAAGCGCTTTTGCGCGTGGCCAAAGCGGCCAAAGGCAAAGACCAAGACGCCATCATACTCAAAGGCGTAGCTGAAAAAATTCTGCCTCACCTCAATGACGCCAAACCACTGCGCGCATTTGATTTGAGCGAAGATGAACTCAAAATACTCAAACCGCTTAGCCTACTGACATTAAAGCCAACCATGTATATCGCCAATGTCGATGAAGAGGGTTTTGACAACAACCCCTACTTGGATGAGGTAATGGCTATCGCGTCTGCCGAGGGTTCAGTCGTTGTGCCTATCTGCAACAAGATGGAGGCTGAGATCAGCGAACTTGAAGCCGATGAAATCACCGAGTTTCTAGAAGAAATGGGCATGCAGGAGCCAGGGCTTAACCGAGTTATTCGCGCCGGCTACAATTTACTCGGACTGCAAACCTATTTTACCGCAGGCCCAAAAGAAGTGCGCGCCTGGACCATTCCTGTGGGCGCAACCGCCCCCAATGCAGCAGGTAAGATTCACACAGACTTCGAAAAAGGTTTTATTCGTGCCGAGATTATCGGCTATGACGACTACATCGCTGGCAATGGTGAACAGGGAGCAAAAGACGCAGGCAAGTGGCGCCTAGAAGGCAAGGAATACATCGTTAAAGACGGCGATGTCATTCACTTCCGTTTTAATGTGTAGCGCAAAATGACAACTATCAGTGGACGCTGGAAGTTGGGCATACTTCTGGCTCTTTCCACTGCCATAATGTGGGGCCTATTGCCCATTGCCCTAAGCGGCCTATTGGCAACCATCGATCCGGTTACCACAACCTTCTTTCGTCTTTCTTTGGCCGCAGCATTGATGACGCCCTATCTCATAGTGCGCAGACGGCTCCCTAATCGTGGTAAATTGCGTGTGCCTCGGCTATTTTTTCAACTTACGGCTGCCGGCGTTTTGCTCTGTGGCAACTATGGCTTATATATTTTTGGTTTAGAACGAACTAGCCCTGAGGCCGCTCAGGTAATGATTCAAGTTGCCCCAATGCTGCTTTTACTAGCGGGCATTTTTCTCTTTAAAGAATCGTTCTCTAGTCTCCAGTGGCTAGGTTTTTTTGCCTTTGGCTCAGGGTTAATATTATTTTTCAATCATCATTTGGGTGACGTATTTGCCGATCTCAATGATTATGGTGCGGGCTTGCTAATGATTGTTTTAGCAGCAATGTGCTGGACTGGCTACGCCATTATACAAAAAATACTACTGCAAGAATTCACCTCAGAAGAAACCATGCTGGCTATTTATTGGCTCGGTACTCTAGCATTTTTGCCCTTTTGCAATTTCTCGACTCTGGACCAACTCACAGGACTGCAATGGGGTCTTCTGGCATTTTGTGGCCTAAACACCATTATCGCTTACGGATGCTTTGCCGAAGCCCTGGCGCATATCGAAGCATCTAGAGTCAGTGCGACCATCGCAATGACGCCGCTACTGACAGTTGGTATAGTGCAACTCATCCCCATCGAGAACATTTCCGTAGAACCCTTAGGGTTTATTTCGTTGCTCGGTGCCAGTATGGTTGTTGCTGGTTCAATTACCTCAGCGGCGGCTAAAAAGGCACACAAGACTTAATAAATAAATCGTTACACAAAAGGCTACCTCCATGATGAAAAAAATAGCCAAGGGCGCAGCCTTTGGGCTGCTAGCAATGATAGTTACTGGAACCGGCTACATTGCCGCCATTACCCCAGGTGGCCTCAGCGGATTTTGGCTGATGGCCAGTACTGTTGCCGGTCTTAACACCTCGGCCAATGCTGCCGAAAAATCCAGCCTACAGGTACCCCAAGGCTTTAGTCTTGAGCTGGTGGCACAGCATCTCGGCTATGTACGCTTTGTCGCCCCCACAGAGCAAGATGATCTAGTTGCTACCATCGCCGACCGCGGGCAAGTTTTGCTATTACAAGATAAAGACCAAAATGGCACAGCTGAAACCCAGACAGTCTTGATAGATGGTCTCAATGAACCGCAAGGCATCGCGTTTGACGGCGACTGGCTGTACTTTAGTGAAAGCGGCACAGTTAGCCGAGTACTCTTTGACCACAGTACCGGCAGACTTGCTGGTGAGATTGAACCCATTCTTCAAGATCTGCCCTATGACCTGATCCATAAAGCCAAAGCCATAGGTATTTCACCAGACCGTAAACTTTATGTTGCAGTTGGCTCACCCTGTAATGTCTGCGAACCAGAAGATCCTAGATATGCGGCTATGTTGCGATCTGAGCTTGACGGCGGCGATCCACAAATTTTCGCCCGCGGCTTACGTAACTCTGTAGGTTTTGACTGGGCACCCTGGTCCAATGACCTCTATGCCACTGTCAATGCCCGTGATTTACTGGGTGATAACTTCCCACCAGACGAACTGAATCTGGTGGTGGAAGGTGGCTTTTATGGCTGGCCCTATGTCAATGGCGATAATATTCCCGATCCAGATTTTGGTCTTAAAAGACCAGATCTTGCCGACGCTGCCATAGTTCCGGCGTTTAATTTTCGTCCCCATAATGCGCCACTGGATATTCACTTCGTCAAAGGCCACACAAGCCTCCCTGACAGCTTCAAACGCACCGCACTAGTGGCTTTGCATGGCTCATGGAATCGTTCCACATTAGATGGTTATAAGGTCATCTCGCTGCATTGGGATGACAAGGGCAATATACAGAGTCGAGACTTTGTCAGCGGATTCTTAGCACATGATGGCATTATGGGACGTCCCGCTGGCATTACTCAGGATAGCCAAGGGCGTTTTTATATCACTGACGATTTAGGCGGGCAGATTTACCGAGTAGAATATTCCGAGGACAATGAAAATCTCAAACCCAATAGTTAACACTGTGACCTAGGTCGATCTCAGCAAGCGGTTAAAACAAAGATATTTAAAGCCCCTAGGATCATACAGGTACAAAGTAAACCGGCAGCTAAGACAGATCGGAGGAACAAGCTTTCTATGCAAGCATTCGAGGAAATTTGATCAACTGCCCACTACTTGAGATGAAGTATAACTGGTCGTATTTGGTCTAGAATAACTACCAAAAATTATGGTGAATCGCCAAATCGGCGCAACAGCCCCGAAGTTCTTGACAAAGCGGCGCTGTCTGGCGAAAATGCGCGCCCCTATTGGTCTGTCGATCAAAACGGGAATGCAACAAATTGTGGCTACGTAGCTCAGCTGGTTAGAGCACAGCATTCATAATGCTGGGGTCGGTGGTTCAAGTCCACCCGTAGCTACCATCAAAATCAATCATTTAGTAAGTTTATTTTTTCTTTCCAAACGAGTTAAAAATAAAGGGAACGAAGAGGGAAACTTTCTCACCTCCTTTGCATACCCATATATAACTCAAAATATCCCATCCCAAGCATTGTTTATCACCCCCCCCTTATCTCGTGATATATCTGTAAATTCCCATTTGTATAAGTAGGTATACAAATAACAAAAGATGTCTGTCATAAATCAAAGTAATGGTATTTATGGGTGATTTAGACTTATTGGTAGGGGAGTTATTTCTATGGGGTGGTCTTATTTTTTGCGCTCTTATGTTGCTCTTCAATGCAAATATTCTATTTGGTTTATTTGATGATAAAGGTATAGACGAAATAGCTCCTATACTGAGCTAACAGGTTTACCAGATACTGGGGGCGATGATTCAAGTTCAGCCTTAACTATTACCACCTGTTAGGGTATAAAACTATCCAGTCCAACCACCAGCAGACCAAGGCCCGCCGACCAGATGGCGCAGGCAAGAATATCAATAAGAGTAAATCTCACTCTGTCAGTACCGCTAATGCCTACCATCATGGGTACTAGGCTGCGCACTGCTGTCATCAGTCGACCCACAATAATGGCGGCAGCGCCGTACTTAAGAATAAAGGCCTCACCCTTTTGCAGACGCACTGCCTGTTTTTTAGCGAAGGCAGTGTGATGAAATTTGGGCCCAAACCAACGGCCTAGGTAAAAACCTAGATGATCTGATAGACAGGCACCCATAAAAGCCAATGGCATGATTAGATAGAGGCTAACGATCTGTTCGGTGTAGAGAATAGTCGACACTGTTAAAAGAATAATGCCAGAGGCCAATAACCCGAGACCTGGGCAGGCTTCCAAAAATGCCAGTACAGGAATAACCATCCAAGCATTTTTTTGGTTGGCGCTTAGCCAGTTTAGAAATATCTCATCGATAGGTGTGTTAGTCATGGTGCAATGGGTCCATAGCTCAAGCTAACTAAAATAGTTTTAATGATTCCACCAAGCAAGATCTGTGAAGGATCTAATATCCAACTCATGAGTCCAGGTTGATCTGTGCTGTTGAGCAAGATGCAGATAAGTATCTGCGACCTTCTCTGGTAAGATTAAGCCATCATTGTCCATACCGCGAGTTTCACGCAGTGCTTTAAATCGCTCTTCACCAAGCATCTTACCTAAGGTATCTGGGGCATCAACGGCACCGTCTACTAACACATGGGCAATATGCAGACCCTTGGGACCAAACTCGGCATTCAGAGACTGGCACAGCATGCGACGCGCACCCATGGCCGCAGCATGGGCATGCTGTCCCGCATTACCGCGCACAGCTGCAGTGGCAGAGGTGACTATTATCGAGCCCTTACCTCGCTCTACCATTAGCGGGCAGACAACGGATGCGGTACGAAATAAACTAAAGGTAGCTATATGCCAGCATCGCTCAAACGCTTTGTAGGACGTATCTTGCAAGCCGCGATCACCAATCTGCGCTCCCAGATTAAAAATAACCACCTCAATGGGACCAATATCCTGTTCGACTGCTGCAACCAACTTTTCGACAACACCTTCGTTGACCACATTTAACAGATAGCCGCTGGCATCACCCCCCTGGGCCTGGATATCGGTGACCAGTGTATCTAGGCCCGACTGATCACTGCGGCGACATAACACTGCATGATAGCCCTCAGCGGCAAATCGCTTGCCGACAGTACCGCCTATGCCCGCACCTGCGCCAATTACTAAACAGACTGGCTTCATTACTATTTCCTCTATTGAGCTATTAATACGCTATTTAATGGTCACTGTATTGGCGTCATAGTTGGGCAAAAACTGATCTTTTTTACCTGGCAAAAGGCTCAGCGCCTTAAACGCCCAGCGCAGTAAAAATGGTTTTTTAATATGGTACAGCCGACCCATTTGCATCGACATGGCCTGTACTTTTGCCGTGCGTGCCAGTCTGTTGCGCTGATACAACTTCAAGCCCTGCTCCACATTAGAAACCTGATCTAAGGATCGTTGTAGAATCCGTCCGTCCTCAATGGCCATAGCCGCGCCTGAAGCCATAAAAGGCAAGGTCGCATGGGCTGCATCCCCGAGTAGGGTCACACGGGCTGAACTCCAATGACTGAATGACTGGTGATTATGCAGGGCCCAGCGATAACACTCATCTTTGTCGACAGCATCTATTACCGCTTGCACTGCTGGATGCCAGCCAGCGAAGTCATTTTTTAATTCTTGCCAAGGCGCCTTCTGCGTCCAAGAATCTTGTGCCCAGTAATCACTCTCTACCACACCGACAAAATTGACTAGCTGCTGTTGGCGCAAATAGTAAATCACCATATGTTTATTGGGGCCAACAAAGTTACTAACGGTCTTTTCCATAAAGTCCGCTGGCAATCTGTCTGCTGGCACCACTCCTCGCCAGGCAATATTGCCAGTAAATACGGGCTCTCTGTGACCAATTAATTGATCGCGAATTACTGACTTTACGCCGTCTGCGGCAACTAGACAGTCACCTTCAAACTGGCGGCCATCCTCGGTCTGCACAGTCACCTTATCGTCCTGTTCACTGTAGCTGGCCACGGTAGCGTTAAACGTCACTGCGGAGGCTGCTCGCGCGTTAAAAGCGTTAGACAGTATTCGATGCAGGTCGGCGCGGTGCACATGCAGGTAAGGGGCGCCATGGCGCTGGGCGTAATCTTGTCCAAAAGGCAGGCTGTGAAGTACTGCGCCGGTTTTGTGCTCACGAAAATCTGCTCGCAATGGATCCACCGCAATAGCTTCTATCTGGTCTTTTAACCCCAAATAATCTAGCACTCGAATTGCATTTGCGCCGCACTGAATACCGGCACCCACTTCGCTAAATTCTGCTGCCTGCTCAAGTAGCTGCACCTGATGACCTGTTTTATGCAGGCACAGGGCCGCCGTAAGACCCCCGATTCCGGCGCCTGCGACAAGAATTTTCATCTAGGTAAATGTGCCATTAGGAAAGTGCTCCACTGTCTCCGAGCGCTGTTATTTCCTGTTCTGAGAAGCCCCACTGTGACAGTACTTGTTGGGTATCAGCACCTTCGGATGAGGGTGCTGATGGCGTAGCACAGTCAGAACGAGCAAACCTGGGTGCCGGTGCTGGCTGGGTTAGGCCCTCAATCTCAATGTAGGTATTGCGCGCCGCATTATGTGGATGGGATGGCGCTTCACGGTAATTGAGCACAGGCGCAAAACAAAGATCCGTCCCTTCCATTAACTCGCACCATTGGGCCTGGGATTTGGTTTTAAATACCCCTATCAAGCGCTCTTTCATCAGTGGCCATTGACTCTTATCGTAGGGGTTGGCAAATTCTTTGGGATCTACGCCCGTTTTCTCGACCAGCAGTGCGTAAAATTGCGGCTCGATTGAGCCTATGGATACAAAACGACCATCGCTAGTTTCGTATGTATCATAAAAAGGGGCAGGACCATCGAGCATATTACTGCGCCGTTCAGGGACCCAGGCACCCAGTTTATCCATGCTGTGAAACATCGACATCAGGCTGGCAGAACCATCGGTAATAGCAGCATCGATAACATCACCTTTGCCCGAGCGCTGGGCTTCATAGAGTGCAGCCAACATACCCATAACCAGATACATGCTGCCGCCTGCATAGTCGCCAACTAGATTGAGCGGCACTGTAGGTTTATCCGGGTTACCAATAGCAGCCAGAGAGCCGGTTAGTGAAATATAGTTAATATCATGGCCGGCGGTTTTAGCTAGGGGCCCGGTCTGGCCCCAGCCGGTAATGCGGCCATAGACTAGGCGAGGATTGCGCGCATGACAATGTTCAGGCCCAAAGCCCAGTCGCTCGGCAACACCGGGGCGAAAGCCTTCAAATAACATATCCGCGGACTCTACCAGACGCAGCAATGTTTCGGCGCCGGCAGCGGTTTTAAGATTGAGGGCAATGGACTTTTTACCCCTCGAATTACAGTCCATGGCAGCTGGTAAGGCAACCGTGCCGCTACCCTTGGAAGAGCGCTCAACCACAATCACTTCAGCGCCCATATCTGCCAGCAGCATTCCGGCAAAGGGCCCGGGGCCAATACCTTTAATCTCTATTATCTTTACTCCAGCCAATGGGCCCATGAGTTTTATCCTTTTGGTTTTTGGTAATTGGTTTTTTACGACTGCAATAATGTCCTTAAATCTTCAACTCTATCAATATCTAGCGCCGCCTGGGAAAGCACAACTTCTAACGCCGCGACAGGAGGATTTTGCAATATCGCCTTGGCACCGTTATCACCAGTAAGCGCCACTAAATGGCGAAAAACACTGCGCGGAAAAATTGCCGGCACGCCCCTAGAGCCGCAGTAGGTAGCACAGACGATATTATTACCATCAAAATGCTCTGCCAGTCGAACAAGGTGCTGTGTGCTGATTTGCACCTGATCCGCTAGCAACACCAATATCCCATCAGCCTCATGATCAATGTTTTTAACACCCCAGGCAATTGAGCTACCCAACCCCTGATGCCAATCGTGATTAACTGTAATCTGCGCGCCTGTAATCTCGGGCTCAATGCGCCCATGATTAGCACCTAGCACTACCGTAACGCTGAGGGGATCAGTTGCTTTGGCACTATCTATGCTGCGCTGAAGCAATGTCTGCCCCTGCAACATAGCCAACTGCTTAGGAGAGCCAAATCGCGTTGATGCCCCTGCGGCCATAATAAGTACAGCAATATTATTCATCATACAAATCAACGGTTGCCAGTAGAAACTGTCAACGCACCGCTGAGAGATCTACCGCTGGCCTGATGCAATACCCCGTGGCATTCGGCAAGTATGGACAGGGCGATCCCCTCGGGCAGTTCTCCACCTAAGTCCAATCCTGCTGGTCCTGCAATAGGAATAGGCAACTTATTGGCGTCGAGTTGCGCCAGAGCCAATACCTGTTGCCGTCTTGCCAATGGCCCCAACAACGCCAGATAGGCCAGCGAAGAAGTCTGTAACGTTTTGATGGCTTGCGCATCCATCTCTAAGTTATGGCACATCACTACGGCGGCGTCCAATTGCTGAAACCAGGGCTGATCAACAAGACTTGTGATCGGGCAATCTAGGATTGTATCGGCTGCCATAAAATATTCTCGCCGCGCATTGGCTGGCCTTGAGTCCCAGAGAGTCACTGTCCAGCCTAGGCCCTTGGCCATGCTGACCAGGGGTCGTGCATCCACACCACCACCAACGATCAAAATATGGGGCTGCGGCTTAATATTAGTGACGAGCCAGCACTGGTTATCTTGGTGCACTAGCCGCGGCTGATCGCTGTAGTCAGAGGTATGCCAATGGCTGTGAGTATCACTATTTTCATCGACCAGTTGCCAGTATTGTCCCTGACCATGGTCTGCCAGATGATCGCGAATCTCGCCTAAATTAAGATAATTTTGGGCCGCCCGCACCGGCTGTAAGAGAATATGTACCGTACCGCCACAACCAATGCCGAGCTGATAGGAAATATCATCTTCGTCGCTTCCGTCATAACAGACGGTTAGGGATTGCTGGCTACGCATAACCTTTGCAGCCTGACGTTGAATATCGGCTTCGAGGCAGCCGCCACTGAGCAGACCATACTGCTGACCTAGGTCATTGAACAGCATCATTGCACCAGATTTTCGGTAGCAAGGGCCTTCGGTTTTGTAGACGGTAGCCAGTACCCACAGCTGAGAATCTCGCTGCGGGTACCAGATATCCAGAAGTTGCTTTAGATGGTTGACCATCTAAAGCATTTTACTGATTTAACGAATTTTAGCTATCGGTTGAGGTCTCTTTAGAGCCATTGAGCGCGTACCATCCAATGTAGATATAACAGAGCATTGGCACAATAAAGCTTAGCTGAATGCCAATGATATCAGCGGTGAAACCCTGCACCAGCGGTATAAGAGCACCGCCGACAATCGCCTGACAAACTAGGCCAGAACCCTTACTGGTCATTGCGCCCAGCCCCTTAACTGCGAGGGTAAAGATAGTAGGGAACATAATAGAGTTAAAGAAGCCAACAGCCAGAATAGACCACATAGCAATACCACCGGTGCTATTCATGCTGACGATGATCATGATAATAGCAATCAGTGCATTAACTGCCAGATACTTAGTGGCGGCAACATAGTTCATCAGCCCAGCACCCACCAGACGCCCGGCCATAGCCGCGCCCCAGTAGTAAGCGACCATTTCACCAGCGTCTGCAGCACTCATACCTGCAATCGAGCTGTCTGCAAAATAGTTAACCAGGAAGCTACCGATAGAAACCTCACCGCCCACGTAAAGGAAGATTGCCAGCGCCCCCAGCACCAGTGAACGGTGTTCACAGATATTGCCGTCAGCCCCTTCACCTGTGGCTTCAACATGAGCCAACACAGGCAATTTAATAAATCTAAACACCAACGCCGCAGCAACCAGCAAACCGGCAATCATAAGATAGGGACCCTGAACTGCAGAGGCATCGGCAGTAGCTACTCCCAGTATCAATGCAGCGCCAACAATTGGGCCAACGGTGGTCCCCAGCGAGTTAGCTGCCTGAGCCAGGTTTAAGCGGCTAGCAGCCGTGGTTTCTGGCCCCAGCGCGGCAACATATGGATTGGCCGCAACCTGCAAGATGGTAATACCGCTGGCCAGTACAAAAAAAGCAAGCAGAAACAGAGAATACATATGCAGGCTAGCGGAGGGATAGAAGAGGATACAACCGGCAGCGGTGGTCAGAAGACCCATAACAATGCCCTGCTGATAGCCAACTTTATCGATTAACTTGCCCGCAAATGGCGAGACTACGAAGTAAGCCCCAAAGAAACAAAATTGCACCAACATCGCTTGGGTGTAGTTAAGATCAAAAGACTCTTTCAGGAAAGGAATTAGAATATCGTTTAGAACGGTAATAAAGCCCCAGAAGAAAAACAGACAGGTCATTGCGATAAACGCAAATTTCTGAGTGCCCTGTTGCTGAGCTTCCCCCGCCGTTGCTGTTGAGTTTCCCGCAGTTGGACCCGCCATGTGTACCCCCAGTTAAAGTGTAAATCGGTAGTGTTTTTTTATTAGCGACCTAGGTTAAGTGGGCTGGGATTCTCATGCAAGATATGTTTGGCGCAGATGCTCTATTTGGTCGCAGTTTAAGGTTGTTTTATCGCCTTTGAACGCAACAAGGCTAACTGGACTCGCCTGAGAGCATGACGCGCATCACATCCTTGAGGCCATTGTGGTTGGCACGCATCTCAGCAAGGTTATCCGGATCACTCATCCAGTGATACACAATGCCGCTCACGGATGCTGTAAAGTGGTCGGCGATAAGTGCTTTATCAATAGTCGGTGCCAGTAGCTCCCGCTCGATGCCCTGCTCTAACCAGCTAATCACGTCAGCACGTCGACGTTTGTGGATTCCCAAGATCACCCCTTTTAGCTGTGATTCGGGCGTTAGGGCTTCAAACCATAGACGGTAAAATGCCTCCACATGTTTCGGCGCATCGGCACAGAACTGAATATGGGCATCCAGTGCGGCGGCAATCGCCTCATAGCCATATTTTTGCTGGGTAACCTGCGTTAGTTCCCCAAGCCATTGATCGCCGACCGAGCGCAGCACAAAATCGAAAAGGCCCTCTTTGTTGCCGAAGCGATAACCAGCCAGGCCACGAGAGTACCCGGCCTTTTCGCCTACATCTTTTAAAGTAGTCTGGCCAGCACCGCGCTCGACTATAAGGTCGACCGCGGCATCTAGCATTTTGGCATCAGATATTTCTTTGCGCTCAACCTGAGTGAGGCGTAGGGCTTTGGCCATGTTTAAACTCTTAAATTTCTAAACTGTATATTACATATTTCGTCGATACTGGCCGCCAACATCAAACAGTGCATTGGTAATTTGGCCAAGCGAACAACAACGCACTGCATCCATCAATACTTCAAAGCCATTATCACCCTGACTCACGGCACGTTGCAGGCGCTTAAGCATCTGCTCAGCCTCATCATTGTTGGCACCTTGGAACTCACGCAGGCGACTAATCTGACTCTTCTTCTCATCATCGGTTGAACGGGCCAACTCAATTTCCATAGGCTCTTCGTCAGAATCACTAAGGAATGTATTCACCCCCACAATCGGGAATGAGCCATCGTGTTTCTTATGTTCGTAGTACAACGACTCCTCTTGAATCTTACCACGTTGATAACCAGTTTCCATGGCTCCTAGAACACCACCGCGATCAGAGATTTTCTCAAACTCCTGAAGAACCGCCTCTTCAACCAAGTCAGTTAACTCATCAATAATAAAAGCGCCCTGACTGGGATTTTCGTTTTTGGCCAGTCCCCATTCCTGATTAATAATCAGCTGAATAGCAAGTGCTCGGCGCACTGATTCTTCGGTGGGCGTGGTGATGGCTTCATCATAGGCATTGGTATGCAGACTATTGCAGTTATCATAAATCGCGATCAGTGCTTGCAGAGTAGTGCGAATATCATTGAAGTTCATTTCCTGAGCATGTAATGACCGGCCAGAGGTCTGAATATGGTACTTGAGCTTTTGGCTGCGTGGGTTAGCACCATAGCGATCACGCATAGAAACTGCCCAAATGCGACGGGCCACTCGACCCATCACTGTGTACTCTGGATCCATACCATTAGAAAAGAAGAACGAAAGGTTAGGAGCAAAGTCATCGATATTCATGCCGCGAGCGAGATAGGCTTCAACAAAGGTAAAACCATTGGATAGGGTAAAGGCCAACTGGGAAATTGGGTTCGCTCCAGCTTCGGCAATATGATACCCAGAAATAGACACTGAGTAGAAATTGCGAATTTCCTGATCAATAAAGTACTGCTGCATATCGCCCATCATACGCAGACTAAATTCGGTCGAGAAAATACAGGTATTTTGACCCTGATCTTCTTTAAGAATATCCGCCTGCACTGTGCCGCGCACATGCTTTAAAGTATGGCTACGCAGGGATTGATATTCAGCTGCATCTGGCTGGCGCTTGTGTTTAAGGACAAACTTTTCCTGCTGCTGGTCAATTGCAGTATTTAAAAACATGGCCAAAATAGTGGGTGCTGGGCCATTAATTGTCATAGACACAGAGGTAGTTGGGTTGCACAGATCAAAGCCGTCATAGAGTGCCTTCATGTCATCCAGAGTACAAATCGAGACACCGGCATTACCCACCTTGCCATAAATATCAGGTCGCTCATCAGGATCCCAACCATACAGGGTTACTGAATCAAAGGCGGTGGACAGACGTTTTGCTTCACTGTGCTCAGATAACGCCTTAAACCGGCGATTGGTTTTAAAAGCATCGCCCTCCCCAGCAAACATGCGCGCAGGGTCTTCACCCTCTCGTTTAAATGGAAACACGCCGGCGGTGTAGGGAAACTCGCCAGGTAGGTTTTCGCGCATCAACCATTTGACCAACTCGCCATTGTCGTCGTATCGAGGCAAGGATACGCGAGAGATTTTATTTCCCGACAGTGAGATACTGTTGAGCTTGGTAATGATCTCTTTGCCATTGGGCAGCACATCAACTTTCTCGTCACCGGAATAGGCCTTGACCTGATCTGGCCAATTTTCCAACAACTTGCTCGCTCGAGCATCCATCGCCTGCTTGCGCTCAGCAATTAAGGCGTCAATAGTTGCAGGCGTCTCGGCGCCACTATCCTCAAGCATTATTTTGGTGGCAGCCAGCTGTTGCTGTTCTCGGGCTAAATTAGCCTGCACTGCTACCTGCTGATGATAGCCGCGCATACCCGCAGAGATTTCAGCTAGATAGCGCTGACGGTCTGCCGGCACTACCACGGTTTTTTCTGAGGGTGTTCTGCAAGTGACTTTGTCCAGATGCTGAGTAAAGGTACGCAACCCTCGCGCCTGCAGCAGGCTTAGTAATTCTTGGTAGGCTGCGGTTACGCCATCGTCATTAAAACGCGAGGCAATAGTACCAAATACCGGCATTTCTTCTGGCATCTGCGTCCAGGCTTCGCGATTACGCTGTATCTGCTTACACACATCACGATAGGCATCATCACTGCCTTTGCGATCGAATTTATTGATAATTGCCAGTTCAGCGAAATCGAGCATATCGATTTTTTCCAGCTGACTCTGGGCACCAAATTCTGGGGTCATAACATAGATTGGAACATCCACATAGGGCACTATGCCTGCATCACCCTGACCAATACCCGGCGTCTCTACCACGACCATATCAAAGCCACCTAATCGCAGCGCGCTGATAATATCGACCAGGGAATTGGGCACTTCTCCCGCTGCACTTCTGGTGCCAATAGACCGCATATAAATATTTTCATGATAAATAGCATTCATGCGAATGCGGTCACCCAATAGGGCACCACCGGTCTTTCTGCGCGTCGGATCAATGGCCAACACAGCAATTTTCAACTCATCTGCACTGTCCTGACGAAAGCGTCTAATCAACTCATCAGTCAGCGATGACTTACCCGCTCCACCAGTGCCCGTAATACCTAAAACTGGGACCTTATTGACAAGAAACTGTGCCTGTTCATGCAGAGAGCCTTTTTGTTTTTCAGTTAATTCATTGCGTTCAATCGCCGTGAGCAGGCGAGCCAATTGACCCCGGCCATCGGATCCACTCAGGTCTTTAGAGGAGACCGAGGCATCGTTGTAACTGCCCAGAGAACAGCGCGCGATCATATCATCGATCATGCCGACCAGCCCCAGATCCTGACCGTCATAGGGGGAGTAAATTCGCTCTACCCCGTAGGCTTCAAGCTCCTTAATTTCTGCTGGGACAATTACACCGCCACCGCCGCCAAAGATTTTAATATGCTCCGCTCCCGCCTCTTTAAGCAGATCAACCGCATACTTAAAGTACTCCACGTGGCCACCCTGATAGGAACTAATGGCGATGCCCTGAGCATCCTCTTGCAGTGCCGTTTCAATCACCTCGGCCACAGAGCGGTTATGTGCCAGATGAATAACCTCAACCCCAGCGCCTTGCAATATGCGCCGCATAATATTAATCGCAGCATCATGGCCATCAAACAGGCTAGCTGCAGTTACGAACCTTAGGGGGATACCTTTTTGCTCGTTGTGATCAGCACCAGCGACACTGGCTTTTGGATTAGTGGACGTGCTCATATATTCTCCGATGCCTAGGGGCACTTTGACTGGCTAAGATATTTATTTGTCCGATAGTTTAATTATCTTGCTTGTCGCATGCAAGTATCTTTGTAAAGGATAGAGGTTTAAACCTGATTTGAATTACGTTGGCCGCTCAAGGCCATAACCAAAATAATCAGCAATCGCCAAGCCAGCTGCCACACTTGTAAAGGGGTCATGCTCGACTACCTTGCCGGCAAATTGGTTATCCAAAATATCTTTTACCGCAGGAATTAGCGAGGAGCCGCCAGTACGCAAAACTAGATCTATATCACACGCCTGAAGACCAACTTTATTGAGTATCATTGTGATGGCTTGTTCGAGTTGAAACAGCAAGTCAGAGATCATCACCTCAAACTCCCAGCGCTCGAGACTGACTTCTATATCAATCTCTGGAATATCTAAGACCGCAGAATCTTGTGAAGATAGTTCGGCTTTAAAGGTTTTGATCGCCTCAAATATCTGATAGCTGTAGTTTTGCTTGATTAAATCATAGAGCCGCTTGAACTTAGTTGCCGCCTCATCGGGTTCTACCATGCGCTGCATGACTGGCGCTGTGTATTTATTTTGGTTGAGCATGTAGCTCACGGGCCAATTAATTAGCAAGTCTTCAAAATCGCCAAAGGGAAACAACGTATCAATTTCCGCGCCATCCACAACTCGACTCCAGCGCTCCCCCTTTCCTAACAGCGGAAAAACCAATTCACGAAAAATCGTCTGGTCTATCTTATCGCCACCCAGGGCAATGCCATGAGTCGCTTCCACCCTAAACGAATCCCCAGTTCGACTGAGAATACTAAAGTCCAATGTGCCGCCACCAAAATCAACGGTTAGTACCCTCTGACCTTCGTTTTCAGGGTGGTTAAACAGATAACTGATTGCGGCTGCAGTAGGTTCGGGACAGAATGTCTGTCGAGTAATGCCGGCATAAGTATAGGATTCGCTAAGACGCTCCAGGGCAATATCATTGCGCCCCTGCTCTAGACCTTCAAAATTTACTGGGTGTCCAATGCAGGCATGTGTTGCATCTTCCAATCTGTGCTGTAGCGCCTTGCGGATGCCAACTAATATAGGTGTAACTAGGGCCACCAGCCGAAAGGCACGATTAAAAATCATGGTGCGCCCGCTGTCTGAGTTACCCAACAAACGTTTGGTGCCGCGAAATAGACGTCCGGGCAGACCTGAATCATTAAACGCCTGACCATAGACCTTACTGGTCTCGCCCTCACCCGCCGGACCATCACCACTGCCCGCACTCGTTCTGGCCTCGCCTAAAACTTCAACACTGAGCTCTACCTTTCTACCCTGATTACCTTTGATATAGTCGTCGATTGCCCTCTGCCCAGTGGAGGTGACAAAGTCTCTATCAACATAGTTGGCAGACGGCATAATCGCACTGTGCTGAGCAAGATTGACGAGCATTACCTGCTGGCCATCAAACACTGCTGCAGCGCTATTGCTGGTACCGAAATCGATACCAATACCGAAGATGGAATCTAGCTCACTCGAAGAGGATTGACTGCGGGACTGCATAGAAAATTTTCACTATTAAAAAAAAGTATATTGCATATTGGTGGAGAGACGGCATTTTAGACTAAAATATCCCGTCTCGCTGTAGATAGATCAAAAATTTTGTCCACCATAAAAGATTGTATTTATGAATCCAAGTAATCACTGTATTGTCATAGGGGCAAGCCATGCCGCCGTGCAACTCATTATCAGCCTGCGCCAAAATGGCTGGGAAGGAAACATTACCGTTATCAGTGATGAAGACCATCCACCCTATCAGCGACCACCCCTTTCTAAAGCCTACCTAGCCAATACTATTGCCGATGAGCAACTAGCTTTGCGCGCACCCGCAGCCTATCAAAAGCTCAATGTAACATTTAAATTGAGTACTAGGGTTACTTCGATCGATACCCAAAACAAACAGGTTCACCTCGATAGTGGCGAAATACTGGGCTTCGATAAATTGGCCCTGTGTACCGGTGCGCGAGCGCGCCCATTGCCAATTCCCGGCGCTGACTTAAATGCCGTTCATTACCTGCGCACCATGGATGATGTAAAAGGCATTCAAGCTTCGGCCAAAACGGCCAAAACTGCGGTCATTATTGGCGGTGGTTATATAGGTTTAGAAACCGCAGCCTCATTAAACAAACTTGGCGTCAAAGTGACGCTTCTCGAAACTGAATCGCGACTGCTAAAAAGAGTCGCTTCCCCTCAGGTATCGGCCTTTTATTTACGCCTGCACACAGAAGAAGGTATTGATATCCGCCTTGATACTCAGGCAGCTAAGCTGCTCGGTGACCAGGCATTAACTCAAGTGATCTGCGCCGATGGCACCGCCATAGACGCAGATATGGCAATTATTGGTATTGGTGTTATCGCCAATACTGAACTGGCTAGTGACGCCGGTTTAACAGTGGACAACGGTATCTTGGTTAATGAATTTGCCCAGACCAGCCATGAAGATATAGTCGCAGCCGGGGATTGCACCAATCATCCTAATCCAATTTTAAACCGTAACCTGCGCCTAGAATCTGTACCCAATGCGACAGAGCAGGCTAAGGCAGCAGCGGCAAGTCTATGTGGGATAGAGAAGGCCTACGCGGAACTACCCTGGTTCTGGTCAGATCAATTTGATGTCAAACTGCAAATTACTGGCATGAATCAGGGTTATACAGAGGCCGTAGTGCGCGGTGACATCAATAATGGTCGCTCCTTTAGCGTATTTTATATCGCTAACAATAAAATTCTGGCTGCTGACTGCATTAATCGACCAAAAGATTTTATGCTCGCAAAAAAACTCATTTTACAAGGTACTGATTGTGATGCGGCTTCCTTGGCTGATGAGAGTACTGACCTAAAGTCATTATTAATTTAAAAAGGAAGTAACAGATGCCAGTAATAAACTATGTCGAATTTGACGGCACAGAGCACAGTGTTGAAGTCGCCGAAGGCATTACCCTAATGCAGGGCGCAATGGATAACTTGATCGATGGTATGGTTGCTGAATGCGGCGGTTGCTGTGTATGTTGCACCTGCCATTGTATGATTGATCATCGTTGGACAGAGGTAACTGGCACCGCTGGAACCCAAGAAGCTGAGCTACTAGGCTATCTTGACACCAAAGAACCAACTAGCAGACTAGCCTGTCAGGTGAACGTTACAGCGGCTATGGACGGCATGGTGGTCCGACTTCCCGAGTCTCAGTACTAATAAGGGTTTAGGGTTCAATGGTCTAACAGCGCAGTTGAAAGTGGCTCAGAATCCTTCGGAATAGAAAGACAATATGTATCCTCTCGATTACATACAACCGGTATTTCGGCCTCCTAGTGAGGCACGATCGTTAATTTTGCAAGTAACCAATGGTTGTTCCTATAACAAATGTACATTTTGTGAAATGTACACAGATGAGCAGAAACGGTTTAGCCCCAAGTCTTTAGAGACCATTGAACAAGAATTGCGCAGCCTAAATAAAGCTGGTTATCCGGTAAAGCGTATATTTCTTGCCGATGGTGATGCGATGACATTAAGTACTCGCCGGCTGGTGGATATCTTGCAGATGATTAGCAAGTACTACCCAGATATTCAGCGCGTATCTTCCTACTGCCTACCTCGTAATTTGAAGAATAAATCTGTTGAGGAATTACAGGATCTTTATGATCTAGGCCTTAATTTAATGTATGTAGGCTGCGAAAGTGGTGACAATGAAGTACTCAAGTTAGTTAACAAAGGGGAGGATTATGACTCTTCTTTAAAAGCTCTAACGAAAATAAAAAAAGCGGGAATGAAGAGTTCAGTGATGATTTTAAATGGCCTAGGTGGGCCCGAACTCAGTCACCAACACGCACTCAATTCGGCTAGATTAATGAATGCGGCTCAACCTGATTACCTGAGCACATTGGTAGTTGAATTTCCAACCGGCAGTACAGGTTTCGAGGAGGCTTTTGACGGTCGCTGGCGCAAGCTCGGGAAACTAGAATTGTTTCGTGAAATGCAGATCTTGCTAAATAACCTAGAACTGGATAAAACCATATTTAGAAGCGACCACGCTTCAAATTATCTAGTACTTAAAGGCGTTTTAGGTAAAGATAAAGAAAAATTACTGTCAATTGTAGATACGGCGATTAATCAACCAGGGGTCATTCGACTTAGAGAGGAATGGCAGCGGGGACTTTAGTCGGGGCTTCTAAACTACTGGTTCGAAACGACGCTCGGTGCGATTCTTAAGCACATTGTCGGCGCTAAAAATCTGACCATTCATCGCGATATAGACACCCTCTGTTAACATCTGAATGGCCCCAATAGCACTGCCAATATTAAAAACTGCATCGGTATTGGTAAACGCAGCCGGCTGCAATGCACCGGTCAAGACTATAGTTTTATTTGGCACCTCCCTAAGCCAACTTGCAGTTCGAACCATGCCATCGGTACCATGAGTAATAAGAACTTTCTGCGACCGTGCAGCTGCCACAGCCTGTTGAATCTGGCGACGATGATCGTCTGTCATATCCAAACTATCAAGGCGCATTAGCTCATCGATCGTATATTCGAAACCTACATTCATGCACCTTAGTATACTGTCGATTACTGGTGCACCTATTTGAAACTCACTCAGAGCATCAAAATACACCTTATCGATGGTTCCACCGGTGGTAAAAATTTGTAATTTACCCATTAATTTATCGCCGCAAATGCCTCACGTGTAAGATTTTCCAGCGTATTATCAGCATGTACAATAATGTTGTCCTCAATGCGGATTCCGCCATAGGGCAAAAATTCATCAACCCGTGCCCAATTAATCAACCGGGCGTATTCTCCGGTCTTTAACTTATCCAAATACGCTGGAATAAAATATAGTCCCGGCTCCACCGTATGAATCTGATTGGCGACCATAGGTGACCCCGAGCGCAGTTTTGGATATTTCTCTGAGGGCGGAATTATATCGCCCTGCGCATTGGCCAGTTGTGCGCCCTTATCATGGACATTACTACCCAAATGATGACCCAGCCCATGGGGATAAAAACAGCCGGTAATATCATTGGTCACTGCCTCCTCTGCGGACATTTTCAGCACATCAAAATCAATCAGTACCTCAGCAATTTTATGCTGAGACAACACATGAATATCCAGAGGACTTTTATCGATGCCACCCTCTGCACACAATTCAAGTTGTTTCTGATCCAACAATTGGATCATGGCTGCAAAATCACTGCCTGAATCATAGGCATAGGTGCGGGTAATATCTGAGGCATAACCATTTACTTCGACTCCCGCATCAATCAAGAAACTGCGCGGTGTCTGTGGCTGTTTAAATAAATTGTGATGATGTAATACTGCGGCGTGCTCATTGACCCCGGCGATAATCCCGTAGGGCATTTCACTCTCACGGCAATCACAGGCTGCCAAATAGGCAGCGGCAATCTGCACCTCTGAGGCACCAGCCATAAAGGCCTTCTGCGCCGCACGATGAGCAGGTACCGCAAGACGATTAGCTTGCCGCACACAGTCGTGCTCATAGGCTGTTTTACCACGGCGCTGATAATCTATTTGATTTAGAACAGCCTGATTATTCCAATCACTGGGGGCTACTTCTAGGGTATTGACCTCATTAATAAACGCTGTGGCTGTGTCAGTGAGATGTGTTTTAATTTCATCGATACTGGCATATTCGATAATTTCAAAAGCCTGATCAAAACCGGCGGGCAAACTCTCTGGTTCCGTATGCCAAATATCTTCTACTGTCAGCAGAAACAATGTCGGCTTGCTGGTATCTGCATTTAACTTCAAATAACAACCCGCCCTAGTAGCTAGAGGTGCCCATTCGCGAAAATAACAATTGGCTTTAAATGAATAAGCCATATCATCTTGAAACTGCATTTTGATCTCACCGGATCCAATCACAATAGTCTGGTAGCCAGTGGCTTCTAAAATCCTCTGAAAGCGAGTAATTTTTTCATCGATATGTCGCTGGTAAAGCTCCACTAACATTTTGAAAATCCTAGGATCTAGTGTGTCATTCAATTATGTAGTTTTATTAATATAGTCGCTACGCCGGCATCTGTTGGAGTTTGCACAATAATTATCTAATTTTAAACTGGCCTGCCGTTAATCAGCGACAGCGAGGTAGTAAAGTGGCTAGGTATCGAGAAATACCACAAACAGCAACCCAGTCGCGCATTGCTAATTTGGTCCGTGCCTGCCATTAAAGAGTACCCTTTTTAAGATTGAGATCTGTGTTTTAAAACAATTGGATGTCTCAACTGACGCCAGCTTCAGGATCATTAAAGACAGCGCGATCAAGAAAATCTTCGCTATTGGCAACGACAGTGGTGACCATGGCATCGCCGGTTACATTGGTTGCAGTACGAGTCATATCCAGCAACCGATCAACACCGATAATTAGTCCAATACCTTCAACAGGAAGGCCGACCTGATTGAGCACCATTACCAGCATCACCAGACCCACACCGGGCACTGCGGCAGTGCCAATAGAGGCTAGCGTGGCGGTAAGCACCACGGTTAGGTAACCATCGAGACCAAGCCCAATATTATAAGCCTGCGCGATAAATACTGTAGCTACACCCTGCATAATTGCAGTCCCGTCCATATTTATGGTGGCGCCTAGTGGCACTGTAAAAGAGGCTACACTGTTATTCACGCCCAGACGCTGCTCAACAGTGCGCAGTGTCACCGGCATAGTTGCACCACTTGAGGCTGTACTAAACGCGAGCGCCAGCGCTGAACGCATTTTACTTAAAAAAGTCCTTACACTGAGGCCAGTGAAAAACTTAAAAATCAAGGTGTAGACCCCGAGGCTGTGCAGTAACAGCACAAATAGCACAGTAAAAAAGTATTTGGCCAAGTTTAGAATCATGCCAATACCCACATCTGAAAACAGCTTGGCGAGAAGACAAAATATTCCATAGGGTGCCAACTTCATCAGGATCATAACCATTTTCATAATAACTTCATTGACGTCATTAAAAAAATCACTGATACGCGCACCTTTTTCACCACTTTTAGAAATCGCCAGACCCATCAACAGTGAGAAAACAATAACCTGCAGTATGCTGCCATTGGCCATCGACTGAACTGGGTTACTGGGGAAAATATTAATAATGGTGGTCTTTAAAGGCGGTGCTTGTTTGGCAACAAACTCGGTCGCCATGGCCAGATCAATTCCTACGCCGGGCTGAACGATCACAGCCACCATTATTGCCAGCGCGATGGCGATAGCGGTGGTCGTCATATACAGGGCTACCGTTTTGGTCGCCACAGCGCCCATACGCGAATTATTACCTAACGAGGAGACACCACAAATCAGCGAGACAAAAACCAGAGGTACAACAAGGAGCTTTAATGAACGGACGAATATCTGTCCCACAGTGTCAAACAAACCGTCAACCAGATAGATGCCCAGCCAACTCTGCAACTCTTGCGGCAGCATATTACCGCTAGAGATAAAATTAAGAAGGGCCCCCACAAGGAGGCCCATTAGCATTGCTACAACGATTCGCTGAGTGAGGCTCATAATGTAATCCTATTACGATATTGTTATAAGCCCACCCAGCTTTTTCTAGTTATTAACTAGAAGCTGTAGTTAGCTCTTAGGTACCAAGAACCACCTTCGTAGTTAGCCGCGGTGCGACGGGGGTATTGCAGTCCCACACTCATACGATTGGAATTAGGTGCGCCAATTTCATCGACATATTCATCGAGGATATTAGAGCCACCGGCAGTGATTCGCAAATTTTCGCTAACATCATAACCCAGTTCTATATCCAAATAGACAATACTATCGATTAGTGCTGATGGATTACTTTCTGCACCTATAGTGCCACGCTCATCATAATGTTCGCCATAGAAGTTCAGGCGAGCCATGAGGCTCCAGTCATCATTGATATTCGTCATGGTATTGATAACCCAACGATTTTCTGGGTAGTTGTTCTCAATATCCTCAACCAAGGAATCGCTAACAGGCGTGGCGCCATTGATCGTCTTTTGACCAGTAACTTCGATAGTATTGTGGTTAAAGGCCAAGCTAGCCATTGTTTCCATACCAGGCACAAGCTCGAATGTTGACGATAAGACTATATCAAAGCCTTGGTGCTCTACATCCATAGCATTGGTATAGAAAGAGATTGACCCACCATTTCCATTGGGGATATCACCAGTGCGGTAGATACGATCATCCACTTTAACTTGATACATATCAAACGTTAGGGTCGTGTTGTCAGACAGAGCAGAGGTAAACCCAAGACTCATATTGAAAGATTCTTCCTCTTTCAATGCCGCACCACCTATAGCAACTGCTGCCGCGCTAGTTGATGGCACTAGGCCTTCTTCAATCTGTAGACCAGAGGTACCATCGAATGTTGTGATCACGGTACTTACATTGGCCTGACCAGGAGTCGGGGCATGGAAGCCTGTTGATACAGAACCACGTAGTGTCAGTGAGTCGCTAACCGTGTAACGGCCGGCAACTTTACCAGAGCTCCGTGGCTGCCTCAGTAAAGCTAGCGAGGCGAGCAGCGGATTCAAAAGTCCTTAGGGCATTTAGTGGCGGTAGTTTTCTCACAATAGCCTCACTAATATTAGTGTAGTCTCGATAATACATTGTTACTGGCGTTTTTAAAGATCATTTGCAGCAACAAACGGATGATCCAAAGCCTTTTTAACTCCGTAAAGATGTTAAGGTAGCAATAAGCAGTGTAGGTATGTTGAACAAAAAAGAAGAGATCGTGGACAAACACACAGAGAAAAATAGTCGTGTTGCCGTTTTGAACCTCGCAGGAAAGCGCTCAGACAAGTGGAGTCTGTTGCTCGTTTCTGTGGGTGAGAGCCGCGATCGACAGGCATTTGGACAACTGTTCAAACACTTTGCACCCCTTGTTAAGAGCTTTGCTCAGGCTAGCCGGCATGAAGGGTGGTTTCCTGGACTTAGTGAAGACCTAGTTCAGGAGGTAATGATCAAGGTTTGGCAGAAAGCCGCTGGTTACAATCCAGAAAAGGCCTCTGCAACTACCTGGATCTACACCGTGGCCCGTAACTGCCGGATCGACATGTTGCGCCGCAAAAGTAACACTCAACATCTACCCCTTGAAAATGAAGATTTTTGGCATGAGCCCGATGAAGAAACGCCAGTGTCTCTTCTGCGACAGAAACGCAGTGAGGATAAGGTGCAACAGTCGCTCGCCCAACTTCCCAAAGAACAAGATGAAATCCTGCGCAAGGTCTACCTTGAGGGAAAATCACATGCAGAGGCCTCCAGCGAACTGGGACTGCCTCTGGGAACCGTTAAATCACGAGTGCGGTTAGCACTTCAAAAAATGCAGATCCTGGTAGCCCCAGAACTGCAGGATGACCTTATCCATGACTAATAAATTAAATTACCATCCAGACCACGTGATGCTGGTGGAGTTTGCAGCAGGGACTCTGGAAACAGCGGCCTCAATTTGCGTGTCCGCCCACCTCCATTTTTGTAAGCAGTGCCGCGAAGACTTAATGAGCCTTAATGAGGTCGGCGCTAAATTGATGGCTGAAGCCACTCCAGAGCCCGTTGGTGACGAAGTCTTTGATTCGGTTATGGCAGCAATTGATGGCAAAGAGCCAGTCAAAGAGCTCCAAGACCTGCACTCTGCTAGCACTAGCTTCCCATTTTCAGTGAGTAAACTGATTTCTGGGTCAGCCACAACATTGACCTGGAAGCGTCTCTCAGCATCCGTTGATATAGCCCGCTTTAAAACCGGTCAAAAAGAATTTGAAGTCGCTCTGCACAAAATTTGTGCCGGTGGTAAGACCCCGAAGCATGACCACCACGGTTTGGAATACACAGTGGTCTTGAAAGGTAGCTTCTCCGATGAGCGTGCCGTGTACAGAGAAGGTGACTTCTTGCTCCGTCAACCCGGTGATGTGCATCAGCCGATGGGCGCGCAAAATGGAGAATGTATCTGTTTGTCTGCCCTGGCAGCCCCAATCAATTTATCTAATCCTCTGGGATTCTTAATGAAGCCCTGGTTGCGTATAAACCCCATGTAGCTCAGGGGTTAGAGAATATCGAATTCACCCTAAAGTCAAAAAGTAGTACCTTTAAACCACATGCAAATGTGGTTTTTTTTAACTATAAAGGCTAGAGGCGACTAGGCTCGCCAGTCATGCCAAGGTACAGTGGCTCAAAAGCAAACGGGTATACGCATGGGCGCCACTGTTATAGACGCACGTTTACTCCTCGCTCAGCCATATACTGCTTTGCCTCTGGTACCGTGTGCTCACCAAAATGGAAGATGCTGGCCGCCAAAACCGCATCTGCCCTGCCTTCTACAATACCATCCACCAGATGCTGTAAATTACCGACACCGCCGGACGCAATCACTGGCACAGTGACCGCATCACTAATACGTGATGTTAAATCTAGATCAAAGCCATTCTTAGTGCCGTCTCGATCCATACTGGTTAGCAGTATCTCGCCCGCACCATAGGCCGTCATTTGCTCCGCCCAATCGATAGCATTGATGCCTGTAGGCTTGCGGCCACCATGGGTGAATATTTCCCAGACCGGGCGATCGCCCTGCTCCACCTGTTTTGCATCTATGGCCACTACAATACATTGAGAGCCGAAGCGCTGTGCCGCTTCGCGAACAAATTCGGGATTATGGATAGCCGCAGAATTGATCGCAACCTTATCTGCACCAGCATTTAATAGGTTGCGAATATCCTGCATCTCGCGTACACCACCACCAACAGTCAAAGGGATAAAAACTTCTCCTGCCATACGCTCAACTGTGTGCAACGTTGTATCTCGAGCTTCATGGCTGGCGGTAATGTCGAGAAAGGTAATTTCATCCGCGCCCTGCTCGTTGTAGCGACGGGCAACCTCTACTGGGTCTCCAGCATCGCGGATATCAACAAATTGCACACCCTTAACGACCCGACCCTTATCGACATCGAGGCACGGGATAATTCGCTTGGCCAGACTCATTTTTGTTCCTTAAACATATGGCCTAATTTACCGGCTTTAGTCGAGAGATACTGTACATTGTGCGGATTCGCTTCGGCCTGAATAGGCTCGCGCTCAACCACATCGATACCCAACTCTTTTAATGCTTTTATTTTACGAGGATTATTGGTCATCAATCTAACCTGTTTAGCACCCAGGTGTTCCAGCATAGGCGCACAGATGGAGTAGTCACGCATGTCGGCGCCAAAACCCAAGCGCTCATTGGCCTCTACAGTATCAGCCCCCTGATCCTGTAGGTTATAGGCGCGAATTTTATTCACCAGTCCAATACCCCGCCCTTCCTGGCGCAGATATAGAATCCCACCACGACCCAATTCAGAAATACGCCTCATAGATTCTTGCAACTGTTCACCACAGTCGCAGCGCATGCTACCCAGAGCATCGCCAGTTAGGCACTCAGAATGAATTCTAATAAGCAGAGGTTCATCAGTAGCGCAGTCACCCATGGTGATGGCGATATGTTCCTTGCCTTTAAAGGGATCCTCAAAGCCATGAATGTCAAAGGTGCCCCAGCGAGTAGGTAACTTTGAGGATTCGATAAAACGCAGCACCAGACTGACTCCAAAGATAAAATTTAGCGGGCATTGTAGCTTCTCAGCCCGCCTTGTGCAGGTTTTTTAGGCCGATCAACTGTCCTGGGCGACTTGCGTGAGAAACCTTTTAGATTCACGCAGGTCGTAGCTCACTCGATACAAACAGGGCACAATAATCAGGGTGATACATGTGGCGAATAGAATACCAAAACTAAGAGATAGCGCCATGGGAATCACAAACTGCGCCTGCACACTGGTTTCAAATAGCATGGGCAGCAGGCCTACAAACGTTGTTAGGGTGGTCAACAAAATCGCTCTAAAGCGCTTTTTCCCCGCAATCAAAAGAGCTTCATTGATCGAGGTGTTTTCTGCTCGCGCTCGATTGGCAAATTCAACCAGGATCAGACTGTCATTGACTACCACACCAGATAGTGCAATCAGACCAAATACCGAGAGCATATTAATCGACACGTCAAAAATAATATGGCCAATAATCGCACCAATAAAGCCAAATGGAATTACCGACATAATTACCAACGGTTGCACATAGGATCTCAGCGGCACCGCCAGCAGGCCATATATGATAAATAGCGACGCGGCAAAGCTCATAAACATACGCTGGATTAGCACACCCTGCTCTTTACTGGCCCCACCCAGTCCAAACTGAACGGAGGGGTATTTAGCCAATAATTGAGGAATAAAGGTCTTTTCTATATCAGTGATCACGGTGCCGGTTTGGACCCTTTCTGGGTCATTGTCAGCGGTGACCGCTACCGTACGTTGCCGATCGACCCGTTTAATCGCCGTAAGACCAAGGCCCAAACGAATATCCGCCACTTCGCCTATGGCAATTGCTTGCCCACTGGTGGTACGGATATGCATATTTTCTAAAGTGGCGATGGAGCGACGTTCCTCAAGTGGGTAACGCACCATAACTTTTAAGGTTTCTGTATTACGCTGAATTCGCTGGACCTCCTCCCCATAAAATGCCTGGCGAACCTGACTCGCCACATCAGCGAGGCTGACACCGATTTGACTTGCATAGGGCTTAAGACTAACTAATACCTCACGGCCACCAGCGCCCTGACTGTTATAGACATCAAAGACACCATTGTATTCGGCCAGCTTTTCTTGCAACTCAGCGCTTGCTCTAGTGAGTTCATTGGGATCTGCTCCAGAGAGTGTCAACTCGATGCTAGCATCACCAGAGGGACCCTGTGAGGAAAAATACTTTTGCTTGCGGACATTGGGCAATGGGCCGACCTGTTTACGCCACATTTTTTCAATGTCTATCGCGCTAAGGGTACGATATTCCGCCGGCGTTAGCATAACGCGGAAAACAACCTCCAGATCGTTTTGAGTATTAAATTGTACATGCTCTACCAGGCCTGCACTGTCTGGGTTTTGTCTCCGATGCTCGGCATCAATTTCATAGATAGCTGACTCAACTTCAAGAATAGTTTCGTCAAGGCTCTCTTGCGAAGTGCCATCTTGCATAATAATTTGTGCCTGAAGATCATTGCCAGGAACATTGGGGAAAAATTCAAAGCGGGAAATTCCACTAGTTAACGTAGCAAACGATAAAATTAATAAACCGAGGAAAACCGCCAATGTCGTATAACGATTTTGGATCATGCGTTTTAGGTTAGGCTGAAAAATATCATCAATAAAATAATTTAAGCCTCTGTTTAGCGACTCTTGAGAGCGTGCAATGAGCCCAGATTTATAAGCTTTAGGACCTCCAAATTGAAGGCCCACCAAGTGAGCGGGTAGAATTAACTTAGATTCGACCAGCGAAAAAATTAAGCACAGAACTACCACGACGCTTATAGATTCAAGAAAACCCGCAAAGCTACCCCCAACGAACAGTATTGGTGCAAATGCTGCCATTGTGGTTATTACACCTATAGTCGAAGGTGTTGCTACTTTTTGTGCACCGGCAACCACCGTGTCTACCGAGGCAATATACAGCGCCGTTGGACTGAGGCCAGCGTCTAACTTTTTCTTGTAGTCACCCTCAACTTCATCGAAGACACTCTCGCCAATAACAATGGCGTCGTCCACCACAATACCCAGCACCATAATAAAAGCGAAGAGACTGAGTACATTTACTGTTACCGGATAGGGGTTAACCGGCATCAACCAAAAAGCACCCAAAAAGCTCACAGGAATACCCAATAAAACCCAAAAGGCTACGCGTAAATTAAGAAATAGGCCCAATACAATGGCAACCAAAATAGCACCCATGGCCAGGTTCTCGATCATCATATCGAGACGGCCACGCAGGTGATAAGACTCGTCAGCAAAATAACTTATACTTAAACCCTTTGGCAGAACCGCCTGTTTTTGCTCAATATACTTCTTAACAGTATCGCTGATGGTGAGAATATTCTGATCCTCTAGCGAAAAAATACCAAGGTTAAACGCTTCTTCACGGTCAAATCGAACCACATTATTACTTTCAGTGAAACCGTCCTTGATCTCAGCTACATCACTAAGTAATAGCTGAGTACCGTCGGCCTGACTGCGCAAAACTATATTTGCAAACTCATCGCCGACATATGCCTTACCCTGGGTTCGCACCAAAACATTGCCTGCCTCGGCACGAATAATGCCCGCGGGCAAATCCAGCGAGGAGGCACGCAGCACCTGAGCCACCTCGGCCAAAGTTAAATTTAGCTCTCTGAGGCGATCTTCTTTTACTTCGACGGCTATTTCATAGTCATCGACACCCCAAAGCATGACCTTCTTAACCTCGGGCAGCGCCATTATTTCGTCATAAACCTGCTGCCCTAAAATCTTCCGCTGGCGATCACCCATAGGGCCAGATATTGAAACCCCCATCACCCAGCCGAAGAAGTCAAATTTCTTAACCGTGGGTTTTTCTAGATCACTGGGAAAATTAACGATACCATCGATGCGATTCTCAACCTGCACCATCACTTCATTGATATCTTCATTGACTTCAACATCCAATGTAATTAGAGCAGAGTCACGCCTCGCATTAGAGGAGATTTTCTTAACTCCCTTGAGCCCTTCAAGCGCAGACTCAATTGGCAAAATAACGCCCTTTTCAACTTCTACGGGGGCAGCTCCGGGATAGGGAGCAATGATCTGTATCACGGGCACTTCTGAGCGGGGGAACATATCTTTACTAATGCCATACGCACCGATACTACCGGCGACCACAATAAACAGCATGATTAAGTTAGCTGCCACGGGATTTTTTGCGAACCATGCGATAGGCCCTGACATTCTATTCTCCATTTTCGCCAACCTCGTCAGTGGATTTACTGTGCGGATTAACTTTCATACCGTCTATTGGTATGCCCAGCGCACTGACAATTAGTCTGTCTCCTTCATTAATACCGGCACTGACAAAGTAAGATTCGTCATTACCAAAACTACTTTCAACTGGCGTAAGTCGCAGGCGTGACTCGCTGTCAACTAGGGCAACTTTACTACCCACCAGCATGGCATGGCGGGGAACATTAAAAATATTTTTTAATGTTTTCCCTGCTAGGGTAGCACGCACAAATGTGCCAACTAACAGAGGCGTTGATGGCTGCTCGGATTCAGCACCATAGGGATCTTCAACCTGCACAACCACATATTGCGACCGATTGCGCTCATCGACCACGCCCTCAGAACGAACCAATGCGCCAGACCAATGCTCCTTGGAGCCGCCTACCATAGAGCTTAGAATCACCTCTGGCGCCACCTCGGCAGAGAAAAAACCGATATCCGCCATCATCGATAAATCTTTATCCGTTAGCGGTAGTCTTACTTCTACAAAATCGATAGCAAAGGTTTCCCCCAATGGTGTGCCCACAGTCACGTACTGCCCGACATCGACCGATTTGGCCGATACGATGCCCCTGTAGGGCGCTCTAATGGTAGTGCGGCGGAGCTTTTGTTGTGCCTGCTTGACCTCGGCTTCAGCCTGCAGCACATTGGCTCGAGCTTCAGCAAGATAGGGTTCTCGCAACGCCAAAATAGGAGCCTCTGCTAGAGGTCGCCCAGTCATTGCCCATTCTTTTTGTGCTTGGGTAGCCCGGGCCTTTTCAAAAGTCAGCTGCGCATTGCGGCTAATTAATCCGGCTTCAGCACGTTGCACAGCCACCTCGTAATCGGTGGGGTCAAGCCGCAGCAAGACATCGCCCTGCTCGAATCTACCACCGACTATAAACTGAGGAGAAACTTCCAGCACAGCACCAGATACTTCTGATATCAGCGACGTGCGCGTGCGCGGTAACACCGAACCCTGGGACTCAACCTCCAGCGTAACCTGGCCCATCTCCATTCTCTGGATTTTCACCGCAACCGCATTTTCTGGTGTACTAACTTTGACTGGCGCAGGTCGTAACGCGGTCATACCCACCGCTATGAGAACAAATACCGCCACGATGGCGACCGGTCGTAACTTCTTTTTCACTCAAGCTCCCTCAGATCAATAAATTTTTATTTTTTTATTCAAGCAAGACTGCGTCCTTAAGCTATTTTTAAACTGTAGTTAAACTTTGCAACAACATAACAACAGTACCTGCAGCCAAACCAGCAACTACATCATCAATCATAATACCCAAACCACCGCCCATGTTTTTATCTAACCAACTGATAGGCCAAGGTTTAAAAATATCGAACAGTCTAAAAAAAACAAAACCTGCTATGAGGGTTACGTAACTGACAGGCAAAAAGGCCATAGTGATCCAAAATCCCACGAATTCGTCCCAGACAATGCCGCCATGATCATGAACACCTAGTTTATCGGCGGCGGATCCACAGATAAATACTCCCACAACCGCGCAAATTGCGACCACTAGAACATAAGCCTGGGGTGGTAACTGCACCAATAAATACCACAGGGGAATCGCCATAATAGTACCCATAGTACCTGGTGCCTTGGGCGACAGCCCACTGCCAAAACCAAAGGCCAATAACAGAACAGGTGAGCGAGCGAGCTCGTAAAAACTTGGATTAGTGGCCAAAGTGATCAAACCCTTTATTTAATTGCGCACCTATTTTATCAACCATCACAAGGGATCCTGTCTCTGCGCTAGGCAGTATCTCACCGATCATTGTCGCGTCTAGTTCTCCGGATAATATGAGCCTTTCAATCCTATCGCGACTTGATTCTGCCACAGTAAAGCACAGTTGATAGTCGTCACCCCCAGACAGCGCCCAGTCTAACGCCTGTTGCGGAAATTGCCGAGTAACATCTGGGTGTATAGGTAGTAGCTTTGAGTCTAGGTTGGCACTGACGCCACTTGCTTGGCAAATATGCCCAAGATCAGCAATCAAACCATCGGATATATCGATACAGGCGCTGGCCATCCCCTGAAGCTTTTGACCTACCTGCACCTGAGGCTGCGGCCGATAAAACCTTGCTCGTAAGCGCTGTATTTCGTGTTCTGCATCAGGGTATTGCAGAGCGTGGAGGCTCGCCGCGCCATCTCCCAAATTGCCCGTTACATAGATACTGTCACCAGCCTTCGCTCCGTCGCGCTGCAAAGCACCGCCTACAGATACTTCTCCGAGCAAGGTCAATGAAATAGTTAACGGTCCGGAGGTGGTATCGCCACCAATCAGAGCTACACCAAACTCTTTCGCAATCTCAGCGAGGCCTCGACTAAAGCCCGCTAACCAGCTTGGGTCAGCTTTTTCAATTGTCAGAGCTAGGGTGAACCAACGCGGTGTTGCACCCATAGCCGCCATATCACTAAGGTTTACGCAGAGTGCGCGGGTCGCAATTTGTTCGGCGCTGGCATGCGCTGGAAAATGTACGGATTCCACCAAGGTGTCAGTGGCAACAACAAGCTGGGTATTGGTACTAGGATTTACCAGTGCCCCATCATCGCCAATACCTAACGCGACTCCCTGCCGATCCGTGAGATCTTTAAAGTAGGTAGCGATAAGCTCAAACTCTCTGGGTTGAGTTGATGTGAATTCCAACAGAGCTATATCCTCTTGGCAAGTATGGGTCGACTAGGCGCGCCTGTTGGCCGCTACTTCGACCGCGCGCTTCTCAATGGCCACTTTATCCAAAACACCATTAATAAACTTATAAGCATCTGTGGGACCATAGGTCTTTGCAAGGTTTACACCTTCATTAATCACCACTTTATAGGGCACATCGATACTGAAGAGCATCTCGTAACAGGACAGGCGCAACACCGCGCGCGACACGGGATCGAGTTCTTTATTCTCACGATCAAGATAGGGTTCATAGGCCGTATCTAGAGCAGCGAGATTTTTAGGCACGCCAAATAAGATAGTATGAAAAAGCTCGGTGTCAACCTTACTCATATCGTTGTCTGTATGAAACTCAGCTTCAATAGTCACGAGATCGGTCCCACCTACATCCCAAGAGTACAGTGCCTGCACCAACATTCTGCGTGCCTTTTGTTTTTCCTTCGGTTTAGACATTTAGTCGGCGCCCTGCATCTGCTTAAACACGGCGAGCATTTCCAAAATAGTCAGGGCCGCTTCTTCGCCTTTGTTCTCTTCATTATCACCAGACCGGTCTAGCGACTGCTGTAAGTTGTCGGTGGTTAGCAAACCAAAGGCAACTGGTAAGTTTTCCTTTAGGCCGACTTCGCCAATACCGCGGGTCGTTTCTGAACAGACATAGTCAAAATGCGGCGTATCACCGCGGATAACGCAACCCAAGGTAATAACTGCATCAAAACGACCCGTGCGAGCGGCGCGCTGTGCTGCTATCGGAAGTTCAAAAGCACCGGGGACGCGATATTCCTCTACTGCTTCACCGGTAATATTATGACGAGCTAGTGCGCGCACAGCACCGGCCAGTAAACCATCGGTAATCTCAGCGTTCCAGCGTGCTGCAATAACTGCAATACGCACATCACCTAGGTCATATTTACCCTCTTCGGGCCTAAATTCACTCATGGTTAATTCCTATTTCTAGCTATTCACAATCAACGTATTCTATAACTTCAAGATCAAAGCCAGATATACCAGTAAATTTAAACGGTGCACTCATAAGACGCATCTTGTGGACACCCAGATCCATCAAAATCTGCGAACCTGTGCCAACCTGCTGATAGACCACATCACCAGCAGCCTGATTTTTATTGCTATTTGGATTAACTATCTGCTCAATACTAAGGTCAATATCCTCTGCACTTTCGGGATAGTAGAGCAACACCAGAGCACCGCGACCCTCTTTGGCGATAGCTTCCATCGCTTTATGGAATGACCAGGTGTTATAGCCTTTGTCGGACTCAAGGGCTAGCAGGTCTCGAGCAGAGCGATTGATGTGGACACGCACCAACGCAGCTTCGTCGCCACTAACATCACCCATCACTAGAGCAAAATGCTTTTCGTTACGCGCATTATCCAAATAGGTCTTCAGATTAAATTCACCGAACTGGGTCTGAACCGGACGTTCACTGATACATTGTGTAGTTTTCTCGGTGACTAGCCGGTAATGGATTAAATCGGCGATAGTGCCAATTTTGAGGTCATGCTTTTGGGCGAAGACCTCTAAATCATCGCGGCGTGCCATGGTGCCATCTTCATTCATTATTTCCACGATTACAGCAGCTGGCTCAAAACCGGCAATGCGAGCGAGATCACAACCGGCCTCAGTATGACCTGCGCGACTAAGCACTCCACCTGGCTGAGCTTTCAATGGGAAAATATGGCCGGGCTGAACAATATCTTCGGGGCGCGCATTACCAGCAACCGCTGCCTGCACAGTGCGCGCGCGGTCAGCGGCAGAGATACCCGTAGTAACACCTTCGGTAGCTTCAATGGAGAGAGTAAACGGTGTGCTGTGACTCGACTTGTTACCATCGCCCTCTACCATCATACCCAGGGCCAACTGCTTACAGCGCTGTTCATTTAATGTCAGGCAGATGAGACCTCTGGCATAAGTAGCCATAAAGTTGATATCCTGAGGACGCACCATAGGTGCAGCCATCACTAGATCGCCTTCATTCTCGCGATCTTCGTCATCCATTAAGATAACCATTTTGCCCTGGCGGATATCTTCGAGTAATTCTTCTACAGTGTTAAGTACCATGCTCTGTTCTCTTCCCATGTTTTCTTGATCTTTAGTCTTGCATTATTGATCCGCAGCCTTGTCACCCAACAGCAACCGCTCTAGGTAGCGAGCCACAAGGTCTACCTCAAGGTTGACCTTGGTTCCAATCCTATAGTCGCCCATTACTGTATGCAGCATTGTGTGGGGAACGATATTTAATTCGAACTCAGCACCTTCGACCAGATTAACTGTGAGGCTGGTGCCATCCACCGTGATTGAACCTTTGTGAGCAATGTATTTAGCAATTTCCCGCGGTGCTCGAAGCCTAAAACGCCAGGAGCGCGCATCTTCCTCCAAAGCCACCACCTCGCCAATACCATCAACGTGGCCAGATACAATATGCCCTCCGAACCGATCTGTGGCCTGCATAGCTTTTTCCATGTTAATGCGACTGCCAGCTTGCCAGTGACCAATAGTTGTGAGATTCAACGTCTCCACTGACACGTCGGCAATAAAGCCGTCTTCAGTGAGTTCCACTGCGGTTAAGCAGGCACCATTGCAGGCAATGCTGTCACCGAGTTTCACATCAGTCAGATTTAGGTTCCCACTGCGGATAGCTAGGCGCACATCACCACCGCGCTCTTCGAGGCTGGCAATATCGCCGATGGCACTAATAATTCCTGTAAACATTCTTTAAAGCCCTTTTAAATATTTTATGCATTTTGAGCGCGCCGCTGAATTCAACACTGCCGCAACCTAACCTAGATTTTTTGGTACTTTGAGCCCTCATAAATGCAGCGACTCAAACTTGCAATTGCACCTTCGGCCCATATTCCCAATCCTGCCACACCAGCAACACACCAAATCATTAATAATCCTTATCTGGGTGCAAAGTCACCCTAATATCCTCACCGATCATACGCATATCCTTAACCGATAGGGCCAGGTGCGCGTCAATAGTTCTAATCGGCAAATTAAACATCGGTCTTGCGTCATTACCAAATAATTTGGGCGCCCAATAGCACACCAACTCATCAAGCAACCCTTCAGCTATAAAAGCTCCCGCCAAACCGGCACCGGCTTCAACCATGACCTGATTGCAACCTCGGGCAGCCAAAGCAAGCAATAGGGCCTGCAAGTCAACATGCTCCGCCATAGCTGGCAGAAAAATCACCTCGGCGCCGGCTTCAATCAGGGCCCTTGATTTCTCTCGCTGACTCTGGCCGTCAACAGTGGCAATCAGTGTAGCGCCGGGCTGTTCGAACATACGTGCAGTAGCTGCCATCTTTAGCTGGCTATCTACCACCACCCGCAATGGTTGCTCAAGGCGATCTTGAATGCCGAGCTCTTCACTGGTTATACGCACCGTAAGGGACGGGTCGTCCATTAATTGAGTACCTATGCCCGTAATAATTGCACAACTTGCGGCCCGCAATCTCTGCACATCCTGACGTGCCGGCGGCGTGGTAATCCACTGACTCTGACCACTGGCCATTGCGGTGCGACCATCGAGGCTAGCAGCCATTTTAACCAGCACCCAGGGCGTGCCATGCTCCTGGCGTTTTATAAAACCTCTATTGAGATCGCGCGCCTGATCTTCTAGTAGGCCGCTGTCAACCTCAATACCCGCATCTTGCAGTTTCTTTATGCCAGATCCAGCAACCTGAGGGTTGGGATCTTCGCAGGCAATCACCACCCGACTTACACCAGCACCAATCAATGCGTCCACGCAGGGGCCTGTTCTACCTTGATGAGAGCATGGCTCAAGGCTGACATAGGCGGTTGCACCGCGTGCATCTTCAGCGCTGAGTAATGCTTCAACCTCAGCATGATTACCTCCTGCAGGACGGGTGAAGCCCTGACCAATAATCTTGCCTTCGGCCACAATCACACAGCCAACAGTCGGATTCGGAGATGTGGTAAAGCGCCCTTTAGCGGCCAGCTTTAGAGCTTCGGCCATCATCTCGCGGTCAGCGACTGAAAAACTCATTGGTCTTCATCCGACGAAGATTTGAGCTTTGTCAATCGATTGAGTTCATCTTGAAATTCACTGAGATCCTGGAAACTGCGATAGACCGAGGCAAAACGCACATAGGCAACTTCGTCTAGGTCTCGCAGCTGGCGCATGACTTCCTCACCGACAATACGCGATGACACTTCTCGCTCTCCAGTGACCTGAAGGAAATGTTTAATTTGTGACAGCGCAACTTCGATTTTTTCAATGGATACAGGCCGTTTTTCCAGCGCGCGCTGCAGCCCTGCTCGCAGCTTGGTCTCGTCAAATGGTTGGCGGCTGCCATCGGTTTTAATCACCCGCGGCATTACTAGTTCGGCGAGTTCATAGGTGGTGAAACGTTCGCTGCATTCAACACATTCGCGTCGTCGTCGAACCTGTCCACCGTCCGCGACCAGACGTGAATCTATAACCTTGGTGTCATCCGCATTACAAAAGGGGCAATACATAACAGTGCATCGAAATTTTGGACACTCATTCTACCACAACATAACGCACTTAAAGCCCCACAATCTTGCGCAATTTAAAGCGCGCCTGCGCCCATCTAAGGCCTATCCATAGGCGGTTCAGAAACATCTGCGCCGGAATGAATATATTTCATACCATTATCGGTAAATATGGTGCGATGCTGTGGCCCAGAAGATGATCCTTGACCGGTCTCATATTCCACATCACCTGGATAGGTCGCCGCCATTTGCCCACTGGCCTTAGATAATTTGGGCGTTACACTATAGAGCTCTCTCTGAGCCAAATCGACACAGGCTGCCTCGACTGTCTGATAGTGGCTTAGCAAAGAGAGGGTCAAAAAGGCCGGCGGCATAAGATCAAGCCGGCCTTGACCATGGAGAGCTAAGGCGCGGACTGGACGCACCCACTGGTACTCATGAATCTCACCATTATCAATGATTATCTCGGCATCGGGTTCCCCTACTGGGGCAACAAAGAACCAGGTAGCAAAACGTTTTTTCTCTCCCTCAGGGGTGGTCCAACGGCAAAAATGCACCAGCGACTCCCTGGTAACACTGAGCCCACACTCCTCATAGACTTCTCTGATCGCAGCCGCTTCTATTGCCTGGATCTGACTGGAAGATCTATCCAACTCAATCTGATCTACTGCACCACCTGGAAATACCCAGCTACCTGCGGCAAATTTTAGTCTGGGGTTACGCCGCAACAGCAGTGTCTGGAGACCCTGGTCTGTGTCGCGCAACAATACCACAGTAGCTGAAAGACGAGCCTCTACTGGCAGTTTATTCATCATATTACCCTGATCATCAAACAACCATCCTAGGTAAAAACGCAGACAAAAAAAAGCCCTGCGCGAGCAGGGCCTTGGTATTACTGACCAGCCAGTCTTAACCGTATACAGGAAAGCGCCCACAAACCTCAAGAACCTTGGCCTTGGTATCGGCGATAACTTGCTGTGAATTATCCCCATCTAAACTGTCCAATACATCACACATCCAATGGGTAAGTTGCACTGTCTCGTCCAAACCAAAACCACGGGTAGTGATAGCTGGTGTGCCCACACGCAGTCCAGAGGTAATAAATGGCGAACGTGGATCATTAGGTACGGCATTTTTATTTACCGTGATAAATGCTTCGCCCAGAGCCGCATCAGCATCCTTGCCTGTGTACTCTTTACCTATCAGGCTTACCAGCATGAGGTGATTTTCGGTACCGTTAGAGACGATACTGAAGCCCCGCTCAATAAACGTCGCCGCCATCGCCTGAGCATTGGCAACCACTTGCTTTTGGTAGACAACAAATTCTTCACTGGCAGCCTCTTTAAATGCTACTGCCTTGGCCGCGATGACATGACACAGAGGGCCTCCCTGACTGCCTGGAAAAACCGCCGAGTTACACTTTTTGGCGATCTCTTCATCGTTGGTCAAAATAATGCCTCCACGGGGACCACGCAAAGTCTTGTGAGTCGTAGATGTCACCACGTGGGCATGTGGAACTGGGCTCGGGTAAACGCCTGCAGCAACCAAACCAGAGACATGAGCCATATCCACCAGTAGGTAGGCGCCTACCTTGTCGGCAATCTCTCGGAAGCGCGCCCAGTCCATAATTCCTGAATAAGCGGAAAAACCAGCAATAATCATGGCTGGCTTATGTTCGATCGCCAACGCCTCAACCTGATCATAATCGATCAGGCCGGTCTCAGCATTGAGCCCATATTGAATAGGATTGTAGAGTTTGCCTGAGAAGTTAGGCTTGGCACCGTGAGTTAGGTGGCCACCGTCAGCCAAACTCATACCCAGAACCGTGTCGCCCCCCTTGATCAGCGCCAGAAATACCGCGCTGTTAGCCTGTGAGCCACTGTGGGGCTGCACATTGGCATATTCAGCACCATACAGACTTTTGAGACGATCAATCGCCAACTGTTCGGCAACATCAACATATTCGCAACCGCCGTAGTAACGCTTGCCAGGATAACCCTCAGCGTATTTATTAGTCATTTTACCGCCCTGAGCTTCCATAACCGCTGGGCTGGTGTAGTTCTCTGAGGCGATCAACTCAATATGTTGCTCCTGACGCTGATCTTCCTGCTGCATAGACTGCCATAATTCAGCGTCAAACTTTGCAATTGTCTGGTCTTTATCGAACATGATTTAGGGTTTTCCTGAGCGTTAAAACGATGTGGTTTTACAAGCTCTAATGATACCTCAAACACGCTGGGCCTTAAACCCCAATTAGCATAGTTTTATGGCGATTAAGACCGCCGCGAAGGTTTATTTTTCGAACAGAGTAATAGCTTCAATATGGCTGGTATGTGGGAACATATCCATTACACCTGCAGCCACTAGCTTATAGCCCGATTCAGTCAAAACTGCGGCATCACGGATCATAGTCGCTGGATGACAGGATATATAAATAATCTGCCTCGCCTTTGTCTTAGCAATCCAGGGCATGATCTGGGCGGCACCATTGCGGGGCGGATCAAGCAACACTAGGTCAACGGGCTCCTTACCCTTATGGACATTGGCAACAGACAGAGACTGATTTAAATCAGCCACGGCAAACTCAACATTGTTGATTCCGTTCATGCGAGCATTCTCTTTCGCACCCTTGACCAGCTCCGCTAGCCCCTCTATGCCGACCACATTATTGAAACGCTGCGCTAATGGCAAAGATAGATTACCGGTACCACAATAAAGATCTATCGCAGTGCCCGCTTGGGTAATGGATTGATCGGGCAGTAACTCCAGCATCTGAGCAATCATAAGGCGGTTAATTTCACTATTGACCTGAATAAACTGACCCGGCTCAAAGGCCAGTTGAATATCCTTATTGATCGAAAAAGTTAATGGATCATGCCCTGAATCCAGTCGCTTAAAAGGCGTCTGCTTGCCAGTTTTCCACCACAGCTGAACAGCACCAAAATTCATATCCTCCAGGCCTGAGAGAATTGACTGCAACTCTTTGTCGCTGGGCAGCCGACTCGCCTCAACTGCAATAGCAAAGCTGTGATCCGCGGAGACCAACTCGACCTCATATATCCTAATTGCCTGAGGAAGTGCCGCTAACCAATTTGGCAACAATTTAATCACCTCTGGCAGCGGCGCAGTAAGGATCGGACACTGAGTGATGGGCTCAATCCGTCTGCTTCTGGCATTGCGAAAACCGATTAACAAGCGGCCATCTTTGGCTCTTTGCACCGCTAACTTTGCCCTGCGCCTGTAACCCCACTGGGGGGCGCTCAAAGCGGGTAGCACTGTCTGTGGCGTCAAGCCGCCACGCTGCAAATTAGCTAATAATTGCTGTTGCTTAAATTCAAGTTGTTGATGATGGTTAAGATGTTGCAAACTACAGCCGCCACAGCGATAAAAATGTTTGCACCTCGGCTCTACCCGGTGTTCAGAAACGGAGGTAACCTGTGTAATGCGTCCCTCATCATAGTTGCGCTTTTGATTGGTGAGCCGAAACGTAACTGTTTCACTGGGCAGGGCCCCATCAATAAAGCAGGTTTTGCCATTAATGCGCCCTATACCGCGGCCATCGTAACTGAGGTCGACAATGTCGCAGCTGAGGTTTTGCTTGTCACTCATAGTGTTACCTTGTTTTTAGGGCGCTGGTTGAACGGCTTCTAGAGACAAATTGCCTGAGCCTTGGGCGCGATAGTAGCAGATCAATAGAGTCAACCCGAGTTATGAATGGCAACGCAAGTGATTTTAGTTATGACAGTAGAGGCAAATTGCACCCTGGACCAGCAGCTAACAGATTGGCATTCAAAAGGAGAGGCGAAATGGGTATCAAAAATACCTCACAGCAATGGGGCTGGCTGAGTAAAGTATTGCACTGGCTAACCGCCCTTATTATTTTTTTGCAAATACCTCTGGGATTTTATGCCGAAAGCCTTAGGCTCTCGCCCCTAAAAATGGATATGTTTGTCTGGCATAAGTCACTGGGTATGTTGGTTTTTTTACTGCTCGTAATTCGTTTACTGTGGCGAATCAAAGGCACTATCCCTCAATCCCTCAGTGCAAGCGGCGCCCAAAAGTGCATCAGCCAAGCGGCTCACTGGCTGCTCTACGGGCTGATGGCAGTTCTGCCTATCTCCGGTTGGATAATTTCCTCAGCGGCCAACATACCAATTAAACTATTTTGGCTGATTCCCCTGCCAGCAATAGTTGGGCCAGACGAGTCACTCAAGTCTGTGGCCGCCGAATTGCATCACCTATCCGTGCTTGTCCTTGTAGCAGTTTTAATATTGCATATAGGTGCTGCACTGCGTCATCATCTTTTAATGCAGGACAATACAATGAGGCGAATGTGGTTTTGATTAGGTATCTAATAGCGAGCTCTAGAGTGAAACAGATTATTTGTACAGCCAGTTTACTGTGCCTGTTAATCCCTCCACCGACCTGGGCAACGAGCTGGCGGTCAGATATCCAAGCCAGCCAATTAAACTTTGCTCCCAGCTATGAAGGGCTGCCAATCAATGGCGACTTTAAAGAATTCGCAGTCATCTATACGACTGATCAAGAGGGTGAACCAGAAGATTTATCTGTAAGCGTGTTAGTCGCCAGTGCCGACTTGGGCAACAGTGAACTCAATACAGAAATACGCGCCGCCAAATGGTTTAATATCACCGCTTTTCCCGAGGCCAAATTTAGTTGCCAAGAATTCACCACAGACAACAATGGCAAGGTATTTGCTCATGGTGAATTACAAATCAAGGGCTATAAAAAACCTGTTACCGTTCCCTTCTCGTGGCGGCTATTAACAACGGGTGAGGCCGTCATGAGGGGGGAGCTTATGCTGGCACGCAATAGCTTTTCTATCGGCAGCGATGAATGGGCTAGTGGCGACCAAATTGGTCTCGCCGTAAAGGTTTGGTTCGATGTGGTTCTCAATCCAATTAACCCTAGCCTATGAAAGGCCTATGTTCAATTCTAGGTATGGCGTTACTACTCAGTAGCTGCGCAGCTCAGCAAGAGTACATCGCGAGTAAAACCCTGCCACCTGGCTTTCCGGAAAGTATCTATTTGCAATCGGGACCCCAGTATTCGGTTTATAAAATTGATCCTAGCACCTCCCGTGTTCTAGTGCGCGTCTATAGGGGAGGACTAATGGCTAGACTGGGGCATGACCATATTGTTGCCAGCCAAGATCTGCAGGGCTATCTGCGAGTCCACAAAAATACAGGCGCATGCCGTGCAGACTTTTACGCGCCTCTAGCCACGCTTGATGTGGATAATCAGAAATTTAGAGCAGCTGCAGATCTAGATAGCACTCCCTCAGAAGCAGATATTATTGGCACTAGAGGTAACATGTTGAAAAGCCTCGAACAGGACGACTACCCCTTTGTAGAAATTCATTCAAAAAACTGCTCACCGGCTCTAAATGGCAACGCCCTAGTTTTGAGTATAACCCTTCATGGCATAACCAAAACACTGCAACTAGACCCTATATCTGTGCAGTCTACCGAGACCACCATGACCGTCACCGGAGATTTTTCTATCTTGCAAACGGACTTTAATATTGAGCCTTTCTCAGTTATGAACGGATTGATTAAGGTTCAAGACAAACTCGATCTAAGCTACTCCATTACAGCGAAGAGGCGCTAAATCTGAACTGTAGCAGCAGATGTTTTCGTGGATTAGACAGAGGGAACCGTCCGATTGATGAAAGGTTACAGACTGTTGCTCAATGTTTGTGCTGAGCTGGTTGGTAGCTAACATTATGAGGCCAACGTAGCTGCAGACCACCTAATTACCTATGAGAGCAAAATTATCATTGATAACCCACCGTGCTCGCGACCAAAGCTCATTACCAAGGAATTGTTTTACCATCCCAATCCACATACGAGAGCTGCCCATCCACTTCAGCGCGGTCCATAATGCCCGTCAATCGCTCTGCGACAAAAACCGTTGAGAACAGGCTATCTTTATGTACTGAAGCCTGAAAGGGCTTGGAAAGAGCAGTGTCTGTGGTGCCCGGATGAAATGAAATTAACTTAACGTTTTTCGCCCGCCGCGCATATTCCACAGCAATGGTTTTAAGCATCATATTGAGCGCAGACTTTGACGCTCTGTAGGCATACCAGCCACCCACGCGATTATCACCAATACTGCCTACCCTGGCACTTAGGGTAGCGACTACACAGCGTTGCTTTCCGGCTAACAGCCGATATAAAAGCTTAAACCACAGTGACGGAATCACCGTATTGGCATGAAAAATTTCGTGGAGCGCATCACCGCTAATATCTTCAAGACGTTTCTCCGGCCAAATACTGTCATTGTGCAACAGACCATGGCAGATACAGACCCGACTTAGAGTACCCGCCAAGGGCATCAACTGAGCGACTATCTCCGACATAGCGGGTTCGGTATATTCACTGGTGATCCATGTCAGCCTGTTGCTGGACATCCAATGGCTCGACAAATCCTCGGTCTGAGCATTGCGACTGACGGCGATAACGCGGTCAATTGACGTGTCAGTTAATAGCTGGGCGACAATAGCTTGGCCCAGACCACCGCCAGCACCTAGTACCAAGGCATTGCGATGTTGCTCCTGGCTCATATTTTATTTGCACCAATGGCACAGGATTCACAGCGATCCTGACCTGTTAACAGGCGAGAAATTAGGTAACGGTGCCTAGCAAAGAACAGGTAACTCACATCAGCAATATGCTTGATTATTGGCCAGCGTAATATGGCAACCCACTTACGTTTGCCAACCAGCACCCAGGCGTTAAAGGTTACATCCAGACCAAAGATAAGCTCACCATTGGCTAGCTGACCGTGCAGTATACGATCTGCCTCAGACTGATCTATATGCGGGAAGCGCGCTCCAAAGTCAGTTGCATAAATGTTTTCGAAGGCAAGTTTGCCTGCGCTATTTAAACTATTGAGATGGCGCATCTCCGCAGCACAAAGTGGGCAACCACCATCATAAAAAATCGTTAACTCCGCCATGCTTACAGTTCCTGAATCATCATGCAAATTACCATAAAATGCCACAGTGTTACCAGGCCAGTGACTCGCAATCGCATCGCCCAATAGCCTCTGTGGTGTTCACCAGCTGGTGCGCCCATGATGCGCTCGGCCCACAAAACGGCTATAAAGCCAGCTGAGAGTAAACTGACCGCAAAAATAGTCATTATTTGCGCTACAAAAATCAACATCAAGCTAGACCAGGCAGCTAAAGCCAGTAAATTACTCAGTATGATCGCAGTAGAGGATAACCGAGTTGTCTCACCGAAGCGAGCAGTAGTCCAGAGGGCCCCACTTAAAAAACTCAGTATCACCGCGCTGTAAGCAATAAAGATATAGGGTGCGTAGAGGCCAAAAACTGCTGTGCTCTGCAGTCCGTCTCCGCCAAGGAACCCGCGCAGCATTAGTAGCGCAAGTAAGGCGAATGGCAGGCCCCCTAAATCGCCTAGAAATGCCGTAATTGGATATGAGGACCTGTGCTGGGACGTTCGGAAAGGCATTTGGTTCCACTGCTACGTTTGAGTCAAGTTTACGAATAGTATGCTCGATTGGATGAATCTAATCGCGCAATACTATCGTACCTAACAGGTATCTATCAAACACTCAGCGACAGTACGCGGTGATCAATCATGTCCCATCGAGTTGGCTTGTTCCTTTTTCAAAACGATTTGCGTTTTGATGACAATCCCGCGCTAGTTAAAGCAGCAGCTGAGGTCGACGAGCTAATCTGTCTGTTTTGTCTGGATTCCAAACAGCCGTCAACCAGCTTTAGATCGGTGAGCCATTTGGGGCCATTCCGGCAACGATTTATCGAGCAATCCCTGATGGATTTATCGACCCAACTCAACAAACTTAGCCAACATCTTATCATCAAGGCAGAATCGCCACTCGATGTAATCCCGCAACTGATAACTCAATACAATGTAATTAAAATCTCCTGTAGCGAAAATACTGGATTCTACGAAAATCATGTTTGGCACCTTCTGCGCAGTCGTTACCCCATGATCACTTTTACTCGCACTAGCAGCCACACCTTATTCACTCAAGATGAACTACCCTTTGAGCTTGCAGAATTCCCTGATAGCTTCTCTAAATTTCGTAAAATGGCTGAGCGGCTCAGTATCAAATCACCTATTGCGCCGCCCAAACAATTACCCCCTAGCCCAATGGCTCCCAAACAATGGAAACCTAGCGGGATCAAGATAGGCCAAAGTGCTCTTTTCAATGGTGGTGAGCAAGAGGGTCTCGCTCATCTCAAGCGTTACTTCGGTAGTTACTTAGCCAGTTCGTATAAACAGACTCGCAATGGTCTTGACGGCATGGATTGCTCAACTAAGTTTTCGCCCTGGCTCGCCAATGGTTCTCTATCTGCGCGACGTATAGTGCATAGCCTGAACGCCTACGAACAGGAGGTAGAAGCTAATGATTCAACCTACTGGATTTATTTCGAACTGCTGTGGCGCGAATACTTTCAGTGGTACGCCCACCGCTATGGCAAAAAACTTTTTACCTTCAGCGGGATCAAAACTAGCAACCCTAACACTAGCTTTTATCCTGAAAGGTTCCAAAAGTGGTGCTCCGGAAACACCCCTTACCCAATCGTAAATGCCTGCATGAAACAGCTGAATAGTACAGGATATATGAGCAATCGCGGACGCCAGCTTGTTGCTAGCTGTTTTATTCATGAACTGGCACTCGATTGGCGCTACGGTGCCGCCTACATGGAACAGCAGTTAGTGGACTATGATACGGCGTCTAATTGGGGCAATTGGCAGTATCTAGCAGGGGTTGGATCTGACCCCCGCGGCCACCGACGCTTTGATCTAGCCAAACAAACTCGCATCTACGACCCAGAACTTGAGTTCATAGAGCGCTGGGCCAGCAACCACCCTACTCTTGAACTCGACTCAGTGGATGCCGCCGACTGGCCAAAGCCTCCTGCAGTATCTGTTCAAGGTCATTTTTAATGGCCCAATTTCATACTTTGAGACTAATTTTAGGTGATCAACTTAATCGCCATCACTCCTGGTATAGGCAACAGGACGATGGGGTGTTATATCTGATCGCAGAATTGCATCAAGAAGCCAGTTACGTGACCCATCATATTCAAAAACTGTGCGCATTCTTTGCGGCCATGGAATCATTTTCCGACTCCCTCCGCCGCGACCAGCATCAGGTCAAGTACTTAACCCTCGATGACACTGCTAGATATGACAGCCTACCCCACCTAATCGAGGCCATTTGCCAGCAACACAACGTTCAGGTGTTTGAGTATCAACAGCCAGACGAATATAGACTTTCTCAGCAGTTACAGTCGCTTAATATCGAAGCTCGGCTCTGTTGCTGTGACACTGAGCACTTTTTGCTACCACAGACCGATATAGCAAGTTATATCAATGCGGGTAAACACAACCGTATGGAGTCTTTTTATCGTAAAATGCGCCTGCGTTTTGATGTGCTAATGGATGGCAAGCAACCCAAAGGAGAGCGCTGGAATTTCGATGGTGAAAATCGACATAAACTAAAGCCCGCTGACCTAGCTCAGGTACCCCAACCCCTAATGTTTGCCAATCCGGTAACTGAGATTCGCGAGCGCATCAATAGGCACCAGATCAAATCGCTAGGCTCGACCACAGACCAGCTTCTATGGCCGATAAATGAACAGCAAAGCCTAGAATTACTGGAATTTTTCTGTCGCCACTGCCTACCAAATTTTGGCCGATTTCAAGATGCAATGACTCAACAGGGTGATAATCGCTGGAGTCTTTATCACTCGCGGATATCCTTCGCCCTAAACAGTAAAATCCTGCACCCGATGCAGGTGATCGAAGCGGCGCTTAATCGCTTTGATGAGAGCGACAGCACAGTCGATCTTG